>Ga0326734_1000150_pt1 | contig 20599 bp, 20 predicted proteins | sample 15_GP2_1315_FD_207944 | JGI IMG/M metagenome (GOLD analysis project Ga0326734, IMG submission 207944) | Glacier ice microbial communities from Ngari, Tibet, China - 15_GP2_131.5 | ecosystem: Environmental > Aquatic > Freshwater > Ice > Glacier | place: China: Ngari, Tibet | collected 2018-07-18 | reverse complement strand
AGGCTTCGCTTCATTCCTATGCAATGCAAGAACGCGATTCAGCAGTGCAAATCTTGCCGCTGGCCTGCGAGCCGGCCAACCACCGCGCGAGCGGTTTAGTTCAACGGTCATTTTTGAGAGTCAATCTTGAGAAAATGCGCCCTGTCCATGTGTATGGAAGCCTTTCTCGTTCTCAAAAACCATGCTTGTATCGAGTCGTGATGAATGACGAGTTTCAAGAGGCGCGGCCGTGTCAGGTGGGGCCAACACGGCATCGTTGCCCGCGACCATGCTCGCTAACGTACTTTAAATTCCGAATTCTGAGACGACCCCTACTGACGACTTTTTGGACGAATTTTCAGTTGCAGTTATTCCTGGTCGGCCGAGATTGAATGCAGGTCGGTGCAGTTCAATGCAGGTTCATTCGCAGCTATTTCTGGTTTGAGGGGTGCGCTGGTCGCAGTTAATTCTGGTCGAAAAAGCCGCTGAATGCAGGTCGGAGCGTTATTCAATGCAGGTCGTTACAGATAATGGTGGCTTTTCGTTAGCTGACTAGCGCTACGTGATTTGTCAACGGTTGGGAAGTGCCCACCACGCGACAACAAACTCGGCGGGGATGCGTATGTGCTGCGACTGTCCCTCCGGTGTAGCTAGCCTGGCTACGGTGCCGTAGGACAGGTCGTGCAATGCTTTGGGTCGCCGACTCCCTATGTCATATCGCCAGCCCTCTGCGCGCTCACTTTCCTTAAATGCGTTTGGATGGTTGACGCACACCTCTGCAAAGTCGTAGCCCGTTTGTCTGTCGAATTGCTCGATTGCTGTGCGCCGAAATAGCACTCCATGGCGAAAGCCACGCTCGCGGGAGGCGCTTGGGTATCCCTGCACGAATACGTTATCTGGAAGAAGGAAGTTGAGGGTCGGGCGTTCTGTCTTCTGAGCGCCATGGCCAGGTGTGGCGACTAAGAGCCAGTGACTAAGAGTTTTCAACCGTGGAATGTTCTCGCGAAAATGTTCTTCTCGATTCGGCCAGTACATGTGCACCAGACAATCTTGATTTTGCGAGCAGAGCTGGAGGAGTTGCCGCATTGAACGGCATTCGATGGTGGCCAGTGAGGGCGGCGGAGGCATCGGGGACCGCGCCAGGCCCGGGCAGTTACGACGGTCGTGCCCGTGGCCTCTACAGTTCCTACATCGACGTACGGAAGGGCACGTTTGAATATTGTGCCCAACAATTCTGCAGTGAAAACAGGCCATGTTTTGTCTCTAGAGTTGCCAGCAAACGATATTCATCATGGCGTGCATGCGCGGGCGGAAAGTGACGCAGCGCTAATCAAGCGTACTTTTTTGTTACCTGGTCGGGTAGCAGCAGCGCATTATTGCGCCACCGCTCCCTAAAAACCGGACATGCGACTTTCACCGCATTCGGCTTGAATCACGCTAAGTGTAGCGACCTGCATCCAAAAACGCTCCAACCTGGGGAGAACAGGGGAAACGGACAATTTTATACGCTAAGAAATTGCAGAAATGATCCTTTGCGCACGAACAGCGTTTTGACCTGTCAGTGCTGATTGAATATTGACCCACCCTGCTGATTGAAATTTGACCCAGGGGCGGACGCTGCGTTTGATGCTGGCAGCTGTGGATAAGTATACCAAATAGCAAGGGGAATTGGCGCTGGGCGTAGCCTGTGCGAATTCCCCTTGCCGTCGAATATTCAAAGTAAACGATATAAACGATTTAACTTATATTTTACATCGTCTGCCGGCACGATTTAGAACGGTTCCTCCGTCGATTCGGTCTTGCCCCCCTTTCGATTCTGTTCGCGCGCCTTGATTCGCTTCTTTGCCTCCATTGAGCTTTGCTGGAAGCGATACGACTCGTTGCCGGTTTCGACGATATGGCAGTGGTGGGTCAGCCGATCGAGCAGGGCCGTTGTCATTTTGGCGTCGATGAACACGCTCGACCATTCGGAGAAACTGAGATTGGTCGTGATCACCACGCTGGTATGCTCGTACAATTTGGAGAGCAGGTGGAACAGCAAGGCTCCGCCGGCCTGGCTGAACGGCAAATATCCGAGCTCATCAAGTACGACTAAATCCATCCGCATCAGGGACAGCGCGGTGCGCCCCGCTTTACCGTCCCGCTTTTCCTGTTCGAGGATGTTGACCAGGTCGACCGTCGAATAGAAACGCACCCGCTTGCCGTTCAAGGCGATGCCGTTCACTGCGATGGCGGTGGCCAGGTGCGTCTTTCCCGTTCCAGGGCCGCCGATGAGGACCGCATTTTGCGCCGTGTCGGTGAACGTCAGCGTCGCCAGTTGGCGCACCAGGCGTTCATCGACCTTGCTTGATTTGAAGTCGAATCCGGCCAGGTCTCGGTGTACTGGAAATTTGGCGGCGGTGAGCTGGTGCCTTACCGAGCGCATGGCCCGGTCGGTATGCTCGGCCTGCAGCAGATGTTCGATCAGCCATCGTGACGACTGCGTTGACGCCGTCCCCGCGTCCGCCATATCGGTCCAGGCACTTGCCATGCCGTGCAAGCGCAGCTCTTTGAGTTCGTTGGTGATGTCACGCATGATCGGCCCCCACTGCGATGCTCACGCCGTCTTCGTCGTCACCAGTGCCGCGCAGGCTGTCGTACCGGCTGGTGTTGGCCAACGGCGCCTCCTTGAGCTGCAGGGTTGTCTCGACGCACTCCGGCTGCGGGGCGGCGGTGAGCCGCGCCAGCACGTTGAGCACGTGTTCGGCGCTCAGCGCGCCGGACTCGATCACCAGGTTCACCGCGACCAGCACCGCTTCCAGCCCCGCCACCGGCACGCAAGCGAGCACCTGCGCCATAACCCGGTCGCCGCCTTCGCGTCGCAGCAGCCCAAGCTTAAGCTGCCTGAGCGGCGCGGGCATGTCGGCGAACGGGGCGCCGTTTCGCAGCGCGCCCGGCTTGCGATCAACCAGCGCGATGTAGTGCTGCCAGTCGTAACGGACATGATCCCGATCGGCGAGCCGCTCATGATCTGCCACCACGGCATTGGCCGCCACGACGCTGACGCGATTCGGATAGAGCCGGGTGCTCACCATCTGACCGGCCAGTTCGCAGGGCACCGAGTAGCGGTTCCGGTCCACGCTGACCAGGCAGGTGCTCGATACCCGCGCCGACTTATCCACGTAGCCGTCAAACGGCGTCGGCATGGGCATCATTTCGGCGCGCTCCTGCCCCAGCATTTCGGCGATGCTAAATTGCTGGTACTCCGGATGACGCATCGTATTCCACAGTGATTTGCAGCGCTCGCCGAGCCAGACATTGAGTTCGTCGAAGGAACCGAACTTCATGCTTTGCGCGTCGATCCAGATGCGCCGGCGACTGTCCTGCACATTCTTCTCTACGATCCCCTTTTCCCAGCCGGAGGCCCGGTTGCAAAAGTCAGGGTCGAACAGATAGTGGCTGCACATCGCGGCAAAGCGTTTGTTGACCGTCCGGCCCTTGCCTTTCTTGACCTTGTCGACGGCTGTCTTCATGTTGTCGTAGATGCCGCGGCGGGCCACCCCGCCCAGCGCAGCGAGCGAGCGCGTGTGGGCATCGAACAGCATTTCGTGCCCTTGAGTCGGGTAGGCCACCAGCCAGAAGGCGCGACTTGCGCACAGCTTCATGTGCGATACCTGCATGCGCCGGTAGATCCCGCCGATCACCAGGCTCTCGTCGCTCCAGTCAAACTGGAACGCCTCGCCCAGTTCAAACTTGAGCGGCACAAAGGCGTGCGGCGCCTTGCCTTCGCGCCCACGCCAGTCACGGACAAAGTCGGTGACCTGGCAGTAGCAGCCGGCATAGCCGTCAGCCTTGATCTGGATGAACAGCGCCTTGGCGGTGCGCCGGTTTTGCTTGTTGCGCAGCGCGTCGGCCTTGAGCGCCAGTTCCAGCGTGGCGTGGTAGGGACTCAATTTGCCAGGGATCTTCTCCCTGACGTACGCCGGCGGCGCGGTCTTATCCTCAGGCTTGCGCAGCCAGCTGCGTATTGTGTTGCGCGACAAACCCGTGCGCTTCGTTATCTTATGCAACGACAACTTGTCGCGCAAATACATCCGTCGAATCTTGCCTAAAATTTCCATGGTGATCACCTTTTTTTCTCCTGCCTAAAATGTAGGCGGGAGCAGTAGAACACCTGGGTCAATTTTCGATCAGCATATCCCTCGTAGATGGGTCAATTTTCGGTCAGCGGCAACATTTTGACCCCTTACAGGCGTAGATCGTTGCACAAAGCTGTTGCAATAGCGTCAACAACTGCAACAGGTTTTTGCATCGAGGCGCGGCGCGCCTCGATAACGGTGTCTGGTCCTGCCTTGGCAGTCGCTGGTGAACGCACCTGTTTAGTCCGTGGCGGGGGTCTTACCGTACGATTTTTTCCGTTTCCCCTGTTCTCCCCTAGCGTGCTATTTTTTCAAATCCTGTGGGCGCCCGATACGGGCGGAGGAGCCATCGGCGTGTGAGACAGGCCACCTTCCTGTAGACGCTTTTTGCTGAGCGTCCCTGCCATGGACTTGTGCATCGAGGCTGGCACACCAGCCCGGTTGAGCGATCGCCGTGGCGCGGGGTTTGCGACACGGTGAGCGCGATTTATCCGGGTCTTAGCGTCCCGCAGGGATGGCCGCGTGCGGCCAGGTCGGTCGGTGCGGGTTTTGCACCGACCGGGCCGCTTAGACCGAGAAGGCCAGCGGCAATTGCATGTCGGGGTTTTTTGGTTTTATCCCGCCGCTGTGCGGCGCTTGATGGCGTTTTTGTTGTAGTTGATGATCGGAGTATTGGCCGTGGCTGATCGGTGTTGGGGGTATCGGGGGTCCACAAGCCTGCGTAGCGGGCGTCTAGCTCCCATCCGTAGGATGGGGGCCTGATTTTGGGTCTTCGGTGTTTCGGGTTAAAAGGTTATATAAGATAAATACGTTAACAGCATTTTTTTACCTGTGGATAACTCAAGCAACATGCTGATTTATATCATTTTTATTTTTAAAACCGTGTGCGATGCCCCGAACTCGCTGTGTGTGATACCCCGACCGTTTGTGTGTAAAACCCCGAAGAAACGTGTGTGAAACCCCGAGCAAGTGTGTGTGAAACCCCGAACCAAAAACACTTTACCTCTCCGGCGGCCTGCACCCCTTGTTGACGCGGCCGCCGTGATCGACGGCGCGCGCCGGCATCAAGCTCCCTTTGTCGGCGGGATTGGTGACAAAACAGCGCCGCCTGGCGACTCGCCAAGTCACCAATGGCTAGCCGTCGGCTGGGCGTGTGTGAAACCCCGAGCCAAAAGCCGGCTTGCGCGTGTGTGAAACCCCGAAGTCAATCAAGGAGGTCCGCCACCGGTTTGCGTTGCGGACTGGTTAGCCTCCTGGGTTCTTCCTTCTTAGCGTAGGCGAGGGCCAGCTTTTTCGCGCTTTTCTGGTAGAAGCGCACCATGTTCTCGCCCTTGTCTGACTTGTACCTGGCCATTCTGTAGTCGGGAATGCTGTCGTCGTCGATAATAGCGATCATCATGCGCCTGAACTCGCGAATGTTGGCCTTGCTGCCAGACTTCACCAGCAGGTTGTCTTCCATGATGATCCACTCCGGCTGTTCACCTACGTGCTTGCGCGCCAGCTCGTACAGGCGCTTCTCCAGCGGTTTGCGCAGCGAGAAGTAATGCGGGGTGATGGTCAGAATGTTTTTCTGCTCCAAGGCGCGGTACAGCCATTCCGACAGCGAGACCTCGATGGAAGTCATTCGCTTGTTGCCCTTCCTGTCCGTCTCGATGATGTAGTCGGCGCGCTCAATCAGGCCGAAGCTGCTGCGACGGTCGATGTTGCCCATTTCGATGTTGGTTTTCAACCTGGTGCCGGACAGGCGGTCGATGGTGCTTTCCACGCTCGTGTAGGACTTGCCGGCCGTGTCGCGGCCGGTCGCGATTAGGAAATCGTGCAGAGTAAAGCGGATGCGCCGCCCCGGCATCTTGGTGCCGCAGCGCTGCGCGTCGTTCATCGCAGAATTGAGCTGCGACGTCAGATAGATCAACAGATCCTTGTCGTGGATGGTCGCCCGGCCGATAGAGGATGGCGTCACCTCCAGCCACTTCTTTTTGTCGGGACTAATCCACTTCCAGGTATCCATGTCCGGCTTGGTGGATAACGAGAACAACGGGGCCTCCATCGTTGCCATGTCGTCCTTGAGGTTATAGTCGAGCAAGTTGGCAACGAACAGATCCAGCTGCTGCATGTCGGCCTGTAGCGGCCCCTCGTGCCGCGTATCCTTCGTCGCGTGCGCCTTCCTGGCCATTGCCTTGACTCGCCGCACCAGCGGCGGCAGCGTGCTGGCATCCTCGTCCTCGATGTCGATGAATTCCGGCGCAGCCCCCATGGCGGTGGCGTCCTCCGGTATCGCTTCCTCCGGCGCCGGTGCTGGTTTCGTGGCCTTTGTTGCCATATGCACTTGCTCCCATCTGCTATAATCAACCCTGTTAAGTCGGGGCCTGTTGCGGTTCGGCTTACGTTGACTTGATGCCCGGTTTCGCTCTGCGTGGCCGGGTTTTTTTATGGTCCGTGCGTTTTGCTCTGCCCTGCCCCGGATGTCGACGCTAGCTCGGCTATTTCGGCGCGAAACTTGTCGATCAACTGGCTCGGCGCAATCAGCGTCACCTGTTCCCAACCTGGCGGCAGTAGCACGCCGGCGTTGGCGGTAGCCCGCTGAGCCTCATGATAGCGCGACAGCGCATCGCAAAATATGTTGACCAGCGTGTTCACCGCCTGCCTGGACCAGCCGTATTTATCGGCGATAGACGCCAGCGTTTCCCCATCGACCAAAGCCGCCCTGGCGGCGGCGCAACGATCCTCCCTTATGTTCGGAAGTAACGGCCGGATTGCATCAAAGTCGGCTGCAATCATTCGCCGTTTCGGTCTTACCATAATTAACCTCGAAAATATAAGCCGGGCACGGCCGCGTGCTTAGCGACCGTGCCATTCGGATTACGCCTTGGCCAAGCCCAAGACGTTCAGCACATTGAAATGTTTAACCACCGCGTCGGCGCCCTGCAGGAACGCGAGCATGGCAAAGGCGCCGGCGCCCTCTGTGCCGAAGGTCTCCTTCCGCAGCCCTTGGATCACGCCCTGCGCCACATTTTCGGCGTCCCGCCCGGCGTTGTAGAACGCTTCGAGCCAGTCCGACACATCGTCCCGATCCTGCTTCGACAGCGAGTCAAGAAATTTCTGCGGGCTACTGTCGCTCTTGAAGATCAAGCCGTAGGCGCGTGTCAACGTCGTTGGCGGCAGCGCCGGGCCAGAACGGGCTGCAGCTTCGTCTTCGGGCTGTTTTCCATCCGTCTTGCCGGAGCCTGGGAGTGGCCAGGCAGCAGCTGGATTCAGCGTCTCTCCGGCCGGTTTCGCCCCCGCGAAATCGATCAACGTCGCGCTGTCAGGCTCAATGTGCGCCTGGTTTTTCGGCGTCGCCTTCGTGCCCTCCATCTTCGGCTTCGGCGGCTTCACCGCGGCCTTGGCCTTCTCGGCCAGCTGGCGGGCGTCGACCTTGCCGCGTGTCTGCTTCAAGTCGTTCACCAGCACCTTGGCGGCGGCCGGATCGATTTTTTCCACCGTCTTGACCATGCCGATCACCTCCACGTCGGCGCTGATCTGTTCGCTGACTAGGCGCTTGGCCTGCTCCGGCAGCGACAGCAACGATAGAATTTTCGATAGCCAGGCACGGCCCTTGTGGTGTTTGGCCAATACCGCGTCAACGCTGCCCAAGGTGTCGAGGTCGCGCTGGATTTTCTTGGCTTCCTCGATCTGCGTCAGGTTTTTCCGGTGAATATTCTCGGCGAACTGGATATCGTCTTTTTCCTCATCGGTCATTTCTTTGATAAGGAACGGACCTTCGTCCTCGCCGGCCCGAGAGCCGCTGACGATGCGCCGCTCGCCTGCAACAAGCTCGTAAGGAATAGGCCCCGCGATAGGGCGTACCAGCATCGTCTGCAAGTAGCCGTGCTGCTTGATGCTGTCTCCCATTTCCTCAAGCGAGCTACTTTCGTCTTCCATTTCCTGACGGACTTGCTCGGATACCTTCACATCCTTGAATTTCAACACGGCCATCTGATAGCCGCGACCTTCATCGAACATGCCTTCGAAACCGGCGCCGAGGGTGTTTCCAAAATTGTATGATTGCACTGCCATTTTTACCTCCCTAAACTCGTGAGTACGTGACCGCAGGCGGCTTTCCATTCCTGCCCAGCCGCCTTGTGCGATACCGTCTTGGCGCCGCGCCATACCGGTAGGCGCAGATTGATCGCACGGGCCACGGGCACGCGCTCAGCCAGGATGAACGGTAAGATAGCCGGCCCGAACGTCGGGTGCTTGCGCAACGCCTCCAACTCCGCCATCACCATCTTGTCGCGCGTGTTGACACGCGACGGCAGCATGCCGATCATGCGCAGCTTGGGGTTGTATCCGCCAGTCTTGATCGTCTTGATGATTTGCCACAGCTGTGCCAGGCCGGCGGTGTCGTACAGGCCCAGTGTCAGCGGGCACACCACGGCGTCGGCCGCCGTGAGTCCAGCTTTCAGCAGCATGCCGATCACGCCGGGCGTGTCGATCACGCCTATCTCAAATTGATCGCTGAACTGGCGCAGGAAGCGCGCCGGGCGCTTGGCAAATTCGTCGGGCGCGCTTTCCAGCTTGTACAGGCCGTCGTAATCAGCGCGAATGATGGCCTGGCCGGGCGCGATATATTCCAGCTCGGCGCCGGCAGAATGCTCCGGCTCGTAGAACAGATCGGACGCCTTGATGTAGCGTTTCGCCAGATCGTAATCGGGGCCGTGCGGGTGTGCCAGCGACAAGCTGCCTTGTTTGTCGAAATCGATCCGTAGCGTCGGCAAGCCCTGCTCTGCCGCCTCGTGCGCGATGTTCACGGATACCGCGCTCTTGCCGATACCGCCCTTCGGATTTGCTACAGCTCCAATTTTCATGGTCATGACTGAGCCTTTTATCTGGTTACGTTGACGTGTGCGTAGATGTTTTTATGGTGTAGAACGATACTGAAGCGGTTGATATATGTAAAGCTTTTTTGATTGTCAACCGCTTTACAAACTCCGGATTTCTCCGGGAATGGCCTGGTCCTCAGAACGGGATATCGTTGTCGTCTGTTGCTGGCGTCGGCGCAGGCTTGGCTCCTTTGGCGGCAGGTTTGCTGCCGCCACGCTTGCCCGTTGATGCGGCCACGGGAGCCGGGGCGGGTGTAGCTACCGGTTCGGCATGGCCACCGCTGTCGCCGTCATGGTGGGCTTCGCCACCATTACCGGCACTACCCAGCATCTGCATGGTCTCCGCGATGATATCCGTGGCGTAGCGCTCCACGCCATCCTTGTCCGTGTACTTGCGGGTTTGCAAACGACCTTCGACATAGATCGAGGAACCTTTTTTCAGATACTGTCCGACGATTTCAGCCATGCGACCGAAGAACGCGATCCGATGCCACTCAGTCAGCTCCTTCTGTTCGCCGGTATTGCGGTCCTTCGACTTGTACGAGGTTGCTACCGCAATGTTGGCGATTGCATCGCCGCTTGCCATGTAACGGACTTCTGGATCACGGCCCAAGTTGCCCACGATGATTACTTTGTTGACGGAAGCCATTTTCATTCTCCTTTAAGTGAGGGGAAATGCTCGTTCCATTCTGCCGCTGTATACTGCTCAACAACATGTTCAAATGTAAAATTTCGGTCTTACGCTAACGGTCAACTGCTTGTTTTTACTGGCAATTCGTTTCGATCACCATGTAACCAGTATAGCAAATGACAACCTATATGACAACCATTTTATATTGTCATTACTGAATAAGCTCACCTATATTTTGATCGTCGTCACAAGTTCGATAGCTTATCCAAATCACAACTCCCTGCGCAAACCCTGGTCCTGTAAGCTGGTTTTACAGCCGATGAGTAGAGCAAAACGGGGGCGGCTCGCCGGTCCGGACGAAGGTCCGAATGCCGCCGCAGGACGGCACCCCCTGCCACCTGGGAGGCATGTAGGGGCGTTTTGGCCGGTTGGCCCGGCCAGCCCGATGCGACCAGTCAGGGACAGACGAGAGACCATAGCGCAGTGGTTCGGTTTGGTGACATGATCGCCGAGCAGTCATGCAGGATCTGTCACCAATTGAAGCATTAAAATTTTGGTGACGCCGCGGCGCAGCTGCAGGCCCCGCGCTGTTACCAGACAGTACAATTGCACTTCCGGAATCCAATATTCACAAAGGCAGTTATGACAGCGATATACGACGGATTGCAGTTTAGGACGCGACTCGAGGCGCAATGGGCTGCGTTTTTCGACTTGGCCAAATGGGAATGGCGGGTCAATCCAGTTGTGGTCGGCGATTGGGCGCCGGACTTTCGCGTCACCTTTTCATGCAGCCATTCCGAATGCGGCGGATCGCATACGTTATTGGTCGCTGTCCTGCCTCTCACACAGCCGGAAGATTTCAAGACCCATCCAAGTCTTCGCCATTTTTATGGCATCAATGATGCTAACAAAGATGACTACAAGGGACTGGACATTTCCATCGATGCTGGAGCCGCGTTTGGCACTTCGCCCGAGGCGACGACCTGGGAAATGTCTCACGGGGCAGGCGGCGGAATCGAAAGCGTGTCTGCCTGGGTAGACCACGCGGAGGTGCTGTGGTCCCAGGCAGCAAGCTTTGTAAAATAATCATTCATCAGTTTGGAGGCAGATTTTCGCCTCCGCGAAAATCCAATACGGGCGCCAAGCTGCCGTCAACAACACCATTGGGTGGCGTGGCGGCCTGCTGGATCGACGCGTTCTGTCACCAAACGTTGGCGACGCGACTGCCGACCTGGTACGCCAACGCCGTCACCAGTCTCCCCTTCCCCCTTGCGGTTCTTCATTTGTCGCGAGCTGTTCGCATCGGGGCTGGCCGGGCCGACCGGCCAAAACGCCCCTACATGCTCCCAAGTGGCGGAGGTGCCGTCCTGCGGCGGCATCCGGACCTTCGTCCGGATCGGCGAGCCGACCCCGTTTGCTCTGCTCATCCGCGCGCAAAGCCGGCCTTCAGAACGTGGTGGGGTGCATGCGGGGCGGTGTGCTGTTTGCGGGATTAGGCAAGTGGGTGGCCTGGAGGTGTGGCCGATTTCTCGGCCAGTCGCGCAGCGACCAAGCGCAAAGCGCTCGCCACGAAGGGGTATCCCGGTTTTCGCGTACGCGAAAATACCCCTACGCATGGGAACTTGAATTTTTATTATCGAGTTTTGTTGGAAGAAATCTGGAAAAGCAGAACAATTTCAATAAATCGACAACGTAACGTAGAATACCTGTGGTCAAGAATTCGCCGATAAAAATTTCACAACAAAAACATGGGCAAGAATAAAACTCAATTTGCGGCGATTCTTCAAGCTGATCCCGCAAATTGCGCGGTGGCGATCAGGCGTACGGCCGACGGTTTTTGGTTTGTCGAACTGACGGTCATTTCTACAGGCGTAACGTACGAACTTTTGACGGCACGCGGCACGGCGAAGTCTTGGCGGAATCTAGCCGATGCTGTCTCCTTTGTGCAAGCGACTTGCCCAGGCTGCGAACAAGTCACCCTCGAAGTAGGGCCGTGGAACTTCACGCGCAAAACGGAGAAAGTCACGGCTCAATAAGTCCGTGGCGAACGGCGAGCCTCGTCAATTCGGCGGCTCGATGGGTCCCAAGCTTCTCCTTGATCGTCTGGCTGTAATTGCTGATTGACTTGGCCGACAGCCTCAATTCATCCGCTATTTCTAGGTTTGTCCGGCCGAGTGCCATCAGCTTAAACACCTCCATTTCACGTCCCAGCAGCACGTCCTGCGGCGAATCGTTGCCACGAACCTTGTCGCTGGCCAGCTGCTCGGCGACATGCGGCAAAAAATACAACAACCCAGCGAGAGCTTTTGTAACCGCTTCGGCCAGATCGGCTGAATTGCGGTTTTTTGTGATAAACGCGTATGCGCCGAGGCGGTAGGACTCTTTGTATAGCGTGTCGTGGTCGGTCTGGCTTAGGATCACGATCTTCGCGCCAGGGTGCGCGGCGCGCAGCTGCCGCGCGACTTTCAGGCCCGAATTGCCGCCGCCGAAGGCGGCGTCAATTACCAAGACGTCGGGTTGCAGGTCTTCGTAGCGGCACATGATATCTAGTGGCGTAGTGCCTTCGCCAATCACCTCGATGCCGTAACTGGCGAGAGTTAGAGCGCATCCTGTGGCATAGATCGGATTGTCGTCCGCGAGCAGGATTTTCACCGACTCTGTTCTGCCCATTGTTTCCAACTTTGTTCTCCGCAACACCGTTGTAGGTCGGACCATCATGCCAAGCAATTATGCGTTGCGCATGTGAGTATTCGTGAGTTTTGCGAATATTACAATGAAACAACAAACCTGTGCCAATTCCAATTACCTTGCGTTGTATCAAAGCATCTCCATTGGAGCGTGCCGGAGTCGCAATCGTTCGGCGTTTACCGGGAAAAATCTTGTAAAGCTCACGTTAATCCTTAATGGCAAGTTGGACAACCTTCCCAACCACTACGGAAACTCAGCCTTTGATAAATCGCAAATGCATGTGAATTTATACAGCATTTGCCATCAAAACGAATTGTGGACTGCACTTGAACGGCATAGACTGGTTATAGATGTTTTCTATACATGATTAACTTTCAAATAAAAAAATTGACTCAGAAGAAATAAATTACCGTTAGCGATCACTCAAAACGTCAAGCAACATCTCTATACAAAACGAGATTTTGTTATACAAAATCCTGTTTTGTTAGAATTTTGCTGTAAAATTACCGCAAAGAGGCGTTTTGTTAGTCGCCAGAATCATGAACAGTGGCTAGGCACAAGTTTTTTCGCGGAGGCGAAAAAAATAGTGACAGCGGAAACTGGTCGGATTGGCAACGATACGCTAGCTAACGGAGTGATCCATGAAGAAATCGAAATGGTTAGCAAGTGCCGCGATGGCACTTTTCCCATGCGTAAGCGTGCAGGCGAAAGACTGCATCGGCTATACCGGCAGTGACCTCGAAAAGGCGCTGGTCAAGACCGAATCGTCCGCCAATCCATTCGCGATTGGCGTCGTAAACGGTTATCTCAAATGGCAGCCTCGCACTAAAGAGGAAGCGATAGCCACGGCGCATGCGCTAAAAGCGGCGGGCTACAACTTCAGTATGGGCTGCCGCCAGGTCAACCTGTTCAACCTTCCTAAGTATGGCCTCGATTTCGAGTCCGTATTCGATCCCGCCAAAAATTCCAAGACCGGCACGGACATTTACAACGAATGCCTGGGGCGCGCTCAGGCCAGATTCGGGAACGGCGTGGCGGCGACTCGTGCCGCCTTGTCTTGCTATTACAGCGGGAATTTCATAACCGGCCAACGAAAGGAGGGCAAGCAAAGTTACGTCGACAAAGTTCTCACCAACCTGGGGTTGGGGGAGCGTAATGCCTCGCTCGCGATCCCTGTCGTTTCAACCAAGTCGCCTAGTGGGAAAGCAGAAAGCGCCAGATCCGGCCCGGCGACTCCACGTGAACCAGCTCAGAAAACGGCCGAAGGCAAGCCGACTGACTGGGATGTTTTCAACGAGTTGTAACTTTTTTCACATAAACCAAGGGTACCAACATGAAAAAAATTGTTCCAGTTCTGCTCTGCGCAATGCTCGTTACAAACATCGCTATGGCCGGTGGCCTCGATTCCGGTACACAGGCCGCCGAGACTTTCAAGACATGGTTCTTTGGCCTCCTGGGCGCTTTCTCAGGCACGTATTTGCTGGTGAAGGGCGCGCAGGTTTGGGGCGAGAAAATCCAGTGGATCGATTTCGGTCATGCCGTAGGCAAGGTGGCAGTCGTCGGCGGTTCAATCGGCCTCGCGGGTTGGGCCTGGATCATGTTCGCCTGAATTATGGTTACCAAAGACCAATACCCGTCCTACAACGGCCTGTCGCGGGTCGCCATGTATTGGGGCGTCCCGCTGATGGCCATTGTGGTGATTTCCACCGCGTGCCTGCTTATCGGAGCCGTGGGCGCTTTTTTCCTCGGAGTGGGCGGAATCCTGTTTGCGTCGGTCGGTTTCCCAGTCCTGCTGTACTTGAAACAAATCTGCGAAACGGATGACCAGGCGTTGCGGATCACACTTCTCGAAATCAAATGCCGTTTTGGCCGGAGGAACGCCAAGCAGTTCGGCAATACCTACACCCTGTCACCTATCCAGTACGGACGGAGAGAACATGTCTATAAGCGCTATTTTATTCAATCAACCAGCAAGTGAGGAACGGCTGCCCAAAATCGGGCGGCACGTTACATCCCGCGTTGTCAGCTACGAGGACGGCCGCGCCCTGCTGGTTATCAAGCTCGCGGGGATGCCTTTCGAGGCGATCCAGGACGATCTGATCGTTAGCCGCTTCAATCAACGTAACCGGGTTTTCGCTGCGTTGGCGAAGGATAAAGGCAAGCGCTTGGCGTTGTGGACTACTTTCAAGCGCGAAAAGGTCAAATTCAATAGCCGATTCGAGTTTAAGTCGACGTTCATGAAACAGTTTTCGTCGGACTATCTCGCGCGTTTCGACACCGGGGATTACTACGAGAACAATTTTTATATCTCGGTGCTCCTCAAGCATGACGACATCGAGGAAGGGGCTGTCGAGCTGGAGGACGTGGGACATCAATTGATGAAAGCGCTGTCGGCTTACGATCCTGAGTGCCTGACTACGTTCGAGCACAACGGCATCTTGTTTTCACAGGTGTACGAGTTCCTCGGCGGCTTGCTCAATGGCGTTCGCGAAAAGATGCCGGTCCTGGCTTCGCCAGCGGCCGAGACTATCCCCAGCTCATGGCTCCATTGGGGCTACGACATCATGGAAATCCGCGCGGAAAATCGCACCAGGTTTGCGACTTCCTATGACATGAAGGACTTCCCCGACTCGACGGTTTGGGGGCTATTCGATCGTGTGCTCGGCCTGCCGGCCGAGTTCACGCTGACGCAAAGCTTTCTGTGCATGGGCATTTTCGAGGCGCAGAAATCAATTACTAGCCAGATCAACAAACTGGAATCGGTGGGCGACAAGGCGGCACACCAGCTCGCGGAATTGCGCGCAGCGCTCGGCTACATCAGCTCAGGCGAGCTGGCATTTGGCGAGTACCACGGTGCGCTGACGGTCTACGGCGACACTGCCAAGCAAGCGGCTGACAACGGCACGCTCGTCAGCGCGTGCTTCTTGGGCGAGTGCGGAGCGCGGTTTATCAAGGCGGCGCTGTCGGCGCCAGTGACGTATCTGTCCCACATTCCAGGGGCGAAGGTGAAACCGCGGCCGATGCCCAAGTCGAGCCGCAACCTGGCCGCCTCCTTCGGCATGCACAACTATTCGTCCGGTAAATCGGACGGTAACCCGGTGGGCGACGGCTCGGCCGTGATTCCCCTGCAAACGGAATCGGAGTCGCTTTACAGCTTCAATTTCCACCACTCCAAAGAGGGTGAGGACAACCTGGGCGAAAAGATCAGCGGCCATTGCCTGATCCTCGGGACGACCGGCTCGGGCAAGACCACGCTCGAAACGACCCTCATCGGCTTCATGGAACGGTTCGACTCGAAGATTTTCGCCTTGGACAAGGATGAGGGTTTAAAAATCTTTCTCGCATCGCTGGGCGGTGCGTACTACTCGCTCAAGGCCGGGGAGCAGACCGGCCTCGCGCCTTTTTCGCTGCCAAATACGCCCCGCAACATGCAGTTCCTTTACCAGCTCGTCAACACCTGCGGCCAGGATCGGGACGGTAAGGTATCGGCAGTCGAGAGCAGCCAGATCAAAGCCGCCGTTGACGCGGTGATGGGCATGGGCGTCGAGAAACGGCAAATGAGCAGGCTTCTGGAAAGCATCCCGAACACGGGCGACAACTGCCTGGCCGCGCGCCTGGCGAAGTGGTGCTACGCGGAGGACGGCCAGTATGCCTGGGCGCTCGATCATGTCGGCTCGAACATGGGTGTTGTCAATGAGCGCGTGATTGGCTTCGACGTCTCCGAATTCCTGGTGCCCGGCTTCGAGCCGACCGAGCCGGTTTTGGCGTATCTGTTCCACCTAAAAACGATTATGCAGAGCGGCGGCGGGCTGATGGCGACAATCGTTGAGGAATTTTGGGTGCCTTCGCGGTACCCGAGTACGCAGGCGATGATGTTCGACGTACTCAAGACCGGCCGCAAGCGCGACGAATTCATGGTCATGGCTTCGCAGTCGCCTGAGGATGCTATCAAGTCACCGATCTTTGACGCGATCCGCGACCTGACGGCGACCAAGATTTACCTGCCAAACCCATCGGCCGAGTTCGAGAGCTACAAGCGGTGCAACCTGACGCCGAAGGAATTCGAGAAGCTGAAAGAACTCGGTCTCGAGTCGCGCATGTTCCTCATCAAGCAGGGGAACCAGTCGTGCTTTGCCAAGCTCGACCTGTACGGCATGGACGACGCGATTTCCGTCCTTTCCGGCAACACCGAAAACGTCGCGATCTTTAACGAAGTCGTGGCCGAAGTCGGACCCGACCCTGACGTCTGGATGCGGGTATTCCAAGACCGTCGCAAAGGCAAGAAGCAACGGCTGGAAGTGGTAGCAGGGTAGGGCGGTTTTTCGCCTCCGCGAAAAACTCGAATGTCCGCAGATTTTCGCGGACGCGAAAAAAGCAGTTCAACCTTAACGGAGCCTTAAATGAAAAGCATCAAGAAACTCGCTGCGACCCTGATCCTGTCTTGCGCCTGCGCCCCCTCGGCGTTCGCGCAATTCACCGTCAACGTCAATTCAGACATCCCCGCGGCCTTGAACCAGATACAAACGATGGCACAGTGGTCCAAGCAATACGACGGAATGGTCGGCCAGCTTAACCAGATGAAAAGCCAGTACGAGTCGATGACCGGCAACCGTGGGCTTGGCCAAATCCTCAACAACCCGGCGTTGCGCGGCTACCTGCCGGACCAGTGGGCGAGTGTGTATGACCAGGTGCGCCACGGCCAGCTGTCCGGCATCAGCGGCAAAGCCAGCGCGATCTATTCGGCTGAGGGCTTCGACCCCAACGCAGTCGGTGGCCGTAAGCGCGAGCTGGATGTCCTGGCGGCGAATAAGGCCATGACGATGCAAGCGTACGACGCCACCTTGGCTCGCGTGAACAACATCAACGCGCTGATGCAGCGCGCCGACGCCACGCAGGACGTGAAGGGATCGGCCGACTTGCAGAACCGCATGGCGGCTGAGAACGCGATGATCCAGAACGAACAGGTCCGGCTGAACCTGCTCGCGCAGTTGCAGCAAGCCGAACAGAAACTGGCGAGCGAGCAGCGCTCGCGCGAGTTCAAGGCGAAGTACTTCCAGTGATGAAGACAACTTGGCTCGTCCTCGCTGTCGTCTTGCTGACGGCTGTCGTCTCGTACCTGGCATTCGATCACTATGAGACGGCGGCCGCCAAGCAAAAGGCGGCACGCTTCAACGGGAAATACATCCGATAAATCTGCGGAGGTTGGGGCGTTAGGTTCCCAAAACATCATGCCCATTACGCCTTTCACGAAGCTTTACACGTTCTTCGACAATGCCGTGAACAACGTCATTATTAACGGCACGACGAACATGATTGCGCTTATCAGCCCGCTTATCGCGGCCTGTTTCAGCATCTACATCATGTTGATCCTATTTTCCTATTGGAAGGGTGACACGGATGAGCCAATCATGGATTTCCTTTCAAGATTGGTTGGGTGGGGCGCGATCATAACTTTTGGCCTCAACATCGACATGTACCGCCTCTACGTGGTCCCGCTTGTCACTGGCCTGGGCGAAGACCTGGGCGGAACCGTTTCGGGGGTCTACAGCTCGGCTGCCGCTCTTGACCAGTTGGCCAACGGCTTCGTTCAGGCCTTCATCCGCATTTTCCAGGACGCGAGCGGCTTTGAGGAAACGCTGTTCGCGGTCTTCACAATTGCCAGTGTTGGTTTGTTCAGCGGCCTTTTCATGGTGGTGGCGATCGCATACATCATCTTGGCGAAATTAGCGCTTGGGATTCTCGTCGCCATCGGCCCGCTGTTTATCGCGGCCGCGCTGTTTCCCGCCTCGCGGGACTTTTTCAAGAACTGGACCGGTCAGTGCCTTAATTACGCATTCCTGGTGATGCTGTTTTCATTCGCCGCACAAATAGAAATCGCGATGGTCGACAGCATGATCCCTCAGAACATGACGCTCTCGGCGCTGTTCGAGGTGAATCTTGTGTGCGCCGTCTTCATCCTTGTATCGCTGAGCTTGCCAAGTCTAGCCTCGGCACTTGCGGGCGGCATCGGCATTTCAAGCATGGTGCGGAAACTGCCTGGAATGCCGAAGCTGCCAAGCATTGGCGGCGGCAAAAAAGGTGGTGGTGAAATCAAGCCTGGGACACCAACGGGATCGGCCCCTGGCGGATCGGTTGCACCGGAACAAAAGTGAGGAAACCATGAAGAAACTGATTCTACAAATTGTTTGCATCACGCTTTTGGCAGGGTGTGCAACCGCGCCGAAGGCAACGCAACCGTCGGGTGAGTGGATACCTGTTAACAAACCGCTCGCGAGCAAGGGGTAACTATGTTTATGGATAAATTCAGGAAGGCCAAGCCGGGCGCGCAGAGCGTTGGCGACGTCGAGGGCAACATGCGACCGGACCAGCTGGGAAGCTGGTACCTGCAACAGGCCATGCAGTTCGAGCGCTCGAAGGTCGAGGCTTCGAACGACTCGCGCGATAAGGCCTGGAAAGCAGTGTGGGGCATGATGGCCTTTAGCGCGGTGGTGGTGGTCGTGAGTGGGGTTTTGGTGTTTAACAACAAGCCGAATCCGCCGGCAGTGATGCAGGTGCATGACAACGGGGATGTAACGATCCTCAAGACGCTTGCGGATGCCAAGATCACCTACAGCCAGGCTACCGACGAATCCTATCTGCGCAAGTACATCCAGTACCGCGAATCGTACGATTGGGAGACGATCCAGGACTACTACAACACCACGATGCTGCTGTCGAACCCACGCGAGGCCAGGCTCTACGAGGCGTTCAACAGTGAGACTAACAAGGCCGCTCCGGTGAACATCCTCAAGGACAATTACCGGGTCATCGCAACAGGCGGCACTATCTCCTTCGTCGGCAAGACCGCCTTGGTGTCGTTCTCGAAAAAGTCGATCCCCCTGAGCGACAAGCTGGCCAAGCCGATCACGGAGTATTACGTTGCGACGATGACGTATGAGTACGCGAACCCGCCGACGGACGACAAGGACCGCAGCATCAACGTCGCCGGATTCAAGGTCACCAGCTATCAGGTAGCGCGTGACATCACGAAAAGCGCGGCCGTGGCGACCGAAAGGAGCGCGCCATGAAGACGACGATGATCGCCGGGCTGCTGCTCGGTCTTGTCTGCACCATGGCCAGCGCCGCGCCAGACGGTGACGCCCGAATCCGTGTCGAGCAATACGACCCAAACCGGGTCGTCAAAATCTATACCGCTGTAGGCAACCCGACCCTGATCCAGTTCGAGGACGACGAACAGATCGTCGGCACGCCCAAGGGCATGATCGGCATGGGCGATGCGAAGGCCTGGTCTGTTGGCCCGAAGGGCAGCAACATCATGTTGAAGCCAAAGGCGGTGCGCCCGGACACGAAACTCCTGGTGGTGACGACAAAGCGCACGTACGCCTTTGAAATCAGCTCGGTGACCAAGAAATCAAAAGTCGAGCCGACCCTGATCGTGCGCTTCGACTACCCCGACACGAGGGCGAAGGCGGCGCTGGCCGAAGCGCGCAAACAGGGGATCGTGGGCGCGCGCCTGGCGCAGATTGCGGGCAAGGAAGGCACGACCGCGACCCGCAATCGCTCCTTCATGAAGCGTGGCGATAATCAGCTCGCGCCGAGCGAGGTTGAGGATGACGGCCGCTTTACCTACATGCGCTTTGACTCCACCAGTGAGCTGCCCGTTGTCTACAAGCTCCTGCCGGATGGAGCAGAAGCTCTGACCAACTTCCACTTCGATCCCGATACCGGAACGATGGTGATTCAGGAAACCGCGGCGCACTTCATTCTCCGTTACGGCAAGGCTGTGCTCGCGATCCGTAATGATGGCTTCAACCCTGACGGAAAACTCAACCTGAGTGGCACTACGGTGCCGCGCACCGTCCGCTTACAGAAGGATGCACCATGACCAACTCGACCGCAGCCGCGCCAGTGAGCGCGGAAAAAATTGATCGGGACATCCCAAATCTCACGACCACGAAAAAGAAAAACAACATCACGCGCCTAGTTATTATCGGCGGGATGCTGTTCGCGTTGATCCTGCTCGCCTTTGGCGGCGCGGTTTTCATGGAACGCCTCAAGCAACGCAAGCTCGATCAAAACGCCGCCAAGGCCAAAGAGCGGCCGCAGCAAGCGGTGGTGGTGAACAGGGACTTCGAGGCCGCCAAGAAGCGCATCAAAGCCGAGGATGCGGCCGCCATACCGCCGCCCGCCAGTGCGATACCAGTTGTCGCGGGTGGTGCGGCCGGGGCCGCTGGTGCCGCGCCTGCGGCGCCGGCGGGTGCAGCAGTTGCTGGTGGCGCGCCAAGCGCGACCGGTGGGGCCGCAGGCGGCGGGGCAGGGGC
>Ga0326734_1000149_pt1 | contig 20619 bp, 19 predicted proteins | sample 15_GP2_1315_FD_207944 | JGI IMG/M metagenome (GOLD analysis project Ga0326734, IMG submission 207944) | Glacier ice microbial communities from Ngari, Tibet, China - 15_GP2_131.5 | ecosystem: Environmental > Aquatic > Freshwater > Ice > Glacier | place: China: Ngari, Tibet | collected 2018-07-18 | reverse complement strand
GCCCTGGTCGTGATCGCGGCCGGTGCCGTTGCCCTGGTCGTGATCGCGGCCGGTGCCGGTGCCGTTGCCCTGGTCGTGATCGCGGCCGGTGCCTTGGCCGGTGTCGTGATCGTGCCGGTGTGGCCAGCTGCAGCAGATCCAGCAGCCGGCCGGGCCGGTGCCGTCGATGACCCCACCCCCCCCGGGTCTAGGTTCTTCCGGGGCTCCACCGGGCAAGGGTAATTCAGGCCCCGACAAAGCACTAGCGGGTGACAAGAACATTTCCTTACAGACTGCCTTACAGACTTGAGACTGATGTGTAACCTGACAGAAAAGGTTGCGAACCCGAAGCCGGCCAGTGCTTCACCAGGGCCAGCCGGCTGGCGGACGTGTCCGTGGCCAACGCTCCTGGTGGCGCGACGCGAGTTCTACGGAAGATGCGTCCGCCGAACTGCTTATCTGGGACGACGCGCGAAGGGGTCTCCCTTGGCAAGCAACGCCCGGCGCGTCACATGGGGAGAATTGAGCGCGCCAAGCTGATCAAGGAATTTCTTTTGGGGGCATTATTGGGGGCATCTGCTCAGCGTAAAAATAGAATCGCTAGCATCCATGCGGGTTTCAAGGCGTTCTTCGACTCCCACCGCTCCGCCAGCACTAGAAAAAAACCTCCCTCACTGGAGGTTTTTTTTCGCCTTCTCATGGATAAAATTCAAAAAAACCGTTCAGCGCCGTCCAGCGAAAAACGCTACAATCCAGCTATCGCAGGGAAGAGAATTTTGGCCCAGAATCTCAGCAAGCTGTCGGCGCTGGCTGTTGCGAAGGTCAGCAAGCCAGCTCAAGGCGTCTCACGTTCTCGCAATGCGCAGCGGCGTACATCAAGGCCCACCGCGCCAGCTGGAAGAACGTCAAGCACGACGACTTGCGGACCAATACCTGGCCACCTATGCCGGCCCCCTCATCGGCGACATACCGGTCGCGGCAGTGGACACGGATCTCGTCGTCAAGGCGCGCATGCCGATCTGGGAAGCGAAAACCGGGACGGCAACGCGTCTGCGAGGACGAATTGAAAGTGTGCTGGACTGGGCGACGGTGAGCAAATTTCGCACCGGCGACAATCCGGCCAGATGGCGCGGCGCCATCGGATCACGATTCCCCCGATTTTTTGAACGTGATCAACTTCCTGTCGGCTTCATACCACTGGCGTACCGTGAAGGCGTGGTATTCGGTCAGCACCGCAGCAACCCGGACCAGCCCGTTCGGCAGGCTGCTGGGCGGCTTGCCGCCCGCGAGGGCATCGAGCGTTTCCCTGTCCAGATCCGTCATTTCCAGCAGCGCGGGCAGGGAGGCGTCCAGCGCTCTGGCGATGGCTTCCATGATCTTGAGCGACGGGTTGGCTTTGCCGTTCGTCAGGTCCGACAGGAACGACAGGAACGACAGGGACATTCCGGCCGCGTCGGCAAGCTTGTCCTTTGTCATGCCACGTTCGTCGAGCAGGCGCAGGATGTTGGTAAAAAATATCTGGTCATACACAGAAAGTCATCTTTTGCTTTGAGCAAAAACAAAATTTAGCCGATAAAAGCATTCAATCCGGAAACACACTTGATTAATTCATAGCTAATTCCGGCCTTTTGATTTTACTGGCGGCAGCGCCATAGCGCGTTGCTTACCGATGAGTTTATCGCGTGGTTACCATGCAGCACTGAAGAACACGGCGTGCCGTCAGCCTTGCTTTATCCCCCTTCGGTGCAAGACTGAGGTGCTGGATTGGCGCATTCGGCGATGATTCAATAACGAAAGCGGCTCAGCGATTCCGGCGAACGTTATACCTGCGGCGCCAACAGCCAGGCGGGCGCGCAGTGCACGAGCGCGGCCAACACCGGCACGGTGCGCAATATCGGCACCGGCTACCTGATCACCGGCCAGGTGCCGGGCGACCAGGCCGTCCATACCGCCACCGATCGCCACCGATCGCCACCGATATCCCGCTGTCGGCCTATGGACGCGGCGCATCGCTGTTTTCCGGCGTGATGGACAACACCGACGTCTTCTTCAAGATCGCGCAAGCCATCCCGGGCGGCGCCAAGTAAGTCTTTGCGGCTGCGCCATCCCCGCACGCAGTCATCGCGCTTCTTGGCACCGGTGATACGCCACGCGACCTACAGATAATCTAATCAACTATTGGACAACTCACGGAAAACAGGGCACCCTAGCGTCCTTGCTGCATTTGCCGCCCTGAGGATATCCGCCATGCCTGTTTACCGTTCCCATACCACCACCCAAGGCCGCAACATGGCAGGCGCCCGCGCGCTGTGGCGCGCTACCGGCATGAAGGATGGCGATTTCGACAAGCCAATCGTTGCCGTCGTCAATTCGTTCACCCAGTTCGTGCCGGGCCACGTGCACCTGAAGGACTTGGGTCAACTGGTGGCGCGCGAGATCGAAGCGGCTGGCGGCGTCGCCAAGGAATTCAACACCATCGCCGTCGACGACGGCATCGCGATGGGACATGGCGGCATGTTGTACTCGCTGCCGTCGCGCGACCTGATCGCCGATTCGGTCGAATACATGGTCAACGCCCACTGCGCGGACGCGATGGTGTGCATTTCGAACTGCGACAAGATCACGCCCGGCATGCTGATGGCCGCGATGCGCCTGAATATCCCGGTGGTGTTCGTGTCGGGCGGGCCGATGGAGGCGGGCAAGGTGGTCAAGGTCGTCAATGGCAACCGAAAAGTGATCAAGCTGGACTTGATTGACGCCATGGTCAAGGCCGGCGACAGCAGCGTGTCGGATGCGGACGTGGCGGAAATCGAACGGGCGGCGTGTCCCACGTGCGGCTCCTGCTCCGGCATGTTCACGGCCAACTCGATGAACTGCCTGACCGAGGCGCTGGGCCTGGCGTTGCCCGGCAACGGCACGATCGTCGCCACGCACCTTGACCGCAAGGAGCTGTTTCTGGGTGCGGGCCGGCTGATCGTCGAGCTGGCCAAGCGCCACTACGAGCAGGACGATTACTCGGTTTTGCCGCGCAACATCGCCACCAAGGCGGCATTCGAAAACGCGATGGTGCTGGACGTGTCGATGGGCGGCTCGACCAACACGGTGCTGCACCTGCTGGCTGCCGCCCACGAGGCGGAAGTCGAATTCACGATGGCCGACATCGACCGCATCTCGCGCAACGTGCCGTGCCTGTGCAAAGTGGCGCCGATGACCGACAAGTACCACATCGAGGACGTCCACCGCGCCGGCGGCATCTTCGCGATCCTGGGCGAACTGGCGCGCGCCGGCCTGCTCGACACGTCGCTGCCAACCGTGCACAGCCCGACGATGGGCGCGGCGATCGCCAAATACGACATCCGCGTCAGCGACGAGCAGGCGGTGCATCAGCTGTTTCGCGCCGCGCCGGGCGGCGTGCCGACCCAGGTGGCGTTCTCGCAGTCCGAACGCTACGAACAGAACGACCTCGATCGCAGCCTTGGGTGCATCCGCGACCGCGCGCACGCGTATTCGCAGGATGGCGGCCTCGCTGTCCTGTACGGCAACATTGCTGAAAAGGGCTGCATCGTCAAGACGGCCGGCGTCGACGACAGCATCCTGAAATTTTCCGGCAAGGCGCGCGTGTTCGAAAGCCAGGACGCGGCGGTGGAAGCGATCCTGGGCGACGCCGTGCAAGCGGGCGACGTCGTCATCATCCGCTACGAAGGCCCTAAAGGCGGTCCCGGCATGCAGGAAATGCTGTACCCGACGTCGTACATCAAGTCGAAGGGACTGGGCAAGGCATGCGCGCTGTTCACCGACGGGCGGTTTTCCGGCGGCTCGTCGGGCCTGGTGATCGGCCACGCTTCGCCGGAAGCGGCCGAAGGCGGCGCGATCGGCCTGGTGGAAGAGGGTGACATGATCGACATCGACATCCCGTCGCGCACGATCAACCTGCGCGTATCCGCCGACGACCTGGCGCAACGGCGCGCCGCGATGGAAGCGCTCGGCGCCAATGCATGGCGGCCGGTGGGCCGCGAGCGCTACGTCTCGCAGGCGCTGCAAGCGTACGCCGCGCTGACGACGTCGGCCGACCGCGGCGCGGTGCGCGATTTGTCGCAACTTAAACGCTAAGCTGCGCTGCGCCGCGCTGCGCCGCGCTGCTTGCGCCGAGCTGCTTCTCCAGGCAGCGCCGGTCGGGCCTGATTTGGCACGGCCGGCGTGCGTCGATCTGCCGAGCTCCATCAGCAGTAGCACGGTTCCGGGCGGCGCGGCGTGCTGGGAGTCCAAGGCGGCGCGGTCGAAATGTCGATGCGCACCTCTCCCAGCTTCAGTACCGCGCCGCGCGGCGGATTGTCGCCGCTGACCCGTACCAGCGAGATCGTGACATCCTGCAGTTCAGCCGCGGAAAACTGCGCCAGCACTTCGGTGGCCTGGTACTCCAGCGTGGCTGGCCCGTGGTGCGCGGCGCCGGCGACCTCGAACGGACCGACGGTGCCAAGAAAGTATCGGCGGCCATTTTCGGCATTGTCGACAAGCGGCAGATTGATATAAATATTGTAGAAATATCCCCCTTTTGCGCCGGCGCCGAGCAGCAGCAGCTTGTCCAGCACCACGACGACCGAGCGGAAAGTGCCAGACGGGATCTGTGGCGGCGGCCTGACGGCGATGGAAATGGCGTCCTGCAGCAAGCGCAGGCTTGACGCGGTGAGTGGCAGGTGCGCGCCGACCGCGGTGTCGCCAAGCACCACCCCGGACACGCCGCCCAGCGAGCGTCTGCTGGCCGAAACGACGCGCGCAGGCGTTGCCGGGAACTTGTTGGTCGCGGGGCTGGTCAATACTGCCGACTCCTGGGCTTGCACCATGTTTGCCTGTGCCAACGCCGGTAGCACCGTCGGCTTCGTGTTGTCGCTGTAATTGACATTGAGCCAGCCCGGATAATACGTTCTGTAGCGCGCCATTGTCAGGCCGGGCGCGTAGATAAAAGCGTCTGCCCAGTAGGGCTCGCTCGTCGAGGCGTTATACGGATTGCCGGTGCCGGGTATTCCTTTGCCATCGGGCAGCGCCCATGCATGGCAAAGGCGGTCGATATTGGCATGGTGCAGATAGAAAATCGGGTCGCGGGGCGACGTCATGTTTGCCATTTCGCCACCGATCAGGTTATGCACCGGGTTATGCGGTCCCGATTCCAGTTGCTTTTCAAAGGAATTGATCGTTCCGTTCTGGAAATTCCACACACTGGGATCAAACGGCGCCAGCGTCAGGGCATGGTAGACATTGGTGCCGGTGCGCGGCATGTACAAGGGATTGCCGGTGGACGGGGCGGTAAACTCGGCCGGGATATTCGGATCTTTATAATAGTCCCAATACGGCATGCTGAGCGCCTTGTCCCCGCTAACGATGCGCAACTGCTGCTCGAAATAATACAGATAGCCACGATGCCAGGCCAGGAAGTAATCAGTGCCATGCGGACAGTTATTCACATGGACATCGGCCCAGTATGCCCAAGAGGATGGGTTGGCCGCATTGGTGTTTGCCTTCATGAGGCGCACGGCGTTGAGAAAGGACGCGTATTGCGGTGTGGTCTTGAACTGCTGCCATTCAAGCCGGTCGCTGGTGACCGTCTGGCCAAAGCCGAGGTTTGGAACGGACAAGATTGCAGCCGCCGATGCGGAATGCTTGATAAAAGCGCGACGGCTGTGAGTATGAGAGGGCATTTGATATCTCCAAGAAATATTTACAATATGTACAATTACAATATATGCAATACTCATAACTTAGATATCAATAACCTTAATATTTTTTCAATCAGTACGGTTGAGATGCCACAAGGCCGAAGCATGACCGTTTTTCTTTCTTGGAATAAACGAATTACGCTGTGGAAAAGCTGACTGGCCGCAGGTGTGTGTACCGCGTGTTTGCATGAAGCACATGAGCAACTTGGCCGCTCTCAACAGGCTTGGCCGCGCCGCCGATACGCTGGCTATAGCGCCGTGGTTGAACGCTCAAAGCCGCTGGTCGAAGATTTCGCCGGTGGTTTTGGCGTAGGTTTTGGCGAAAAAATTGTACAGGCGCACCCCTTCCGGGGTTTCGAGGAAGCGCTGGGCGCGGTCGGCCAGTTCGCCAAGCGTCTCTCCTTGGGCCAGGTCGCTCTCCCAATGGTCGAGACGCATCTGGTTTTCGATCAGGCTGGTGGTGGCCGTCATCGCGTCCTTCATAATGTGTTCGAGCAACTGCGCTGCTTTTTCGATCGGCACCGGGTGTTGCATGGTGAGGGCGTCGACGAAGCCGGCCAGTTCAGCGTGGCACTCATGGAGGGTGGTGCGGTTCGCGGTGTCGTCGCTGATGTGGGCCTGCTCGGCGCGCGCTTCGTCGTTGCCTGGATTGGTCGTCATGGTTGCTCTCGGTCAGTAGTGGAAATGGTGGCATGCACATGAAGTTAGTATGACGCGGCCGGCCCGCCGGGTCTGTTCGGTACCTAACGCCAGGGCGACTGGCGTTGGCATGCCCGAGGCTGGGTGAGCGGTATAATCGTGCATTCCAGCCGTTTTCCGTCATCTGCGCAGCAATTTATCTGTGCACCATTCATTTGAACAGCCCGACCAGCCCATCCGCCATCGTCCCGTCTGGATTTCGTCGCGACCTGCATCGGTGGCAGCACCTCGTCACGCCGGCCTGGGTGGCGGAACTGGTGGCCGGCGCGCCGCTGGTGGCAGCGCCGGCAAACGATTGGCGCTTGTTTGAAGTCGGATTTGGCGCTGCCGACGCGTTCGAGCGCGGCCACATTCCCGGCGCCGGCTATATCGATACAAGCGAGCTGGAGAGCGGGCCGCTGTGGAACAAGGTGCCGGACGGCGCGCTCGAGCAAGTGCTGCTCGGCCACGGCATCCGCCATGGCGTCACCGTCGCGCTGTACAGGCGTCTGCTCGACAGCGGCGTCGCTGCATGGAACAGGGTCGGTTTGGCGCTGGCGCAAGGACGTGCGCGCGGTCATCCGCAAGCGCTTGATTTTGGCGTTGCCTTTCCCGCCCGTCCGGACTATCTGGTCGACATGCCGCTGGCGCGCCGCCTGCTGAGCGGGGCCGATGGCGCGCTGGTCAGCATCCGCACCTGGAACGAGACCATCGGCAAGACGTCGGGCTACAGCTACATCGACGCGCGCGGCGACAGCGTGCCCGCCTTCCATCGCGGCGACGGTTGTACGAAGCCGTGCGCCGAGATAGAGCACATGTGGCGGGCGGGCGGCGCCGGCGCGTACACGGTGTTCTATTGCGGCACCGGCTGGCGCGCCTCGCTGGCGTTTTTCTATGCCTGGCTGATGCACTGGGAGCGCATCGGCGTCTACGACGGCAGCTAGTGCGAGTGGAGCCGCGATCCGGCCAACCCGGTCGTCTGCCGGTTCGATGCGCGGGTCGGCCTGAAGGTCGGGGCTGGCACGACCTGACGCGTGGCGCGGTCATCGGCAGGAAATTTTTGGGAAAGTATTAATTCCGGCATGCAATGCCAGATGCATTCATGAAAGTTTCGATGAAACTTGCCATCGTCATTGCCGCGAACATGGGCTGCATCCTGTCGGAGCGGACAGCGTTTGCCACCACGCTGGCGCCGGCGGCGCCCCTGGCTCTGGCCGAGTCGGCAGTGACGTATTCGGCGCGCGCCGCTGCCAACCCTCTCAGCGCTGTCGATGGCCGGCCAGGTAGTGACGAGCAAGGCGCAGGCCGCCACCTTCCACAGTGCAGATGCCGCGCAGAAATTCTTACAGTACCCCCTATTTTTGGGTCTGTCCGCCCGAGCGGTGCGCCGGATTAGCCGGGCCAGGCCCGCAACATCGTGCAAAATGTTGTGCCTGCTACATGGGGTGGCCGCCAGATCGGCGGACAATCAAACCGAATGCAGTAAAAGCAAGTGTAAAAAGCAAGCGTAACCGTCAGCGCATTCCTGCCCCGCCCGGAGTACCGCCATGAAACCAGCCAATCTTGTTGCCGCCGTTGTCGTTGTCGTTGTCGTTGTTGTCGTTGTTGCGGGCGCAAGCGCGGCCCGTGCCGAAGGCGCAGCCGGCGTCTACGGTGTGGAGGGCGCCGGCGTCGCTAGCGAACGCGGCTGTGACGGCTGCGGCGCGCGCATCGACAGCGGGCTGGCGGGCGATGCGCGCATTGGTCTGCGCGGCACTGCAACTGTGGCCGGCGGCGTGTCAGCCATTGTCGCGCTGGAAGCCGGCTTGCCGCCTGATCACGGGCGCGCCGGCCCAAGCGGCCTGCGGTTCGGCCGCCAGGCGTATGTCGGCCTGACCAGCCGCAGCGGCACCATCACCATCGGCCGCCAGCACAATCTCGGCTACCTGGCGCTCACCGAAGTGGGCGACCCGTTCAAGGGCAGCAACCTCGGCAACCCGATCATTCCTTCCCGCCGCCAGCTCGACAACAGCATCAATGTGTACAGCCGGGAAGTGTACGGCGTGTCGGCCGGCGCCTCGTACGGCGCTGGCGCGCGCCCCGAAAATGGCGCCGGCAACCGTGCCTGGGGGGTGTCGATCGGCTTCGAGCAGGGGCCGCTGACGATCCGCGCGGCCCACCAGAACCGCAACGCGGCGCCGGTGGCGCCGGCTACGCCAATGGGCAACAACCTGGACGCCAAGAACGCGATTGTGGCCGCCAACCTGCGGGTCGGCAGCGCCACCGCCTACGTCGCCTACAGCGCCACGCGCGGCTGGGGCAGTTCGCCCTTGTTCAATCCCGACAATCCGTACAGCGCATCGATGGCGTCGACGCCATCGACCGACAGCCGCGACGTGCTGGTCGGCCTGGCGCTGCCGTGCGGACCGACCACCTTGCTGGCTTCGTATGTCCGCAAGAACGACCGCAACCTGTCGCACCGCGACGCCAACCAAATTGCCTTCGGCGCCAGCCATACCTTGTCGCGCCGCACTGATTTTTACGCCTCGTATTCGCGCATCACCAGCCGCAACGACGCCGGCAACCCGGGCTTGCGCGGGGCGGGGTCGTCGGCACTGAACCTGGGGATGCGCCACAGATTTTGAACTCCGCGACGCTGGGTTCGGTACCGGACGAATTTTGGTTTCGCGCTGCAATCTGCTTCGAAATGCAGGTGCGCGCGGCGTACCGGCACGCGATGCTGCAAGCGCCGCTTCACCGGCGTGCGCGGCGTTGGCATGGATGTGGCAAAGCGCATGCAGCGCACCAATTCACCAGCAAATTCGTCGTGCTCCGCAAGTGCTTGCACCCGTTGAAAGACCAAATACAGGCAGGAACCACGCAAACCCGCCGAAGGCCGGCTCGCACCGGCTTTCGGCTCAAGGAGCTTTCGCCGCTACGCGGCCAGGTGCTTCGTGAAAAAATCGACGGTGCGCTGCCACGCCAGTGTTGCGGCAGCCTCGTCGTAGCGCGGCGTGGTGTCGTTGTTGAAGCCGTGCTCGGTGCCGGCGTAGACAAAATACTGGTACTGCACGCCGGCCGCTTTCAACGCCGCCTCGTAGGCCGGCCAGCCGGCCCGGATGCGCTCATCTTTTTCGGCATCGTGCACCATCAGCGGCGCTTTTATTTTCGCAGCGTCCGCAGCCGGCGCCTGGGGTCCGTAGAACGGCACCGCCGCCGCCAGGTCGGCGATGACGGTCGGCAGATAGTTGGCGATGCCGCCGCCCCAGCAGAAACCCACCACGCCGACTTTTCCATTTCCTTGCGGCAAAGCCTTGAGCATGTTTGCCGCAGCGACGAAATCGGCCCGCGTTTTCGGCTGGTCAAGCTTGGCAAACAGCGCGCGCGCCTTGTCCTCGTCGCCCGGATAGCCGCCCAGCGGGAACAGCGCGTCTGGCGCGAAAGCGATGAAGCCGTTCAGCGCCAGGCGGCGCGCGATGTCTTCGATATGCGGATTGAGGCCGCGGTTTTCGTGCGCCACCAGCACGGTCGGCAGCTTGCCTTTGGCGTTTGCCTTGGCGTTTGCTTTGGCGTTTGCCGCAGGGGTGGCGGGCTGCACCAGGTAGCCGCGCAGGGTGCCGTTGCCTTGTGGCGACGGATACTCGACGAAGCCGGCCTTGATGCGCGGATCGGCCGCTGCCACCTGCTGGGCCGCAAAACTGGGCGACAGCGCGGCCAGCAGGCTGGCTGCGGTGGCGCCGCCGACGGCGTAGCGCCCGGCCTGCGCCAGGAAGCCGCGGCGGTCGAGCTGGCCGTGGACGTACTGGTCAAACAGTTTCATCACTTCGGGATCGAAGTCGTTGGCGGTCAGTCGAGTCATCGCGTGCAGCTCCTTGGAAAGTTGAAGCAGGCCGGGGCGGCCATGGGCGCCAGTCACGTCGCGCCAGCTTGAATCATAACCGGCTTGCCGGCTTGGTGTCGCAATGTTAAGTTCGGAAAACATCCGGGTTTCGCGCACCTGCTTCGTGGTTGCTCTGATGGTCCGAAACGCAACAGGGAAATCGACGATGCGCAATTGTTGTGCAAGCAAAAATTGTGGGGTGACGGCGATGCGTGAAATCCTTGCCCGGGTTCCCCGAGTGGCGCTGATCGGTTTATTTCCGGCCCGGCTGGTAAATCTGGTCGAAGATGCCGCCGTCGGCGAAGTGCGTTTTCTGTGCCCGCGTCCAGCCGCCCGCCGCTTCATCGATGTTGAACAGTTTGAGCTTAGGAAACTGGCCCGCATATTTCTTGGCGAACTTGTCGACCGTGGGGCGGTAGTAATGTTTGGCGGCGATCTCCTGGCCTTCGTCGCTGTACAGGTATTGCAGGTAGGCTTCGGCGACCTTGCGGGTGCCGCGCTTGTCAACAACCTTGTCGACCACTGACACCGGCGGCTCGGCCAGGATGCTGACCGACGGGGCGACGATTTCCACCTTGTCCGGGCCGAGTTCCTTGATCGCCAGGAACGCTTCGTTTTCCCACGCCAGCAGCACGTCGCCGATGCCGCGTTCAACGAACGTGGTGGTGGCGCCGCGCGCGCCGGAATCGAGCACCGGCACGTTGCGGTACAGCTTGCCGATGAAGTCGCGCGCGCGCGCCTCCGAGCCGCCCGGCTGGCGCAGCGCGTAGCCCCAGGCCGCCAGGTAGTTCCAGCGCGCGCCGCCCGAGGTTTTCGGGTTTGGCGTGATCACTGACACGCCCGGCTTGACCAGGTCGCCCCAATCCTTGATGCCTTTCGGATTGCCTTTGCGAACCAGAAACACGATGGTCGAAGTGAACGGCGCGCTGTTGTGCGGCAGCCGCTTCTGCCATTCGTGCGCGACAAGCGTGCGTTCGCTGATAGCATCGACGTCACTGGCGAGCGCGAGTGTGACGACGTCGGCTTCGAGGCCGTCGATCACCGAGCGCGCCTGCTTGCCGGAGCCGCCGTGCGATTGCTTCACTTTCACGCTGTCGCCAGTCTTGGCTTTCCACTGACGGGCAAACGCGGCGTTGACGTCCTGATACAGCTCGCGGGTCGGGTCGTAGGACACGTTGAGCAGCGTGATATCGGCGGCCGATGTGGCAGATGCAGCGCCTGCCAGCAGTACCATCGCAAGCAGCGTCCGGCTCATTTTTTGAAGCAACATCTGATTTCTTTCGGGAACAGAGAAGCTGTAGCGTAAAGCCCTTGCTATCAAAAAGGAACGAATGAAATCAGTTGTCGATATCTGTTTTTCGATGCCTTTTTCGATTTTTGCCGGCCTGATACAATGATTGCCGTACTGGCAATCAGTGCGCCTTCGACAGGATCAGCAGCCAGCGGCGCATCAGCAGCACTTCGAGGTGGCCCGGCTCGACCCCGGTATCGCATTCGATAACCGGGTTGACTGGATAGAAACGCTTGCGGAAATCGCGCGTGACCAACACTTCGCGGCGGCCGAAGCGGAGCATGAAAGGGGTCGGTGCGTATTGCACGCCGAAAGAGCTGTTCAGAGCTGTCATGACGATTTCCTTTTTGGTTTTTGTGTTGGTCCAGAGATTTGAGAATAGCATAACTACTGTATAAATCCACAGTTACTGTATAAATAAACAGGTATTTTTTAAACTGTGGTTTTTCCGTCAAGGGCCATGATGACTGCTTCGTTTATTTCCCGTTTGCATCGATTCGTCGCGGCGCGCCTGTCGCCCGAGGGCGAGACCGGCCTCCATCTGACCGTCGGAGTCGTGTTGATTGTCGTCGCTGCATGGCTGTTCGGCGGCATCGCCGAAGACGTTGTCAACAACGAGTCGCTGACCATTCTCGACGTCACGATCGCGCACTGGTTTCACGCCCACGCAAGCGGCCCGATGACGCAGGCGATGCTGCTCATCACGAACGTTCATGGGATGGTCGGCAGCACCATTCTCGGGCTGGTGCTGGCGGGCTGGTTTTACGGGTCGCGCCAGCGCTACTGGCTCACCACGACCCTGGTCGCTCTGCCGGGCGGCACGTTATTGAACGTGCTGTTAAAGTATGTCTTCCAGCGTGCGCGGCCAAGTTTTGATGAACCGTTGCTGACCTTGACGACGTACAGCTTTCCCAGCGGGCACACGGCGAATGCGGCGGCGCTGTACGGTTTGCTGGGGTGCTGGTTGTGGGTCCACCATCGCGGCAGCCGCGCGCGGGTGGCGACCGTCGCTGGCGCCTGCCTGATGGTGGCGCTGGTCGGCACCAGCCGCATGTATCTGGGCGTGCATTACCTGTCGGATGTACTGGCGGCGACGGCGTCAACCTGCGCATGGCTGGCGGTCTGCATCACCGCAATGTCGACCTGGCGCCGGCGCCGAGGCCGCGCCTGCCAGTCAACCAGAGGAGAATGACCTGAAACGCATTGCGGTGATCATCAACGGCGGTGCCGGCGCCGGCCACGACGACGAGGCAGCGAACGACCTGCGGGCGAAATTTCGTGACCACGGCTGCGAAGCCGAGGTGACCCTGGCAAAAAGCGGCGCGGACATGATCGCGGCGGCGCGCAAGGCGATCGCCGGTGGCGTGCAGGTAGTCGTTGCCGGCGGCGGCGACGGCACCATCAATGCGGTGGCGTCGGTGGTGGCCGGCAGCGGGGTCGATTTTGGCGTGCTGCCGTTGGGCACCTTGAACCATTTTGCCAAGGATCTCGGCATTCCGCTCGAACTCGACGAGGCGGTGCGCAACGTTGCAGAAGGCCGGCGTGTCGAGGTCGACGTCGGCGAAGTCAACGACCGAATTTTCCTCAACAATTCCAGCCTCGGCCTGTATCCGGACATTGTGCGCGACCGCGAAAAACAGCAGCATCGGCTCGGCCGCGGCAAATGGCTGGCGGCGACGTGGGCGGCAGTGGCGGCGCTGCGCCGTTTTCCCTTTCTCGATGTCGGCGTCGGCGTCGATGGCCGGCAGCATGCGCGCAGGACGCCGTTCGTTTTTATCGGCAATAACGAATACATCATGCAAGGCCTGGCGATCGGCGAGCGCCAGCGGCTCGACGGCGGCACGCTGAGCCTGTACGTTGCGCAGCGCCCGGGCCGGCTCGGCCTGGTTCGCTTTGCCTGGCGCGCGCTGTGCGGCCGGCTGGCGCAGGAGCGCGACTTCGACGTCATGCTGTCGGATAAATTTGACATCAAGACGCGCCATCGACGCCTGCGGGTGGCCACCGATGGCGAAGTGACCGTCATGACGACACCGCTGCACTACCGGATCCGTCCGGCCGCACTGGCCGTCATCGTGCCGCAACAGCAACATTTGAGTCAGTTCGAATCAGCTTAGTCAGTTTGGGCCGGGGTCAGTCAATACTCGGGCCCACACGCCAGTCAATACCCGGCAGACCAGGAAACATCATGCGCACACTTGTTCATTTATCCGACCTGCATTTCGGCCGCGTCGACGCCGCGCTGCTGGCGCCGCTGCGCGAGCATATCGAGCGCATCGGGCCCGACATGGTGGTGGTGTCGGGCGACCTGACCCAGCGCGCCAAAGCTGCCGAATTCGAGGCGGCGCGGGCCTACCTGGACAGCTTGCCGGGGCCGCAGATCGTCGTGCCGGGCAACCACGACATCTCGCTCTACAACGTGTTTCGCCGCTTCGTCCAGCCGCTCAAGCGCTACAAGCGCTACATCACCGACGACCTCGACCCGATTCATGTCGATGACGAGATCGCCGTGCTGGGAATTAACACTGCGCGTTCGCTCACGTTCAAGGATGGCCGCATCAACAAGGAGCAGGTAGCCAAGATGCGCGAGGAACTGGCCGGGCTCGATCCGGCCATCATCCGCGTCGTCGTCACCCACCACCCGTTCGACCTGCCGCGCCACGCCGACGACGACGACCTGGTCGAGCGCGCGCCGATGGCAATGGCGGCATTCGCCGAGTGCGGCGTCGACCTTCTGCTGGCCGGCCATCTGCACCTGAGCCACTCCGACAGTACCGCCGAGCGCTACCCGTTCAGCGAGTACGCGGCGCTGGTGATCCAGGCCGGCACTGCCACTTCGAAGCGCGCGCGCGGCGAAGTCAATTCGTTCAACGCGATCCGGGTCGAGCCGGCGCGGGTCGAAGTCGACCGCTTCGGCTGGGACGTGCAGGCGGCGCGGTTTTCAAAAGTGTCGACCGAGTCGTTTACGCGCAGCGGCGGGAAGTGGGCCGCGCACAGCGGCGGGTTGCTGATCTAGATCAAGCCGGCCCGGCGCGGCCAACATCAGATCCAGTACTCGGTCAGGCGTGCCGCCCATTCCTTGATTCGATCGGTCCACGACCGGCGGCTCCACGCTTCGCGGCTCACCGGTTTCGAGTCGCGCAAATCCTCTGCAAACGCCGCTTCCATGTCCTGGCCGAAAGCCGGATCGAGCACGATGACGTTCAGTTCGTAGTTGTGCAGGAAGCTGCGGCGGTCGATGTTGGCCGAGCCGATGGTCGACCAGGTGCCGTCGATCACCGCGGTCTTGGCGTGCAGCACCGCCACTTGCAGGTGGAAAATCTTGACGCCGCTGGCCAGCAACTGCTCGTAAAACGCGCGCCCGGCGTGCAGCACCAGTCCATGGTCGGTCACGCCCGGCAGCACCAGGCGCACGTCGACGCCGCGCCTGGCGGCAGCGCACAGCGCATCGACGATCTGCTGGTCGGGCACGAAATAGGCCGACGTGATGTGAACGCTCTTCTTCGATTCCTGGATCGCCAGCACCAGCGACTTGTAGATTTCGAAGCCTTTTCCCGGATCGCTTGCCAGCACCCGCACGACCTTGTCGCCGGCAGGCGTCAACGGCGGGAAATACGTCATGTCGGAGGCCGCTTCGGGCAGCTCGCCGGCATCCTGGCGCACCCAGTTGTTGACGAAAGACCATTGCAGCGCCGCCACGGCCGGTCCTTCGACCTTGACATGGGTATCGCGCCAGCCGACCTTCCTGCCGTCGTCCCTGGCCGGGTTGCGGCGCGAACCGAAGAAGGAACTGTTGGCGTAGGTGCTGCTGATGTTGATGCCGCCGGTGAACGCGACCTTGCCGTCGACCACCATCAGCTTGCGGTGGTCGCGGTTGTTCAGTTCCCACTTGCCGATGCGCGCCGCCGGGTTGACCGGGTTGAACTCCACCAGGGTGATGCCAGCGGCGCGCATGCGCTCGAAGAACGCTTGCGGCGTGCCGAACGTTCCGACGGCGTCGTACATCACGTTGACGACGATGCCTTGCCGGCGCTTGTCGATCAGCAGGTCGGCGAACGCGATGCCGACCGGATCCTGGTCGAAGATATAGGTTTCGAGGTTGATGCTGGACTTCGCCGCGCGCGCCGCCGCCATCATTTCCTTCATGGTGGCGGGGCCGTCGAACAGCAGGGTGACCTTGTTGCCGGCGATCAGGGGCACGCCGGTGGCCGCTTCCTCGAGCACCGCCAGCGCCTTCATGTCCGGCGTTGCTCGGGCCCAGCGCCGTGCCAGCAGGGCGGCGGCCTGTTTCGCCTGCAGCGCCCCTTTCGGCGTGGCGACGGCCGGGCTGGCCTTGGCGGCCGCCGGCATGCTCCCGCTTACTTCAGGCAGGCTGGCACAGGACGCCATCACCAGCACCAGGGTGGCAAAGGCGAACCATTTGCCGCGGGCAGTTCTACGCATTGCACTTCCTCATCCAATTCGCTCGTCGTCACATTCGCTCATCAACTAATCGCATCACATCTTCTTTGGCGACTCCACCAAAGCCTGGCTGGACAACACGTCGCTTGGCCCGATAAAAAATGCCATCGGGGCGGCAAGGAAGCGCCGTCCCAGTGCACGCAGCAAGCGGATGCCTTGCTTGAAACGAATTTTGCGTGCCCGCAGCGCCACCCACAGCGCCAGCGAAAAACTGACCACCAGGTTGACCATGCCGATTGTCAGGAACCCCACTACAGATGTGGCTGCCAGTTCCCAGCTTACCTGATGATTGAGTGCAACAAGTGCCGTAGAAAAATTAGAGGCAGAAAATGTCACATGACGGATGTCGAGCGGCAAGCCGAGCAGGTAGCCGAGGGTGCCCATGGTGCCCAGCAGGAAACCGAAATAGAAGTTTCCCATCAGGCCGCCAAGATTGTTTTCGACGTACACCGCCAGCCGCTCCAGGCGCACCTGGCCGATCAGGCCGGCAAACCCGCGCAGTTGCCTGACCCGCTGCGCCATCCGGGTATACAAGGCCTTGTTGTCGTAGTAGCCGGAGATCAGGCCGGCCAAGAACAGGCAGACGCCGGCAATCGCCGCGTACGCCAGCGCCAGGCTGCCGAAGGGATCGATGTCGTGCAACATGTGCATCGCCTTGTCGGGGCTGACCAGGTGAACCCCGCTGATTTTTTGCCACAGCATGGCGATGGTCCAGGCGACCGGCAGCACGGTGGCCAGGTTGCCCAGCACGGCGAAGCACTGGGTGCGGAATACTTTGTTGATGAGCTCGGCCATGTTGTCGAGGTCGATGTGACGGCCGTCCGTGCTCGACAGGCCGGCGGCGATGCGCGCCGCCGTCATCGCTGGCTGCTTGGTGGCAACCGTCATCTGCAAGGCGTGGATCAGCATGAAACCGAGCGAATAGTTCAGGCTGAAGAGGAAGGCTTCGACCAGCGGGGCGCTGCGCAGGTACGACAGCAGCGTCTTGAGCAAGGCCATGAAGGCGACGATGACGCCGGCGCCGGCCGACGACAGGAACATGTTGCGCAGGTCGATCCTCCGTTCGGCGATGTAATGTTCGCCGGTGCGGCTGGCGTTTTCCGTCACGTTGCGCGCCAGCAGGTCGATATTGTCGGCGAATAAATTCGCCACTTCGTACTTGGTGTTGTGCGCTTCGACCAGTTCCTGCGCCAGCGTGATGGCGCCGGCGCGGCGCAGGCTGGTTGGCGGCGCGGCGGGCGGCGAGGCGTCGCTTGCGGCAGCCACCAGGTCGACCGTCGGCGCGCCCGGCAGCTCGCCGCTGACGTCGACCAGGAACAGCAGCTTGCGCAGGCGGTCGATGCTTTGGGTCAGCGCCACCAGCACATACGTCAGCGCCACGCTGGTGCCGTCGCTGGCGGCCTTTTTGCGGATTTTGTTGATTGCCGCATCGCACTGGTCGAGCATGACGAGCAGGTGGCGCGCCGGTTCCGGTGCATTATGGACGTTGCCTGCGGCGCCATCGCCATCGCCGTTGGCCAGCATCGCGCCATAGCCGTCGAGGTAGGTGTTGGCTTCGATGTTTTGCATCAGGAACGGCGAATCGAAGGTCTCGATGTCGGGATTGCTGCGAATCAGGCGCGGTTCGAGGCCGAGGGCGCAGACCCGGCACGACAGCGTACGGATCGCGTCCAGCATGCCCTGTATGACAGTGTGCCTGGCGCTGGCGCGCAGCGCGGGCGGGGTGGCGGCGGCAATCACGTCGACCAGCGCGAGCCAGCCGGCGGTCGGCACCGCGTTGATCCAGCGGTAGTCGCTGTCGCAGGACAGCACTTCGTCGATGGCGTCGCTGAGGTAGCGCTCGTCCAGCGCCGGCGGCAGGAAGCGGTAAGCGATCCGGCGCTTGAGTTCGGCAACGAAGCCGTCGTTCGACAGGATGCCGATGTCGGTGTACAGGCTGGCATGGCGACGCTCTTGCAGCAGCATGCAAATGGAGGCGCCGAGCCGTGCCGCAAGGTCGGGATGGTCCTGGAGCAATTGCAACAGGCCGTTGACGTTGGCGGCGCTGATGGCGCCCTGGCCGGGGTGCGCGGGGCGCAGCTTGCCGACGAGTTCGGCGAGCAGGTCGATGCGTCCGCTGCCGGGAGCGATGCGCTGGAGTGTGGAAAGCATAGAATGGCCGATGGCGCAGTGCGAAACAGCGAGTGTAAGGCGAGCGCAGCAAAAACCTTCGTTCGGTAGCGTACATAGTCGGCTTACGCTACCTCGGGGCAATACGTCCTGCTTCAGGTCAGTGCGACCAACAGGCCTGACAACAGCGTGCCGGCGCAGACATAGGCAATGCCGGCCATGACGGCGCCAAGCATCACGCCGTCCCACCGCTTGCGCCGGTAGCTTGCACCGAAGCGTGCCCTGACCAACAGGGTTTGCGATCGCGCTGCGGCGAAATACCACACCAGCAGGAACAACAATCCGGCCGGGTGCAGCAGCATCGGTTCGGTGCCGAGCCGGGCGTTCAGCGCGCTGGTAAAGATCTGCAACATCAGCATGACGAGGCTGGCATAAAACCAGCGTCGGGCCGACGCTGCCCGTTCGGGCTGGTCGAGCGCCTGCCAGTTGCGCATGTGGATGAAGGTGCCGAACGCGGGGGTAAACAGCAGGCTCCAGCGCGCCGCCGCCGCCGGGTTCCAGATTTCACACGCAGTTTGGTCGGGGCAGGGCTCGGTGGCGACGGTGGTCATGGGCGTCTCGGCAGTCGGGTCGGTAAAAACTTGCTGATGTGCACATAAATATGCGCTGGCAAGCTCGTGGCAGTGTTGATCTTTCGCACGGAGAAAAGCCGACCCGGCGCACACCGGGCGGCTTTCTTCCGGTCTGAAAGCACGCTATCCGCGCGGGGCCGGTTCGGCGACGTAAATTTCGACCCGGCGATTGCGCGCGCGACTGGTCGGATTGTCGTTCGAGGCGATCGGTTCGCGTTCGCCGCGGCCGTCGACCATGATGCGTTCGGGCGACACGCCGCGCATTGTCAGGTAGTCGCGCGTGCGGGCTGCGCGGTCGACCGACAGCGGCTGGTTGATGGCTTCGTTGCCGGTGTTGTCGGTGTGCCCGATGATGGTCACCGTGGTGGCGCGATTGTCGTTGAGCGTGCCGGCAAAGCGCTCGAGCACGGGACGGAAATTCGGCTTGATGTCCGACCGGCCGGTGTCGAACGAGATATCGCTCGGGATTTCGAGTTTGAGCCGGTTGTCCTGGGTCTGGGTGACCTGGACGCCAGTGCCACGGGTGGCCTGTTCCATCTGCTGTTTTTGCTGTTCCATGCGGTTCGACCAGACGTTGCCGATCAGCGCGCCGGCAGCGCCGCCAAGTACCGCACCCTTGGCTGCGCGCCCGCCGCCGCCGCCGCCGGTGGTGCCGCCGAGAATGGCACCGAGCCCGGCGCCGATGCCGGCCCCCGTCGCGGTGCCGCGCTGGGTCTGGCTCATATCGGCGCAGCCGGTAACAACCAGCGTCAGCACGGTGGCGCCGATCAGTGACCTGGACAGCCTGGATAGTTTGTTCATGGTGTCTCCTCAGAGTAAAAAACCGTTTTGTCGTCGCGTCCGTTCAGGGCAAGGCGCGACCGCTGCAAGGATCAAAGAATCAAAGAATCAAAGAATCAAAGAATCAAAGAATCGGCCATCGAGACCGCCGTCCAGCGTCGGTGCGCCGGCACCCCTAAATGCCGCGACCGCTGATCAGCCGAACCAGGATCATGATGACGGCAACGACGAGCAGAATGTGGATGAAGCCGCCGATGGTGTAGGAGGTGACCAGGCCAAGCACCCACAAAATCAAGAGAATGATTGCAATTGTATAAAGCATGATGGTGTCCTTGTTAATGGTGGGAACGACTGTGTCGCAGTAAACCAGTATCGCCATTTCTCCCTGACTGATCCGTACGCTGGCGTACGTTAAGAACAACTTTCCGCTTCCGTGGGCAATCCTGGCGCCCATCCCATGGCGCCAGCCAGGCCGATCACGCCGGTCAGGCAGGTGACCATGCCGCCGACGATGAGGAATACGACGTTTTGCGGCGCGATGTCGCTACCGCCAACGCCCATATAGCTTAGACCGAAGCCGGCGAAAAAAGCTCCCCACACAATGACGCCGATCCAGCCTGGTTTGTTCATGTGCGTTCCTCGCATTGAGTTGATCGAACAGGCGCGCAACCGGGATACATGCCCGCCAACGTCTTACCGGACCGAGCGCAGCGCACCTTTGAGCACCTGGACGCGCTCACCCTGGCGCCAGCCTGGTGCATTCTGTTGATGAAATGTGCGTGCGCTGCCGTCGTCGAGACGGACCCGGATCTCGTAGCTGCTGGTCGCTTTGATGTTGCCTTCAACCTGGTTGCCGACCACGGCGCCGCCAACTGCCCCGGCGACCGTGGCAAGCTGGCGGCCGTGACCGCCGCCGATCTGGTTGCCGAGCAGGCCGCCGAGGATCGCGCCGCCCGCCGCGCCGACACCGCTACCTTGAGCGCGGGTAGCGATTTCGCGGATCGATTCGACGTTACCGCAATTCGCACACTCCTTTTTTAACGGCGCGGCAGCGGCGACTTCGACCGGGCGATCCGCCTTTTCGCGCCGCACCGCACGCGGCTCGGGCGCGTTATTTTGCGC
>Ga0326734_1000148_pt1 | contig 20674 bp, 17 predicted proteins | sample 15_GP2_1315_FD_207944 | JGI IMG/M metagenome (GOLD analysis project Ga0326734, IMG submission 207944) | Glacier ice microbial communities from Ngari, Tibet, China - 15_GP2_131.5 | ecosystem: Environmental > Aquatic > Freshwater > Ice > Glacier | place: China: Ngari, Tibet | collected 2018-07-18 | reverse complement strand
GCCAAAGAAGCTGAAGAAACCTTGCTTTACCGCGACATGCAGAGTGACGTTGTCCAGCAGGTCATGCGCCGGCTGGCAGCGGTGACTGCCCTGTAGGGTTGCTGTGAAGCGTGATTGCTTGCAGCGTCCGCCAGGGCGCTGCGCACCATCGGATGCACACAGGAAGCACGCCAATTGAAAAGCGCATCCCGTCGCTTTCCAGCATCTCGTTTTCAGCCCCGCGGACGCCGCATCAGCGTGCTTTTCCCGAACAGGCTTTCGATCAAGTCCAGTGCCACTTCGGCCGTGGCATTGCGCACATCGAGCGCCGGGTTCAGCTCCATCACGTCGAGCGACGCCATGCGGCCGGTGTCGGCAATCATTTCCATGCACAGCTGGGCTTCGCGGTAGGTGGGGCCGCCCTGGACGGCCGTGCCCACGCCGGGCGCGAAGCTGGCGTCCAGAAAGTCCACGTCAAAGCTGACATGCAGGTGTGTGTTGCCGTCCATGCCGGCCAGTGCAGCTTCCATGGTGCGCTTCATGCCCATCTCGTCGATGTAGCGCATGTCGAACACTTCCAGCCCCGACTCGCTGACAAAGCGTTTTTCGCCCGCATCCACGCTGCGAATGCCGATCTGGCGGACGCTGGAGGGCGCCATCGCCGGCGACACCCCGCCGATGCCGGTCAGCTCGGCCGGCCCGTGGCCGCACAGCACCGCCACCGGCATGCCGTGCGTGTTGCCCGTCGGCGTCAGCGCATCGGTGTTGAAGTCGGTGTGCGCATCGAGCCACAGCACCCGCAGCGTCTTGCCGCGCTCGCGGCAATGCCGGGCCACGGCGCTGATCGAGCCGATGGCCAGGCAGTGGTCGCCGCCCAGCAGCATGGGCATCTCGCCTGCGCACAGCGCCGCATGCACCGCCTCATGGACCGCCCGGTTCCAGGCGGCCACTTCGGCCAGGTGGCGGTAGCCGCTGACCGGCGCTTGCCACGGGTTGGCGGGGCCGTTGAGGTTGCCCTGGTCGGTCACCCGCAGGCCGTGGGCTTCGAGCGCCGGCTGCAGGCCGGCCACGCGAAACGCCTCCGGCCCCATGGAGGCGCCGCGCGTTCCGGCCCCGACATCAGTAGGGGCGCCAATCAGTCGGATGTGTTGCATCATGTGGGTAACCGTTCCTTAGTGGGTGATGTGGTTTTGCGCAGCTGCCGCAGATCATGGTCGGGCGCGGGCGGTGCAAAATTTGAAGGCGGTGAAACAGTCAAGAGCGACTGCCCCCATGCTACGGCAGAAGCAGGCCGGACCAGCTGGTAAAGATCTTTCGGGTTGTCCAGCTGCGGAATCAGCGGAATGGCAGCGCCCAGGCCAAAACCCAGCGCCTTGCCGTGCAGGTAGCGCAAGGCCGAGAAATCCTCCAGCGCAAACCCGACCGAGTCGAACACCGTGAGTTGCGCGTCATGGTCGCGTCCCGCTTGCTCACCTGCCAGCACCTGCCACAACTCCGTCACCGCAAACCCGGGCGGCATCTGCTGCAGATCGCCTTCGGTGCGGGTTTGCGGCTCGTACTCGACAAACACCTTGGCGGCCAGCAGCACGTCGGGGTGAATTTCCGTTTTGCCGGGGCAATCGCCGCCCACGGCGTTCAGGTGGGTGCCGGGCCTGAGCATGCCGGCGGTGATGATGGCCGCCCGGGCCTTGTCGGCGGTGACGGTGGTGACGATGTCCGCGCCACGCACCGCGTCCCGAACGCTGGCGCACACCTGCACCCGCAGGCCGGCGGCATCTAGGTTGGCCTGCAGGTTGCGCATCAGCTTGGCGGTCGCCTCAGGGTCCACATCGAACAGGCGGATTTCCCCAATGCCCAGCAAATGGTGAAAGGCCAGCGCCTGGAATTCGCTCTGCGCGCCATTGCCAATCAGCGCCATCACGCGGCTGCCGGGCCGGGCCAGCGCCCGCGCCGCCACGGCCGAGGTGGCTGCCGTGCGCAGGGCGGTGGCCAGCGTCAGTTCGCTGACCAGCATCGGCATGCCCGTGGCCACATGGGCCAGCACGCCAAAGGCCATCACTGTGGGCAGGCCCTGCGCGGTGTTCATCGGATGGCCGTTGACGTACTTGAAGCTATAGGTGTGGGCATCGGCAATCGGCATCAGCTCGATGACGCCGCCGGGCGAATGGCTGGCCAGGCGGGCCGACTTGTCAAAGCTCGTCCAGCGCAAAAAATCCTGCCGAATGCAGTCGGCCATGCCCCGCAGCGTGGCGGGCATGCCCTGCCGCAGGACAATGTCGGCCACATCCTGCGGGCTCAGGAACAGTGTGTCGTGGCGGGTTTCAAGCGGGTGGTTCATGGCGGTCTCGTTTGTATTTGACGGTAGGCTTTCAGTGTCTTTCGCAAGCCAGGCAATAACAAGTGACAAGATTGTTTACAAAACGCTATATTTCTGACGTTATGGCAACCTGAACTCCTGTTATGGATGAAACCGACCAGCAACTGATTGCCCTGCTCCGCCAAGATGCGCGCTTGAGCGTGGCCACGCTGGCGGCCCGGCTGGGCGTTTCGCGCGGCACCGTCACCAACCGCATCCGCAAGCTGGAGGACACGGGCGTCATCGTCGGCTACAGCGTGCGGCTTCGGCCCGATGTGCAGCGCAATGAAATCAAAGCCTGGATGAGCATTGCGGTGGAGGGCAACCAGACCCGCAGCGTGATTGCCAGCCTGATGGGAGAGCCCGGCGTGGCGACGCTGCACGACACCAACGGCCGCTGGGACCTGCTGGCCGAACTGCGCGCCGAGAACCTGCAGGACCTGGCCAAGGTGCTGGAGCGCATTCGCCTGCTCAAGGGCATCAGCAACACCGAGACCAGCATTCACCTGGAAACCTACCGGCTGTCGTAGCCGCTTCTAGAATCACCCCACTATGCAACTGGCCCCCGCCCAACTGTCCGAACACCTCAAGCGGGGCTTGAAAAGCCTCTACACCCTGCACGGCGACGAGCCCCTGCTGCTGCAGGAGTTTGCCGACGCCCTGCGCGCGGCCGCCCGGGCGCAAGGCTACAGCGAGCGCACGGTGCACACCGTGGCTGGCGCGCATTTCGACTGGAGCGAAGTGCTGGCCAGCGGCGGCTCGCTCAGCCTGTTTTCCGACAAGCAGATCGTTGAAGTCCGCATTCCCAGCGGCAAGCCCGGCAAGGACGGCTCGGCGGCGCTGCAGCAACTGGCCGAACGCGCCCGGGGCGACGACTCCACGCTGACGCTGGTCATGCTGCCCCGGCTGGACGGCATGACGACCAAAGGCGCGTGGTTTGGCGCGTTGGAGAGTTTTGGAGTCACGGTGAAGTTCGATCCTGTTGACCGCCGCATGCTGCCGCTGTGGATTGCCCAGCGCCTGCAAGCGCAGGGCCAGCGCGTCGCCGGCGGCGAGGAAGGCCAGCGCACGCTGCAGTTTTTTGCCGACCGGGTCGAAGGCAACCTGCTGGCCGCGCACCAGGAAATCCAGAAGCTGGCGCTGCTCTACCCTGTCACCGGCGACGGCGTTTTAAGCTTCGACCAGGTTGAAAACGCCGTGCTCAACGTGGCGCGCTACGACGTGTTCAAGCTGTCTGAAGCCGTGCTCGGCGGCCAGGCGGTGCGCGCCGCCCGCATGATCGACGGCCTGAAATCCGAGGGCGAGTCGGAAGTGCTGGTGCACTGGGCGTTGGCAGAAGACATCCGCAGCATGAAGCGGGTGAAAGACGCCATCCACGCCGGCCGGCCCATGCCCATGGCGCTGCGCGAAAACCGCGTCTGGGGGGCCAAGGAGAAACTGTATGAACGCGTGCTGCCCGGCATGGGGGACGCCACGCTGGCCCGGCTGCTCGATGCCGCGCAAAAAGTCGATGGCATCGTCAAGGGCCTGAAGCAGCCCGACTGGCCTGCCAGCGGCTGGCAGGCGCTGCACCGGCTGGCCGCCATGGTGTGCGAGCAGTGCGCCGCACCGTCGCGGGCTTCGGCTGGCCGTGCCGGACCGGGCGGCAGAGGCTGAAGCGGGGCGGAATGCGGGTGCGCGGGCTGAAGAACACGGCCGCAGCGGGTTCGAGCAGCATGCAAATGCTCTTTTATGGATAGCTGTCTGCGCAAATGCTCATTGCGCCAAGGTCTGATTTGACACTGAAATCGCAGTTGCCCGGCGCCTCATGGATTGTGGCAAGGCTGCGCAGCGACCAAGACTTCTTGGTGTCAAGGCTATAGTGCAAGTGGCAAATTTTCTCCAGCATCTTTTCAGGCAAACGGATGGAGTGCAAAAGCAGTTGGCGGGGTTTCATGGGTGTATTTATAGCCGTATGAAATCCCAGACTATTTACGAAAAATCCAATGAGCAAGCCATCAGGTCAATCACAAACTGAGGAAACTGATTTCAACAACACGCGCAGTCTACGCGGATCAGACGCTAAATGCTGCCGCACTCGAAAGCGGTCAGAAAGTATTTGGGACGGACGAGAGAACTTTAAGCGACCTGAAGATATTTCTTGAAACATCTGGTTGATGCAATAGCGTCGAAGTCATGCCTAACCTTTCGCTCAACCGGACCCATTGCAGCGTGTCGTCATTACGCTTAAAAAACCAGCCCAAATGCCAGCCCACCGCAATGGATCGCTAACCTTCAATTTTCCCCCATAAAACCAGACCCGGCATCGGTTCCGCCAACACTCGGGAGCGCCCCTTCGGCGCAGGCTGCGTTTGCCCTCTGGAATTTCCATTCAAACCGCGTAAGATTTCCTGTGACAAGACCAACCAATGCTTGAAGGAAACAGCGATGAGCAACCATGTGTACAAGCTGATGGAACTGACCGGCTCTTCTCCCCTCGGCATCGACGATGCGGTCAGCACTGCCATTGCCAAGGCCCATGAAACGGTGCGTAACATCCAGTGGTTCACCATCACCGAAACCCGGGGCCATGTGGTCGACGGCAAGGTGGCGCACTGGCAGGTGTCGCTGAAAATCGGCTTCACGCTGGAGTAACCCGGTTTCCCCTCTTCCTGAAGGCGCACCATGTACAAAAAAATCCTGCTGGCCTACGACGGCTCCGAGTCCGGACAGCGGGCCTTGCTTGACTGCCATGAAATCGCCCAGTGGAGCCAGGCGCAATTGCAACTGATCGCCGTGATGCAGTTTCCCGTGAGCAACCTCACGCTCGAAGGCGGCCTGTACAACGACACCCTGCAGCAAGGCGAGGAAGCCCGCTACCAGGCCATCCTCGACGCCGGGCTGCGCACGCTGCACGATGCGGGGCTGGCGGCGCGCGGCGAGGTCGTGGTTGGCGACGCGGTGACTGAAATCACGCGCTGCGCCGACAGCATCCAGGCCGACCTCATCGTGGTGGGCCACAGGCACCGCAGCGGATGGGCTGCGCGCTGGTGGAGCGGCTCGGTGTCCAAGGCCTTGATCGAACACGCGCCCTGCAGCGTGCTGGTGGTCATCACGCATTGAGGCAGCGCGGGGCAGCCGCCCGAAGGGCCGCTAGCGCTGGCAGGCCGGCAATCAAGTGCGATGGCGGACTGATGCGCTATTATTTTAATAGCTCTGTGCGTATGCTGTTCATGCGCAAGCGCCTGAATTCGCTTGAAATCTGTGCATTGCAAATGCATTCTTCAAACAGGTAGCTATCGACAGCCCATGGGCGCACCCGACACCAGGGTTGCCGCGCACGCCTTGCGCGTGCAGGCGCTCTTGGCCACCGGCAACACACGGGAGTTTTCGCGGGTGGCGGGGGCTGCAACTGGACGACTGGGCGCTTGAGGCGCAACAGGCTTGGCAAGCGCGAAGAACCAGATGCCGGCCAACTGTCTTCATGCTATTCAATAAATAGCTGCTTGCGTAGTTCAGCCATGCGCTAGAGGCTTGGAATGCTTGAATTTTGGGGGTCCGCAGGTGCGGCTGGTTTCACTTAAATTCTTCGGGTCCGGCGTGCGCCGGTGCAAAATTCGAGGCTATGGCTGCCGGGCGGCGTTCGTCCCGCAGCACCTTTTCTGAGGAAAACACCCATGAAGCGCGAACATTTCGGCCGCCCGCAAGACCTGACCGCCACCCAGCCCATCAGCCTCGATGTCCTCAAGGAAAAATACCTGAAGCCTGGCGAAACCGGCGTGGAAGACGTGTACCGGCGCGTGGCGCGGGCGCTGGCGTCGGTCGAGCTGCCCGCCGAGCGTGACAGGCATGAAGCGCTGTTCCTCGAAAATCTGCATGCCGGCGCGATTGGCGCGGGCCGCATCATGAGCGCGGCGGGCACGGCCATCCAGGCCACGCTCATCAATTGCTTTGTGCAGCCGGTGGGGGACTGCATCCAGGGCGTGGACGGCGGCGGCTACCCCGGAATTTACGAAGCCCTGCGCGAAGCCGCCGAAACCATGCGGCGCGGCGGCGGCGTGGGTTACGACTTTTCCCGCATTCGCCCGCGCGGCGCCGAAGTCAAGGGCACGGCGTCCATGGCGTCCGGCCCGTGCAGCTACATCAATGTGTTCGACCAGTCCTGCTCCACCGTGGAAAGCGCCGGGTCGCGGCGCGGCGCGCAAATGGGCGTGCTGCGCATCGACCACCCCGATGTGCAGGAATTCATCACCGCCAAGCGCACGCCCGGCCGCTGGAACAACTTCAACGTGTCGGTCGGCATGTCCAATGCCTTCATGCAGGCGTTGAACGACGACCAGCTCTGGGAACTGGTGCATGCCGAAAAGCCCGGCGCCAGCCTGCTGGCGCAAGGCGCTTTCCAGCGGGCCGACGGCCTGTGGGTGTACCAGACCGTGGCAGCGCGAGCGCTGTGGGACACCGTGATGCGGTCGGCCTACGACTTCGCCGAGCCAGGAATTTTGTTCCTGGACAACATCAACCTTGATAACAACCTGCGCTACTGCGAGTCGATTGCGGCGACAAATCCATGCGTCACTGCCGACACGCGGTTGGCGACGCAGCACGGCCTCGTGCCCATTGGCTGGCTTCAAGCCAACGGCCTTGCGCTGAGTTGCACGGTGGACTGCCGCGCGCTGGGCGCGGGTCAACGCGGCACCGTCACCCGGGCGGCCGTGCCGGCATTCCTAAGCGCGGGGCAAGCCGAGGTCTTCAAGGTCACCACGGCCGAGGGCTATCAGATCAAGACCACGGCCTGGCACGAGTTCTACACAGCCAGAGGCAAGCTCAAGCTGTCCGAACTCAAAGCTGGTGATGAGTTGTGGGTGCAGTCGGGAAAAGGCCAGTTTGGCATCCAGGGCAGCGGGGCGTTGGGCGTGCTGCTTGGGCTGATCACGGGCGACGGGCACTTCACCCATCGCGGCAAGGGTGAGCAGGCTGCGGTCGTCAGTCTGTGGAACGAAGAACGCCAACTCGCCGATGACATTGCCGGTTTCGTCAACTCGCTGATTGCCGGCTCGTCGCTGGCACCGCGCGACTACACCGTCAAGCCGGTTGTTATTGCATCGCGCAACAGGGTCTTTATCCGCTCGACCATGCTGGCCCGTGTACTGGAAGGTTACGGTTTCAATGCGCAGACCAAGCTGGAAGTGCCCGAGGTGGTATGGCGAGGCAGCGAAGCCTGCATGCGCGGCTATCTGCAAGGCATCTTCCAGACCGACGGCACGGTCAACGTGTCATCGAACAGCCAGAGCTGTTCGGTGCGCTTGTCGTCAAGTCACCGACCGTTGCTGCAAGACGTGCAGGTGCTGTTGGCCAATTTCGGCGTGTTCTCGCGCATTCACGAGCGGCGCCATGCCGGCCCGCGCAGCCTGCCAGACGGTCTTGGCGGGCAGCGGGACTACCTCTGCCAAACCCAGCACGAGCTGATCGTTGATGGAGAATCGCGCGAGACTTTCATGCGTGAGATCAGCTTTCTGATTCCCGCCAAGCGCGAGAAGTACGAGGCTTGGGTCGCCGGCAAGGCACTTGTCAAGACCCAGCGCTTTGCCGCCACGATCGTCGCCATCGAGCCTGCCGGCGTAGAGCCGGTCTATGACACGACCCAGCCGGACGGCAACACCGTTATCTTCAATGGTCTCGTCACAGGGCAATGCGGCGAGCAACCACTTCCGCCCTACGGCTGCTGCGACCTTGGCCCCATCATCCTGACGCGCTTCGTGCGCCATCCTTTCGGCTTTGATGGCGAGCCGGCCTTTGATTTTGAGGCTTTCGAAGCGTCGGTGGCCACCCAGGTGCGCGCGCTCGACAACGTGCTCGAAGTGACCTTCTGGCCGCTGCCGCAGCAGCAGGCCGAATCCAGCGCCAAGCGCCGCATCGGCGTCGGCTTCACCGGCCTGGGCAATGCGCTGACCCTGCTGCGCCTGCGCTACGACGCGCCCGAGGGCCAGGGCATGGCTGCCCGTATCGCCGAACGCCTGCGTGATGCGGCCTATGCGGCCTCGGTGGCGCTGGCCCGGGAAAAAGGCGCATTCCCCAAGTTCGACGCCAACGGCTACCTCGCCCCCGGCACCTTTGCCAGCCGCTTGCCGGCTGATTTGCAGCTGGCCATCCGCAGCCACGGCATCCGCAACAGCCATCTGTTGTCGATTGCGCCGACCGGCACGGTCAGCCTGGCCTTTGCCGACAATGCTTCCAACGGCATCGAGCCGGCGTTTTCATGGCGCTACACGCGCAAAAAGCGGGAACCCGACGGCAGCACTTCCGAGTACGCCGTGGAAGACCATGCCTGGCGGCTGTACCGCGCACTGGGCGGCGACGTGAACCAGTTGCCCGGCTATTTCGTCTCGGCGCTCGAGATGTCGGCCGCCAGCCACATTGCCATGATGCAGGCGGTGCAGCCCTTCATCGACACCGCCATTTCCAAGACCGTCAATGTGCCGGTCGACTACGCCTACGACGACTTCAAGAGCCTGTACCACCAGGCCTGGCGCGCCGGGCTCAAGGGGCTGGCCACCTACCGGCCCAACGCCATTTTGGGCGCAGTGCTGCAAACCCACGCCAGCCCCGAGGCCGTGCCTGAAGCATTGCCTGAGGCAGTGCCGGCAGACCCGATGCGCACGGTGATAGAAAGCCGGCCCAAGGGCGCGTTGTCAGCGGTGGCTGAAAAGCTGGAATACTGGACGCAGGAAGGCCACAAGACGCTGTACATCGTTGTGTCCTTTCTGCCGGTGCCCAGCGCCATGGGCAGCGGCACGGTCGAGCGCGCCATCGAATTTTTCATGCCGGTGGGGCAAAGCGGCGAATCGCAGCAATGGATCACGTCCAGCATGCGCATGCTGTCGCTGGCCGCGCGCGGTGGTTTTCTGGAACGCGCCTTGAGCGACATGCGAAAAGTCGCCTGGGACCGCGGCCCGGTACGGCTGGGCACCTACGAGAAAGCCGATGGCACGCGCGTGCCGCTGTGGCATGACTCGGAAGTCGCCGCCATTGCCCATGCGCTGCAAAGCATCATTGCCCAACGCGGTGTGCAGCCCATCCACGGCGTGGCGCAGCCCCAGGCGGCGCCCGCGACGGCCAGCCTGTCCCCGCCCGCCATGGCCGGCAAGAAATGCAGCGAATGCGGCGCCCATGCCGTCATCCGCAAGGACGGCTGCGACTACTGCACCCAGTGCGGGTACCTGGGGACCTGCGGCTGAGCCCTTGCCCGCTGTCGACCCCGCAGCTTGAACAGGCAAAATACACGGCATGAATGCGTCAACTTCTTCCGATACCGCCGTTTTTGCCACTGCCCTGTCTCAGCGTATGCAAACCATGGGTTTGCAAGCAAAAGCGGCATCCGGCCTGATGGCGCGTGCGCCGGCAGCGATGAAAAACAAAGTGCTTGTTGATCTGGCGGCATTGCTGCGCCTCCATCTGCCCGCCTTGCAGGCTGCCAACCATCTGGACCTGGACCGCGCCGCCAGCGCCGGGCTGGCCGGGCCGCTGCTGGACCGGCTCAAGCTGAGCGCCAGGGACCTGGAAACTGTTGCTGTGGGCTGCGAGCAGCTGGCCGCCATGGCAGACGTGATTGGCGAGATCACCGGCATGAAGCAGCAGCCCAGCGGCATTCGCGTGGGCCAGATGCGGGTGCCCATTGGCGTGTTCGGCATGATTTACGAAAGCCGCCCCAATGTGACGATCGAGGCCGCCAGCCTGGCCATCAAGAGCGGCAATGCCTGTATTTTGCGCGGGGGCTCCGAAGCCATCGAGTCCAACAAGGCGTTGGCCGCCCTGGTGCGCCAGGCCCTGGCCGGGGCCGGGTTGCCGGCGGATGCGGTGCAACTGGTCGGCACCACCGACCGCGAGGCCGTGGGCCATTTGATTGCCATGCCTGCCTATGTGGATGTCATCATTCCGCGCGGCGGCAAGGGCCTGATCGAGCGCATCAGCCGGGACGCGACCGTGCCGGTCATCAAGCACCTTGACGGCAACTGCCATGTGTATGTCGACGACCCGTGCGACATTGCCATGGCCGTGAACATTGCCGACAACGCCAAAACCCAGAAATACAGCCCTTGCAATGCGACCGAAAGCTTGCTGGTGGCGCGTGGCGTGGCCGGCGAATTCTTGCCGCTGATCGGCGCCATCTATGCTGCCAAAGGCGTGGAAATGCGCTGTGACGAGGCGTCGGCGCATATCCTGCGGGCACAAGCAGCTATTCAATCTATAGCAAAAATTGTTCCGGCCAGCGAGCAGGACTGGTACGAGGAATACTTGGCGCCGGTCATCAGCATCAAGGTTGTGGAAGGCATTGATGACGCCATTGCGCACATCAACCGCTATTCGAGCCACCACACCGACGCCATCATGACGCGCGACCACCTGCATGCCCAGCAGTTCCTGCGCGAGGTGGACTCGGCGAGCGTGATGGTCAACGCCAGCACGCGCTTTGCCGACGGTTTCGAGTTTGGTCTGGGCGCGGAAATCGGCATCAGCACCGACAAGTTCCATGCACGCGGGCCGGTCGGCATCGAAGGGCTGACGTCCCTGAAATACGTGGTGCTGGGCCAGGGCGAAGTGCGCAGCTGATCTGCTGGGGACCGGCGCTTTGTAGGCCATTTCCTCCTCTGAAGCGCCGGCCCGTTGGCTGGCGATTTATAAGCCCTAGAATCCGGCATTACCTGACTCTATAACGCTATCCCCATCGAAAGTGGCCGCATGGTTCCGCACCTTATTACTGCCCTGACTGGCCCCATCAACGAGCTTGAGCAGCGCATTCTGGACACCACGCCGGCCATCGAGCGCTGGTTTCGGCTGGAGTGGATGGAGCACACGCCGCCGTTCTACAGCTCGGTCGATATCCGCAACGCCGGTTTCAAGCTTGCGCCTGTCGATACCAACCTGTTTCCAGGCAGATGGGACCACCTTACCCCGCAAATGATGCCGCTGGCCATACAAGCCGCCATGGCGGCGATCGAGAAAATCTGCCCTGAAGCGCGCAACTTGCTGGTGGTGCCCGAACACCACAGCCACAACCCTTCCTACCTGACCAGCGTGCTGCAGCTCAAGCACATTTTTCACCAGGCCGGCTTGAACGTGCGGTTTGGCTCGCTCAGCCCGGACGTCAAGGAGCCGACCACGGTGCAGCTTGAAAATGGCGAAAGCCTGGTGCTGGAGCCGCTGATTCGCACCGACCGCCGCCTGGGTTTGAAAGATTTCGACCCTTGCACCATCTTGCTTAACAACGATTTGTCGGCGGGCATTCCGGGGATTCTGGAAGACCTGCACGAGCAGTATTTGCTGCCGCCCCTGCACGCCGGGTGGACGGTGCGCCGCAAGTCCAACCATTTCAAGGCGTACGAAGAAATCTCCAAGCGTTTTGGCAAGCTGCTGGGCATTGACCCGTGGCTGATCAACCCGCTGTTTGCCCAGTGCGATGACGTTGATCTTGCGCAAGGCCGGGGCATGGAATGCTTGAGCACCCATGTGGATGCGTTGCTGTCGCGCATCAAGCGCAAGTACAAGGAATACGGCATCAACGAAAAACCGTTCGTCATGGTCAAGCCCGACAACGGAACCTCGGGCATGGGCGTCATGACCGTGCATGACGCCAAGGAACTGGAGGCGCTGGAACGCAAGGCCCGAAGCAAGACCGGTGCGCCAAAGGACCATCTGCCGGCGTCTGAAATCATCATTCAGGAGGGCGTGCTGACCAACGAGCGCATCAGCGATGCGGCGGCCGAACCGGTGGTGTATTTGATGGACCGTTATGTGGTGGGCGGCTTTTACCGGGTGCATGCAGGGCGCGGCGCGGACGAGAACCTCAACGCGCCGGGCGCGAGTTTCGAGCCGCTGTCTTTTTCAGACAGCGGCCGCCTGCCGCAAAACGGCGAAAAGCCCGGCTCCAGCAGCCCCAACCGCTTTTACATGTACGGCGTGGTCGCACGGCTGGCCATGCTGGCGGCCAGCTACGAGCTGGAAGCAACCGATCCGGACGCCGAGGTGTACGACTGACATGCCGGCTGGCTGAGTCCAGAATGACAGTTTTTTTGGCAACCTGTTCAGCGTCTGGGGCCACTTGGGGCCGCGCGCGAATCCGGTTTTATTTCCAGGAGGGGCAGCTTTTGTGACCAGTCAAAAATCATCCCTTGCCGTGCTCACCGTGGGCGCCATCGGCGTTGTCTACGGCGACATCGGCACCAGCGTCCTGTACGCCATGAAAGAGGTTTTTGGCTCGGGCCACGTTCCGTTCACGACCGGCAACGTCTACGGCATCCTGTCGATTTTCTTCTGGACGCTGACCGTCATCGTTTCGCTGAAATACGTCACGCTGGTGCTGCGTGCCGACAACCATGGCGAAGGCGGCCTGATTGCCATGCTGGCGCTGGCTTCCACCGCCGTGCAGGACAAGCCCCGGCTGCGCAAGGTCCTGCTGCTGGTCGGCATTTTTGGCACCTCGCTGTTCTACGGCGACGGTGTCATCACCCCGGCCATCTCCGTGCTGTCGGCAGTCGAGGGGCTGGAAGTGATCTCGCCCACCTTCACCAAGGCAGTGATTCCCGCCACGCTGGTGATTCTGTTTGCCTTGTTTGCGCTGCAAAAGCACGGCACGGCGGGCATCGGCAAGTTCTTCGGCCCGATCACCATCGTCTGGTTCGCGGTGCTGGCGATCCTTGGCGTTTCACAGATCATCACGCACCCCGAAATTCTGGTGGCCATCAACCCTTACTACGCCGTGATGTTCATGTGGGACAACCCGGGCATCACCTTCATCATCCTGGGCGCGGTGGTGTTGTGCGTCACCGGGGCCGAGGCGCTGTATGCCGACCTGGGACACTTCGGCAAAAAACCGATCCGGCTGGCCTGGTTCTCGGTCGTCATGCCCTCGCTGGTGTTGAACTACTTTGGCCAGGGCGCGCTGCTGCTGAGCAATCCGGACGCCGTCAAGAACCCTTTTTACCTGATGGCGCCCGACTGGGCGCTGATTCCGCTGGTGGTGCTCGCCACGATGGCCACGGTGATTGCCTCGCAGGCGCTGATCACCGGCGCCTTCAGCGTCACCAAGCAGGCCATCCAGATGGGCTACCTGCCGCGCCTGCGCATCCAGCACACCAGTGAGCATGACACCGGCCAGATCTACCTGCCGTTCGTGAACTGGGGGTTGTTCATCACCATTGTGCTGGCCGTGGTGATGTTTCGCTCGTCGAGCAACCTGGCGGCGGCCTACGGCATCGCGGTCTGCACCGACATGCTGATCACCACCATCCTGACCTTCTATGTGATCCGCTACGGCTGGAAGTACCCGCTCTGGCTGTGCATTGCCGCGACCAGCGTGTTTTTTGCCGTCGATTTTGCCTTTTTTGCCTCCAATCTGATGAAGCTGTTTGCCGGTGGCTGGTTCCCGCTGGTCATTGGCGGCGCGGTCTTCACGCTCATGATCACCTGGAAAGAAGGCCGGCGCATGCTGAACGACAAGCTGCGCACCGATGCCATCGGCCTGCCCGGCTTTCTGGATGCGGTGTTTGTCAGCCCGCCGCTGCGGGTCGAGGGCACGGCTGTCTTCTTGACCGCCAAGTCCGGCATGGTCCCCAACGCGCTGCTGCACAACCTCAAGCACAACAAGGTGCTGCACCAGCAAAACCTGTTTGTCACCGTGGTGAACCATGAGGTGCCCTGGATCGGCATGGACCAGCGGCTGCAGGTCGAGTCGCTGGGCAACGACTGCTGGCAGGTGAACGTTCATTACGGCTTTAAAGACGATCTGGACCTGCCCAAGGCGCTGCAGCAGATCAAAAATGAAGGCTGCCGGCTGGAACCCTTGACGACCAGCTACTTCCTGTCGCGCGACACCGTGATCCCGACGATCGGTTCGGGCATGGCGTCCTGGCGTGAAAAGCTGTTTGCGCAGATGCACCACAACGCCAGCGGCGCGGCAGATTTTCTGAACCTGCCTAACAATTCGGTGGTTGAGCTGGGCAGTAAGATCGATATTTAGCGGCTTCCGTCCAGCGGCTTTGTTTTACCCTGAAAATAGCCGCACGCATTCAGCAGCCGGCCGGACAGCAGGCTGTCTTGTCCCCTCCCTAGAATCACCCGGTGCTCCCGCCATGCCCTGTTGTTGCACGGCCTGCGGCAGGACCCTTCATCTTGTATTGAATTCGCAATGAACCCATCACCCTCACCATCGCCCACGACGGAAAGCTTTTGTGTCCACTAAAAAATCATCACTTGCCGCGCTGACCCTGGGCGCTATCGGGGTCGTGTACGGCGACATCGGCACCAGCGTGCTGTACGCCTTCAAGGAGGTTTTTGTCAGCGGCCATGTGCCGATCACCGAAGCCAATATTCTGGGCGTCCTGTCGCTGTTCTTCTGGACGTTGACGGTGGTGGTGTCGGTCAAGTATGTTGCGCTCATCATGCGCGCCGACAATGCCGGCGAAGGCGGGCTGATGGCGCTGCTGGCGCTGGCGTCGCAGTCGGTCAAGGAGCATCCGCGCCTGCGCGGCGTGTTGCTGATGGTGGGTGTGTTTGGCGTGGCGCTGTTTTTCGGCGACGGCATCATCACGCCGGCCATCTCGGTGCTGTCGGCTGTCGAGGGCCTGCAGATCGTGACGCCGGCGTCCAAGCCCTACGTGGTGCCCATCTCGCTGGTGGTGCTGGTGCTGCTGTTCGCGGTGCAGCGGCGCGGCACTGGGGACATCGGCCGGTTTTTCGGCCCGATCACGGTGGTCTGGTTCATCGCCATCGGATTGGCCGGACTGATGCAGGTTTTGGACAATCCACAGGTGCTGGCCGCCTTGCTGCCCACCCACGGGCTGCGTTTTGCAATTGAGCACTACAACATCGCCTTCATCACCCTGGGGGCAGTGTTTCTGTGCGTTACCGGCGCCGAGGCGCTGTATGCCGACATGGGCCACTTTGGCAAAAAGCCGATCCAGCTGGCCTGGTTCGGCCTGGTGATGCCGTCCCTGGTGCTGAACTATTTTGGCCAGGGCGCCCTGGTGCTGGCCGACCCGAAAGCCGCAGAAAACCCGTTTTACCTGATGATGCCCGACTGGGCGCTGGTGCCGATGGTGGTGCTGGCCACCGCCGCCACCGTCATTGCCTCGCAGGCGCTGATATCGGGCGCTTTTTCAGCCGCCAAGCAAACCATCCAGATGGGCTTTTTGCCGCGCTTGACCATTCTCCACACCTCTGCCCACGACACCGGCCAGATCTACATTCCCGCTGTCAATTGGCTGCTGCTGGCCGGCGTAGTGGCCGCCGTCGGGCTGTTCGGGTCGTCCACCGCGTTGGCTGCGGCCTATGGCATTTCGGTCAGCCTGGTGATGGTGATCACGACCTTGCTGACCTTTTTCGTCGTGCGTTTCACCTGGAACTACCCGCTGTGGCTGTGCATTGCAGCCAGCAGTTTTTTCCTGCTGGTCGATTTGATGTTTCTGGCCTCCAATTCGCTCAAGATCATGCAGGGCGGCTGGTTTCCGCTGCTGCTGGCGCTGGTCCTCTGCATTGTCATGGCCACCTGGAAGCGCGGCCGTGAATTGCTGCGGAAAAAAATGAGCAGCGACTCGATCGATCTGCCCAGTTTTTTACAGGCCGTGTTCGTCAGCCCGCCTGTGCGGGTCGAAGGAACGGCTGTCTTCATGACTACTGAGCCCGGCATTGTTCCCAACGCACTGCTGCACAACCTCAAGCACAACAAGGTGCTGCATGTGCAGAACCTGTTTGTCACCGTCCACAACCATGAGGTGCCATGGATTGAAGAAGACAAGCGGCTGGAGGTGCAGGCCCTGGGCCATGAGTGCTGGCAGATCAACGTGCATTACGGCTTCATGAACGATCTGGACCTGCCCAAGGCGCTGCAGAAAGTAAAAAACCAGGGCTGCCAGCTCGAAGCCATGACGACCAGTTATTTCCTGTCGCGCGACATGGTGATCCCGACCATTGGCAGTGGCATGGCCATCTGGCGTGAAAAGCTGTTTGCGCAGATGCACCACAATGCCAGCGGCGCTGCCGACTTCCTGAACCTGCCGAACAATTCGGTGGTGGAACTGGGCAGCAAGATCGAAATTTGAGGGGCCGGGGTGCAACAAGCTCGCCGGCCGCGCTCTGACGCCGTTTGAACAACAATACGCTGCTGCAGCGCCGCGCATGCCCAACCTGCGCTGGCGCCACCCCTTTACTTCGCCAACGTACCTCACTGCCATGAACATTCTTTTTGTCGCCGACCCGCTTGAGTCTTTCAAAATCTACAAGGACACCACCTTCGCCATGATGCGCGAGGCGCAAAGGCGCGGCCATAGCATCAGCGCCTGCGAGCCCAAGGACATCATGTGGGTTCAAGGCGCGCCCGTGACGGCTTTTGTGCGCGACATCACCCTGACCGGCGAAACCCTGAACTGGTTCACCGCCGAACAGCAGCACCCGAACGAGCGGCCGCAGCCGCTCAAGGACGTTGGCTGCGTCATCATGCGCAAGGACCCGCCGTTCGACAGCGAATACGTCTACAGCACGCATTTGCTGGAGCAGGCCGAGCGCGAGGGCGCCAAGGTGTTCAACAAGCCGCGCGCGCTGCGCGACCACCCTGAAAAACTCGCCATCATGGAGTTTTCTCAGTTCATCGGCCCCACGCTGGTCACGCGCGACGCGGCCGACATCAAGCGCTTTCATGCCGAGCACCAGGACATTATTTTGAAGCCGCTCGACGGCATGGGCGGCATGGGCATTTTCCGGGTCAAGGCCGACGGCCTGAACCTGGGCAGCATCATCGAGACACTGAACAAGAACGGTGCCGAGAGCGTGATGGTGCAAAAGTTTTTGCCTGAAATTACCAAGGGCGACAAGCGCGTGCTGGTGATCGGCGGCAAGCCGGTGCCGTTCAACCTGGCGCGCATTCCACAGGGCAGCGAAGTGCGCGGCAACCTGGCGGCGGGCGGGCTGGGCGTGGCGCAGCCCCTGTCGGCGCGGGACCTGGAAATCGCTGAGGCCATCGGTCCGGTGCTGGCCGCGCGCGGCCTGCTGCTGGCGGGCATCGATGTGATTGGCGACTGCGTGACCGAAATCAACGTCACCAGCCCGACCTGCTTTCAGGAAATCTTTGACCAGGCCGGTTTCGACGTGGCGGCCATGTTCATCGATGCGTTGGAGGCCGCTGCCGCCTGAGCGGCCTGACCGCGCTGCAGATCAGGCATTCAGCAGCACGCCGCCCTCGAACACCTTGAGTTCGCCAGGCGCAAAAGCCGTCCAGGTCTCGTTGGTCGTCAGCGGCGCGGTGACCACCACGGCGACCCGGTCGGTGGGCCGGGTGTGGTCTTCAAAGTTCACGCTCACGTCCTCGTCGCTCAGCGTGGCATGGGCAAACGGATGGCGGCGTTCCACATACACCAGGCTGGTCGAGGCATGCGCCCAGAGCGCCTGGCCGTTGCTCAGCAGGAAATTGAAGGTGCCGTGCCTTGCCACCTGGACCGCCAGTTCGCGCAGCGTCAGCGTCAGTTCCTGCACGCTGGGCACATCGGCATGTGACTTGGCCAGCTCCTGCATGATCCAGCAAAAAGCGCGTTCGCTGTCGGTGCTGCCCACCGGCCTGAAGCTGCCGTGCAAGCGCGGCGAAAAATCCACCAGGTTGCCGTTGTGGGCAAACACCCAATAGCGTCCCCACAGCTCGCGCACAAAGGGATGGCAGTTTTCCAGCGCCACCCGGCCCTGCGTGGCCTTGCGGATGTGCGCAATCACATTGCGGCTTTTGATCGGGTAGCGTGCAATCAGTTCGGCCACCGGCGACTCGCAGGCCGGCAGATGGTCCACGAAATGCCGCAGGCCTTTGTCGTGGCCCGCCCCGTCCACGGCGCTGTCGCCCTCGAAAAAAGCAATGCCCCAGCCGTCGGCATGGTGGTCGGTGCGGCCGCCGCGCTGCGCAAAGCCGCGAAAGCTGAAGGTCACGTCGGTGGGCGCGTTGCAATTCATGCCGAGCAGTTGGCACATGGTCAGTCTCTTTTCAAAGGGGCAGGGGCCGGGTGCATGCTTCAGCTTCTGGGCTCTGACCAGAGCTTGCCACCCGTGGCCCAGTTTTCACCCTTGATGTCGGTGATCAGCACATCCACCGAATCCGGCTGGCCGCCCAGCACTTCAACGCTGACGCGGGTGATGGCCTCGACCAGTTTTTTCTTTTGTTCCAGCGTTCGGCCTTCAAGCATTTCGACATGGTAGGTGGGCATGGTTTTCCTTGGTGTTGGAGCGTGAGCAGTTGGCGGCGCGACAGTGCGCAGGCTTTGCATTATTCCGCGTATTTTTGCCCCAGGCGCTGGCGCTGAGGTCCACGCCCCAAATCTGGGCGCTGCAGGCCTGCCCCTTTAGACGTGGGGAAGACTGGGTTAGAGTTCGCCAGCGCTTTAAAAATAAATCTGCACGCGCCTGCCGCAGCCCGCACGAAAGAACCCCGATGCACCCCAACCAGACCCGTCTTGCCAATTTTTACGCCGCCTTTGCGCAGCTGGATGCCGATGCCATGGCCGCCTGTTATGCGCCGGATGCGCAGTTTGACGACGAGGTGTTTTCGCTGCGCGGCCATGCGCAGGTCAGCGGCATGTGGCGCATGCTCTGCGAAGCGACCCAGGCCAGAAACCGCGATGCCTGGAAGCTGGTCTGCAGCGGTATCGAGGCCGACGGCCAGCGGGGCAAGGCCCACTGGAAGGCTGACTACCGTTTCAGTGCCTCGGGTCGCCAGGTTCGCAACGCCATCGACAGTGAGTTTGAATTCAACGAAGCCGGGCTGATCACGCGCCAGCACGACCGCTTCAATTTTTGGTCCTGGACACGCCAGGCGCTGGGCATTCCCGGTGTACTGCTGGGCTGGACGCCCTTTTTTCGCAAAATGGTCAAGACCCAGGCGGCAGCCAACCTGGAAAAATACCTTCGCCAGTGCAAGACCGACCCTGCGTGAGTCAAACGGATGCAAATGTCTGCCGACTGCCCGCGCTGGCAGGCAATTGGCCCGCTTGGGGCCGTCCAGTTCTTAAAACGGTGCCGTGGGCCGTGCAGGCAGCATCGGCAGCCAGTCGGCGGCCGACCTGTACGCCTTCAGGCAAGCCGTTCCCACATGCATGGCTGCTTCATGCGACGGGTAGGGATGGTCCGAAGCATCGACACGTACCTCGGCGGCCTGCTCCTGCGCGGACGACAACTGGGTGACGATCCAGAAAAAAAGCCCGGGGGACGATTCTTCGACCCGCAGATTGAGCGAGTCAGAAGCAATGCTTGCGCGTGCCGTCATACCGCCCGGCCCAGTTCGGTGCCCACATCCCGGGCTCCGGTCCCGACTTCCGCAACGGCCATACGCAGTTCCAGTTCACTGCACCGCAAGGCTGCAACCCAATAATTGATCGACGCATCTTCGTTGATGTTGATGGGTTCATTGACCAGGGGATGAACATCCGGGGCAGAGCGTGACAAGGTGGTTTGCATGGCTTTCTCGGGCAGGTTGGGGGAAACGCATTTGATCTTCCCGCAGCTACTTGCCGTGCCGCGTCAGAAGTTTCCCCATGAGCTTGCAATCCATACCGACCGACAGCAAGGGCTCCAATGCCCTAACCATGGTTAGCCATTCGCCGTGGCGTCGGCATCAGCCGCTGTAAAGGCTGCTCACCACAGCGTGAAAGCGCGAATCAATCTCAGCGTCCCGGCCTCACGCCCCGCAGCATTTCTTGTATTTTTTCCCGCTGCCGCAGGAGCACGGGTCGTTGCGCCCCGGTGTGGCTTCCTTGCGCAGGGTTTCAACTTTCGGGCCCAGGGTCTTCCACAACTCGTGCAGGTCATACACCGCCCAGATGGCTTCGCCAAACGCGTTGAGACGGGCAATGCTGGTGCTCGGCGTGCCTTCCTCGCTCAGGGGCGAGACTTCGCAAACGCCGGTGTCGTCCTCGGTCATGGCGACCACCGCCTGCAACGCGCCATCGAGCCATTTGGCGGCGTCCTTGTCGCGTGGCGCGGTCCATTCGTCGGACCAGCTTTCCACAGCAAACATGAAGCCCAGCGCCCAGACCTGCGCAAAAGCAGGCAGGTCTTCCTTGGCAAAGGCAGCCTGTTCTTCAGGCGGCATGTCGGCCACCACGCCGCGAATGTCCATGACTTCAGGGTGGTAGCAGGCGTCGTCTTCCAGCGAATCGACTTCGGCGTCCAGTGCCGTGGCGACTTCGCGCCAGCGCTGCGTCCACAGCGCCAGAAAGCGTTCGCGCTGCGCGTCGCTGGCGAACGAGCCGGTGTCTTCGTCAGGCTCCTCGCCTTCGGCCGGCAGGCCGAGCAACACGGCCAGGTACTCGTCGGCGGGAATCGGGCGGCGCGAGCAGA
>Ga0326734_1000147_pt1 | contig 20908 bp, 23 predicted proteins | sample 15_GP2_1315_FD_207944 | JGI IMG/M metagenome (GOLD analysis project Ga0326734, IMG submission 207944) | Glacier ice microbial communities from Ngari, Tibet, China - 15_GP2_131.5 | ecosystem: Environmental > Aquatic > Freshwater > Ice > Glacier | place: China: Ngari, Tibet | collected 2018-07-18 | reverse complement strand
CATGGTGGCTCCCCAATTGGGGTTGAGCGAGAAGCAGATTGATAGAATCATGAACCACCTGTATGACGAACACCACGAGACCGGTTATAAGCGCGTTCAGAAGTTCCTTTTCGACCTCAAAAACCACTTGCGGGATAATACCAGCAAGATTCATACACCCGGCGCGTTTTGCTACAACCGATTCCAAACTGAATACGGCATCAAGGAGTAGCTAACAATTCCCGCAAGTAACGCTTACCTTAGTCAAGCAACCTTTCACTTAAATCCTAGTACAATGGCAATAAACTTCTTGAATACCAACCCCACCTCTGATACTACTAGCGATGGCAACCCGCAAGAACACGACGCCGACACTTTTGAAATCCATCAACATGCGATTGTTAACATCCTCCCCGTTGACGGTACGCCCGATAGTTTTATCCTTGGCTATATCCTGGAAGCCGAGCCGTCCGAAGATGGGAACATCCTGGTGTGCGACATTAACAAGCAGGAGTTGGAGGTACCCATCGAACGCATTCAGGTTTACCCGCTTCACGAGGTCCTGATTATGATGAACCGTTACAACATGATGGTAGATGTCATGGCTGGCCGCGTAGACCCAGACCAATTCACCGAAGACGAGAAATAATAGCCTATATTTGTTACCCAAAAGGTAACATGAACGAATTAGCTAACACCTACGAAGTACACATCACGGTCAAGACGAACCTAATCCCTAGTTTCCGGCAGCATTGCCAGGAGCTAGGGATTAAAGCTATTGTGCTAGACCTGCAAAATCACCAGGGAGCTGGGGTCATGCAAGACGTCATGACCAGCAGTAAGTATGCTGGCCCCAGTCCCCACCTATACGCAGAAGGACTGAAAATGAACCTTGCCGACCTGGGCTACGAAATCCTCCGGGTCAAAATAGAGACTACGCCTTGGCACCCGCTGGTACCTACCAGAGCCAATGGGTACGAAATGGCCGATTACCGCTATTTTGAGTCTCACGTGCGGATTTGCACCACCCCAACCGAGCTAGATAAGCTGCGCAACTACTGCATGGCTAGTAATGCACACCTCTCCCGCAACATTTTGAAGAACAACCTTGCGGGAGAGGTGGCGATAATGGCTACACTGAGGGTACACCAAGGGTGTTTTGAGGAATTTCAGGCCCTTGTGACAGATTTTGTCGAAGGGTTGGAACGGAACCTATACACAGTGGACAAGCTTGAGGTGGAATTCGCTATCTACGACTCCAACACTAGTCACGATGCAGACTGGCTCAGTAAGGCTCTGGTTATCAGCTAGTATTACTAATGGTTTTAGTTAACGCAGGTTGTACTATATGATGGTTACAGCAACTCTTATTGTTGCGTTTATCTGAGCGGTGTAACATTTCCTGTCTACAGCCATTACCTTAGTATCACTCACATAAACACAACAACAACATGACTACTTCGACCTCTATCATCGACATCCGCGCCACCTTCGACCTTCTCACTGCTCAACTCGCACAATACGCCCTGGAAGAGTCAGACCGCATCAGCAACTTCGCCAAACTTGTTTCCAGCAAAGGTGTTGACACTGCTACCGAAGCTGTCATGAACGACTTGGCTGGAAAGTTGCTGGCGAAGCCCGGTGCCGGTGTTGACATGTTCACCCGCGTTGTGGCGCGTCGTGAAGAAGAATTGAATGAAATCAAGAACGCAAAGGACAGCGTGATGAAAATCAAGGAAAAACTCAGAAATGTGGGTGGGCGGCTGGTTAGTGGAAACTAATTGTGGTAGCTTTCGGTCATGAAGGAATGATGAAGTACTACCACACCACTTTCAAGTCACCACACCTACCTTGTTTATGTTAAAAATCAATCTGCCCAATGTCCTAATTAGCACCAAGCACAAACACTGCTACAACCGAAAAGCTACCGAAAAACTTTTTGTTCGAGTTGAAGGCCAAGCTGCTTGGTACAAACTTACCCAAGGAACAGACCTTGCGGGATTCAGAACCCGCTTGAAAGATTACCACAACAACGTCATTCTGAATTGCCCCGGCCGCACAGAAACTTATGTTCAGCTCCACGACCAAATGTTAGCCAATTACGGTAGCTCCTTACTCAACTAAGAATGCGCCAGTTGGCTAACGAAAAAGGCCCATCAGTTTGATGGGCCTTTTTCGTTGTAGCTCACAGTAAATAGAATGCTAACGCAAGAACTTAGTTTTCTTCAAATGTCGATGGACCTTGGATTTCCAACCATCTTCGTCCATGTTAACTTCGAATCGCTTAGCGCAAGCCTCATACAAGTCCTTGTAATCTTCGGTGGCTTTTTGCCGGGCTTCCTCCATCTGGGAACGAACCTTTTTAAGCCCTTCTAACAGCTCCTTTCTTTTTGGTAAGTATTCGGTGTCCGCAGCAGCGATAGCCTCTCTGAGGGCGCGTAAACGCTGCGCAGCCTCTTGTATTCGTTCACGGGGCACTGGCTTGCTTTGTTCTGATGCTGGGGCAGCAGCAAATGGTACCGGTGCTGGCCCTTTGTCGGGTTCTGACAAGGCGCGAGTCACTATACCAGCTAGTTCTTCTTCCAGAGCTTCATAATTGAGTTCTTCGCCTTCTTTCAGTAGGTTTTTCGCTGCTTGGATATGCTGTTCCAGCAAGGTCTTCAGCTTCTCTACCTTAGGTGTAATCTTAGCCATCTTATCACTTTATAAGGTAAATAGGCTATCGCGGCAACAATTACAGAGGGTATATTTGGCCCATGAGCAACAATTCATCGGGCACTATCAGCCGGATAGCACATGTGGCTGATGTCCACATCCCTAAAAACCATAAGCGCCATACAGAGTACCGACAGGTCTTTAACAACTTAGTGAAATCACTAAGGGAACAAAAGCCTGAGCGTATTGTCATCGTTGGCGACTTGTACCACGATAAACTAAACATTAGCAACGAAGCCAAGATTCTAGCTGCTGACCTTCTTAATTCTTTGGCCGAAATTGCACCAGTTCGTTTGACCCGTGGCAACCACGATTTTGATTTGGTGAAGAAAGACCAGCGAATGGACTGCATTGAGACCCTGGTGACTCTAATCCGCAATCCACGGATTGCGTATTACAACATGTCGGGGTTCTTTCAGGATGAAAACATCATTTGGGTGGTCTGGCACCACGGAGACCACTATTCTCCCTGGAATGAGCTGGCAAAGCCTGTGGATGAGCGACAGAATAACTTTTACAGCGACATTGACCGCTTGCTGCAACACGCTACCATCGATGGACTCAAAGCCGATGGGTTGACATTCATCGACCTCTACCACGACCCCGTGAAAGGCTGCCGCACGGCCAACGGCATGGTGCTGGAAAAAGACTCTTACCTGTCGGTTCATGATTTCCAAGGTGACTTGGCAATGCTAGGTGACATCCATCAACGTGATTACTTTTACAAAGACTAATATGGCATCTTACCACGATAACCCGCTGCTGCGGGAGCAAGTAAAACTCAACAGCAAACCCTTACCTAGTATGTGGCTGCTTCAACCCCAAGTCACCGGCAAAGATGAAGTTAGGGTAGTAATTGAGGGTGTTAACAATCCCGAAGGTGAGGTTATTCCCCGATTAGTATTGGATGCTATGCAGTTCGTTACCGATTGTGAATACGCCGGTACCCAATGGTTCGCAATCCTGTTGCAACTCATGATTCGCAACCACGACCTTAACTACGTGGATTTCGTGAAGGTTAAATATACTGAGACGACAACATGAAGCTAGCAATTGTAGGTGGCCGCGATTTTGACGACTACGCAGGCCTGAAGGCCGTGGTGGACCGGGTAAAAACACCGATTACGCTTATTGTTAGCGGTGCAGCCAGCGGTGCTGACTCCCTAGCCCGACGATACGCTCAAGAGCATGGTATCCCGCTACAAGAGTTCCCTGCTGACTGGAAAACGCATGGTAAACGAGCTGGTTATCTCCGCAACGTGGATATAATCTCCGCAAGTGATGCGGTGATTGCGTTTTGGGATGGAGTCAGCCCAGGTACCGAGAGCAGCATCAAGCTAACGAAGCAGCAAGGTAAGCCAATCCATATTGTGGACTATGACTAAATAAAAAAGCCCCTAGACAGGGGCTTTTTTATGTTTAAATATCGAGGAACTTCAGATTCCCTTGTTTATCAAATCCCATGTTCTCGAACTGAAAATCGATGCTACGGTTAGGAAACAGTTTGCGTATACCATCGCCAAGAAATTGTAGGCGCTTCACCACATCTGGGAAATGCTCTTCAATTAACGTAAGTGTATATTTACCGTATTGGTTCTGCGGGCGATTATTAACCAGCAGGTCTAATACGTTAATGTGGGATTCGTGAGAATCCGGAAAATCATACAGGCGTTCACCTATGTCATGCCCGAGGGCGATGGATTGCTGTACGTCCAACTTTTCGACCACCACAACACCTCTTTCGGGCGAAATTTGGTAGACGCGAGAAAACAAGTCGGGGTGTGCCTTCAGAATGGTGTAATCCTTCATGGTCCGACCCATATCGCCTGCGAACATTTTCTTTGCCACCATATCTGGTCGCGTCCTCAGATTGTATACGGTGGTGTTGGTACCGCGTCCGATTTCAGGCTTTCGGGTGATTTCTTCCAACTGCGGGGCTTCAGCGAACATATCCTTGAATATATTGGAATAGTCTACTGGTGGCAACTTTGGGTCCGGTGGATTCTCTGTGCCTGCTGTGATTTTCTGGGTCTGTTTGTCATAGCTACCGGGGGCCGCAGCAAAAATGCGTTTGTAGCGGCTAAAGTTATTCTTTACCCATTCAATGCAGTCTTTGAGCGGCCGAGTAACAACAATAGTGCGACCTGATTTACCAAGAGGCATTTTAGAGACTACTGACCATTCTTTCCTACCATCACGGCGTAGCTGTATGATGCCCGAAGGGTCAACTTCACCTCCGGCAAAGATAACTTGATTTTCACGGTCATTATAGTGCCGAGCATATACACCAGAGCTTTGGAACATTACCGCATTGCGCCCATAAGTTACATTGACTTGTTCCAAATCAGCATCCCTGGGTAAGAAAGCGAAATTGAACCCCATGCCTTGTTTGTGACGGCTGTTACCATAAAATAAAGCAGTCAACCCCAGCTTTTCTTCGTCATTGAAGCCGATTTTGAAGCCGTTTTGGGCAATATCTTCAGCTTCGTTGGTAAAATGTATTAACCATGTCTGCCGAGGCAACAAGTCCTTCTGCTTCAAATCCATGTGATGATTTGTGTGCGCCTGTTTGGGGTCTGTATGGTAAAACTCCAAGCCAGTAATGCAAGTAGAACGAATGGCCGGTGTGAGCTGCGCCCAAGTAGTTTTCGGGTCCAAGGCCAACATTTCTTCGGCATCAGTTGGTGAAATGCCGCGCCTATTCACGTCGCGGAGCATGTCTTCCGATTCAAACCAATCGCAAACATTCGCCCACTCCTGAACTACATCAAAATCATGTTCAATACCTTGGCCCATCATTTTCTGAACCTTTTGGTTGTCCTTGGAGTAGAGTTCATCCAGCTCACTGACATGCCTGCCAAAAGGGTTTAGAGCTGAGTCCGAGGCTTCAGGCACCTCGGACTCAGCCACTACTTTCCCCCTTTGTAGAAAGGATTCAGTGGTTCTGCGCTCTCTTTGATTAGGAAAGGGTTTAGTCCTTCGTTCATCACTTCAGCACCGGTACCGGCTTCTTCAGGAGCCGCGCTGGCTGGGGCACCTTTACGGGGTGCGCCTTCACCAGACTTCTGCAAGTGCTTGTAGTAAGCTTTGTAGTCGTTGATGCGCAGCTTGAGCCACGTGTTAATTGCTTTGACAATTTTCTGTACCAGTCCGACTTCCTTGGTTTTACCCATTGCCCGGTCTTTACCGGAGACAGCACCGTTGGAGCTAAGTTTCTGAGACAAGTAAAGTACTTCTTCTTTGCTCAACGGGGTTCCAGCTTCCAGTTTACGGATAAGCTTTGCGCAAACTTGACCGAGGGTACCAAGCAAAACGTCCTCTTTTCCAGGAGCAGCCGCAAACAACGAGGTTTGGTAACCGCTGCCAGTGCTTTCACCTTCGGCTTCCGACACAACAGCCGATGGCTTCCGGCTCACAGCGCCATCACTGCCACTGTACTTCATATCTGAACGCAAAGTGTTGCTAGTGTCCTGGCTGTAATTCATCAGTGCGGCCACGTACAGGTTTTTGATGTACGCTGACATAGCACGGAAGCCTTTCACTGCTTTCAACTGACTAGCTACGTCGTTAGACCTGAGTAGTTTTTGGATAGCGGCTACTTTAGGCATAATCGACTGGGAAGGGATTTCTTTCACAGCCGCGCTCAAATAGGTTATTTCGTTGGCAACATCTTCTTGGCTCCGCTTGTCTTTGGTTGTGATTGTGTCACCAAATGCTTTGATATTAGCCGCTGCATCTTTATTGGTGTTCGTGTTCAATCGGTCCAGCAAACCAGACTTGGCCGGGGCCACACCTTGGGTACCATCGGCTCCACGGTCAGGGGCGGTACCATCTTCGTCACCGGGAGCAACTGGGGTACCATCAGGCCCAATAGCCATTTGACCACCGCCTACAGCTTTTTGGTCTTGCTCAACGCCCGTTGGTTCATCATCATCAACGATTTGAGCATCTTCAATATCAGAAGCGTTGCTATTAAAACGGCGAGTGCGGGGAGGTAACGCATTACGCTGTGGGTCCTGGGTCTGGCCCTGAACACTAACACCTTGTTCTTGGTCTTGGGTAGCCATACCCTGCTGACCAGCTACGGCCATACCGGTTTCACCTTTAGCGGGGAGAGCTAGTGGCGCTTCCTTACCTGCACCCAGCAATTTCATGGCTTTCGAACCAGCATCCTCCATTGGGAGCAATTCCCAGGATAGCAGCATGTCGTTCATGATTTGCGCACGGCTCGACTTCTGACCTTTCATGCGTAGCAGTTTGGTGGTCACACCAGCAGCTACCAGGGCAATACCTAGGGGAGCCAAAAACGAACCGATACCAGCGCCTACAGCACCAGCTTTAACGCCTTGAGTTACCACTGTCTTGATGATTTGCTGCTTGATGTTTACACTCAGCTTACCATCTTTGATTGTTTCGTACCACGAACCGCCTTTGCCCGATGTTGGGTCACCAGCATGTTGGTTGAACAGTTCCTTCATGGTGTTAAACTTGCCACTACCAAGCATTTGCTTCAGCTCACCGATTTTATCGGGATTCTTCAACATACCGGAAATAGCTTTCAAACCACTGTCTTCGTTACCACCGCCAATTTCTGACAATACCCGATGAAGGTTCTCAACAGGTGCGCCAGGGCCAAGGTCTACACCAGGATACAGGCGTTCCAGCGTCTGCGTGATGCCTTCGCCGTTACCCACCATACCCAGCACTTCATTACCGTTTACATAGCTTACAATATCCTTGGTATGGTTGAATAGGTTGTTCAGCCAGTCTTGCATAAATGGGGTTTTCAGTATCCACCCAAATGCGCCCAGTGAGGAACCCAAAGTAGCCAGCAGAATAGGCAGCTTATTGCTTTTCAGCGTTGCCATTGTGGTGGAGTCGTGGTTAAAGCCGCTAATAACGTTTTTGGGGTCACCTGCGCTAGCAGTAGCCAGTGACGAGTTCACCGTGTTGTTCTCGTTCATCGTGTTGTACACGCTGGCGAGTTTATAGTCTAGGAAATGTTTCCACACAACACGCAAATCAACAATAGCTGCGTTGGCTACAATAGCTGGGATGAATACTTCTGCCTCAGGCGATTGAGACGGTCCGGCAGCCATTGAGTCATAGAAACAAGTGAAAAATTCACAAGCATGTAGGAATTCTTGGTGGTCCTCCATGTTGGGGAACTCAGGGTAATCTTCCTGCACAATAGCAACCATTTCCTTGAGCATTTTGGCGCTTTCCTTCTGCAATGTGTCGTCTACCTGAGCTGCGGCCTGAGCGGCTTGCTTGCCACGGCCAACAATTTTGCCGCCTTTCTCCAAACGTCCGAGTTTGGACACCATGTATTTGGTTTTTGACCAAAGGCCCTCTTCCAATACTTGTGAATTTGTGTTTTGCTGTTTTTGCATGTGTGTACCAGTAAGGTTATAGAGCTAAATACGCCGAAAATTGGAAGGTTCGCCCGAAATAGCGTAAGTTTGTGGGTAACAATTCCCTCAAGCAACGATTACCTTAGTATGTTCCCAACCCGCCCTCTTGTCGCTAGCTTCGATTTCGACGGCTGCATCGATAGCAATTCCGTAATTCGGGAAATACTATTGATGTATCAGGCCGCAGGTAAAAAGGTGTACATTTTAACTAATCGCTGTCCACACGGGTACCGCAATAATGATTTGTACGCCTGGGCCGATGAACTAAGAGTTCCCAGAGAGGACATCCTGTTTGCCTGGGATACCGAGAAGTACTTGGTAATACAAGAGAAGGGTATACAGGTTCACTTCGATAACGACACCCACGAAATACACAAAATCAACATGAACTGCGGGCCGCAAGTCGGCATACTTATTCATTATCAATACACTAGCAACGACATACACGATGACTACTAATAAAAACGACAAATACATGCGTCCGCTGCCTAGCAACCAGCTTGGCCCTGGTGAGAATGACCGTGAGGTGGTAGAAATCCTCAACAAGTTCACCAGCGTCAGCAAGCGCCGGTTGCTATTGGGTATCATACTGGAATTTACTGAGCGTATCACGGCCTTGCTGTATTTGCCGCCTACTCAGCGCCGTATGAAACATGCTTTGCACTTCGTAAACCTGGAATATGAGTGGACGTTAGATAAGCTCAAGCGACATTTCCCTGACCAAGAGTTATATAATCGAGTGCTGGGTGTTATCCGTGCCCGTAGAGCCAGTGTGAACCACCGGTTGGTGAACTCTATGAAAATGCTGTCTTACAAGGACCTGTTGAGTCAATTGCCCGGCATTAGTGACTCTGACGTTCTGGCAGTCTATCCTTACGGCTCCCGTGTGTACGGCACGTCGAAACCCATGTCAGACTACGACTTCATCATCATCACCAAAAACCTGACACAAGATACGCTGAGCATCAATAACCACATCCACGCTACCATGTACTCCTATAGTGATTATATAGACCGCATGGATGACCATGAAATTAGTATTTTGGAGTGCATGTCGTTGCCCAGGGAAATGATGGTGAAAGCCATTGTTCACCCCCAGTTAGATGTGATTGACGTAGAAAAGCTGCGGGTAAGCGTTAGCGCCAAGTCTTCGAACTCACTGGTGAAAGCAAAAAAGAAAATCACTCTTTACGATGACCGCGAAAGCAAGTACATCGGGCTTAAAAGCTTTTTCCATTCGCTTCGCATGATTCGGTTTGCCATCCAAGTAGCCCGCTTCGGTAAAATTGTGGACTTTGGTGAGTGCAATGAGCTGTACGACCAAATGCTCAACGAACCTCTCGACTGGGAGTACTTGGTAGAAAAATACAAACCTATTCACAAGGCTTGGAGTACCGAGTTTCGGACTCTGGCACCTAAACCCCAAAAAGACTAACTATGGAAGCCTCAACCATCAACACACTGCTGACAGATTCGCTCCTTCACTACCTACCCACCCTTTACCCTGATATAAAAGTACCCGTGGCTATTCACGCCGAGTACTACATCAACCAGTTGCGCCAGAGCGACCAATTCGATGAAATCGACAGTAGAGTTCATCTGATTACCGACATGCTGGATAAGCACGGCGAACAGACGGAATTCGGTCCCCGCGTCACCCATTACAAAAGACGAATGCTGGGCAAGTTCCTGGCGATGTGGAAGGAAAAAGAGTGGGAAGATGCTCTGAACGCTATGCCGCCCAATAAGACCGGCATGGTGACAATGGAAGCCCCTTGTGAAGCTGGTTACTACGTCAGCGTGGACATCGTGAGTGCCAACTTCAGCGTGTGCAACCACTACCTCAACCTGGGTGCCCCCAACTGGTTTCAATTTTGCATTAGGAACATGCCCGAAATGCACTGGGCCTTGGTAAAATCGAAAAGCTTCCGCCAGAACCTGTTCGGCAACACCAACCCCAAGCGCATCCAGAACCTCACGGCTGGCCTCACCTTGGAGTACATTAAGAGCCTGGAAACCTGCCACCCGGACCTTCATAGCCGTATCGTAGGTATTAGCCACGACGAAATCGTGCTTAGCTGCCGTGACATGGACGACATGAAATCCGTGTGCAAGGCCTTGAAAGACATCATCTGGTACCCACGGGTTCCGCTGAAGACCACCGCCTACTACACTGAGCCGATTAAAAACGAAGGCAAAGACGCACGGGTAGACTCCGTGTTTGTTTTCGAGGGTGTAAATTCCCGGTTGATGTGGAAACGTCTGCGTGGAATTGCTGGTAACCGTTTCCACACAAATTTCCAGACCCATGTAGTAGGTGGGAACATGAACACGCTAGACCGCATGTTCATGTTGGACGGCCGCGTGGCTAAATGGATGGATTAATTTTCTTCGCATTAGTTTCGAGCGTATATTTGTTTCAACATTGAATAATATGCCTAAGAAAGCCAAAAACGCCCCCGAAACTACAGTAGTGGAAGTTGCTGAAATCCAGCGCCACAATCAGTTGCTAACTTCGCTAGCAACCGCACTCAATCACCTACTGACACCTAACCAGGGTGTTGTTATTGTTCTCAACGGGCAATTGCATATCGTTTACCGCGATACAACGGACAACATTCACCTGGAACCTATTACCAGTAACGACCAACTGGTGCCCGGCTCTGTGCTAAATATCAACCCACCACAAGCTGACGAAGCCGACCCTGCTGCTGAAGCTCCGGCCAAAGACGATTCGCAAGCAGTAACTTACGATGCTCTTGAGGTCGCAGACGATGCAGTAATGGAGGAAGCTGCTGAGAAAGAGTAATCCTTCTTGTTTAAGTTGATGAAAGCAGGGCGTAAGCTCTGCTTTTTTCTTTTACCCCCCTATGGAAACAACTAACCCACATTTGTTTAAAGGTACCGGCCGTATGTTCTACGGTAATAACTGGGCCTACCTCGCAGTTGATAACGGCATTCTACACTATTACCAATGGTTACTAAAACGTCGTTTCCACGGCCGTCTCCTATTGCATTTTCCCAAAGCAGGGGCGCATATCAGCGTAGTGCGGGGCGCTGACATCGACCCGATTGCATCCGAGTACAGGGAAGCCGTCTGGGGTAAGCACCGTGATGAAGAAGTGGACTTTTGGTATGACCCCACAGTAATAGGTTTTAATGGAGAGTTCTTTTGGATTAACACTATTTGTCACCCGCTCAGTGGTATCCGCGCCGAATTGGGTTTAGACCCTAAACCAAGATATGATTTCCACTTGACTATTGGAAAATTATACCCGGAAGAAAGGGATATTTTCACCACCTACAGGGCCGTAGACGGTCTTTTCAGAATAGACAGTAATTCGGACGAATAATTAATGGGTAACAAATTAGGTTTTGCGCGGAAGATTTATTTTCTTTGCGTCAGATAACAAATCACTTTGCCATCAATGACCTTGGAAACGCCCAAAGAAAAAACTGTTCGCCTCATGTATTTCTGGTTGCAGAAATACGGGCTGAAAGGATGCTTACGGCGCATTGTCAAGTACCGGCGTCGCACTGAACTCAAACTCCTAGCACTCAAATCACCACCTCGAAAGTAATGAAAAAAGTATCTGTCTCACAAGAAGTATTAATCCTTGGTGGGATTCCCGCTAGTGGCAAATCCACTTTCCGGGCTGAGTTCCTTCGGGAAAACCCTGACTATGTTGCGGTAAGCCGCGATGACTTCCGGTTCATGTTGCGAAACAAAGGCTGGGAACCCTCAATCGAAACGATGGTTACGCAATTGGTAAACCAATCCATCGTGAATGCCTTGCATAACAACCGTTCTGTTGTTATTGACGCTACCCATTGCACGGAAAAAGCCATCAACTCGTACAGCTTCATCAAGGACATGTTCCCGGTGAAAATCAGGTACCAGTTCATCGAAGTGGACCTGGAAGTAGCCGTTGAGCGGGATAGCCAGCGCGAACGCAGTGTAGGCCGTGAAGTCATCGAGAAGATGTACAACGACCTGCAAGTGTTCAAAGAATCCGTGCGATTCAAACAGATTACTGGCCTTGACAAGACAAACCCCGTGTTTGAGGTCGTTACTCAGGATATTGCTCTACCCAAAGCTGTCATTTTCGACATCGACGGCACCTTAGCCAAAATGAAAACAGGTAAAGGTGAACGCAGTCCCTTCCAGTGGCTCCGCGTTGGTGAAGACGATGTGGTGTTAGCCGTTCGGGACGTTCTGAACATGCACTATAGCCACGGAGACCGCATTATCCTGCTTTCAGGCCGGGATAGTGTATGCCGAGACGAAACGGAAACGTGGTGCAAAGCCAACGGGATTCGGTTCGACGCTTTGTTCATGCGCCCACAGGGTAGCATGGAGAAAGATAGCATTGTCAAGAATCGGCTCTTCACTGAAGATGTGCTACCCTATTACTATACAAAAGTCATTTACGATGACCGGAACCAAGTCGTTGAGACGTGGCGGCAGATGGGTTTGACCTGTTTTCAGGTAGCCCCCGGTGACTTTTAGCCCAAGATAACAAATAAAATGAGAACCTTCGACATAGCCAAGGTCACCGAATTGGTGACTCAAGGGTATCTGATTGTCCAAAAGCACCCTACCGAGGACCTCAGTATCTACAACTACAGCCAGAAAACACAGTACGATGGCTATTGGAATGAAATCACCCTAGCCTGTCGGGGTCTTATTCTGGACTCCAAAGGCCAGATACATGCTAGCACCTTCAATAAGTTCTTCAATTACGGCCAAAAAGAGGCTGTTATACCAGAGAACCGGGGGTTTACCGCTTACGAGAAGATGGATGGTAGCTACGTGGGTAGTTATTGGGTGCGGGGCGAAGTCTACCTGAATACCAAGGGGAGCTTCACCTTCGACTACGTAAAAATGGCTACCCACATCCTGAATACTCGTTATGCAGATGCCAAGGCCATGATGGACCCCAGGTTCACCTACGTTTTCGAGCTTATCTTCCCTGCGGGTCGGATTGTGTGCGATTACGGTGACCGTCTGGACTTGGTTCTGTTGGCGGTGTTTGAAATCGAAACCGGCCACGAACTACCTATCAGCATGTTTGACTTCATGGGGTTCAATCAACCTAGTTCGGAGCGTTTTCCAGCGGGTACCGACATCAAAGCTTTGATGGAGCGCAATATCCCTAACAAGGAAGGTTACGTCCTGAAATTCGACCGTTTACCCGCACAGCACCCAAACTACTTGGAAAATCTGGGTCGCTACCCACGGGCAAAGGTGAAATTTGAAGAGTACGTGTACTTGCACCGGATTATCACCAACGTTACCAGCTACGACATCTATGATGCCCTTAGACGCGAAGGCGGTGTGCCGGAGAGCTTGTTAGAGCGTGTCCCCGACGAGTTCTACACCTGGGTCCGTGCCTACGAAGCCAAGCTGTTCCAACAGTATCGCAACGTGGCCGATTCGGTCTTTACCACCTACTTCACGGTGCTGGCCTACATGAAACCCGACTTCACGCGATACGACTTATATATCCAAGTGCAATTATTTGCGCCGTCGCTTCTTAGCCCTGTTATGTCTATTTATGACATGAACTACGAGCGTCTGAAAGATACCATTTGGAAAGGCTTAAAACCACCTTTTGAGAAACCTTTCCAATATGTTGAGAAGCAATTACAGCAAGTAATGTCGGCCGTCACAGCCGAAACCCAGGGAAATGTCCGGACGAACTAAAGGGATGAAGACCCAGCCATTCAAGAAGGACGTTACCTACGTTCATGTTAATCAACATAAAATCCGCGAATGCAACGCCATCCGGCTGCGGGCAAGTAAAGGTGAAATCCTGATGGAGGAAGCCATTACACAAATGCCTGATGCTATGACGGTTAAACACAATAAAACAAACCGCTACGGTTCCACCATTATTCTCCGCGACCCACAAACCGGTGTTGAACTTGCTCGTTTCGAACACACACCTGACCTGCCGTATTCCTGCGGCGCTCAGATAGTTCTAATGACAAAACTCACCGTGGATGTGATTAGCCGTGAACACCCTGAAGGGTATAGCGAAGAGAGCGAAAATGGCTGTAAACTAGCATAACAACCAATATTATCATGACTGAAAATGAAACCCTCGAAATCGAGGGGGTAGAAACTGATGCCAATAGCGAAGAGCAGGCACCACGCAAATTAGTTACCATCCAAGTAGTCGAAGACGTCTTCCCTATTCCAGGGGCCGATGCCATCGAAGCCATCCGCATCCTTGGCTGGTACCTTGTGGCAACGAAAGGTGAGTTCCGCATTGGTGACCTCGCGCTGTTTTTCGAAGTAGACGCTGTTCTGCCGGAAGCGGAATGCTTTGAGTTCATGCGGAGCCGTAAGTTCCGGGTGAAGACCGCCAAGTTCCGCAGCCAGATTTCCCAAGGCTTGGCCTTGCGCATCGATGAAGTTCTGCCTTACTTTGGTAAAAAAGCCACTGCTACCCACAACCGCATCATGGGCTGTGATTTCTACCCTAATAATAAAGAGGTAGGCCACATGTCCCTGGAAGTCGGTACTGACCTCACGGCCGCTATCGGTGTAACCAAATACGACCCCGAAGGTGAATCCCTAGTGGGTGGTGGTAAGAAATCAACGCTACCAAGCTTCAAACACCGTTTCTGGATAGTAAGCCGCTACAGGGAGTACCGTTACAAGGGTATGCGCTGGTTCTACAAAACCAAAGTAGCTGCGAAGCTAGGTCTCAATGACCCGTTAGTAGCGACACCGTTCCCAAGCTTTGTACCCAAGACCGATGAAACCCGTGTACAGAACCTAGGACGGCATTTGCAGATTCATGCTGGTGACTTGTGCTACACCAGCGAAAAGTGCGAAGGACAGTCATTGACGGCGTTCCGTAAAGGCACCTACGTCGGTAAATGCTCCCGTAACATCGATATGAGCAAGGAGAAAACCTCCAACTGGGTCAAGATGACCGAGAAATACAAATTGGAGGAAATTCTACGGGGTTACAAGCAAGAGTATGCTATCCAGGCTGAAATCATTGGCCCCGGTGTCCAGGGTAACATCTACGAGCTGAAAGAGCTGGAAATCCGGGTGTTTTACGTGTTCGACATCGGTGCCAAGCGCAAACTGAACTACACCGACCTGATTTACTTCTGCGGGCTTCATGACTTGCCGATGGTACCCATTCTGGACCATGATTTCATCCTCCCCAGCGAAATCGACGCTCTGGTAGCCCTCGCGGACGGTAAATCGCTGCTGAACCCCAAGGTAATGCGGGAAGGTATCGTGATTGTCAAGAAATGGGACGATTACGAAGGCACCCCTTACTCGTTCAAGGCAATCAGCCCGAAATATGAACTAGATAAGGAAGCCAAGCTGGAAAAAGCCCGTAAAAAAGCTGAAAAAGAGGCTCTGGTGCCTGTAGATACCGTCGAAGAGTACACTGCTTAAATAATTCAAGCCCGGTAGCAATACCGGGCTTGTTTATTTGTTACCTATGCGTAGCTTTGCCACATGAAATACTGGCGCATTAGTGGTATGGGGTTCGTCTCTGTGAATCAATCCGGGTGGCATAGTGGATGGGACCACACCATCTATACAATTAAGGCTGTAGACATCCAAGGGGCTTATGATATTTTCAATACCTTGGTGGGTCACAATTCCTACGAAGGGTTTGTCGAATTCTCTAAACTAGTTGAAGCCCCGGAAGTAAATGTTGAAACTCGTGCTTGTGATGAGGCTTCAGTCTGGAAAGCACAGACACGTCCACTCAGGACTTACCAACGAATTACCTGATGGAAACCACTTGCGGCATCTTTCTTATTGATTCCCGAGACCTGTGCCTGCTTGTACACCCTACGGGCCACGCCCAATGGTCTTGGTCGCTCCCTAAAGGACGGCTGGAAGCCGGTGAAGACTACCTGGAAGCCGCTGTGCGGGAACTCCGGGAAGAAACCGGTTTGGACCTAGCGGAACTAGCCCCTTTCATTACCATGATACGCCGGTTGCCAGCGGTGAAGTACACCACCAGGGCTAAAACGCTGGTCCCATTCGCCATTTGGCTCTCAATTTCCATGCAGGACGTTCATCTGTACTGTGATTTGCAGCACGATGACCGCTTCCCCGAGAACGACGACTTCCGTTGGGTCACCATTCCCGAACTATACCGCCTCACCCATCCTACTCAACGGGCCGTCATCCAGCATGTCCAAGCCCATTACCGTACCCAACATTAATGTATACCTACGAAGATTCTGTTAAGCTCTCCCTTGCGGAGCTTGCAGCTAAAAAGAACATTGCCAATGAACCCAAGCGCATTAATCAACGGATTCGCGCCGGGCTTCGCAACTTAGTTTTGGCTATGCGCTTGCAGAAAGTAAATGAAAGCTTTGAGCTACATGCGGCAATGGCCGACGAAGCCAAGAACTTTGTCCCATACTGCCTCAAATGCGGTAGCTGCGGGGACACCATTTGCTGCCCACCAACTAAGTGCGCTACGGTGCAGTGCCGGTACCCTGAGGCCAACTTCGGGGATTACCAAGTTCAGTTAGCCAGTTATGACGCCCTTTACAATGAACTGGTGCTTCAAATAGGGGAAGACGCAGTGGGTAACATTTTAACGAAAGTAGAAGACAAATACTTGCAGGGGAAATAAAGTTTCACTTACTTTGTGACATCAAAGGTTCAACCTAACCCTACAACACATGAGCGTTTCACTAACCAAAGAAAAAATGGCAGCTATCGACCTGCGAAAATCAAAAGTCATCAGCCTCGCCAAAGAGCGTGGTATCTTCGGTGAGAAAGCCCAAGTGGTCCTCGCCATTGACATCAGCGGCTCAATGGGTAATCTGTACCGTAACGGGACCGTGCAACGCACTCTGGAACGTATTGTCCCCCTCGCCCTTCAGTTCGATGACAACGGCAGCCTGGACGTGGCTCTGTTCCACAACCAGGGTTACCTAGCCGAGGACTGCACCCTGGCAAACCTCGAAGGCTACGTGGAGGACGAAATCATTCGCAAGTACAACTTCGGTGGCACTAGCTACGCTCCGGTAATGAAGCTGATTGCTGACAAAGCCAACACCAAAACTGGTGTCGCAGCCAAGCTGAGCGGTATGTTCGGCAGCCTACTGGGCAAAAAAGAAGAAGCCAAAAAGCTACCAACCTACGTGGTGTTCATCACCGATGGTGACAACGACGACCACAGCGCCACCGAGCGTCTGGTGCGTGAACTCAGCGGCCAGCCTATTTTCTGGCAGTTTGTTGGCATCGGTAGTGAGCGTTTCAGCTTCCTTGACAAGCTGGATAACCTCAGCGGCCGGGAAGTCGATAACGCTGCTTTCTTCAAAGCCAACGATATTGACCGCATGACCGACGACCAACTGTACAGCGAGTTGCTGAAAGAATTCCCACTTTGGATTCCTCAAATGCGCAAACTGGGTAAAATCGCTTAGTCTTAGCGCAGATAATAAATAAGAGAAGGTCCTTCGGGACCTTTTTTTTTGTACATTTGGGTAACAAATGCTGTTGGCGCACCTTACCTTAGTGTCCACCATTGATACCAACATGAACATTAAAATCACAGACCACAAACTTTTTGGCCTTTTGCAGGCCGCTAGCCTCTACCGGGCTATTGTAGGCTCTCGTGCCTACGGGTTAGAACATGACCGTTCCGACACGGACTACCTCTACATCTATCCAACCCCTAGGCATGAATTGCATTCGGTTTTTCGCAACCACCACCAGTTCCAATTTGTAGACGAGGACGGTAACGACCACCTGTTTGTTAGCTTGCACAACTTTATGAGCAACCTAGTGAAAGGAGACTCCTTGCTGAATTTCGAGGCTTTGTTTACCGAAGGGTTTAAAGCCTCTATTTTAGGTTCTCTGGTGACGCATCGCACCATTTTTTATACGACTACCATTGTACGGGCCTACTTGGGCCGGGCCAAGAAGGATTTCAAGTCTTACGAGAAGCATAGCGTGGGTGTTGGTAAAAACCATGAGACCGCCCGCGAGAAGAAGCTAATACACTTGATGCGCTGCACCCATTTTGCTGCTGCTATCTTAGATGGCAACTTTGACCCTACTGGGGGTATCAACCGAACACTCTGGGACAAGGTAATAGCCTCTCCCCGGAGCAAACAGGATGAATATGCCCGTAATTTCAATGCCCAGGTTGATTTCCTCAGGGATAAAATTAACTACAACGAGTCATTTATCCCTGTTTTTATGAAGGTAGAGAACCAATACGGTCTGGATGCCGTGATTAGCGCCATTACCCAGCTACCCGAGTACAAAAAAAAGTGTAAGCTGCTGTTCAACTTCGACATGGGTGACGTTTACCGCAGCAACGAAGTAGGTATCGTATATGAATTGTAGCTTTTCCGCAGGCTAAAAAGAGTGTATGTTTGGCAAGACAGGTGGCGATTATTTCCCATTTGCCTTGCCAAATTCTTTTATACTGTGCCAGAACAACTTATATCAACCAACACCCTGACCAAACTGCCATTTGCAGCCTATCCCGGCTCTACTATTCAGCAGAACTACGGCGAATCAGTCAACGACCACGGTTACCTACTTTGGGACCTAGGAAATAAAACGGTACAGGCTTTCGACGTACCTAACCACCACAGCTACCACACGGTAAAAGTGGAGTCAGGTACCGACTACGAAGACCTCGACATCAAGCTTGACGCCACTAAGTACACCCACATCAAGGTGCAGTGGAACGATTACCTCTCCAAACTGACGCGGGAGAACCAAGCCAAGATTAACCGCCACTTAAAGGAGCGGTACAAACCGGTGGAGCTGACTTTCCGCAAAACCGCTTTGAAGGTAAGCGAAAACGGTCACATCGTAGAGCTGAGTGCTGAGCGACTGGCTGATATTAGCAGCGAGAGCAATCAACGTGACATTTTCACTGAGTACCTTGCCGCCCAGCAGTACCAGCCGGACGATATTACCGCCATTTTGGGTATTCACGAGGCCGTTACCGAACGCTTGCGGCAGTCGGGCTACCAAGACTCGAAAGGGTACGAATTTAAGCTTCAGCGGCTCTGGATTGAGAACTTCAAATCTTATGGAGACCGTGTGGAACTCAACTGGGATGGGATGGACGGCGTGTGGCAAATCACGGGTGAAAACACGGCTGGTAAATCCACTATTCTGGACGCTATCACTTACCTGTTCTACGGTACGATGTTGGGGGCCATGACGGCGGAGAAAAACGGTGAAAACCGCTTCATTAACAACATCCGCGACCTGGATTATTGTGAGGTAGGTGCATACCTATTAGTGAACGACATCAAGCACAAGCTGGTGCGGCGCACGGAGCGCACGTGGCAGAACAGCAAAGGGGAGCGCACCATCAAAAGTGTTAGCACCAGCGTTTATTTCTTCGAATGCGAAGGCGTGGACAGTGCCGGGGCTGAAATGCTCAAAGATATTGGCGTGGACCGCAAGACGCAGACCGAGAAGGTGCTGGTGGAATACTTCGGTACGATGCAGGACTTCATGCGCAGCAGTTTCATCAACGCCGATACCCTGACCGGTTTGCTTAGTATCACCCACTCTGTTTTTGTGGATTCACTGTTGCGGGACATCGGCCTGGACATTTTTGAGCGGCTGCTAAAAGAATTCAAGTCCTGGCGCGACGACACCTACAGCAAGGCCAAGCACATCCAATTAGTGCCGACACAGGAAGAAGAACGTGTAAAGCTGTTGGAAAATGCAATCTGGTCAGCTCACGAAAAAGAATACTCGTTGCACGAACAGGCAAAATACAAAGAGGAAACCATTGAGAAAGGTAGCAAATACATCAAGGAGCAATACGCTCTGATTCAAAATGTACGCCCCGAGCTAGAAAATCTGGACCCAGACGAACTTCGGGCCGACATCCACGGTATTGTAGATAGCATATCAGCTTTATACCGTGACATCAACGTAGAAGAAGCTCTTTTAGCGGGCATGGTGACCACATACAGTCAAGATGCTTACGATTCCCTCCTGGAACAAAAAGAGGTCAACCAGAAGGCTGTAAACGGCTATAAATCGAGTATTCGGGAGCAGGAGAACGTTGTCAGCAAGGCCCAATACCAAAATCAGACTGTTCAGGGTAGAATGAACGTCCAAGCACGGGATGTCGAGAAGCACAAGGAAATATTCGAGCAACAAGCTGGGGTACGCAAGCAAGAAATTGCTTTGGCCCAAAAAGAGATAGATTTCCTTGAATCCTCTAAGACGTGTCCAACATGTAAGCGCCTCAAAAACGACGAAGCCATCGAAGCCATCCGGGAAGTTATCGTAGAGAAGATAACTGCACGGGAAAATATCGAAACCGTACTAGCGGAATACCCGGCGCTGGTAAAACGTGGAGTGGAGCAGATAACGGCGAAAATAGCTGAAATCGAAGCGGAAAAACGCCCATTTGAAACGGAAATCGCGGTAGCAGAGGGTGTAATCAAGCAAATTCGAGCCGAACAGGAAGCTTCGGTACTAGCAGTAGACGAAATCAGCCAGCAAATCACCGTCATGCTAACCCAGCGGGCTGTATACGACAAAAAGCAGCGCCGGGAGTCCGATTTGAAGCAGATACCGCTTCGCATCGAGAACTTGAAACTGCAACAGGAAACCAAGGTGCGGCTACTAGATGACTTGGAAAAAGCCCAAGACCTGCTATCTTCTAACGAGAGAACCCATGACAAAATTGACCGTGCCCAGGAAAGACTAGCCTTGCTGCAAGCTGAACGAGAGGCTTGCCTGAATGAAGCTAATATCATCGAACGCGCCCATGTTCCGGCCTACGTGAAGGAAATCGAGG
>Ga0326734_1000146_pt1 | contig 21227 bp, 18 predicted proteins | sample 15_GP2_1315_FD_207944 | JGI IMG/M metagenome (GOLD analysis project Ga0326734, IMG submission 207944) | Glacier ice microbial communities from Ngari, Tibet, China - 15_GP2_131.5 | ecosystem: Environmental > Aquatic > Freshwater > Ice > Glacier | place: China: Ngari, Tibet | collected 2018-07-18 | reverse complement strand
GACATCACCTTGCTGGCGCGCGGCTCGCGATTGCCGGTCGGCGTCGGCAGCGGCTACATCGTGGTGTTCGACGATATTTCCGACGTCATTTCGGCGCAGCGCTCGGTGGCCTGGGGTGAAGTAGCGCGCCGCCTGGCCCACGAAATCAAGAACCCGCTGACGCCGATCCAGCTGTCGGCCGAGCGGCTGCAGATGAAGCTGGAAAGCCGGCTCGGGCCGGACGACGCGGCGCTGCTCAAGCGCAGCACCGCCACCATCGTCAACCAGGTCGACGCCATGAAGCGCATGGTCGACGACTTCCGCGACTACGCCAAGGCGCCGCCGGCGGTGTTGCAGCCGCTCGACCTGAACCGCCTGATCCGCGAGATCCTCGGGCTTTATCTGGCCGATGACGGCAACGACATCATCCACGCGGCGCTGGCGCCGCAGCTGCCGGCGGTGATGGGCGACACCACCCAGCTGCGCCAGGTCATCCACAATTTGTTGCAGAACGCCCAGGACGCGATGACCGAACGCGGCGCCGAGTCAGGAAAAGCGGCGCCGCGCATCGACGTCACCACCGAGGCGATCCGCTACCAGGATGCGGCCGGCGGCGCCGGCACCGCGGTGCGCCTGGCGATCGTCGACAACGGTCCCGGTTTCGCCCCGCGCATCCTGTCGCGGGCGTTCGAGCCGTACGTCACGTCGAAGGCGCGTGGCACCGGGCTCGGCCTGCCGATGGTCAAGAAAATCGTCGACGAGCATGGCGGGCGCATCGACATCCAGAACCGGCAGGACGGAATTGGCGCGTCGGTGCTGATTTTGCTGTTAAAGTTAGCGCCTGAGGCCGCGAGTTAGCGCCTGAGGCCGCGAAATTGGCGTAAATGGTGGTGCACGCATTACAATCGCACTTTAGAATACCGTGATCGACGGCGCGCGCAGCGCGTCCAGCCAAGCGCGAGTGCAAAGAAGAAGGCAAACACACAGATGGCAAACATACTCGTAGTGGATGATGAAATGGGCATCCGCGAGCTACTCTCGGAAATCCTCGGCGATGAAGGTCACGCGATCCAGCTGGCCGAAAACGCCCAGCAGGCGCGCGACGCCCGCGCGGCCGGAGCGCCCGACCTGGTGCTGCTCGATATCTGGATGCCCGATACCGACGGCGTCACGCTGCTCAAGGAGTGGCAGCGCGACGGTTTGCTGACCATGCCCGTGATCATGATGTCGGGCCATGCGACGATCGATACCGCGGTCGAGGCGACCCGCATCGGCGCCCTCAATTTCCTCGAAAAGCCGATCGCGCTGCAAAAACTGCTCAAGGCAGTCCAGCAGGGCCTGACGCGGGCCCAGGAAACGGTGCGCCCGCCAGTGGTGGCGGCGCGCCCGGTACCGGTGCCCCAGGTCGAGGAGAGCAGTGCGGCTGCGACGATGTCCGCCGCCCAGTCGCTGCAGTCGTCCGGCGTCGTCTCGCGCATGGCCGTGCTGCCGAACGGCGAACCGCAGGGCCACAACCTCAGTTTCGATTTGCCGCTGCGCGAGGCACGCGACGCTTTCGAGCGGCTGTACTTCGAACACCACCTCGGCCGCGAAGGCGGCAGCATGACGCGGGTGGCCGAAAAGACCGGGCTCGAACGCACCCACCTGTACCGCAAGCTCAAGCAGCTCGGCGTCGAGCCGGGCAAGCTGGCCAAAAAGGGGGGATGAGCAGCGCGCCTGCGCGCGTGATCACCAGCCTGGTCACCGGCCCCACCGCCAGCGCGCGCGAACGGTGGATCGCGGCGCAGCTTGCGGCGCAGCCCGCACCCGCAGCACCGGCCGTACCCGCAGCACTTGCAGCACCCGAGCGCGTTGCCGTGCTGCTGGAAGGCTTGCCCGATGGCCTTGGCCTCATTGCCCCATCTGCCGCTGTGCTGATCGCGCGCATTGCGCCCGGTTGCCTGTGCTGCACCGGCAATCTCGTTTTGCGTGTAACATTAAACCGGTTACTGAGGCAACGGCCCGGGCGTCTGTACATTGCCCTGGCGCTTGCCGACCACGTTGACCAGTTGCGATCGTGGCTGCTGCAGCCGCCATACGATCAGCTGTTGGAACTGACGCCGGACCTTGGCACTTGAATTCGGTCCGGACAGCCCCACCTCGAAGGTGAGGCGGGTGCAAGAGAGCCTGCAAAATTGCCTGATCCGGCGAAGGAATGACCATGAACATGATCTATAACAGCGAGCAATACAGCGTCGTCGAATTCGGCGCCGATCACAACCTCGAGGCCTTGCGCTTCGGCGGCTACGAGATCGTCGACAAGTCCGGCCAGCGCGAAGCATTTATCGGCGGCATGCTCGCCCAGTCGTTCCGGCGCGACGTCAACAACCTGATCGCCAGCGAACCAACGATGGAAGAGATCGACGACTTCCTCGGTTCCTACGACTCCCTGATGAGCCAGCCGGTGCTGCTGCACTGACTTTTTTGAATGTGCACCGTCCCCGCACCGGCACGGCTCAGTTTTTCAACCACAACCGCAATATCAGTATCAGTATCAACACCAGCCCTGACCGCAGCCGGTCAGGCGCTGCCCGTTCTTGTTCTGCTCTTCATTCCGGCGCTATGGTAAGCTTGATGCCATGTGCCAACTTCTCGCAATGAACTGCAACGTCCCCACCGACATCGTCTTCAGCTTTACCGGTTTCGCCCTGCGCGGCGGGCGCACCGATACCCACCATGACGGCTGGGGCATCGCATTTTTCGAAGGCGCCGGCGTGCGCCATTTCGTCGATCACCAAGCTGCGGTGGCGTCTCCTGTCGCCGAGCTGATCAAGCGCTATCCGATCAAGTCGAAGAACGTCATCGCCCACATCCGCAAAGCCACGCAAGGCCGGGTCGCGCTGGAAAACTGCCATCCGTTCGTGCGCGAATTGTGGGGCCGCTACTGGGTGTTTGCCCACAACGGCGACCTCAAAGATTTTCATCCCGTGCTGGGCGGCGCGTTTCGCCCGGTCGGCGACACCGACAGCGAACGGGCTTTCTGCTTTCTGCTGCAGGAGTTGCGCGCGCGCTTCGGCGACGTGGCGCCGCCGCTGGCGCAGTTGCGCGCCGCGCTGGCCGAACTGGTCGGCGGCATCGCCGCCCACGGCGCCTTCAACCTGATGCTGTCGGACGGTTCGGCGCTGTTCGCCCATTGCTCGACCAAATTGTGCTACGTGGTGCGTCAATATCCGTTCGTCACCGCCCAGTTGTCCGACGAGGATATCCTGGTCGATTTTTCGCACGTCACCACGCCAAACGACCGCGTTGCCATCATCGTCACCGAACCCTTGACCACCAATGAGCGCTGGACTCAATTCCAGCCGGGCGAACTCAAAGTGTTCGTCGACGGGCAGGTTTTGCCGTAATTTGATGCTTTAAACGGCCTTGCATGCAGCCCAAAGTAGGGACTTGCCGGAAGCTGATCTCATCAAGAAACAACTGCAGCAATTGCGCACTACCCGCCAAGCGGCAGGAGAATGAATATTCTCTTCGCTTTCGCACAGACATCCGGTGGGTCGTTCGAACACCGGTAAGTCAGTCTGTATTGCGCTTTGCAATCAAACTGGACCAGAAATCACGATATTATCCTGGCACGTTTGCAATTAAAGTCGCAAGCTGTGCCGGCCAAGTAAATTAAGCTCGCGCGAGCAGCAGAGCTCCCGGCCTGTCCCTATGACAAGTTCGGCGCCAGCCAGCTCTCCAGCTGCGCTTTGTCGACCCGGCGCCGCGCGGCCATGTCGGCCAGCTGGTCGGTCCCGATCTTGCCAACCACAAAATACTTCGAATCCGGGTGCGCCAAATAAAAGCCCGACACCGCCGCGCCCGGGAACATCGCATACGACTCCGTCAGCGCCATGCCGATTTCTTCCGGCTGCAGGACGCTCCACATGTCGGCCTTGACGGTGTGCTCGGGACAGGCCGGGTAGCCCGGCGCCGGACGGATGCCGGCGTAGCTTTCCGCGATCAGTTCGTCGCTGGCGAGGTTTTCGCCGGTGGCGTAGCCCCACAGGTCGGTGCGCACGCGCTCATGCAGGTATTCGGCGAACGCTTCGGCCAGCCGGTCGGCGAGCGACTTGAGCATGATGGACGAATAGTCGTCGTGGGCGTCTTCGAAGCGCTTTTCGTATTTTTCAATGCCCAAACCCGCGGTCACGGCGAACATGCCGATGTAATCGGGCACGCCGGACGCTTTTGGCGCCAGAAAATCAGCCAGGCACTGGTTGGGCCGCTGCACGCCGTCGACCAGCGGCTTGACGCCTTGCTGGCGCAGGCCGTGCCAGGTCAGCGCCACCTTGCTGCGGCTGTCGTCGGTGTAGACCTCGATGTCGTCGTCGTTCACGCTGTTGGCCGGCAGCAGGGCGATGACGCCGCTGGCAGTGAGCCAGCGGCCGTCGATGATTTTTTTCAGCAGCGCCTGGCCTTCTTCAAACACCTTCGAAGCCGCGTCGCCGACCACCGGGTCGGTCAGAATTGCCGGGAACGGGCCGGCCAGGTCCCAGGTCTGAAAAAACGGGCCCCAGTCGATGTAGCGCGCGATCAGGGCCAGGTCGACGTTCCTGATCACGCGCCGGCCGATGAACTTCGGCTTGACCGGGGCGAACGGCAGCGCCGCCTTGTTGGCGCGGGCGGCCTTCAGGGAGAGCATCGGCAGCGCCTTCTTGCTGGCGTGCTGTTCGCGGATGCGCACGTAGTCGGCGGCGATGTCGTCGATGTACTGCTCGCGCGTTTCGGGGGTCAGCAGCGCCTGCGCCACCGACACCGAGCGCGACGCGTCCGGCACGTACACCACCGGGCCGTCGTAGTTGTGGGCGATTTTTACCGCCGTGTGGGCGCGCGAGGTGGTGGCGCCGCCGATCAGCAGCGGGATTTTCAGCATGCGAAAATGCGGATCGCGCTGCATTTCCTTGGCGACGTGAGCCATCTCCTCCAGCGACGGCGTGATCAGGCCGGACAGGCCGATCATGTCGGCATTCTCGACCTTGGCACGGGCCAGAATTTCGGAACAGGGTACCATCACGCCCATGTTGACGACTTCAAAGTTATTACACTGCAGCACCACCGAGACGATGTTCTTGCCGATGTCGTGGACGTCGCCCTTGACGGTCGCAATGACGATTTTTCCCTTCGGCTTGGCGACGATGCCGGTGCGCTTTTCGTCGCGCAGTTTTTCTTCTTCAATGTACGGGATCAGGTGGGCCACCGCCTGCTTCATCACGCGCGCCGATTTGACCACCTGTGGCAGGAACATCTTGCCTTGGCCGAACAGGTCGCCGACGACATTCATGCCGTCCATCAGCGGGCCTTCGATCACGTGGATCGGCCGCCCGCCGGAATCGAACAGCTGCTGGCGCGCTTCCTCGGTGTCTTCGACAATCCACTGCGTGATGCCGTGCACCAGCGCGTGCGACAGGCGTTTTTGCACCGTGGCGTCGCGCCATTCGAGGTTCTGCACGTCCTGCTTGCCGCCCGGTTTCAAGGTGCCGGCGATTTCGATCATGCGCTCGGTGGCATCAACACGCCGGTTCAGCACCACGTCCTCGGTGCGCTCGCGCAGTTCCGGCGACAGGTTGTCGTAGACCCCCATCATGCCGGCGTTGACGATGCCCATCGTCATGCCGGCCTTGATGGCGTGGTACAGGAACACGGTGTGGATCGCTTCGCGCGCCGGGTCGTTGCCGCGGAATGAAAACGACACGTTCGACACACCGCCCGACACGCCGGCGTGCGGCAGGTTGGCGCGGATCCAGCGGGTGGCGTTAATAAAATCGACGGCGTAGTTGTTGTGCTCTTCAATGCCGGTGGCGATGGCGAAGATGTTCGGGTCAAAAATGATGTCTTCCGGCGGAAAACCCACCTGCTCCGTCAGCACCTTGTAGGCGCGCGCGCAAATCTCGGTCTTGCGCTCGAACGTGTCGGCCTGGCCTTTTTCATCGAACGCCATGACGATCACGGCCGCGCCGTAGCTGCGGCACAGGCGCGCCTGGCGGATGAATTCGGCTTCGCCTTCCTTCATCGAGATCGAGTTGACGATCGACTTGCCCTGCACGCACTTGAGGCCGGCCTCGATCACCGACCATTTCGACGAGTCGATCATGATCGGCACGCGCGAAATGTCCGGCTCGGAGGCGATCAGGTTGAGAAAACGCGTCATCGCCGCCTGCGAGTCGAGCATCGCCTCGTCCATGTTGATGTCGATGACCTGGGCGCCGTTCTCGACCTGCTGGCGCGCCACCGACAGCGCCGCGTCGAACTGCTCGTTCAAAATCATGCGGGCGAACGCCTTCGAGCCGGTGACGTTGGTGCGCTCGCCGACGTTGACGAACAGCGAGTCGGCGTCGACCGTGAAGGGTTCGAGGCCCGACAGGCGCAGCGCGACCGGCGCCTCGGGCACCTGGCGCGGCGGGCGGGCGGCCAGCAGATCGGCGATGGCGGCGATGTGCTCGGGCGTGGTGCCGCAGCAGCCGCCGGCGATGTTCAGAAAGCCGCTGTCGGCAAATTCGCGCAGCAGCGACGAAGTGTCGGCCGGCAGTTCGTCGAAACCGGTGTCGCTCATCGGGTTGGGCAGGCCGGCGTTCGGGTAGATGCAGACAAAGGTGTCGGCGATGCGCGACAGCTCTTCGGCGTACGGGCGCATCAAGGCGGCGCCAAGCGCGCAATTGAGGCCGATCGACAGCGGCCGGGCGTGGCGCACCGAGTTCCAGAACGCCGGCACGGTCTGGCCGGACAGGATGCGCCCGGAGGCGTCGGTGACGGTGCCGGAGATCATCAACGGCAACCGCGCCATGCCCGGGTGCTCGTCGTAGTACAGGTCGATGGCAAACAGCGCAGCCTTGCAGTTCAGGGTGTCGAAAATGGTTTCGACCATCAGCAGATCGGCGCCGCCGTCGACCAGTCCGCGCACCTGTTCGTGGTAGGACGCTACTAACTGGTCGAAGCTGACGTTGCGCGCGGCCGGGTCGTTGACGTCGGGCGAGATCGACGCCGTCTTCGGGGTCGGCCCGAGCGCACCGGCGACGAAGCGCGGCTTGTCGACGCTGGTGTACTTGACGCAGGCGGCGCGCGCCAATTTTGCCGCGGCGACGTTCATCTCGTAGGCCAGGTGGCCCATGTGATAGTCGTCCTGGGCGATCGACGTGGCGCCGAAGGTGTTGGTTTCGATCAGATCGGCGCCGGCCGCCAGATAGCGCTCGTGGATTTCCTGGATGATGTGCGGCTGGGTCAGCGTCAGCAGTTCGTTGTTGCCCTTGACGAACAGTTCGCGCGCACCGCTGCCGCCGGGGGCGGCAAACGTGGCGAAGCGGCCGTCGGCACCGCCGCGGTAGGCCTCTTCGTCGAGCTTGTACTGCTGGATGATGGTGCCCATCGCGCCGTCGAGGATCATGATCCGGCGCGACAAAATGTCGCGCAAGGCGATTTCGATCGGAGAAACAGCGGCGGTGGCGGTGGTCATCGATTGCTTTCTAGAGGCGCGGCGGGAAATCCGGCGGGCGCGGGAGGGGTAAAATTATACGGCATCGCGTCATTCGGTTGACCAACCGTCGCCTGTTGTTGTCGTCGCGGGTTGGTGCGGGTTGGTAAGCCGCTGTTTCGGCGGTCTAATTGTTACATAACGATACAATTAACGGCGAGCCAGCAATCTTGGTGTTACATGAAGAGAGGAGAATCATTATAGGGTGGCAACGAGCGCCATCCACTTCGCTCTCACATGCAGGCACCGGAAGACCAGATGAACAAACAACGCACACAACGATGGGATGCGACGAACCCGGTGGCGCCGCGCGCCGCAGTGCCGAAGGCGAACCTTGTCGCGCTCAAGCAGATCGTCACAATCCGGCTCGACACCGACATGCTGGCCTGGTACAAGGGCGCCGGAGCGGGTTACCAGACCAGGATCAATCAAATCCTGCGCCAGCACATGACGCAGCACCAGGGCGAAAACGGCAGCGAGCCGAACAAGTCAAACTAGTTAACTATTCGAAACAGCACTGCGCCAGCGGGAATCCCTTGACGAACTCGCTGGCGGGCAGCCGTCTGGCGCCGGGTTTTTGCAACTCCGTCAGGCGCAGCACACCACGGCCGCAGGCAACATCGATGAAGTGAGCGGCGTCGGCCGCATTGGCCGCCAGCACCCGGCCGGGGCCGGCATCGCTGTCGCCCGCCAGCGCTTTGGCGCCCCAGACTTTGATGGTGACGCCGTTAACGTGCGCCTGGGCGCCGGGAAATGGATTGAAGGCGCGGATCTTGCGCTCGAGTTCCGGCGCGCTCAACGTGAAATCGAGGCGCGCTTCCTGCTTGCCGATCTTGGCCGCGTAGGTGACGCCGGCCGCCGGCTGCGGCGTCGCTTCCAGGGGGCCGGATGCCATCCTGCGCAAGGTGTCGACGATCATGCGCGCCCCTAACGCGGCGAGCGTGTCGTGCAGGCTGGCGGTGGTGTCCGTCGGGGCGATGGCGACCCGCTCGATTGCCAGCATCGGGCCGGTGTCGAGTCCTTCTTCCATCTGCATGATGGTCACGCCCGTTTCCAGATCGCCCGCTTCAATCGCGCGGTGGATCGGCGCGGCGCCGCGCCAGCGCGGCAGCAGCGAACCGTGGATGTTGATGCAAGGCTTGATGTTAAGGGTCGCGCGCGGCAAAATCAGGCCGTAAGCCGCCACCACCATGACGTCATAGTCGAGCGCCAGCAGCCGATCGTGGGCAGCGCGCGCCTGTTCGGCGCGCACCGGATCAACGCTGTCCTGGCGCAGCGACAGCGGCTGCAGCACTTCGATGCCATGAGCGAGGGCGAATTGTTTGACGCTGGACGCCTGCAACTGCAGGCCGCGGCCGGCGGGGCGGTCGGGCTGGGTCAGCACCAGGACAATCTCGAAGCCGGCCGCGTGCAGGCTGGCCAGCGCCTGCGCAGCGAATTCCGGCGTGCCGGCAAAGACGATTTTTGTGGCGCGCTGCGTCGTCAAGGGCGCCGATGTTGCCGCGGTGGCCAAGGTCGCCAGGCTCATCAAAAACGGCGACCGGCGGCTTTTAGCGCCGCCTCGCGTTCCAGGCCGCGCACTTCCTTGACCATCTTCGCCTTGATGCGGTTGCGCTTGAGCGGCGACAGGTATTCGACGAACACTTTCCCCAGCAAATGGTCCATCTCGTGCTGGATGCACACCGCGAGCAGGCCGTCGGCCTCGATTTCGAACGCCGTGCCGTGCACATCGAGCGCGCGCACCTTGACGCGCGCGTGACGCTCGACGCCGTCGTAAATGCCCGGCACCGACAGGCAGCCCTCGTCGTAGACCAGCTTGTCTTCGCTCGCCCAGATAATGACGGGATTGATCAACACTTTCAGGTCGTCCATGCTGTCGGACGTATCGATGATGATGAGTTGCTCATGCACGTCGACCTGGCTGGCGGCCAGACCGACGCCGGGTGCGTCGTACATGGTCTCGGCCATGTCGGCGACCAGCGTGGCGAGAGCGTCGCCAAATTCGGTGACCGGCTTGGCCACCTTGTGCAAGCGGGGGTCGGGATAACGCAGAATGTTCAGTAAGGCCATAGGATGGGACAACTCGGTAACAGTTTAATAATAATGGAAGGATGGTTGAATCATGGATCAACGCTGGTTTAAAAAGCGTTAAACAACGGTTTCACACATGCACCTTCACGTAATGCCATGAATCAACAAAAACGCAACAGATCGGCAGGGTGCGGCAGGGTGCGGCAAGGTGGCCGAGCATGGTTTTTCTTGCCAGTTCAAAGATTTGTGTGCAGAATTTGATCCAGCTCGGCAACTTTTCACCGGTGTGCCGGACGGATGGCGCTGGTTCAAGCTCAAGCCATTGCCCGTGCCTTTGGCAAGCAGCGAAGGCCGCCGCCATCATGCTGTTTTTATGCTGCACTTTACGGACACCTTGATGAAAAATTTTATCACAGTCGGCGCGCGCGCAGCGGTCGCGGCGGTTTTTGCGTGTGTCCTGGCAGCTCCCGTCCAGGCCGCTACCTGTGCGTTCCGTCCGACGGCGCCCGATCAGCACCTGGTCGTGCGCGGCGACACCCTGTGGGATATTTCCGCCAAGTTCCTCGAACATCCCTGGTGCTGGCCGCAGGTGTGGGGCATCAACCGCGACCGGATCCGCGACCCGCACTGGATTTATCCGGGCCAGATCGTGTATTTCGACCGCGCCAACCGGCGCCTGAGCCTGGCCCGGCCGGGCGCGGCCGACGCCGGCATGGAAGGTACGAGCGGCACCACCCGGCTGTCGCCGCAGATTCGCACCGAAGGCCTGGGCAGCGACGCCGTGCCATCGATTCCGGCCGGCGCGATCGACCCCTTTTTGTCGATGCCGCTGATCGTCGAAGAAGGCGAACTGAACGGCGCGCCGCGGATTGCCGCCACCGAGGACAATCACGTCTATCTCGGCAAGGGCGACAAGCTGTACGTGCGCGGCGCGCTGGGCGGCGCAACGTCGTTCCAGGTGTTCCGCCCGGGCAGCGCCTTGACGGATACGGAGACCGGCCGCCGGCTGGCTCACGAAGCGGTGTATCTGGGCACGGTCAAGCTGCAAGCCGAGGCGACGCCCGGTGTCGACGTGCACACGTTTACGGTGTCGGGCTCGACCCAGGAGATGGGGGTGGGCGACCGCCTGATGGCGGCGCCGCCCGTGCCAATGCGCAACTACGTGCCGCATCCGCCGCAGCGCCAGGTCAACGCGCGCGTGCTGTCGATCTATTCGGGCGTCACCTACGCCGGCCAGAACCAGGTCGTCAGCGTCAATCGCGGTTCGCTTGACGGACTCGATGTCGGCGCCGTCCTGCAGCTTTATCATTTCGGTCAGACTGTCGCTGACCCGGGCGGCAAGCAAGGCGTAATGGGCCTGGGCAAAACGATGATCAAGCTGCCCGACGAACAGGTCGGCACCCTGTTGATCTTCCGCGTGTTCAAGCAGGTTGCCTATGGCCTGATCATGCAAGTGACGAAGCCGGTGCAAGTCGGCGACGTCGCCAAATCACCGGAGTAACATCGCCGTGCAGGACGCGGACCAACATTGCCCTTCCGAGCTGGCCGGCTGGATCCGCCTCGAGCAGACCCCGGGCGTGGGGCGCGCCGCGCTGCGCACGCTCATGGCCGAGTTCGGTTCCCCGCAGCACATCTTCAACGCCGGTTACCACGCGCTGAGCATCCACCTTCCCGCGCCGCTGGCGCGCGCGCTGTGCGAAGCGCCGCCCGCCGCGCTGCAGCGCCAGCTCGATGTGTCGCTGGCCTGGCTCGAGCGGCCCGGCAACTACTTGCTGACGCTGCAAAGTCCCGGCTATCCGGCGGCGCTGGCGCAGATTCCCGACCCGCCGCCGCTGCTGTATGTCAAGGGCCGGCCGCAACTGCTGGCCGCACCGATGCTGGCCATCGTCGGCAGCCGCAACGCCACGTTGCAGGGCAAGGCCAACGCCGAGGTGTTCGCCCACGCGCTCAGTTGCGCCGGCCTGACCATCGTCTCCGGATTGGCGCTGGGCATCGATGCGGCGGCCCACCAGGGCGCGCTGGACGGCAGCGGCGCGACGGTGGCGGTGATCGGCACCGGTGCCGACATCGTCTATCCGGCCCGCAACCGCGCGCTGGCCCACCGCATTGCCGAAGAAGGCTGCCTGGTCAGCGAGTACGCGCTGGGCACGCCCCCGCTGGCGCACAACTTTCCGCGCCGCAACCGGATCATCAGCGGGCTGTCGGCCGGCGTGCTGGTGATCGAGGCCGCGGCCCGGTCCGGCTCGCTGATCACCGCCCAACTGGCCGCAAGCCAGGGGCGAGATGTGTTCGCCATCCCCGGCTCGATCCATTCGGCGCTCGCCAAGGGCTGTCACAAACTGATCAAGGAAGGCGCCAAGCTGGTCGAGTCGGCCGCCGACGTGCTGGACGAGTTGCGCATGTCGCCGCTGGCAGGCATGGCGCCGCTGGCAGGCACGGCCGCTCTTGCCACAATGGCTGCCGCCGTTTCGCCCGCCGGTCACGCGCTGCTGGCGGCGATGGCGCACGAGCCGGTCGGCGTTGACACGCTGGCGCGGCTGTGCAGAAACGCTCCGGACCAGCTGAGCCTGGTATTGCTGGAGCTGGAGCTGAGCGGCCAGGTCGAGCGCTTGCCGGGAGGATTGTTCCAGCGCATGGTCCGGTGATCCCGTTCTGGAGGGCTTGTGCCAAAGCGAACTTAACTGATAGAGTAGAGTCATGTTCGACATCCTCGTCTATCTCTACGAAACCTATTACCGGCCGGACGCCTGTCCCGCGCCGGAGGCTCTGGCGCGCAAGCTGTCGGCGGTCGGCTTCGACGACGTCGAAATTTCCGAAGCCCTCGATTGGCTGACCGACCTGACGGCAATGGCCGGCGCCGAGCACAGCGACGTGGTGGCCTCGACCGGCACGCGGTTCTACGTCGACCAGGAACTTGACGTGCTCGGCAGCGGTGCGGTCGGCTTCATCCAGTTCCTCGAAAGCGCCAAGGTGCTCAGCGCGCTGCAGCGCGAGATCGTCATCGAGCGCGCGCTGGCCCTGAGCGAGTCGCCCGTTGGCCTGGGTAAACTGAAAATCATCGTGCTGATGCTGCTCTGGAGCCAGGGCAAGGAGCCGGACGCGCTGATGTTCGACGATCTGTTCGGCTGCGACGACGAGCAGGCGCCGCGCCTGCTGCATTAGTCTGCCGGGCGCCCGGCCGAACCGCGCATTTTCCCTGACCGGCTGCCAGCGTGGCGTTCGAACGCGCCATCGCGCCAGCCATGGCCGATGCACAGGCCGCTTGCGAAGGTGCGCGCAACCCGCTTATCATTGGCCGCACCTTTTGGCTGCCGGCAAGCCGCTTCTGGCGGGCAAACTGCATGCCGTTTGGCCAAGCCATGTATCATGCGCCTGCCGAATCACTTTACAAGTACGACGAGAAACCATATGACAAAAACCCTCATCATCGCCGAGAAGCCTTCTGTCGCGAACGATATCGCCAAGACGCTGGGCGGCTTCACCAAGCACGATGAGTACTTCGAGTCCGACCAGTACGTGTTGTCGTCGGCGGTCGGCCACCTGCTCGAGATCGCCGTGCCGGAAGAGCACGACGTCAAGCGCGGCAAATGGAGCTTCGCCCACCTGCCGATGATCCCGCCGTACTTTGCGCTCAATCCGATCGCCAAGACCGAGGCGCGGCTGAAGGTGCTGAATAAACTGATCAAGCGCAAGGACGTTTCCGCGCTGATCAATGCCTGCGATGCCGGGCGCGAGGGCGAGCTGATTTTCCGCCTGATCCAGCAGAACGCCAAGGCCAAGCAGCCGGTTCAGCGCCTGTGGCTGCAGTCGATGACGCCGGGGGCGATCCGCGAAGGGTTCACCAAGCTGCGCAGCGACGAAGAGATGCTGCCGCTGGCGGACGCGGCGCGCTGCCGCTCGGAAGCGGACTGGCTGATCGGCATCAACGGCACCCGCGCGATGACCGCGTTCAACTCGAAAGAGGGCGGTTTTTATCTCACCACGGTCGGCCGGGTGCAGACGCCGACCTTGTCGATCGTCGCCGAGCGCGAAGAGAAGATCAAGAAATTCGTTTCACGCGATTACTGGGAAGTGCGCGCCGAGTTCGTCTGCGCGGCCGGCATCTACGAAGGCCGCTGGCTCGACCAGGGGTTCAAGAAGGACGAGAGCGACCCCGAGCGGCGTCCCGAGCGCTTGTGGAGCAAGATTGCGGCCGACACCATCGCGATGGCCTGCAACGGCCGCCAGGGCAATGTCACCGAAGAAAGCAAGCCGACCACGTCGATGGCGCCGGGCCTGTTCGATTTGACCAGCCTGCAGCGCGAAGCGAACGGCCGGTTCGGCTTTTCGGCCAAGAACACGCTCGGCCTGGCCCAGGCGTTGTACGAGAAGCACAAGGTATTGACATACCCGCGGACCGATTCGCGCCACTTGCCGGAAGACTACATCGACACCGTCAAGGAGACCATGACGGCGCTGGCGGAGAACAACAATTATCACCAGTTCGCCAAGCAGATCAGCGCCAAGGGCTGGGTCAAGCCGAACAAGCGCATCTTTGACAACACCAAGATTTCGGATCACTTCGCCATCATCCCGACGCCGATTGCGCCGAAAAACCTGTCCGAGCCGGAGCAGAAGCTGTACGACCTGGTGACGCGGCGTTTCATGGCGGTGTTTTTCCCGCCGGCCGAGTTCCAGGTCACCACCCGCTTCACCGAAGTGTCGGGCCATCAGTTCAAGACGGAAGGCAAGGTCATGACCAATCCGGGCTGGCTGGCCATCTACGGCAAGGAAGCGTCGACCGACGACGACAAAGAAGGCAGCACCGGCGGCAACCTGGTGTCGGTGGCCAAGGGCGAGAAGGTGCTGACCGAGAAAGTGACTGCGAATGGCCTGGTCACCAAGCCGCCGGCCCGCTATTCCGAGGCGACGCTGCTGTCGGCAATGGAAGGCGCCGGCAAGCTGATCGACGACGACGAACTGCGCGACGCCATGGCCGGCAAGGGCCTTGGCACGCCGGCCACGCGCGCGGCCATCATCGAAGGCTTGCTGGGCGAGCGCTACCTGCTGCGCGAAGGACGCGAACTGATCCCGACGGCAAAAGCGGCGCAGCTGATGACCTTGCTGCGCGGCCTTGGCGTCAACGAACTGACGGCGCCGGAACTGACGGGCGAGTGGGAATACAAGCTGTCGCAGATGGAAAAAGGCAAAATTTCGCGCGACGAATTCATGCGCGAAATCGCCCAGATGACCCAGATCATCGTCAAGCGCGCCAAGGAATACAACAACGAGACCATTCCCGGCGACTACGCGACGTTGCAGGCGCCGTGTCCGAATTGCGGCGGCGTGGTCAAGGAAAACTACCGCCGCTTTGCCTGCTCCAAGTGCGACTTCAACATGAGCAAGACGCCGGGCAGCCGGCAGTTCGAAATCGCCGAAGTCGAGGAGTTGCTGACGAACCGCACCATCGGCCCGATGCAGGGCTTTCGTTCGAAGATGGGACGGCCGTTCGCGGCGATTCTGCGCATCGTGCGCGACGAGGACATCAACAATGCCAAGCTCGAATTCGATTTCGGCCAGAACGACGAGGATGGCGAAAACGGCGAGGGCGTCGATTTCACCGGCCAGACGGCGCTCGGGCCTTGCCCGAAATGTCACGGCGGGGTGTACGAACTGGGTCTGGCCTACGTGTGCGAGCACAGCGCGGCGAAGCCGAAGACGTGCGACTTCCGCAGCGGGCGCATCATCTTGCAGCAGGAAGTGTTGCCGGAACAAATGGTCAAGCTGCTCAACGAGGGCAAGACCGACCTGATGCCGGGTTTCGTATCGCAGCGCACGCGCCGCCCGTTCAAGGCCTTCCTGGTCAAGGGCAAGGACAGCAAGATCAGCTTCGAGTTCGAGGAGCGCAAGGTCAAGCCGGGCGCCAAGGTCAAGGCCGGCTTGGCAGCGGACGGGGACGATGGCGCCGCCGAGGTCACCGCGCCGGTCAAGCCGGCGGCAAAGAAAGCGGCGGCCAAAAAGGCGCCGGCGAAAAAGGCCGCCGCCAAGGTCGCCGTTAAAAAAGCGCCGGTGAAACGGGCCGCCGCAGCGGCGAAGAAATAAGTCGGGAGAACCGGCAGCTTTATGTCGGCCAACAAAAAACCGCGTGCCTCTGACTGCACGCGGTTTTTTTATGCGGTGAGGCCGGGGCGCGGTGGCCATCGACAACTGCGGCTTGCGGCATCCTTGATTGCTCGCCGTTCAGGCCGGAAATGGGCATAATGAGTGGATGGACAGTGTTATTCAAGAAAAAATACTGACGGTCACGCGCGCCGCCCGCAACCGCGACGAGTCGCTTGCCTGGTTTCGCGTCTGCGTCGGGTTGCATTACCTGGCCGGCCTGATGACGCCCGAGCCGATCGACTTCAAGCAGGTCGACGGCGAGTTCAACCGTTTTATCTACCGCGCGATCGGCAAAGGCCACAGCATCGCCAGCGCGCTGCAGTTCATGAGTGGCGCGAAGGTGGTGGCGGTAGTCGATTCGGCGCGTTTCATCGCCGTGTTCACCGAGCATTGTCCGGAAGTGCCGGTCGATACCATCGGCTTCTTGCTCTCGCTCAACCTCGGGGTGGCCAAGGCCATTTCGAAGCTCGACATCGGCGGGCCGGTGCTGGACTGGATCGAACGCCAGAAAGACGCTGAAAAAGACGCTGTTCAGCGCGGCGACCCGGCCGCGCCCGCCGTCCTATAATGGTGGCTTCATTGTTAACAGGATACCCGACATGGTCGCCCAGCTTTCCCAGCATCCTCTCGACAACCTGATTACCGGCTTCGACAAGGCCTTGCGCGTGATTGCCGGCGTCGCCACGGCGACCCGGCCTTGCCCGGGCGCGCGCGCCGCCGACAGCAAGCTGGCCCCGCCTGACGCGCGCCGCAGCGCCGGCTTGATGCGGGTCAACCATGTCGGTGAAGTGTGCGCCCAGGCGCTGTACCATGCCCAGGCGCGGTTTGCCAGCAGCGACGTGATGCGCGCGCAGTTCGAGCAGGCCGGCCGCGAAGAAGAGGACCACCTGGCCTGGACCGCGCAGCGGCTGGCCGAGCTCGGTTCTCAGCCGAGCATGTTCAATCCGCTGTGGTACGCCGGCGCCTATGCGCTCGGCACCATCGCCGCCAAGCTCGGCGATGCCCGCAGCCTCGGCTTCGTTGTCGAAACCGAACGCCAGGTCGAAGCCCACCTGAGCAGCCACCTGGTCGCGCTGCCGCTGGACGACGCCAAGTCGCGCGCGATCGTCGAGCACATGCGCGCCGACGAGGCCGCCCACGGCGCTGCCGCGCTGGCGCTCGGCGCAACCGAAGTGGCGCTGCCGGTCAAGGTGCTGATGACGGCGATGTCGAAGGTAATGACGACGACCGCGTACTATATTTAGACTGGTGGAATTACCCCTGCATGTCGTCCTCGCGACCTCGGGGACCTCATCTGCAGGCGCACCGCGGACACTTGCCTCTCCGCTTGACGGCGCCGGGTTGCAAATTTAATGGGATCCCCGCATGCGCGCATGCGCGAGGACGACGTGCCGCCCAACGCCCAACGCCCGACGTCAGACGTCAACGATCTCGAACGAGTGCGTGATGTCGGCGGTCTTGGCCAGCATGATCGATGCCGAGCAGTATTTGTCGTGCGACAGGCTGACCGCGCGTTCCACGCTGCCCGGTTTGAGCTTGCTGCCGGTGACGGTGAAGTGAAAGTGAATTTTGGTAAATACCTTGGGGTCGGTGTCGGCCCGCTCCGCTTTCAGGGTGACGTCGCAGCCGCGCACGTCTTCGCGTCCGCGCTTGAGGATCAGCACGACGTCGTAGGCGGTGCAGCCGCCGGTGCCGAGCAACACCATCTCCATCGGCCGCGGCGCCAGGTTGTGGCCGCCGCCCTCAAGAGCGCCGTCCATGCTGACCATGTGGCCAGAACCGGTCTCGGCTTGAAAACTCATGCCCGACGGGCCATTCCAGCTGATTTTCACTTCCATTGCATTCTTTCGTTGAGTGGGGCAAACCCGCTTTTCAAAATGGGGTCAGACCCGTTTTAATGTGTGAAAAATCGGGTCGGGACCATTTTTTAAACGGGTCTGACCCGGTTTTTGTTGGCGCCATTGTAAAGCTTACACTGCCAGCACGTAGCGTTCGCTTTTCATCCGCCAGGTGGCGAAGGCGGCGGCGGCGATCGCCGGCAGCATCGCGCTGAAAAACGTCAGCACGAACGGCAGCGCGCCGATCGCCTCGCCCCTGGCGATTTCGCGCAGCAGCGTCTGGTTCGACAGCATCGGCACCGCATACATCCACAGCGCCGTCTTCAGTTCCAGCATCGACACGGCGATGCCGGGAATCATCGGCAGCATCACCACGAAGCTGAGCATGCTTTGCGCTTCCTTGAACGACTTCGCATTCATCGCCACCGCGATCTGTACCGACGACGCGAACAGCGACAGCGGCACCGACGCCACGCACACCATCACCAGGTCGAACGTGGTGACGCGCCAGGACATGCCGATTTCTTCCAGCGGCAGCCAGGATAGGATGGCGTGCGCGAGGAACAGTTCGAGCGTGATGCCGATGACCGCCAGCGCGCCGGCGGCGAGCCATTTGCCGATCACCAGTTCCCAGGTGCGCGCCGGCTGCGCCATCAGCACTTCGAGCGAGCGGCGCTCGCGTTCGCCGGCGGTGCTGTCGACCGCCGCCGACAGGCCGCAGATGAAGGCGGGGAAGAACAGAAAGCCGAGGATGCTGCCGATCAGGCCGGCCGAGCGCGCGGCGGTGGTGCCGGTGTCGTAGCGCTGCAGCTGCAGCGGCGCCACCGTGGCCGGCGACACGCCATGCGCCAGCAGGCGGGCGCTGGCGACGCTCGAACTGTAGGCGTGCAGCACTTCTTCGACGTCGCGCTGGCGCGCGCCGTTGTCGGCGGCCGAATCGAACCACAGCTCGACGCGCGCCGGGCGCATTGCCTGGTAGTTTTCGGCAAACTTGTCGGTGATGCGCAGCACCGCCACCACCTTGCGCGATCGCAGCAGTTGGGTGATCGCCGCCTCGTCCATCGGGCCTTGCTGGTCGACGCTGATGTTCCTCTGCTTGAGCTGCGCCATCAAATTGGGCGCCTGCGCCGCGCCGATCACGGCCAGCTCGATGCCTTCGCGCTCGGGCTTGGTGGCGCGCTTGATCTGCTGGTTCAGGATCACCCCCAGCATGACCGGGTACATCAACGTAAACAGCAGCAGCAAGCCGAGCGAGCGCTTGTCGCGCAGCGTTTCGCGAAACTCCTTGAAAAACACGATCTGCCATTTCGCCTTCATGCCACGATTCCCTCTTCGGTGCCGACCAGGCTGACGAAGGCGTCTTCCAGGCTGGCGATGCCGGTGCGCTCGCACAATTGCTGCGGCGAGCCTTGCGCCACCGTATGGCCGCGGGCGATGACGATGACGTCGTCGCACAGGTGGGTCACTTCCTGCATCACGTGGGTGGCCATGATGACGCAGCAGCCGTCGTTGCGCAGCGCGTGGAGGGCGCTGCGCAGCGCGCGCGTGCTCATCACGTCGAGGCCGCGGCTGGGCTCGTCGAGCAGCAGGTGGCGCGGCCGGTGCAGCAAGGTGCGCGCCAGCGCCACCTTGATACGCTGGCCCTGGGAAAAGCCCTTGGCGCGCCGCTCGACAATGTCGTGCATCGCCAGCAGATCGGCCACTTCGTCGATGCGCGATTGCAGCGACGGCCCGGCCATGCCGTTCAGTTCGCCGAAATAGGTCAGGTATTCGCGCGTGCTGAGGCGCTCGTACAGGCCGAACTGGTCGGTCAGCAAACCCATGTTCCTGCGCACCGCCATCGGGTCGACGGCCGGGTCGACGCCGTCGACGCTGATGCTGCCGTGGTCGCGCTTGAGCAGGCCGACCAGCAGGCGCAGCAGGGTGGTCTTGCCGGCGCCGTTCGGCCCCAGCAGCGCGGTGATCTGGCCGTCGCGCGCCTGGAAGCTGACGCCCCCCAGCGCCTGGACGGCGCCGAACTGCTTGCGTACTTCTTTTGTTTCGATCATGGTCCGGTCCTTGTCGGGTGCTGGCCGCGTGCTGGCGGTGGCGGTTACGGTTGCGGCCCGGCGCTGCCGAGCTGGAAGCCGGGCACCGGAATGTCTTTCAGGCAGTCGGCCTTGAGCGGCTCGGTCGGACGGTCGAGAAATTCGCGCAGCAGGCGCGGCGCGCAGCCGAGCTGCGAAATGCCGTGACCGGCGTTCGCCACCACCAGGTGCCGGGCGTTGGCCATGTAATTGCCGGCGGCCTGGGCGCGCCGCGGCGGCGTCACCGGGTCGAGTGCGCCGGACAGCATCAGCACGGGCGCGGCAATCGTGGCGGGCGCTGCCAGCGGCACCGGCGGCACCTTCATCGCCTGGCACAACGCCGGCAGACGCGACAGCATCGGCGCCGTCAACGGCGAAGCGTCCTCGGCGCGCAGCGCGGGCGTGAGGCGCGGAAAATCCTCGGCGCAGATGACCGCCAAATGCAGGATCAGCGCGTTCGCGCCAGCGGCCGAGAAATCGGCGGCGACGTTGCGGCGCGCGACAAACGGCTCCCAGCGGCCTTGCGCGGCGCTGTGGATCAGGAACGGCAGGCGCCGGCTGTCGGACGGCGAATACAGGATGCTGTGGACGGTGCCGAGAAAGCGCGCGCTCGTCATCGCCAGCTGCATCGGCTCGGCGGTGCGCGGATCGGCGATTTCAACCTTGACCTTGCCGGCGGCGATGTTGGCGATCAGCGTGTTGAACTCGGCGCGCACGGCGGGAAACGCGCGCTGACAGGACGGATTGGCGGCGCACTGGCGAAACAGCGCCTCGAGCGCGGCCTGGCTGTCGCGTCCGCCGGCCGGGATCACCTGGTCCGGCGCGGCCACGCCGTCGAGCACGAGCGCGCGCAACGGGCCGGGAAAAGCGCGCGCGTAGGCCTGGGCGAGGCGGGTGCCGTACGAGCCGCCCCAGACGTTGATCTTGCCGTAGCCCAAAGCCAGGCGCACCTGCTCGATGTCGCGCGCGGCGTTGGCGGTGGTGTAGGCGGCATAGTTGACGCGCAAGCCATCGACGCGCAGGCCGGCGATGCAGGCGCGGATCTCGCGCTCGAGCTGGTCTTCCGTCATCGCCTGCTGGGCCGGCCTGGTTTCGCAGTCGAGTTTGCCCGACAGGCCAGTGCCGCGCTGGTCGATGAAGACGATGTCGCGCGTGGCGCGGGTGCGGCGGAACGTGTTCGCCAGCAGCGCCAGCACGTCCGAGCCGGCTTCGCCGGGACCGCCGGCCAGCACGAACAGCGGGTCGCTCAGGGCCGACTCGCGAAACGCCGGCGCCACCGTCACGTGCAGCGCCAGCTGCGCGCCGCCCGCCTGTGCATGGTCGAGCGCGACCGGCACGCTGACGCAGCGCAACGTCTCTTCCGAGCCGGGCAGGTGGCAGGAGCGGGTCTGTACACCGGCCCGCACGCCGGCGGGCGCGGCAAGGCCGGCCGCCGGCAACAGCAACAGCAACAGGCCGGTCAAGGTCAGGCCAAGGCAAGTGCGAACGTTCACGGATGCTCCCTACGGTAGATGCGAGGCTGAACCATACTATGTTGGCGCAGTTTCCCCGGTCAACCCTTAGCCTGAATTTTGCATAAAAAAGGGCAAGAATGCCGTAAGTGATTGATAAAATGTGAGTTATTGAGAAACACAATTTACAACACGAACGCCACCTTGCCCGACATGAATTCTACTCCAGAAC
>Ga0326734_1000145_pt1 | contig 21247 bp, 34 predicted proteins | sample 15_GP2_1315_FD_207944 | JGI IMG/M metagenome (GOLD analysis project Ga0326734, IMG submission 207944) | Glacier ice microbial communities from Ngari, Tibet, China - 15_GP2_131.5 | ecosystem: Environmental > Aquatic > Freshwater > Ice > Glacier | place: China: Ngari, Tibet | collected 2018-07-18 | reverse complement strand
ACGGGGCTATACAGGCTCAGCCCCTACGGGGCTATACAGGCTCAGCCCCTACGGGGCTATACAGGCTCAGCCCCTACGGGGCTATACAGGCTCAGCCCCTACGGGGCTATACAGGCTCAGCCCCTACTGAAGGGAACGCATGGGGTTGCCTGTGTCGTTCTATATAGGCCGATTGTTTTATATGTTGCTAGATAGGCCGGAGGCCGATGGTTTAGCAGTTGTCGCAGTTAACCCTAGGGGACAACAGCCCCGCAGCTGCATCCCCTCCAGCACAGCCAAGCACCTACCTAATGCAACTTAGTTGCGTTAACGTCATGCGACCTACAGCGTAGGCGATGATCACTACATCAAGGGCAATCGGCACAGCTGGCGTAGTCCAATGCAAGCCCATTACGCCCCTAGATTGACCCGTCCTACGCTGGAGGCTAGCCCCTTAAACCCTGCCGGATGGTAGTTCATCCCACAAAGGAGTGTTAACGGGATGAATGATCATTGTGGGATGTCGTGGCTCAAATGGTCTGCTAACCCGACGGATTACAGCCATTTAAATAAGAATGATTCTTATCTAGACCAATATTGGTACGTTTAAACGCCCTCAGAGGCATTTCGGCGTGTACCATAGGCCAGCCCATGCCCCAGGCTCCAGCGCTGCTCAGAGGTGCCCTACAATGGATATTTCAGCCCCTTTGGAGCGGTGCGACCAGGTGCGTTTGTGGTTAAGCAGCCCACTCGCCCGATAGGCACACTGCCTAAACACCCCTCCAGCCACGCCTGGTAGATATATTTTCGACATAGCACATAGCTAGCCCAAAGTAAACCTCACCGCCCTAAAAATTATTTTTTAAATATTTCCCATTACTGAGAGCCTAAGCTCAACATCTGTGCTACATTTAATGCTTCAAGCAAACGACGCACAAAGAAGCGAATTGGTCTGTATTTTATGCGTATAAAACGCATGAAAATGCTCTAGGGTACATCTACCCTAGATTAGGGCTACGAGAGTTTTTATGTGCATACAAACAAGGAGAAACATATGAAGATCGAAGTAGGTAGGCGCTACGTCTGGAGGGGGCAACCTGGCATTCTTGTCTATGTTGGCAAGAGCGGAAGCTGGCACCAGTTTAAGTTGGTTGGCGACCCACGTAGGGTTTGGTGTGAAGTGCTGGATGAAGACCTTCACTTCTTTGATGCAACGAGATAACAGGAGAAACCATGAACAGAGAACGCTTACTCATGCTTGCGGATTTCCTTCGCACAGTGCCAGAGGAGAATTTCGACCTCACATCGTGGAGGTACGATAACACTGCTGAGACAGTGGACGTTGGCGACAACCAACTGTCCTCCCTCCATTGCGGCACTACAGGCTGTGCCGTAGGCTGGGCTTGTTCCTTGCCAGAGTTCAATGCCCAAGGTCTGACATGGAGAGGTAGTCTCCCACTGTATAGTCTGGGAGACAGTATCAGCACTGCTGGCTGGGAAGCTGTAGAAGGATTCTTTTATTTAGGGGAAAATCAGTCGCTCTACCTGTTCTCAGATAAATGCTACTCCGACGCTGACGACCAGTCACCAGCAGGCGTAGCAAAGCGCATTGAAGACTTCGTGTACTATGGTAAATAGTTCTATGCAATCGTGGCTACCACATCACCCCAGCTGGGTGTTCTGGGCAAGTGAGAGAGGACACTGGCGCATGTACGACTACGGGTCTACAACTGCTGCTAGGCGTGCTTACGACGCGATGCGACAGCATTGCTACATCCTGTCTACAAGACCTTAAATACCATAAACTTTAACAAGGAGAATAAAAATGATGAATCAAGAAATAAAAGCCAAGTGGGTAGCTGCCCTACGGTCTGGGCAGTATGAGCAAGCTAAGGAAGTGCTTCATAGCGAAGCAAGCGGAGGCTTCTGCTGCCTTGGCGTGCTTTGTGTGCTGTCAATGGCTGAGACTGGGTTTGGCATTAGCGACACGCTTGAAGAGACAGCTGGCGATAACTTCCTTGGCCTCACTGTGATGCAGTGGGCAGGGTTGCCATTTGAGCATGGCGATAAAGTTGTCATTGACGGGCAGGATCGACTATTAAGCTCTCACAACGACGACGGAAAGACATTCGCTCAGATTGCTGACGCAATTGAGGCACAGCTGTAAGCCGTCCTGGCCCAGTAATAATTTTATAGGAGATTAAATATGAAACACCCTTTTGCCCACATCTTGCAGGCTGTGATTGACATGAAGACGATACAGGAATGCTGGGCCGGTACGTCTTGGGTTGACATTCCAGCAGACGATGTGCTGAATACAATCACTCGACTGAGCAATAAGCCTGCCAACCTTGGCTCCAAGCATCTACGCGTAAAGCCCGACACAATAAAAATCGGTAAGTACGATGTGGTGCGCCCTATGTCTTACACGCCTGCTAAAGGCACAGCTTACTGCTATGTCTATGGCGGGGAGGCTATTAAAACTGCTTGGGACGGGTTCGCTAGCGAACAGAAGCTGCTGGCTGCTGGCATGTGCTGGCTGGAGCGTGAGGATGCGGAGCTTGCGGCTAAAGCTCTCACTGAGTTGCTGACAGGTGGTAGGGATGAGTGATGTAGTGAACCCTTGGCACCCAACCACCGACCCTACCGACCTCAAGCACCTTGGCAAGCTGAGTGAGGAGCTTGGTGAACTTATCCAGGTTGTTGCTCGTTGCACCATCCAAGGTATTGACGAAGTTCACCCTGTCACCGGCAAGAGCAACAAGCTTTGGCTTGAGGAAGAGTTTGCTGATGTATACGCAAACATGCTCCTGGTGGCTCGTCGCTTTGGCCTGCGGGTAGATTTTGTGCACAACAGGATGGATGACAAGGCTGCGTACCTGCGTTCATGGCACGAAATGACCTGAACAGCAGTCCCACTAATGAGAGCCGCTTACGCGGCTTTTCTTTTGCCTAAAATATCCCATAAATAAATTTACACCTTTGTGGGAAATTGATGCTACACTTCATTCATCGCAAGCAACAACAGGCAGAAACAGCATGACAACATTCGCATACATCCGTGTCTCCACAACTGGACAGACCACTGAGAACCAGCGCAAGACGATTGTTGACGCAGGGTTTGCTGTTGACAAGTTTTACTCTGAAGACGGTGTGTCAGGCTCCATCAAGGCCACTGAGCGCCCACTGTTCAAGGAGATGTTGAGCCTGATGGCAAAGGGTGACACACTCATTGTGACGATGGTTGACCGTCTGGGTCGTTCAGCATCTGACATTCTCAACGTAGTTGAGTTGCTCAAGGATATGGGTGTCCGTGTACGTGTCCTGCAATTCGATGGCATGGACATTACCTCAAGCATGGGCAAGATGGTGCTTACATGTATGGGCGCTATGGCTGAGTTGGAGCGTAACATCCTGATTGAGCGGGTCAATGCTGGCCTTGAGCGTACCAAGGCTCAAGGCACAGTCTTAGGCCCACCCCTCACTGTCACTCCAGGTGTAATGTCTGCCCTGGTAGCTAAGAAGGCAGCTGGAGCTACACTGGACAAGCTCTCAGCAGAGTATGGCATTCCCCGTAACACCATTGCACGTAACATTTCTAAATGGAAAGACAGCATGGATGCTTACATTGCTGAGTATGCTGTACGCCAGGCTCAATATGCCCTGACAGCCTAAGTAGCACAGACGTAGAAAAGCCTCCCGTACATCACTGTAGGGGAGGCTTAACATCATCAGCAACTACTTAACTACCTAAACACCTAGCACTAGCACTGAGCCATCGCCTTGCCTTAGCCCCAGCCCCGAAGGGGATTATACACAGCTTTTTACATCTTGTCAAGTACTGTATTTTCATACAGTAGTGTATATCTATACAGTAGTCAGCCTCGACCAGTGAGGATTGCACCAATCACGTACAGCAGCACAAACACTATCTTGAAGATGATGAAGATTGCGAGTAAGGTGAAAAGAATTTCCATGTTTGTTCTCCTAAGTTTAAATGGTTGATACTACAGGCGTAAACCAGTCGGCGTCAATACGTGCGTCAACACCTGACGACTTTTGTACACTAGGGCAAACCCTAAGCAGAACACCGGACTGGCTCTGCCCGCTGAATACCCCGGTGACAGTATACTCTGTGACACTAACAGAGAAGTTAGTGGTCACCAACTTCTTCACGTTGCTCTTTCGTTAGGCTATCATAAAACCGCTGCGTGAAGTAGCCTTCAACCTCGTTCATCTTGTCGGCCAGAGCTTTGGCCCCTGCGTTGGTGGCGCACAGGAAGTCGCAGCTATCTGTCATGGTGTTATACACACCGAAGTAGGTGCTCATGTACTTTACGGGAAATGTCATTGCTACCCTTATAGCCTAAACAGGCCGACGACCAGAACATTACCACCAACAGGCCAACCCACCCCCTCTAGTGCCCTATCAACAACAATCATCCTCACCTCATTCGCTGCAATACCGTCTTCACAGTCGAGCGCGGCGTTGCCAGTCCCTGTCAAGTCGCCGCCAACGTAGACCTCAAAGTGTGCAATGTACTGCACTCGCTTTTTCTTAAACATAGACATTATTGTTGCTCCTCAAATCGTTTCTTGGCATCTTCCAGGGCTATCGGTGTAAAGTTTGTATGCTCCACGCACAGGCACAAATACTGTTCGTCCACTACCATCTCGTCGTCAGCGTACCGACCTTCTCGCATCACCCGGTTGCTGTGCAAGTGCCCATGAAAATTACCTGTCCACCGCCCCAAGCTGGCAGGGTGAATCGGTACGTGAGTGAGCGCAAAGCCGTCAAGCGCACCAAACCCGCGAATGTCGCGGAAGTATGGGGTGTAATCCTCAAGCTTGAAAAGGTCGTGGTTGCCTTTTATCAACACCTTGTCGCCGTTTAGGCGACTAAGGGTTTTGAGTGCCTTGCGGTTGATAACGACATCGCCCAGGTGATATGTCTTGTCCTTTGGACGCACAACAGCATTCCAGTTTTCAATCATCGCCTCGTCCATGTCTTCGGCGTTGTCCCACGGACGCAGCTTAGTGCCTTCGTCAGTGAGGAATCGACACACCCCGGCATGGCCGAAGTGTGTATCCGACGTAATGAAAATGTTACTCATATGTTACCCCTATGTTCTTTCAAAAATTCAAGCCAAGTTTTATATTGCAATTCAATAACGGAGCTTCCAACTCTGCTGCCACAACGCCGCCAGTCCCTGTCAATTGCATCTTCTAGCGAGATAGGGAAGGCCAATACCTCCACCTCATAGCCGATACCCGCGCAAGCTTTTATGAGCCTTGCGCGGCTGTCGTGGTTGAGGTTTGTGTCTGCTATGACAACATCCCTGCGTATAAGGGTGTGATTGTGCGTCAACAGGTTCATCTGCATCGAAGTGACAAGTTTTTCAATCTTGCCGTTAAAGCGGTACTCGTCCCAGCCGCTAGACCCAGTAAGGGAAAATCGAAGATCATCCCGATTGGAAATGATGGCTTTGTTCGCCTTGGCGTACTCCTTAGCCCACGTACTCTTCCCAGACGCTGAAACGCCCACGGTAATGATTGCTTTCATTTTACGAACTCTCCTAAAAGTTTAATTTTGTAAGGCTCTGCCATATCGTTGAATACCTCCGAAGGCTTAGTGCCAAGTTTCTTACAGGTAAACAAGACACCAGAGTACGGCGCACCTTTTACTGCCATTGCAAACTCTTTCTGGTCAACAATGTCCAGCGTAGCTGTGTATGCTGCCTCAAGGGACGCTTTCAGCACCCCAAGCGCACTCACGTACGGCGCAAAGTGTACAGCATCCTCTGGAAAGTATTTCAAATACTCTTCAGTCTCATTAGTGAGAACGATCTGGCTGATGCGTTTTGGATTCAGGCCTTCCCCGCGAATGTGGTGCACAGCAACGTATGTTGGCGACTTAATCTTGCACACAGGCACTCCATCCTGGTAGACAACGTAGCCCTCCTCAAGGTCAGGCAGGTGCTTGGCTGACTCCTCGCAGGCACGGGCAGACCCGAAGTGGTACATTTGAATTTCCTTGGCACCAAGGAGAATAGCGTCGAGCAAGCGGAACTCATTACCATAGTCGCCTGTCAAATTGCTTCGTGAGCCAAGGTAGTGCAAGGTGTAGCCAGAGTAAACCTTCACGACTCGATTTTCCATGCAGGTCAATTCAAAAATGTACGTCCAGTTGTCCAGCAGTTCCAAATTGCATTTGTCTTGGAACTCTTTGGCGCTCAGGCTCAGGGCTTTCAGCACAAGCTCTGCAAACGTCTCAGGAAAACCGTTAACAGTGCTTTCGGCAAATGCCGTCCCGCGAGTGCTGATGCGCCACAGGCCATTCCAGTAGTAGATTTTGATGAGTGAGCCGTCCACCTTCTCCGCACAATAAGCCCTGCTCCAGTCAAGGTGTGCTTGAGTCTCAGGCATCTCGCCGTAGTTGAAGAATCGGTCGAAAGACCGACTGACCACGTTGAAATCGTTGTCAAGAATCAGTCCACGGCATTCACGCACGATGGTTGGAGCCTTTGGGCTGTCGATCTGGTCGTAGCCAAGCACCATCAAGCCCTCGTCATAAACCTTCACCTTGATAGCATATTCCGCAGTGAGTGCAGCAATGCCGTTCTTTTTCAGGTATTCGATTACTTCCATTTTGTATCCTTTAAGATTTATACATTAAGCCACAATTTCTGCAAACTTCTTTTGCAGGTAAGTGATACCCTTAGACGTCACCCGCGTAGTCGCTGGTGCAGTGCCGCCGCAAGGCAAGACAAACCCGGTGTACTGGGAGACAAACACCCCACGACCCACAAAATACTGGTAGGCTACATTGTTACGCATCAAGTATCCGGCATCACGCAGTTCCCGGTTGAACGTACGTGGCGGGATGTTCAGCAGCTTCGCTGCCTCAGCCAAAGAGTAAGTTGTATCGTCAGCCACCACAGCGTCGTGGAAAGCAATCTTCGGCTGCGCTTCCTTGATCTCATTAGTGAGAGCGATGCTTACTTTCTTTTCAGAAATCCACGCCTCTGCAGCCTCAATTGGATTGTCGAAGTTTGGTATCAGGCTGACAGCCTTGGCCTTGGTCAACACTGCTTCAGCAGATTCCCATGCATCGAAAATCTGAGCCTGCAAGTCATAGCTATATGACATCGCCATAAGCATTGCTTCGCGCTTTGGGAAGTTGTAGCATTTGTAAGTGCGTCCTTGACTGTCTTTTTGATCTCCTAAAAATTCAGGAGATCGAATTCCAAGAACTTTTGGCACCTTAGCCATGAAATTGTCGTGACGTAATTCAGACTCGCCAAGCGAACGGGTGGAATTGACGTAGCTCACCATTTCCAAGCTGGACATAGTGAGGACTTTGCTAGAGTCAGAAGAAGCGAGAGTAATAATTTTCATGTGTAGCCCTTTACGTTGTTGTAGAAGCCAAAAGTATAGCACATCCAGAAGTGCAGACGTAAAAAAGCCCGCACAGCTTTCGATGTGCGGGCCTGGTGTTTACTTATCTGTCTTTTTGGCCTTTGGAGCGGGCTTTGCTGCTCCAGTCATTTGCTCAAGCGCTGCAGCCATCGCCTCCTCCGCTTCGCTGAACTCTGCCATCAGCATTTCATTGCGCTTCTCGTAGCGCTCCGCAAACTCCTCTGCGTCAATCCAGAAATCCTTCCCGTCCATAAGCAAGTCAAGCTCTGCTGGGGTAAGAAAGTGTTTGTATGTTTTACGCAACACTCGCTCCATGTAGTCTACGCTGTGCCTGGATTGTGCTTTGAAGTCGCTGAACTTTCCACCAGCGCCGCAGCCGCCATTGTGAATCAGGAAGTTGGCATTCTCCGACAGCGAGAACTCGTCCGCACTGAGCAGGATGATGGTGCCAGCTGAGTGCACACCGCCGCTGGCCTTGACATGCACCTTTGCTTCACAGGCGTGCATGGCTGACAGGAACGTATCGGTGGCATCCATCGACCCGCCATCCGTTGACAGGTGGATAATCACCTCATCAAGCTCACTCGCAGAGTTCAACACTTCGATAGCGCTCATAAACTGAGCAGCCTCTTCAATAGGCCCAAAAAGGTAGATGTTAAAAGTACCCGACTTGATGGGCGTGTACGTAACAGTAAACTCCTGTGGCACTTCGGTGTAGAAGCCTGCCCGTTTTGCAGAGGGCTTGTCCTGTCGGACGTCTATTTCAAATTTGTTCATGTGTGGCTCCTTATGTTCCGTGTTTATCTGTGTATCCTGCACCGCCAGCATTAAGCTGTGCAATCTTTGCATCCCTGAACTGACAGGCCATGCTAAAAGCAGGAAGTAGGCCGAACTTCTTGACAGAGTAAGATTTACTCTTCGTCTTGGCGTCTACGTACCACCAGGCTATCGCTCTTGTACCTCCAGTTTCGTTGTAGTACCATGTGACCCCGCACTTACCAGAGGTATTGTTATCCTGCTTACCCTGATTTCTGCATTGCTCCGCGTTTGTGGCCCAACGCAAGTTCCCCTCCTGATAGCCTTTGGAATTGTCAATCCTGTCTAGGCTGTACTCAGGCGAGAAGTTTGCCAAGCCTGAGACGTATGCGTAAAAGGTGCCGGGAGAGTGCCTCCAAGACTCTTGCACTGTAATTCCTCGCCCTCCGTAGGTGCTGTATGATGTGTGGGACTCCCTGTAGCACCTTCCTATGAGGTCAGACCATGCGCGGTAGGCTTTACGCTGTAACCTGCTGGCATCACTACCAGTTAATCCGTGCTTTTCCTCCCTCATGCGTTGTAGTAGAGTTTAACGAAGGCGCGGGTAAGGCCGGAACGGACAACATCTGCTGGGGTGAAATGTACAATGCCGATACCAGACTCAACCTCGTCCAAATCTTCATCTAGCATGTAGTCAGGCGCATCAGCCAGCGCACGGCTGAACATGTCAAGCGTCTTTCGCAGTCCGCTCATACCCTTAAGGTCGTTTTGTTTCTCATCCCCAGTGAACACAATCATGCAGTTCTCGCCAAGCCTTGTAAGCATCATCTCAAACTCCTCAGCGGTAAAGCCTTGGCACTCTTCACAGATTACGAGGCAATTCTCAAAGGACATGCCACGGAGATACTCTACAGCCTTCAACTCGACAACTTTCTTTTCCAGCATATATTGCATTGCTCCATCACCCAAGAACTTACTCATGTGGGCCACGGTCTGTGCAAAGTAGGGGGCCAGCTTCTCTTCAAGCGTACCAGGCAAAAGCCCAATACTCTTGCCTACCGCGACGGCAGGGCGCACCAGATAGACTTTCTCGATTTTCTTCGACTTAAGCATTTTGGCGGCGTGATAGGCTGCAATCATGGACTTGCCAGTTCCGGCGCTGCCCGTAAGGAAGGTAACTGCCCGCCCCTCATTCAGGAAGGACAAGGCAAGCCTCTGATTCTGGTTTTTTGCTTCAAGCCTCGGCATTGCCGCGACGTAGCGCTCACCATTTGACTCCTCCATCTCCGGGATAAATTTGTCTTTTACGCGGCGCGCACTGGTACTTGTGCGCTTGGGTGGCGTCTTCATGCGTTTCATATAGTGTATGTACCTCGTTATTCATGTTGCGGGGAAGCTGACCTAATGGGCCAGCATAAAGCCTCAAAGTTTGCACTCAGGGAAGCGCCCATCATACGCCCAAAAGGCCAATTTGTCAAATTCTGTAACATCTCACTAATGAGAAATTATTTTCTGAAACCGTTGCGAACGGCAAAACCCGTGCTATTATTCGTTCATCTAAACACAACAGGAGGTAGTTATGAACTATGTCAAATACGTGGCCCTGAAAGCCGTCAGCCTTGTTACAGGCAACTCTGTAGTCAACGTCTTCGGAGCCACCTACCTTGTGGCGGGCAACCTCGTCATTCGGATTCGCTGATGGAATTTCTAGTCTACTACCGAGCTTGGCCGCACAAGAATCTGCGAGTAGTCGCAGCAGAGGCAGAAAGCTCGTCAGACGCAATTGCGGAGGTGGCTGCAATGCTGAATGAGGAGAAGGAACAATACTTCAACCCCCTCATTGCGATGATAGTGGGGGGTAAGGCTTGAACGACTTTGACCTTGACCGCTGGCTGGATGAATACGAAGAAACACATGAGGAAAACGAATGAAGTATTACGAGACAAAGTTTTTTGGTGGTTTTGGCGCTGCCGCACTGTACCTTGAGAAGGCTATAGCAGACGGCTGGAAGATTGACCAAGACAACCCGCCCGACCAAGTTGGATTCACGTATGCCCTGTTCTTAGTGCGGGACGACGAGCCTGAGTACAAGATGACACGGGCAGAGATTTTGGCTAAAGCCCGTGCCGCAAGGGTCACAAAGAAACAAGGAGCGCAAGAATGACTGAAACAGAAAACATTCCGTACGAGGAATATCTTGAGGGTTGTGTAGCTAGTCTCAGTAATGAGAATGCGTTCTTGAGGAGTCTGCTTGACTCGTTCTGGACGGGCGACGTACCCGACAATGCCACGCTAGACCACTTGGTAATCGCCAAGGCTGGTCGCTTGCGACTAGAGGAAAGGGCCAAGGTTTGCGCCCTGCTCGGAGGCTAAATTTGACAGAATGCGAAAGTCGTGATACTATCCCTGTAATGAATTTAACAAGGAGCCATTATGGAACCAGAAAATAGCGGCTCCACAATGGTAGCCTTGCAGGTGAAAAAGCACACATTCCTGGACGACGAGGTGCAGCTGAAGAAGTTGAGCCGCGACCTAGGGAAGGCGTCGAAAGACGCCGTAGATGTGCTGATTAAGATGCTTGAGAGTACTGACGTCAGACTGAAAATGCAGGCAGCTATCAAGCTGCTTGAGTTTGACATTGACGTCAAGAAGGCTATATCGACAGACCAAATCCAGCGAGTGATTGCTGAAATTAAGATCAACGGTGCAAGCGGAAGCAAGTCACTGGAGCTTGAAGACAGCAAGAAGCTGCGCCCTGTCGTAGATTTCTCTACCATTCGGACTATAGAGTAATACACGCCCCTTTAGCTCAGTTGGAAGAGCAACCGCCTTGTAAGCGGTAGGTCGTCTGTTCGACTCGGACAAGGGGCACCAAACAACTACTGCTATCGACTGTCGGCTAGGTCAACAGGTTTTCATCCTGTAAAGCGGGGTTCGATTCCCCGTAGCAGTACAACTAAGGACATATAACGCGAGTGGGTGTGATGGTAGCACTGGAGCCTCATAAGCTCACGGACTGGTTCGATTCCAGACTTCGCAACCAAAATTGGTGTGTAGCTCAACTGGCAGAGCGTCGGTCTCCAAAACCGAAGGTTGTAGGTTCGATTCCTACCATGCCAGCCAGAATTTAAGAATTAACACCCACGCTGTGTGGGTGCAGCGGAGAGGGTTGACAGTATGGTCAGCTAAGTTACAGGCATAGGCAGAGTGGCGCTGTAACACCTATTTTATTTTAGAGCCCCGCAGCGCAAGCTGCGGGGATTTTTGTGTTATGATTATTTAAGTCAAGACATCTGCGTTAACCCTCCTCAGGTGTGGGTGCCTTGACTTAAATACTCTTACTACCTGAGGAGGTATGATGACAAGCACAACGGCATCTGAGAGCTTTATTTCAAGAGCCAGAGAAAAACACAGTGGGCGCTACGGCTATGACCTAGTCGAGTATAGAAGTTCAAAGGAAAAGGTCGTCATTGCTTGCAAAGAGCATGGCAACTTCATGGTAACTCCTAACAACCACCTAAGGGGTACAGGCTGCGCAGCCTGTAAGCAGGCGGCCATGTCAAAGTTGTTTAGGAAAGACAGCCGTACATTCTTAAAAGAGGCGGAACAAGTACACGGCGACAAGTACGACTATGCAAAAACAGTCTATGCCAGTTCTTACTTGCCTGTGACTATAACTTGCCCCGTACATGGGGGCTTCCAGCAAATGCCCAACCACCACCTTGGCGGTTCAGGCTGTGCTACGTGCGGACTTTTGACTTGTGCAACAGCACGTTCTACAGGGACAGAGGGTTTTATTGGAAAAGCCCGTGCCATTCACGGCGACACATACGAGTACCCTGAAGTTGCCTACATAAACTCTGGAACTAAGGTTAGTATAAACTGTAAGAAGCATGGGAGTTTTACAATGACTCCCGGCGCTCACCTTTCTGGTCAAGGCTGTAATAAGTGCGGGCATGGGTCACTCTCTAAAGAGGATTTCATATCTAAGGCGCAACAAGTGCACGGCGAGAAGTATAACTACTCTGATATTTCTTACAATGGAACACACCATCACGTAAATATTTTGTGTCGTGAGCATGGGCACTTTAAGCAGATACCTTACGTGCACTTGCGAGGTAGTGGCTGCGCCAGCTGCGGCTTAAATGGTTTTGACTATAACAAGCCTGGAACGCTGTATGTAATGACCTGCGGAGATATCACTAAGGTAGGGATAACCAATAAGACCACCCTATCCCGCGCTAAACGTATCAGTGGAAGTTTTGGAAGTGAATTTACAGTCGTAAAAGAGTTCAGTTTTGAAGATGGGCAAGAATGCTCTGACATTGAGACAAAGCTACTTCGCATATTGCGCTTAAAGTATAAAAGCCCAACAGCTAAATTTGACGGGTATTCTGAATCCTTTATGTCTGTTGACAGGCAGTGGCTGAATATGGAAATCGACCAACTAATTGGAGTACTCAAAGATATTAAAAATTGAATGGAGGGGATGTAATGGATGATGGAGTAAAGCACTTCGGCCCATGTAGCGAAAAACAGAGACTCGTCCTAATGGACGATAACACAGACATCCTGCTTACGGGCGGAGGCGCTGGCTCTGGCAAGTCTTATACGTGTCTCACAAAAGCCCTCAAGTACATAAACGACCCTGCTGCTAGGGTAATGATCGTTAGACGTTCTTACCCAGTCCTTAAATTGAGCGGTGGACTTGTAGATGAATCAAAGGGTATTTACTCTAATTTCGGCGGCGTCTTTGGGGTGCAATCTCTTACGTGGAGATTCCCCAACGGCGCTACAATCCAATTTGCAGCACTGCCGGATAAGCTAGAGCAGTGGCAGGGACTTCAGGTTACCCACTACCTGATAGATGAGTCGGCTGAGTTTACGGAAGGTGAGATACTGTTCCTTCTGTCTCGCCTGCGTAGTGCAAAGTATAAGGGTCATCTCAACATGACGCTTACTTGCAACCCATCTAGGGATTCATTTTTATACAACTGGGTAGAGTATTGCTTAGATTCTGAGACGGGCATACCAAAGCCGGGGACTGAACATATCACCCGGTATTTTGTCAATATCAGCGGGAAGATGTTCTGGTCAGAATCAAAAGAAGATCTTATCAAAACCTACGGTGGCGCGACTAAGCCTCTGTCATTTAGGTTTATCCCTATGACGGTGGTTGATAACCCTATTCTTCTAAAGAACAATCCGACATACCTTGCCAATCTGTTATCCCAGCCTCGCGTAAACCAACTTAGGTTTTTACAAGGCTCATGGACAGCCCGCGCCGAAGGCGCTAGCTTCTTTAGCCGCGACTGGTGCGAGATTGTAGATCACCCGCCTGTCAATGCTCTGGCCTGTGTCCGATCATGGGACTTGGCAGCATCTGTGCCTAGCGAAAGCAACCCCGACCCCGACTGGACTGCAGGAGTCAAGATGTCCAGAGACAAGTACGGCATCTACTACATTGAGCATGTAGAACGCTTCAGGAAGCTAACAGACGGCGTCATCAAGGCGCTGGTGGACGTTGGCGAACTGGATGGTAAGAGTGATTGCCAAGTCACCATTCCACGCGACTCAGGGGCAGGTGGCAAAACAGCTAACGCCTTCTATATCCGCACGCTAGCTGAAAACGGCATAGCAGCCAGGTCAGTTGTCATGTCTGGTCACTCTGGCAAGACACAACGCTTCTTGCCGTTCTGTGCACTAGCAGAGAGCGGCAGTGTGAAGGTTGTTCGTGGGTCTTGGAACGATGATTTCTTTACTGAGTTGGAGTTCTTTACAGGCTCACGCAACCAGAAAGACGACCAAGTTGACGCAACCTCAGATGCGTTTAACACGCTGTCTAAGCAAATTCAACTGCCGACATTCGCGCTTCCAACAATGGAACAATCATCCCCTATACCACGGCTATAGATAGCCGTGTGTTACGGGTGTTGACAAAATGCAACACTTACCGTATAATCGGAAAAATTAATTAAGGGAGAAATAATCTCTATGCCTTCTAGCACAAGCGCCGAAGGCGCAGTAGCAGCCCTCAGCCCTGACGAAGGGCTAACAATTCCCCGTATAACCCTTGCTGAACAAGGCTTCGTTGGACTCAAAGTCCACAACAAGAAAGTCCTTGAAGAAACTCAGTCAGCATTCCGCTATCCCGCTTTCATCTCCACTGTAGCAGAAATGCGTAACAACCCAACGGTTGGCGCTGCAATGAATGTCTACCGCATGATGATGAGCCGCGTCCAGTGGGACGTAGAAGACCCAGTTGGTGCCACTGAAGTAGACAAGGCCCGCACCGCCGCCATCCGCACAATGATGCACGATATGGAGGGCCAGAGTTGGTCAACCTTCATCGAAAGCGTCATCCCGTACCTTGAGTATGGTTTTGGGGTGCATGAGAAAGTGCTGCGCCGCCGCCTCAAGCGCAACGGTAGCAAGTATAACGACGGCCTGGTAGGCATTCGTAAAATTGCTCCGCGCAGCCAAGACACGATTACAGGCTGGCTGTTCTCAGAGGACGGTGCAGATTTGTTGGGCATTGAGCAAGATATTAACACACTTCAAAACGCATACAAGTTTGCTAACAAGAAGAACAGCAACGGCAAGATTGAAATTGACCGTGACAAGTTTCTTTTATTCAGCGCGTCAGCCAGCAAGGGCAACCCCGAAGGCAGTTCAATTTACAAGAACATCTATCTTGCTTTCAAGCAGCTTTCGTTGCTGCAAGACCAAGAGTTGCTCGGGATTGCTAAAGACATCCAGGGCATCCTGAAGATTGCGATCCCACCGCGCTACCTCGACCCAAGTGCTTCTCCAGAAGACAAGGCGGCTGTAGCAGCGTTTCAAGCAATCATAGACAATTACAACGCTGGCACACAGCGCGGGCTGCTTGTGCCAAATATGCACGACCCAGAGTCCAAGTTACCGCTCTTTACTTATGACTTGATGGAGTCAAAGGGTGGGGCGAAATATGACACTGAATCAATTATCCGTCGCCTGCAAGGCGACATTCTATCAGCGCTGTCGGTAGACATCTTAAAACTGGGCGCTGACGGCACAGGCAGCTTCTCATTGGCTGAGAGCAAAAGCTCTGTACTGGCAATCGCAATCGACTATCGCTTGCGCGAGATTGCTGAAGTCTTGAATCACGACCTGATGCGAACGCTATACGAAGTTAATGGCTGGGAAGTGGTCAACATGCCTAAGTTCGTGTATGCAGATATCGAAGAAGTGAGCTTGGAAGATTTCTCCAAGGCGGTGCAACGTATATTCTCTACGTCAGCTATTGAAGTTGATCGTGCTGTTATGAATCGTGTGCGGGAAGTGTTAAAGGTTCCACTACTGCCCGACGATGAACCAGTGGACAAAGAGAAGCTACCAGCCAAGATGGCTGATGTGCAGTCTAAGTCTGGAGCAGGGATGGCTGTGGGTACTACAGGTAACGGCACTGCCAAAAACGGCACTGCGGGTACGGGAAATACCTCTGACAACAACTCCAACAACTCTTCGTGAATAATATAAGGAGTGCAATGAAAGCACACTCGCTACACAGGCTTCTCGGTAGCCTTTACAACCGCCCGCATCTCATAGTTCCTGAGTCATTTGATGTAATCTTAGATTACCTCGCTGACAGGAACAGTGATGCGTTTAGGTTCTCTGATGACACCTACGCACCAAAAACCGTAGGGTATCACAACAAACGAGTAGGCGTCCTGATGGTAGACGGTAGCCTCACCTACAAGCCCGTTATGAGCGCTTGCGGTGAGGTTGGCACCAGCTACCAGGCGCTTGTCGCTCAAGTAGAGGAGATGGCTTCTGAAGGCGTTAAAACTATTGTGATGGAAGTCACCTCTGGTGGCGGCGAAGCTGGTCACTGTTTTGAAACAGCGGCTGAAATTCGCTCCATCGCAGACTCTAACGGCATTGAACTAGTCGGCTACGCCGACACGCTTGCCTGCTCTGCTGCCTACGCGCTCATCTCAGTTTGTGACGAGGTTATCGCCAACCCAAGCGCCACCGTTGGTTCCATAGGCTGCGTCGTAGCCCTCATGGACACCTCTAAAGCAATGGCCCAAGCTGGCCTCAAACGTATCTTCATAACTTCAGGTGACAACAAAGTCCCCTTTGCCGCAGATGGCTCATTCAAGCAGGAGTTTTTAGACGAAATTCAAGCCGACGTTACCCGGCTCAATATCGAATTCGCAAACCATGTAAGTGAGTTTACGGGGGTAGATGTTGAAACCATTATCGGCCTACAGGCCAAATCATTCAGCGCAGACGAAGCCCTTGAAATCGGCCTAGTTAATGCTGTGATGACCTCTAAACAATTCGCGGCATACGTTGCTGCAAAACAAGGACTTAAATGATTAAGGAAAACCAATTGCTCAACCGTATTATCAAAGCCGTCACCGGCAAAGAATCGGCTCCAACTGTGGAAGCTGTCGCGCCAGAAGCAACCCCAACACCCGACCTTACAACGGACGCAAGTGACGTCCAAACAGAACTCTCAGTAATGAGAGCAGAGTTTGATGCTGCACTTGCAACCCTTACAGCCGAATACGATGGCGCTAAAGCAGCCCTCGACGGCATGACAGCAAATTACGAAGCTGCACAAGCGGCTGTTAACGCGCTCACAGCCGAAAAGGCTGAGATGGCTGTTAAAGCGGAAACTGCAAAATTTGCAGCCCGCAAAGAAAAAGTAGTGTTGGCAATCGGTACTGCAAAGGCTGATGGCTTGATGCTGGCTACACAGGGCCTGGATGACGCAGCTTTTGAAGCTGTTGTCTCTGCTCTGGCGGGTTCAGTCGATGCGGAAGCTTCGACAAATCTGTTCACCGAAGTAGGCGTGGCTGCGGCTGCAGACACTACAAAGATTGTTAATGAGAGTCCAGAAATGAGCATCATTAAACAAAAGTACAAAAGTGCCAAGTAAGCACTGAATTTTCTCTCTCAATTCTCTAAGGAAATATATTATGGCAATTTTCGCCACGGATTCTACCCGCTTCAGCGGCCTCGTTAAATACGAACTGGAGCCACAACGCGGCGTTTGCCGCGAGTCTATCGTCATCAATGACGCTGCCGCCACCCTGCGCGTAGGCGCTGTGATGGGCCGCGTTACAGCTACAGGCAAGTGGAAACTCGCTCTGTCTGCTGCTGTTGACGGTTCGCAAACCCCAGCTGGCTTGCTCATCATCGACGGCCTTGGCCTGTCCGGTGATATGGTTCTTGCCGCCAACACTGACACTCGCGCCATCGTGCTTGCACGCGGCCCTGTCATCGTTGCTGACTCCGCCCTCCAACTCGGCACCGGCACCACGTTGGCTGCTGCTACCACTGCACTCAAAGCTCTCGGCATCTTGGTCGAAGCTGCAGTCTAATTTAACACATATCTAGGATAACATAAAATGGCTATTACACGTAGTTTTAACAACGGCTTTGAAGTCGTTGATTACACGCAAGAGATCAACGTCATCCCTAACCAATGGGGCACCATCGGTCAACTCGGCCTGTTTAGTACAGAGTCGGTTGCTGAGCATGTTGTGGTCTTTGAAGAGATCAACAAAGACGGCGCGCTGATCGTTGACCGCGTTCGTGGTGATCGCGCACAAGTCGGCAAGGATGCTACGCGCAAGCTGCACACCTTCGCAGTGCCACACTTCCCGTACGACGACTACATCAGCCCACAAGACTTGCAAGGCAAGCGTGCTTACGGTAGCGACGGTGTGGAAACTCTGGAAGGCGTCCGCGTTCGCAAGATGGAGCGTATTCGTCAGAATCACGCATGGACTTTGGAAGCTGCTCGCGCCCAGGCTATTACAGCCGGTACAGTGTACAGCCCATCGGGCACCGTGACACAGAACTGGAACACCGAATTCGGCGTGACTCGCGTTATCGTTGACTTCGTGCTCGGCACAACCACTACCGAAGTCTTGGCTAAGATCGAAGCCGGTCTGGTTCAGTTGATGGACAACGCTGGCGGCGAAATGATGACTGGTACAGTGGTTCTCACCTCGCCAGAGTTTTTCGCAAAGCTGATCTCCCATGCGTCTATCAAGACTGCATATCAGTTCTATCAGTCCACGCAAGAGCCACTGCGTCAGCGTCTCGGCGGCGCGACGGCACTGCACCGCGAGTTCTCTTACGGTGGCACACGCTTCCTGGAAATGCGCGACACATATGCTGGTCAGCGCTTGATCCCAGTCGGCAAAGCCTTCATGGTTCCTACCGGCACGCAAGCCTTCAAAACCTACTTCTCGCCAGCTAACCGCTTCGGTCTGGTGAATACGTTGGGCGAAGAGTGCTACATGTTTGAAAGTGCCGACGCCAAAGGAACCAAGATTGAGATCGAATCGGAATCCAATTTTGCGAATGCCTTGCTGCGACCAGCTATGGTAGTTGAGTTCACTTCCAGCAACTAAGTTGTAGTGAGTATGGCCCTCTATTGAGGGCTATTTTTTATGCCTACTCTGTGGGCATATGAAATATAGGAGAAATATGGCAAATGTAATTGACCCAACCACATCCATCGGCAAGATTAGACTACGCATTGGTGACTGGCAGGCTCTGCCGATTCTCCCTGACAGCGTACTGCAGTCTGCTCTGGACGATTGCGGCGGCAACGTCCCCCGCGCAGCAGCCCTCGCTGCACAATACGTTTTAGGCACACTGACTGCCAAGACCCACAGAAAACTTGCAAACATCGAAGTATGGAGCAACGAGCAATTCAGCAACTACGTGCAATTCATCAAGTTGACAATCCTCAACCCGCACACCATGTCAGTCGCGCCAGTTCCATACTCTGGCATGACCTCTGCACATCCGTTGACAGAGTTTACGGCAGACTGGAATGCAGCCTACGGGGATGCCAACCTGCGTAACCACACAGCCGCACAAGCGGCTGCACAGCAGACAGCCAACCTGGCAACTTACGAGGTCGTCTGATGCAGGACTTCTCTGACTTCATTGGCATGGTCAATGACATGATGGACGACTTCGGTTCGCAAGGTGTATTGATTACTCAGCTTAGCACTGGCGATTACAACCCCGCCACAGGTACGAATGTCGTAACCAATAGCGAGATACCTATAACGTGTATCCTCATGGACTTGACACTTCAGTCGAACGGTGCAGGCACCAAGGACAAGACGCTCATACAAGACGGCGACAAGGTGCTGTACGTCAGACCATCAACCGAGTTACTACCAATACTCATGCCAAACGGCATTCTTGAGGTGGACAGTGCGGATGACAAGGTAATTGTTGGCGGGTTTACATACGACATTGTTACGACAAAAATCATAGACCCCACAGCCTCAAACACAACTCCGCTTTTGTTTGAGCTTTACTTGCGGAGGTAATTCTGTTGACAGAATACGTAAGTCAATGTATAATCCGCAACAGGGCGTAACAGCATGTCCCCCTTTGAACAATCAACGCGGCTTGCAGCAAGCAATGTACTGTTAGCCGTCAACCGTAAGTGCTACGAGATTGCTTGGGAGCTTTTCTCCTCAGTTGTCAGGAAGACGCCCTCACCGGACAACCCAGGCCCAAAGGCCAAGGGTCTACTGGCTAACCAGTGGTATCCACAAGAGCAGGGCGCGTCAGCAGCACGCGGCACTTCTAAAAGTCGTGACGGCTCCAGCAGCCTAGCAAGAATACAGGCCATGATGAATGGCACGGTGTTTTACGACAAGGACGGGAAGTTCACTCTTACAAATAACATGGACTATGTTGAACAAGCAGAGTCGGCTGGCTGGAAGAGAACCCCGCCATACCGGATGGTTGCTCTCAGCCTTCAAGCGACTGCCGCTAAATACAAGAAGGTAAATATCTAATGAGCAACTCAATTATACGCTCAGCACTTGAGACAAAGTTAAAGACTTGGGCTGATGCTCAAGTTCCTAAAATACCCGTAGCGTTTGAAGGTATCGCGTTCAGCAAGCCATCTTCAGGCGCATACATTGAGCCTTTACTGATACCAAACGTCACTTCCAATAACGAACTATCCGGTAGGCGCAAGACGCTGCTGGGTATTTTTGAAGTGCGCTGCTGGCATCCAAGTGGGAGAGGTATGGGCGGAGTTGAGCAACTGGTCAACAACGTCATTAGCCTGTTCCCACTGCTGCCGAAGATCGGCAGCGTGTCCATCGAAAATACTCCGCACGCAGAGCATCCCATCATAGATGAGTCTGGTTGGATTATCGTCCCTGTACTGATTTTTTACAGGTATGAATCTTTAAATTAATAGGAAATAAATGGCCGTAATTACGCAAGTAAACGCGACAGATGGTGGCCTCATTGCCACGCTGACTCGCACAGTGTTGTCTGCTTCAGACACGCTTACATATACCGCAGGCTCGAAACAGACTCTGGTACTTTTCAACACAACCGCAGCGCTTGTCACTGCAACAATCATCGGCTCCGCCGCTACAACCATTTCGCCTCCTGGCTTTGGTGGGACTATCTCTGTTGCTGCAGGTCGCGCAATTGCTGTACCAGCCTCCTCCACAGTGCTGGTAGAGCTTGACGACATTTCTGCCTACCTCGTAGGCAATATCACAATCACTGGTGGCATCGGCTTGACCGCCCACCTCTACGTCTAATTGACAATTAAGGAAAATATATTATGCCAGTAATGACCTCAGCAGGCTCTAATCTCGCCATCGCAACCGGCTCCCCTGCAACAAACGACGGCGCTGGTTTCACAGCCCTGACATACGTTGTAGTTGGTGAAGTCACCGACATCGGCGAAGTTGGCCGCGAGTACGCAATTGCTACCCACTCTCCAGTAGGCAACCGCGCCGTCCGTAAATTCAAGGGTTCGTATAACAACGGCACCATGCAAATTCAGATGGCCCGTGACACCTCTAACGCTGGACAAACCGCCATGAGAGCAGCCTTGCTCTCCGACGCTGACTTCTCGTTCCGCGTGACATTGCAAGACTTGGTGAAGATTCACTTCGTCGGTAAGGTCACTTCGTTCAAAGTAAACGTCGGCAGTGTTGACCAAATCACTGGTTCAAATTGCACCATTGAAGTCAACGGCGACATCGTTGAAGTCTAAGTCTCAATAATGAGATAAACCGAAAGGCTCCAC
>Ga0326734_1000144_pt1 | contig 21270 bp, 17 predicted proteins | sample 15_GP2_1315_FD_207944 | JGI IMG/M metagenome (GOLD analysis project Ga0326734, IMG submission 207944) | Glacier ice microbial communities from Ngari, Tibet, China - 15_GP2_131.5 | ecosystem: Environmental > Aquatic > Freshwater > Ice > Glacier | place: China: Ngari, Tibet | collected 2018-07-18 | reverse complement strand
GAATAATACGCTCACCCAGGCAGGGCCTGGGTGGGTTTGCTCGTGGCGCCGCCGTTCGGGCAGGGATCAGTAGATGGCCTTGCCGGCTGCATCTTTCAATTGTGCTTTCCAGGCGCCCTGAACCAGTGTGATGACGGACGCCGGCAACGGCACGTAGTCGAGCTCTGCGGCCGATGCAGCGCCGTTCTTGAATGACCAGTCAAAGAACTTGAGTACTTCCTTGCCTTTGACGCCATCTGGCTGCACCTTGTGCATCAGGATGTACGACACGCCGGTGATTGGCCAGCTTGCCTTGCCTGCCTGGTCGGTCAGGACGACGCCAAAACCGGGTGCCTTGGTCCACTCCGCGCCAGCAGCGGCTGCCTTGAAATTGTCATCGTCCGGTTGCAGATAATTGCCTTCCTTGTTTTTGAGTTGGGTATGCGACAGCTTGTTCTTCTTCGCAAATGCCCACTCGACATAGCCGATCGACCCCTTGATGCGCTGGACGTTCGCCGCCACGCCTTCATTGCCCTTGCCGCCGACGCCGACCACCCACTTCAACGAAGTTGCCACGCCAATTTTGGCTTTGAAATCCGGGCTGATCTTGGACAGGTAGTCCGTGAACAGGAACGATGTGCCCGAGCCGTCGGCCCGGTGAACCACCGTGATTTCACTATCTGGCAGCTTCATGCCAGGGTTCAGGGCAGCGATTTCCGCAGCGTTCCAGCGGGTGATTTTTCCCAGGTAAATATCGGCCACGACCGGACCGGTGAGTTTCATCTGGCCGGGAGCGATCCCTTCGATATTGACGACCGTGACCACGCCGCCCATGATCGCCGGGAATTGCATCAGTCCCTCGGCGTCCAGTTCTTCCGCCTTCAACGGCATGTCGGAAGCACCGAAGTCGACCGTCTTGGCCTTGATCTGCTTGATGCCCGCGCCGGAACCGACTGATTGGTAGTTCAAGCCATTGCCAGTGGCGGTCTTATACGATTCTGCCCATTTGGCATAGATCGGATAAGGAAAGGTTGCGCCCGCCCCGGTCATGTCCGCCGCGCAGGCGCTCGACAGCGCCACCAGGGTCGATGCACCTGCGACGACCGATTTCAACATCTGATTCATTTTCATATGTGCTCTCTTTGTTGTTTGACTGCGCAGAGTTTATCGAGCAAATATGACATGTTTATGACGGCAAATGACGCCGGTGGTGCGGTGCGCTGTTCTCAGCCAAGCGACAGCATGTTGATGACGTCCCCGCCTCTGCACTGGTTTCATCCGGGAGGAAATGCGCAAGCGCGGTGGGGTTTTTCGCAGACTCGCTTAGCCATTCCTTGACACTATTGCGACACATGTCGCAGAATGGCGGTAGTAGTCGCACAAGGAGCAACACATGGCAATTCCCTCAATTTCTGAACTTATTTTGCTGAAGTCACTGTGGAAGCAGCAACCGCTCAGCGCCCGCGAAATCCATGATCAAGTGGCAGAAGAACTTGGCTGGTCGTACTCGTCGACACGCAAAACGCTGGCGCGCATGCTCGATAAGGGCTCGGTGCGCCAATCCACCCTGCACGGCGTGCAGGTGTACGAGGCGGCACTCGAGAAAGTCGCTACCTTGGCGGCGTTTGCGCACGACTTTGGCAAGCGCGTGATGGAGATGGACACGCCTTTACCTGTCATTATGTTCACTGGCAGCAAGCTCGTCGATGAAGATGAACTCTCGCATTTGGAGCAACTGCTGCAAGACTGGCCGGAAGACCATGGCGGGGCGGCATGACCCCGTTTGACCTGCTTGTTTTCCGATTCCTATTGGCCAGTTGCGGCTGCGTGGTCGCTGGACTAGGCGTGTGGGCGCTGACGGCGCTTTGCCGCCGTAATCTGCCCGATTTTTCCGCACAGCGCTCAATGTGGCTCCTGGGCCAAATCACGGTTGTGGCGACGTTCTTGGTAATCTTGCTGCCGCACAGTGAACGACTGCGTGTGGTACCACCGATCGACCTGCCCGACACGACTGAGGAACGCCTGGTCGTTCCAGGCGGCACGGTTGCACTGACGACTGCGGCAACTGCTTCCAGCATGCCAAACGCGAATCCGATCGGTCGTTCCTGGCTTGTCTATGGCGCTCAAGCGTGGCTGTTGACGTATCTGCTCGGGCTTGGCTATTCGATCATCAGGCTGTGGCATGCGCGGCGGATGCTACGTGGCCTGGCCGCTGCTGGCTGCCTGGTGTCTGACTTGGACCGGCATCAGGGCTTTTCCATGGCACTGACGCGCGCGCCAGCGGCATTGGTAATTGAAGTGGATGTGCCGATTTCGCCCATGCTGTTCGGTCTCTTCAAACCTTGCCTGCTCTTGCCGCGGCACCTGCGCAGGTTTGAAACGGCACAACAGCAAATGATCGTCGAGCATGAACTTACCCACCTGCGGCGGCGCGACCTGCAATGGATGAGCGTCGGTATTCTCCTTCAAACACTTCTCTGGTTTAATCCCTTCATGTGGCTGCTGCGCGCGAATTTGTCGTGGGCGCAAGAGCTAGGTTGTGACCGCGATGTGCTGCGCGGTCGTCCGCAGGAGCAACGCAAAGCGTATGCGGCGGCGCTGGTGGCGCAATTCAGACTGCAGCATCGCCCGGCAACGACGGCACTGGCTTTCGACGGGGTAAGCGTGAGCACGTTGGCAGCCAGGATCTCGCTGATCCGCGAGCCCGTCACCGCGCCGCTGGGCCGGTGGGCAAGATGCGCCGCGCTCGGTGGCCTTGCGAGCATTTTCGCGGGCAGTCTCGCCTTCCAGCCGGCGCTTGCATGGCGTGTCGATCGATTGCCAGAAGCCGCGCAGCCAACGCTGGAGAAATCGCTTTGGCCCGCCAACGATCCTGCGTCACAGACGGCCATCAGTTGCACGGAATTGGCTGACGCCGCAAGCGGCAAGCAGCTGGTTCACGAAGGCCAGTGCGACGAGCGCGTCACACCGGCATCGACGTTTAATATCGCTGTCAGCCTGATGGGCTATGACAGCGGCATCCTGAGCGATGAACACACGCCAAGGTGGCCATTCCAAGCGGGTTATGTCGATTGGAACCCATCGTGGCGCGCGGCAACTGACCCTGCGGGCTGGATCAAGAATTCGGTCTTGTGGTACGCCCAGCAGGTTACCTCCAGGCTTGGCGCCGCGCGTTTCCAACGCTACGTAAAGCGCTTTGACTACGGCAACCATGATGTGTCTGGCGATCCCGGCAAAGATAACGGTCTCGCTCTTTCATGGCTCAGCTCGAGCCTGAGAATATCGCCGGTCGAACAAGTGGCATTCCTTCGAAAGGTGGTGAACCGAAATCTTCCGCTATCGGCAAATGCGTATGACATGACGTTCCGCATCATGAATTCCGAGACCCTGAAAAATGGCTGGAAAATTTACGGAAAAACGGGTACCGCGGCGCCAGTCCTGCCCGATGGTCGGGATGATGAGGCGCACCAGTACGGTTGGTATGTTGGTTGGGCCACAAAGGGGCAACGCACGATTGTTTTTGCCCGCATGGCGTTAGAGCGGAGACAGGAAGGCTTCGCTGGCGGACGGGTCAAGGAAGCATTTCTACGCGATCTGACAACGCGGCTGGACTCGCTTTAATACTGTTAATCAGAAAAAGGAAAATAATGTTGACTATCTTGCCAAAACTCATCAGCTGCACAGCAATTGCCGTCATTTCTTCTTGCTTCGTTCCCCTCACCAGCTGGGCTGCCGACGATGCCGCGCAGATCCGCGCGATTGTCGACACAGCTGTTCGCCCTGTCATGGCAGAGTACGACGTGCCCGGCATGGCCGTCGCCGTGACAATCAATAACCAGTCCTGGTTCTTCAACTATGGCGTCGCGTCGCGGGAGAACGCTACGGCAATCAGCGAAAACACGCTGTTCGAGATTGGCTCGGTCAGCAAGACGTTTGCGGCAATCCTGGCCACCTATGCGCAGGCGCAGGGAGTGTTGTCGCTGGACGACCATCCCGGTAAATACCTGCCGCAGCTGAAGAACAGTGCAATCGACCAGGCCAGCCTGCTCCATCTTGGCACCTATTGCGCCGGCGGATTGCCACTGCAGGTTCCCGACGAGATTTCGAACATGCAGCAGATGATGGCTTATTTCCAGAACTGGAAACCAGACGCCGCGCCCGGTGCAGTGCGCCGCTATTCCAACCCCAGCATCGGCCTGTTCGGGCATATCGCCGCGCTTGCCATGAAGAGCGATTTCGCCAGCGTTGCGGAAAGCGTGCTGTTCCCGCAGCTTGGCTTGCAACACACCTATGTCCGCGTGCCCGACAGCGCGCAGGCCAACTATGCGTGGGGCTACAACAAGGCCAACAAAGCCATCCGGGTCACGCCTGATGTCTTCGATGTCGAAGCCTACGGTGTCAAGTCGAGCAGCGCCGACATGATCCATTTCGTGCGGGAGAACATTGAGCCGGCCCTGCTGGCAGGGCCTATGCGGCGCGCGGTAGAGGCCACCCATGTGGGCTATTTCGAAGTCGGGGCGATGGTGCAGGGGCTCGGATGGGAACAATACCCCTACCCGGTGACCCTCGAGCGTTTGCTCGAGGGTAATTCGCAATCCATGCTGATGGAGGCCAATCCGGCCAGGCCGCTCAGAGCGCCGCGCGAGCCTGTCAAGCCGACCCTGTTCAACAAAACCGGCTCGACCGCCGGATTCGGCAGCTATGTGTTGTTCGTGCCTGAGAAGAAGATCGGCATCGTCATGCTGGCGAACAGGAGCTACCCCATTCCCGCCCGCGTCAAGGCGGCCTACGCGATTTTGCAGCAACTCGCGCCAATCGTACGATAGCTGCAAGGCGGCAGCTTAATAACCGGCAACTCTATTAATGTAAAAAAGTCGTGCTGCGGGAATTCTTTCGGAGAGGCACGCTATTGAGTTGCCGGAGGACCATCCTATCGATGATCAGTGGCGCGACGGTGTTGAACCAGCGCAGTCGGTGGCGCTTACCGGGCTACCGCCACCCTTGCGGCTCATACTGCACACGAGGCCGCGCTGCGCCAGCAGGTCCTGGTAAAGCTCGCTGACATGCTCGGCGCCATGGAACAGTCGACCACCTTGCGCGCATACAGGTCCAATACGGTGGCCAAATACAGCCATCCGGCGCCGGCACGGATGCAGGTGATATAGCTGACGCAAGCCAGATCTGGCGCGGGCGGATTGAACTGCCGGTTCAACACATTGGCGGCGATCGGCAAGTTTTGCCGGCAAGCTGACGAAGGTATCGTGATGCTGCTGGCAGGGGGGGTCGTCCGCTATGGGTTGGTACAGTCCACTTCGTGGCCGTTCGCTGCCCCCCAAGCGCGTGGGGGGCGACACTATCTGGGGGACTACAGCACAATAACTGTAGTACAGGGAGCGGTCGCTCCTGCTCGTGCCCAGGAGCGCCGTTTGCCGGGTGACCTGATTTGCCAAGTTCAGCCTGACTTGAAGGTTCGAGAAACTTTCACTTGCATGGGAGTTAACAAAGATGGAAATTCGCAGCCTGATGTACTCCGCTCTGATTGGCGCCGTTGCAAGCGCGCGATCAATGACGCCAATGGCCACCATCGCGGCGGCACGCTTTGCGGGCCGCCATACGACGGGGCAGCTAATCCTCCTGGACCGCCCTTTGTTTAAAGCCGGTGCGCTGGCCATAGGGGTCGGAGAACTGCTCGGTGACAAGATGAAAACTGCGCCGGACCGCACTGTGTTTCTAGGGCTACTGGCACGCATAATGAGCGCTGGGATTGCCGGTGCGGCGTTGGCGCCACAGGGGCACGCGCGGGCCGGAGCAGCGGTCGCGGTTGCAACTGCCGTACCGCTTGCCTACTTGACGCTTTCCGGCCGTAAGCTGGCCATGGCGCGTATAGGTCAGACCCGTAGCGGACTGATTGAAGACGCGCTGATCGTCGCCGCAGGTGCTGCGGTAGTGACGCTGGCAACAAGACCGAAACACGCATACTGATGCACAGACCGTACGCATGGTCAAACGTATCGAACATCAGCGCGTTGAACCGGGCACTGACTGCGTCACGAGGAACAACGCGAATCTGTCCAATGGCCCGGCACCCTTTCCGGCCCTTCACTTTTCTGGCGTGGCGCAGAAGCGAGAACTTCTCATAAGGCTCACCCGCGACGCCGCCCATCCGGTTTGCGACCGACTCTTTCGGGTCGGAAGTGGCCGGGCCGGCAGGTGTCAGCCCACCGTCGAGCACAATCGACAGCAACCGGCCAGAAGCAGACCTTGCAGAAGCCTGGAATTGGAGAAGGCATCTTCTTGCTCGATTCAGCTTCCGTTCACGCGCACTGCCGCCGAACCCGTGCTTCGACACGGCGCGGATCCGGACACAAGCTCTTACAGCCACAAGGAAATTGCCGAGTGGTGTGACCGTTTCAGGTGCCAGTACCTATAATTAGAATTATTAAAGGACGGTGAATTGCCAGTACTACGTCAATAAAGTGTAGTGTCCGGTATGGGCCGAGAACTGCCGTTCGCTTGAGCGGCAGTGGACTTATTTGAGAACTGCAAGGTTTTTTGAGAAGCTGCGAACTATTCTGAGAACCTGCACGACAACAACGAAATTTACACCACCGAGCCGAGCTTGAAGATCGGCAGGTACATCGCAATCACCAGGCCGCCGATCAGCACGCCGAGGATGACCATGATCAGCGGCTCCATCAGCGAGGCCAGGCCGGCCACGGCTTCGTCGACTTCCTCTTCGAAAAAGTCGGCGACCTTGCTGAGCATGGCGTCGAGGGCGCCGGATTCTTCGCCGATCGCCACCATCTGCGTCACCAGGCTGGGAAAGACGTTGGCGTTCTGCATGGCGACGGTCAGGCTGGTGCCGGTGCTTACTTCGTTCTGGATCTTGCGCGTCGCTTCCAGGTACACCGCGTTGCCGGCGGCGCCGCCGACCGAATCGAGCGCCTCGACCAGCGGCACGCCGGCGGCGAACATGGTCGCCAGCGTGCGCGTCCAGCGCGCAATCGCCGCCTTGCGGATCACGCCGCCGAAAATCGGCGCCTTGAGCAAGGTGATGTCCATGAAGCGCTGCACCTTCGGCGAGCGCTGCCATGCCTGGAAGAAGAAATAGAGGGTGCCGCCAATGCCGCCGAAGATGGCCCACCACCACGCCACGAAGAATTCGGAAATCGCCATCACGACCAGGGTTGGCGTCGGCAAGTTGGCGCCGAAGCTGGCGAACACCTGCTTGAAGGCCGGCACCACCCAGATCATGATGACGGCGGTGACGATGAAGGCGATCGCCAGGATCGACACCGGGTACATCAAGGCGGACTTGATCTTGGCCTTGATGGCCAGCGTCTTTTCCTTGTAGATGGCAAGCCGGGTCAGCAGGTCCTCGAGAATGCCGGCCTGCTCGCCGGCGCCGACCAGGTTGCAGAACAACGGGTCGAAATACAGCGGATACTTGCGGAACGCATTGTTCAGGCTGGTACCGGTTTCGATGTCCGAGCGCAGGTCCACGATCAGCTTGGCCATCGACGGATTGGCGTGGCCCTTGCCGACGATGTCGAACGATTGCAGCAGCGGCACGCCGGCCTTCATCATCGTCGCCAGCTGGCGGGTGAACAGGGCGATGTCCTTGCCGGTGATCTTCTTGCCGCTGCGGTATTTCTTTTTCTTGATCCTGGTGACCATTACGCCCTGGCGGCGCAAGGTGACGTTGACGATCGCCTCGCCGCCGGCGCGCAATTCGCCGCGCACGGTCTTGCCGGATTTGTCCTTGCCTTCCCAGGCGTAGACGATTTCCTTGACCTGGGCCGAGCCGGCTTTCGATGAGCTTGCCATGATTTCCCTATTCGTTGGTGCAGCCAAGCACTTCTTCCAGGCTGGTCAGGCCTTGCTTGACTTTCATCAGGCCGGAGCGGCGCAACGACTTGACGCCCTCCCGTTCTGACTGGGCGGCAATTTCCATCGCGTTGCCGTGCGCAAGAATGATTCTTTCGATGGCCGCGGTGATCGGCATGATCTGGTAGATGCCGACCCGCCCCTTGTAGCCGCCGCCGAGGCAGCGCTCGCAGCCGACCGGGCCGTACGGCTTCCAGTCGCCTTCGAGCTCTTCTTCGCGAAAGCCGGCCGCGAGCAGGATCGCGCGGCTGGTGTCGACCGGCTTCTTGCAGGTGCACAGGCGGCGCGTCAAGCGCTGCGCGGTGATCATGATGACCGACGAGGCGATGTTGAAGGGCGCCACGCCCATGTTCATCAGCCGCGTCAGCGTCGATGGCGCGTCGTTCGTGTGCAGCGTGGAAAACACCATGTGGCCGGTCTGCGCTGCCTTGATGGCGATGTCGGCCGTTTCCAGGTCGCGGATCTCGCCGACCATGATGATGTCCGGGTCCTGGCGCAGGAACGACTTGAGCGCGACCGGGAAGGTCAGGCCGGCGCGGTCGTTGACGTTGACCTGGTTGACGCCGGGCAAATTGATCTCGGCCGGGTCTTCCGCGGTCGAAATGTTGATGCCGGGCTTGTTGATGACGTTCAGGCAGGTGTACAGCGACACCGTCTTGCCGGAGCCAGTGGGGCCGGTCACCAGCACCATGCCGTACGGACGCTGGATCGCCTCCATCAGCAACGCTTTCTGATCCGGGTCGTAGCCGAGCGCGTCGATGCCCATCTGGGCCTGGGTGGCGTCGAGAATGCGCATCACTGTCTTTTCGCCGAACAAAGTCGGCAAGGTCGAGACGCGCAAATCGATCGTCTTGACCGGCGACAGGATCAGGCGCATGCGGCCGTCCTGCGGCACGCGTTTTTCCGAAATGTCGAGCTTGGCGAGCACCTTGATGCGCGACACCAGCTTGTCGCGGATGGTGACCGGCGGCTGCGCATGTTCGCGCAGCACGCCATCGATGCGCAGCCGGATCCGGTAAAATTTTTCGAACGGCTCGAAGTGGATGTCGGAGGCGCCCAGGTTGACTGCGTCCATCAGGATCTTGTTGAGGAACTTGACGATCGGCGCGTCTTCGATGTCGTTGGCGGCGTCCGGCACCACGGTGGCCGGTGTGTCGTCGGCAAACTCGATGTCCTGGTCGTCGCCGGCCAGTTCCTGCAGACTCTGCTGGGCGCTCTTGCCGAGCACCGCCAGCAGCGCCAGCAGGGCGTCGTGCGGCACGATCACCGGCTCTACCGACGCTTCGCTCTGGAACTTGATCTGGTCGAGCGCCTGGGTATTGGTGGGGTCGGACATCGCCACCGACATTTTGTTGCCGCGCCTGGCCAGCGCGATGACGCGCTGCGCCTGCATCAGCTTGTCGTCGATCACCTTCGCCGGCAGCAATGCCACGTTAAAAGCGTGCAAGTCGATCAGCGGGTAGCCGAACGTATCCGAGCAAAACACCGCCAGCGCGCGTGAATCGATCAGGCCGCTGGTGACCAGGCTGTCGATGAACTGGACCTTGTCGGTGACCGACTTCTTTTGCAGCGCATCGGCCTGGGCCGGCGTCAGCCGTCCGGCCTGCGTCAGCGCACGCGCCAATCCCGACATCGGAGTGCCTGTCGCCGTGTTCTGGATCACTGCTGCCATATGCGCGCGGGTGGAGAAGAAGGATGGATGACCATCCCGATGGGGAAGGTCAGATGAAACTGCATTGAATAATGCCTCTGAGCATCATTTTTGTAAAGGGTTTGTCGCAGCACAGAGGCATCCATACCACGGTGACGAAATGCCATGAGCGGCCGGTCGGGCCACTGCTGCTAGCGTTTGCTGGCCAGCGGACGCTTCAGTTTGACCACTTTGATGGACTGGTTCTGAACCTGGATCACTTCGATCACGCACGCACCGATTTTAAGGCTGATCGGGAATTCCGGTATGTCCTGCAGCAGTTCGAGCATCAGGCCGTTCAAGGTTTTCGGGCCGTTGAGCGGGAAGCTCAGCGCCAGGCGCTTGTTGATGTCGCGCAGCGGCGTCGACCCTTCCAGCAGGCAGTCGCCGTTGGCGTCCCAGCCGAACGTCTCGCTGCGCGCGGCGCCCGGCACCGAAGTGGTGAATTCGCCGATCATTTCCTCGATGATGTCGTCGAGCGTGACCAGGCCTTGCACCTCGCCATACTCGTCGACGATGATGCCGAGGCGTTCCTTGTTCTCCTGAAAATACTGCAGCTGGGTAAATACGTCGGTGTCCTGGGGGATGAAATAAGGCGGCGTCAACAGCTCGCGGAAATGCGCGACAGTCAATGCTTCGGCCTGGTTCAGCAGCGCCACTGCCTTGCGGACATGCAAAATGCCGACAATCTGGTTGATCTCGCCTTCGTACACCGGCAGCTTGTTGTGATAACACGTAATCAACTGGTGCTTGATGTCGTCGACCGGCACGGCCAGGTTCAACGCCTCGATCCGGGAGCGCGGCGTCATGATGTCTTCGACCGAAATCGTTTCCAGGTCGAACAGGTTGAGCAAGATGCTCTTGTGCTTTTGCGGAATGAAGTTGCCGCCTTCGAGCACGATCGAGCGCAGTTCCTCGGGAGACAGCCGATGCTGGTGGAACTGCTCGCCCGACTTGATGCGCACCAGTTTCAAAACGACGTTGACGAACAGGTTGACGAACCAGATGATCGGCCTGGCGGCGCGCATCAAAGGCCTGAGCAGGCGGCTCGCGGCCAGCGAGATGTGCTCGGGATAGGTGGCGCCGATCACTTTTGGCGAGATTTCGGCAAACACGATCAGCAGAAAAGCGACCGCCGCAATGGCGGCGATGATGACGCTTTCCTCGTGGCCGAAGAACAGGATCGCGAACGCCGTCACCAGCGCGGTGGCCATTGCATTGATCAGCGTGTTGGCGATCAGCACCAGCGACAGCAGCTTGTCGGTGCGCTCGAGCAGCCATAAGGTGGTGATGGCGCCCTTGTTGCCGCGCTTGGCGAGGTGGCGCAGGCGGTACTTGTTGACCGCCATCAGCGCCGTTTCGGCCATGGCAAAAAAGGCGGAACACAGGATCAGGACAATCAGCGCTGCCACCAGTGCCCACAGCGGCACGGTATTCACGGCCTACCGACAAAAAACGAACGGGGGAATGCAGCGGGCATCGACAGCGGGCCGGGCCCAGAATGGTTCGGCAGCCGATTGGCTGCCGCAGAGATTTGGATTCTAAGCCACTCGCGCTTTCCTTGCAAGTTTGACAGTGCGCGCCACGATTGGCGCCAACCGCGGCGCTAGCCATTCCACCAGTGCGAAGTGGCGCCCGCCGCCGGCAACCGGGCTTGCACCGCTGCGTGGATGATGCCGGCCGCCAGCGCCTGATCGGCGTCGAAGATGCGGGCGTTGCCGAACAGGTGGCTGCGGATCTGGTTTGGCGCCGGGCCGGCCCGGGTCGCTTCCTCGAAGATGGCAGCGTAGCGTTCAGCGTCGAAATCGAGGCATTCGCGCCATTCGGTGACGCGCGCATGGTCGGCGGCAACCAAGTCGCCGAAGCCCCAGTGCAGTGGGTGGACCAGAAAGCGGGTGCCGGGGCAGGCGTAACGCTTCTGGCCGGCCAGGAAGATCACCACGCCGATCGACTCGACGCTGCCGATGTTGTGGGTAATCAACGGCAACGGCAGCGACTTGAGGAAAAAGTACAGCGCGAAGCCGGCGGTCATGTTGCCGCCTTCGGTGGACAGGTGCAACTCAATCCCGCTGGCGCCGCTTTGCAGCGCCTGCAGGCACAGGTTGCGGATGGTGCAGGCCGAACTGTGATTGATCGGCCCGATGAAGTGAACAATGTGCAAGGCCATCTGCGCTCCAGACGTTTGGTTGCGCTTTGTTGCGTCGAGAATAGCACCTTCGGCGGCCAACCACTGTCCTTGAGACTTGGACTCCATAATTCATCGGTGATATTCACGCCTCTGCCAATCTATGAAAAGCGTGTTGAGCATTCAGGATGCAAGACAATCAAAATGCGCCAACGCAGGCTGAGTGAGCAGCCTGTCAAGCGTCTTGCGTGATACCGTCAGCATCCACTTGTCGCCGCGCAAGACTCGTTGTCCACCCTATTGAAAAAAAGTTGGCGCACGCCAGCCCGTTACATATTGGCGTTACTCGGCCAATCTTCGGATAACGGCATTCATACAATACGCCACGGGTCGCCACATCTGTTGCGTCCAGCGTAATCAAAATTTGCATGTGACAGGAAGCATCACAAATTTCGTGCAGGAATTAAATAGCCGTAGATCGGCAATTTCCTGTCATTTACTATTTCCGCGCAGTAACGCAACATTGTTTTGAGTAAGTTTATGTTGACGTCATCTAGTTGCTTGGCACGCATTCTCGTAATCATCGTTCATGTCTAAAATAAATTTAATAAAAACAACAAATATTAAATTTATGTTATTATAGTAAATGTAATTTATGACAATAATATTTAAAGTGCAAGCCGTCATTGATTAGCGTTAGCCATTCAACGCTTTAACAATAATTGCTCGGAATTGACAATTGTAGAAGCAATAAATCAATTCATAGTTGCATTTAAATTTATGGTTTTATTTACCATGCTGAAAGAATATCGACGATGGTAAATCGGATGGGTGGCAAGGTGTTTTTTTTGCAGACACTGTGCGCCATATTGTTGCACAGCCTGATGCCCTCCACTGTGCAGGCAGAAAACAAGTCGTTTACAACGGAAATGTATGGTGGCGTTGTTGTCGATCAAACCATTACGATGATCGGGCAAGAATTTTATCAAGAATTTATGGCGCTTTGGCGCGAAAAGGAACAAATCGAGCGTTTTGTGTTGTCGATTCATGAGCGGGCGTCCGCCCGTCAAGGCAGTCAAATTTGGGTTATTTTCGGTGAAAAACGGGTGTTTCAAGCCCAATTGCCGTCTACCCGCTCGCGCGTGCGCAATCTCAGTCAACATGCAGTAGAGATTGCATACCAGCAAATTATCGATTCCGAGTTACAAGCTTTGTTATTTCAAGATGCCGATCTCGGCCCAAGTGAGCTGTAGTGTTTATTTTGTGTTTGTCGAAGAGAGAAATGGCGTCAATGAATAAGATCTACATTTTTTTGCTTCAGATCAGTATTGTTGCCAGTGTCACGATGGCGTCCGTATCGGCGACGGAAATGATTTACACGCCAATCAATCCTTCGTTTGGCGGCAATCCGAATCATGGACCTGTGTTGCTGAGCACCGCTCAGGCACAAAACGGTTACAAGGATCCGAGTATTACCAGCACCGTCGACTTGACGCCGTTACAGCAATTTAATCAAAGCTTGCAGCGTTCTGTGTTGAGTCGTCTTTCGGCCGCTGCTACTACTGGCTTGATCGGTTCCAGTGGGCAACTTATTCCTGGTGTGATCGATACCGGAAATTATCATATTGTGATCTCCGATTTGGGTTCTGGCGTTCTTCAAGTGTCTACGACAGACAAGACAACGGGTGAAAATGTGATGTTTCAAGTAAATGGAAAATAATGCACCCGCTTTTTCATGATCGTAACTGGGGCGTGTTGCTCAGTACCTTGAGCGGACTGTTATTGCTGGCCGGTTGCGCCGCCACACAAGTTGCGCCAAGCAATGCCAAGTCAAATGCGCAATTGACGCCAGCGACCCGTATTACGCGCGATTTATTGCATTTACCTGAACCCAAAGGCAAAATCGTTGTGGCTGTCTATGGCTTCCGGGATCAGACGGGCCAATATAAACCCTCTCCTGACAGTTCGTTTTCGACTTCGGTGACGCAGGGTGGCGCTTCCATCCTGGTGAAGGCGCTCAAGGATTCAGGCTGGTTTATTCCCGTCGAGCGCGAAGGTTTGCAAAATTTGTTAACCGAGCGAAAAATCGTGCGCGCCATCGAAACGCCGGCAGACCCGGTCAAGCCTGGCACCAATTTGCCGCCTTTATTGGCGGCAACCATTCTCATCGAAGGCGGCATTGTCAGTTTTGAATCGAATGTGCGCACCGGTGGTTCAGGTGCACGCTATGTCGGAGTCGGTGCGAATACGCAATATCGCGTCGATCAAGTGACTGTCAATTTACGCAGTGTCGATATTCGTGGCGGTCAAATTCTCAATGCTGTCTCCGTTACAAAAACGATTTATTCTTATGAGTTTTCGGCTGGCATATATAAATTCGTTGGCTTTCAACGCTTGCTCGAAACCGAGACCGGATTTTCGCGCAACGAACCCGCGCAGCTTGCAGTCAAGGAAGCCATCGAAGCTGCAGTCGTGCATCTGACCGTACAAGGATTGCGCGATCAGGTTTGGCTGGCCAAGAGCGAGCAACAAGTCTTGAATTCGCAGATCGTTCAATCTTATTTACGAGAAAATGAAACAAATATAAGCGTCATCGATGGCGAGTTTCCCAGTCATGCGTCCGGCGCCATGTCACCACTTGACAGTGGGGAATGACGGTGTTGTACCGTCTGGCGGCGTTCGCCATATGCATGGCGCTGATGGCGCTGGCGCTGACCGCGTGCGCCGCCGACCTCTCCAGCCAATCCGATTTTGGTCCGTCTGACTTTTCGCTCGGCAAAAGAGCAGCAATGGAGCTGAATAAATCCAGTCATCAGCCGGCGCATCTTGCCTTGAATGGCGCCAATAAGAACGCGCAAATTGTCCAGGCCGGCGCTGGCAATCAGATTCTGGCAATACAGTCGGGTACGTCAAATCAGCTGCGTATTGTACAAAATGGCATATTCAATACCGCCATCAGCAATCAGGCTGGCGCCGGTGATGCGCTCGACGCCATCCAGACGGGTCAAGGCAACAGTTTTTCCATTGTTCAGGCAAATAAAGCACACGCAACAATCGTGCAAAACGGCGATTTGAATTCGGCAACCGTCATCCAGTCTTCTGCTGGTGCCAATATAAGCCTTTGGCAACATGGTCAACGATTATCAGTAAAGTTAATTCAATATTAATGGGGCGTTGAATTGACTTTGGCATCCACGGCCCCGGTAATTTTGGAGAGAACATGAGCAATAAAACCGCATTGATTGCGATGGCAATCAGCCTCGCTTATCCTGCCGCGTCGGCAATGGCTGAAGGTCCCATGTCGATAGAGCAAAGTGGCAATAATAACAGTACATCGATCGAGCAGATATTGGCAGTAAATGCCAGTGCAGCGACAACGCAAAGGGACGTGAGCAATGGCGTTATATCGATTTTGCAGGGAAACAACAGCGCTGCCAGCACGAACAGCAACGCGACAATCAACCAGATCAACAGCAGCAATGTCTTATCCGTAACTCAGCAAACGGGTGACATGAATTCTGCGAAAATTGATCAAAGTAATGTTGCCGGCAGTACAGTCGTCAATGGGAATTTCACAACTTTCTCTGAAAATCGCACAGGATATAATTACTATTATTGGTATGGTTACGGTTATTACAGTCGTACTTCGTCTGGCGTTGATGGACCGTACATTCAAGGTTCCAGCACGCATTCCTCATTTGCCAATGTCATGCAAAATGGCGTGTCGAATAATGCATCGATCATGCAATCGAACAGCAGCAATATTACGGCACTGATCAGCCAAAGCGGTGACAATAACCTGGCCAGCACCAGTCAAAACAATATTTCCGGCAGTGTCACCAATTCAGTTAGGCATACTGGCAGCAACGGCTATTCTTATTGGACCGGTGGTAGTTATTATTATAATTGGTATAATTATTATTATGGCTACGAGTATGTCAGCCGGATAAATAATAGCTATGCGTTCAATCAGACGTCGAATCCTGCAGCAACGTCGATCATGCAGTCCGGCTATAATAACAATGGCATGATCCACCAAAATTCAGGCAGTAATGTGTCGGCACATATCGATCAGGCGGGGACGGCCAACTTTGCCAATATCGAGCAAATGAATGTTTTGGGCAGCGTCCAAGGTAATGCGAATGATTTGACGACAAGCTCGTCGATGACCAGTTCTTCCGCTGCAGTGGGCCAGTCCGGTACGAACAATATCGGCCATATTTATCAGAGCAACGGTGTCAATGTCGTCGCTTCCTTGATCCAGTCCGGCACGGGAAACACGGGCACGATCACACAGAATTCGGGTAACCAATTATTCGGCGCCATCGCCCAAAGTGGCGACTCGAATAATGCGGTGTTAACACAGAGCTTTGGAAATAATAGTGCAACTGCATCCCAAAATGGCAGTTTTAATGAAGCCAATATTATCCAGTTCGGTACCGGCAATCAGGCATCGATTACCCAGATCGGCATGAGCAATGCGGCTAGTATCGCTCAATACGGCGCCAACAACACGGCGTCGATCAATCAGAATGGCGGCAATTTGCATGCCACGATTTTACAATCGGGCAATCAAAATGTCATTTCCATTACGCAGCGTTAATTGCCGTCGTTAGCATGCGATCCGAACGGGTTGTTTGTCGCCCGTTTTCGGGTCTTTCTTCGTTGCCGTGCTGCGCATTAAATGCAAAATGGAAAAAACCACGCTATGACTGACGCATGATCCATGCATCCTTGCTTCGAATGATTCGTCGGCCTGATCTTTCCAAGTACTCTACGAATAAGTTTCAATTGGTGACTTAGCTGCCGCGATAGGTCGAATACGACCACGGCGTCACCACCAGCGGCACATGATAATTTTGATCAGGCGAAGCGATGCCGAACGCGATGGTGACCTCGTCGACAAAGCGCGGCTCCGGTACCACCACGCCCTGGGCGGCAAAATAGTCGCCGGCGGCAAACACCAGTTCGTACTTGCCAATCTGCATCGCGTCGCCTTCGAGCAGCGGCGCGCCGCAGCGCCCGTCCGCATTGCTCATGACGGTCTTGAGCCACGTGCGGCCATGCGCGCCGACGGCGAACAGCGTGATGCGCACGCCGGCGCCGGGTTTGCCCTGGCTCGTGTCGAGCACGTGGGTACTGAGTTTTCCCATCGGGTTTCCTTCGGGTTGCCCCATCAACTGGTTCGCACGCAGATCATCACTGTACCTGTTGCGAACATTATATGATGGACGAAATCGCTTCCTTTTACCGGCGCGCCATGCACACCGACGACAGATACCCGCGCGACCTGACCGGCTACGGCCGCCATCCACCCCATCCGGCCTGGCCCGGGCAGGCACGCATCGCGCTGCAATTCGTCCTCAATTACGAAGAAGGCGGCGAGAGCTGCGTGCTGCATGGCGACGCCGCGTCGGAGACGTTTCTATCCGAAATCATCGGCGCCACCGCTTTTCCGATGCGCCACATGAGCATGGAGTCGTTGTACGAGTACGGTTCGCGCGCTGGCCTGTGGCGGGTGCTGCGCCTGTTCGAAGAGCGCCGGTTGCCGCTGACGGTGTTCGGCGTGGCGATGGCGCTCAAGCGCCATCCGGAAGCGGTGGCGGCGTTTCGCCAACTGGGTCACGAGATCGCCTGCCACGGCCTGAAGTGGATCTCGTACCAGCACATCGACGCGGCCACCGAACGCGCCCACATCGCCGAAGCGGTGCAGATCATGCGCGACCTGACGGGCGCCGCGCCGCTCGGCTGGTACACCGGGCGCGATTCGCCCAATACCCGCCGCCTTATCGTCGAGCATGGCGGTTTTGCCTACGACGCCGACAATTATGGCGACGACCTGCCGTTCTGGGAACGGGTCGCGGTGCTTGACGACAACGGGGCAGACGCCATCACGCCGCACCTGGTGGTGCCCTACGCGTTGGACACCAACGACATGCGCTTTGCCGCCATGCAAGGTTTTAATTGCGGCACCCAGTTTTTCGATTATCTGAAAGATGCGTTCGACGTGCTGTACGCCGAAGGCGACCCGGGCGGGCAGAACCGGCCGAAAATGCTGTCGGTCGGCCTGCATTGCCGAATCATCGGCCGCCCCGGGCGGGCCGCCGCGCTGGCGCGCTTCCTCGATCATGTCGCGCGGCACGACAAGGTATGGATCACGCGCAGGATCGACATCGCCGAGCACTGGCGCGCCACCCATCCGTTTTGTATGCCGGATCAGGTATAAAGGACATCATGAAGATCATATAACCGGGTGGGTCGGCGGTGCTAACCTGCTAACTTAAAAGAAAACCGAGGCAAGCATGTCCGAACCAATCCGTTTTTATTTTCAAGGCAAGGTTCACGAAGTCAGCAACATGGCGCCAACGCGCACCGTGCTGCAGCATTTGCGCGAGGACCTGCATTGCACCGGCACCAAGGAAGGGTGCGCCGAAGGCGACTGCGGCGCCTGCACGGTCATCATCGGTTCGCTGGACAACGGCGCGCTCACGCTCAAGGCCGTCAATGCCTGCATCCAGTTCGCCGCCACGCTCGACGGCCGTGCGCTGTTTTCGGTCGAAGACATCCAGCTTGTTGATGGCACACTGCACCCGGTGCAGCAGGCGCTGGTCGAATGCCATGGCTCCCAGTGCGGGTTTTGCACGCCCGGCTTCGTCATGTCGCTGTGGGCCATGTACCTGGAGCAAAACGGCAAGCCGCCCAGCCGCTGCCAGATCGACAACGCCCTGTCGGGCAACCTGTGCCGCTGCACTGGTTATCGTCCGATCATCGACGCCGCGCGCCGCATGGTCGAACTGCCGCCTGTGCCATTCGACCGTGCCGGCCTGGAGGCCGAGCTGACGGCAATCAAGCGCGATGCGATGGCGGTGTATAGCAACAGCAACAGCGCCGGCGGGCACCGTTTTTTCGCCCCGCGCACCCTCGACGAACTGGTACGGGTGCGCGCCGACCATCCGCAGGCGCTGCTGCTGGCCGGCTGCACCGACGTCGGCCTGTGGGTCACCAAGCAGCTGCGCGAGATCGGCGACATCCTCTATATCGGCCACGTCGACGCCCTTAAAACCATCACGCAAGCGGACGGCATGATCGAGATCGGCGCCGGCGCCACGCTCGACGACGCCTACCGCGCACTAGGCCGGCATTATCCCGAGCAGCTGGCCGAACTGTGGCAGCGCTTCGCTTCGCTGCCGATCCGCAACGCCGGCACTCTCGGCGGCAACGTCGCCAACGGTTCGCCCATCGGCGACTCGATGCCGTGGCTGATCGCGCTCGGCGCCGAACTGGTTCTGCGGGGCCGGAGCGGCGCGCGCGCCATGGCGCTGGAAGACTTTTATCTCGGCTACAAGCGGACCGATCTGCGGCCGGGGGAATTCGTCCAGACCGTGCGCGTGCCGATGCCGCGCGCCGGCGTGCAGTTCCGCACCTACAAGCTGGCCAAGCGCTTCGACCAGGACATCTCGGCGGTGTGCGCGGCGTTCGCGTTTGAACTCGACAGTTGTAGTGACAGTGACAGTGACGGCTACCGGATCGTCAATGCGCGCATCGCCTTCGGCGGCATGGCGGCAACCCCGCAACGCGCCGCCCGGACCGAAGCGTGGTTGAGCGGGCGCCAGTGGAGCGAAGCGACAGTGCGCGCGGCGATGGCGATGCTGGCCGACGATTACGCGCCCGTCTCCGACATGCGCGCCTCCGACACTTACCGCATGCAGGCGGCGCAAAACCTGCTGCGCCGCTTCTGGTTCGAAACGCGCGCCGACCAGCCGCTGGGCGCCCACGAGGTGAACGCGTTTGCAGCGCGCGCTGCAGGAGAAGCAGGAGAAGCAGCATGAACGACGCCGCTGTCCCGGGCTTGAACGCCGCCGCCTGGACGGCCGTCGGCGTGCCGCGCGCGCATGAATCGGCCGCGCTGCATGTGCTTGGCCAGGCCAGCTACACCGACGACATCGCGGAAGCGCAAGGCACATTGCACGGCGCCCTCGGCCTGTCGTCCAGGCCCCACGCGCGCATCGTCACGCTGGACGTGTCCAGGGTGCGCGCCGCTACCGGCGTAATTGGCGTCTTCAGCGCCAGCGACATCCCCGGCCTGAACGACTGCGGCCCGATCGTCCACGACGATCCGATTTTCGCCGACGGCGTCGTCCTGTACGTCGGTCAGCCGATTTTTATTGTCGTCGCCGCCACCCGCGACCAAGCGCGCCGCGCCGCCCGCCTGGCCGACGTCATCTACGAAGACCTGCCGGCAATCCTGACGCCACAGGCCGCACAGGCGGCGCAGTCGTATGTGGTGCCGCCGATGCGCCTTCAACGCGGCAACTACCGGCAGGCGTTCGAGCGGGCGCCGCATGTGCTCGAGGGCGCGCTTGCCGTCGGCGGCCAGGAGCAGTTTTATCTGGAGGGCCAGATCGCCTACGCGCTGCCGCAGGAAGACCACGGCATGCTGGTGCTGTGCTCGACCCAGCACCCGAGCGAAATGCAGCACGTCGTCGCCCATGCGCTGGGCGTCCATTCGCACAACATCACGGTTGAATGCCGGCGCATGGGCGGCGGCTTCGGCGGCAAGGAATCGCAGTCGGCGCTGTGGTGCGCGGCGGCGGCGATCGCCGCCGCCGCGCTCAAGCGCCCGGTCAAGCTGCGCGCCGACCGCGACGACGACATGCTCGTCACCGGAAAACGCCACAGCTTTCACTACGACTACCAGGCCGGCTACGATGACGATGGCCGGGTCCTCGCCGCCAAGGTCGACATGCTGACGCGCGCCGGTTACTCGGCCGATTTGTCCGGTCCCGTCGCCACCCGCGCGGTCTGCCACGTCGACAACACCTATTATCTGCCGGATGTCGACATCCGCGCCGCCTGCGGCAAGACCAACACCCAGTCGAACACCGCCTTTCGCGGCTTCGGCGGGCCGCAGGGGGCGATCGCCATCGAATACGTGATCGACGACATCGCCCGCACGCTCGGGCGCGACCCGCTCGACATCCGCCGCCGCAATTTCTATGGCAGGCAAGGTGAAGGGCGCAACGTCACGCCGTACGGCCAGGTCGTGCGCGACAACATCATTGGCGCCTTGGTGGACGAACTCGAAGCGAGCAGCGACTACCGCGCCCGCCGCGACGCGGTTGTCGCCTTCAACCGCGCCAGTCCGGTGCTCAAGAAAGGCCTCGCGCTCACGCCCGTCAAGTTCGGCATCGCTTTCAACGTCACCCATCTGAACCAGGCCGGCGCGCTGGTCCACGTCTACGTCGACGGTTCGATCCTGGTCAACCATGGCGGCACCGAGATGGGGCAGGGCATCAACACCAAGGTGATGCAGGTGGTGGCGCATGAACTCGGGGTCGACATGGCGCACGTGCGCGCCACCGCCACCGACACCAGCAAGGTGGCCAATACTTCGGCCACGGCGGCCTCCACCGGCGCCGACCTGAACGGCAAGGCGGCGCAGGATGCGGCGCGCCAGATCCGCGACCGCCTGGCCGCCCACGCCGTCCACTTATACGGCGGCGCGGTCGATGCGGTGCGCTTCGCCGCCGACATGGTGTGCGTCAACGGCCACGAAGTGCGCTTTGCGGAACTGGTGCAAAAGGCCTAC
>Ga0326734_1000143_pt1 | contig 21309 bp, 17 predicted proteins | sample 15_GP2_1315_FD_207944 | JGI IMG/M metagenome (GOLD analysis project Ga0326734, IMG submission 207944) | Glacier ice microbial communities from Ngari, Tibet, China - 15_GP2_131.5 | ecosystem: Environmental > Aquatic > Freshwater > Ice > Glacier | place: China: Ngari, Tibet | collected 2018-07-18 | reverse complement strand
GACTGTATACATCATGTTAAAGACAATAATTTTGTTCCCTTTCACCACGTCGTCGTAGAAGCGCACCTGCCTGCCGTCATGCGTCTGCAGTAGCGCATTGGGAAAATACCCTGCGCGCGGGCCGGCGCTTGCGGACTTGGTTGCGCTGGCCAAGGCGGGAAACAATGCCGCCCCGGCCAACGCCGTTTTCAAAATGGTTCGTTTGTTTGCCATCGCAATTACCTCAATTCATCTATGATTATCTTTAAAAATAACATTGCAATAAATGTCTGGACATCCAGACATTTAGCGACATCAGTGCCCGTGCCATCCCGCTTACGGCACCACATCGAAGCGGATCATCATGGCGTGATCCTCATGCGCGTGTTGATGGCAATGCATCATGTACTTGCCGGTGAAGTCCCTGAACCGGACCAGTACTTCCGCCTTCCATCCTGGCAATAACGAAATGGTGTCCTTACGGCCAGCCCATTCAGGCGGAGGCGCCATGCCGTTGATGGACAGGATCAAGAAAGCTTCCAGGTGGATATGGATCGGGTGCGCCCAACCGCCACCGGCTTCCAATTCCCAGATTTCCGAGACACCCTGTTTGACAGCGGCATCGACCCGTTCCGGATCAAAGAACTTGCCGTTGATCGACCATTGGCCGTTATTCCTTTCAAACTTCCATGCTCTCCTTCTGACGCCTACCAGGTTCGCGCGTGGACTTTGTGGACGCAGCAATGCCGGGACCACGCTGTTGTCGGGCGTGCGCTCGCCCACCTCGATACGCAGCATGCGAATGCCCGGAAAGAGCCGCTCTTCCCGCGGCTTTCTCGGATCGTCCTGCGCGATCCGGTTAACCAGGTACAGCACCGTGCCTGGCGCGTAAAGGGAAAAGTCGACAATAATGTCCGCGCGTTCGGCCATCCCCAGCAAGATTTTCTGAAGCGTCAATGGGCGCTCCAACAAATTGCCGTCGCTGGCAATGAACGTAAAGTCCTGATTGCGGTCGCGCTCGTCGGTCAGATACATTTCGAAATAACGGGCCATGCTGCCGTTGAGAAGACGGAAGCGGTACTTGCGCCCTTCCACGCGGAAGTACGGCTGAACTTTTCCATTAATTAGGAAATGGTTGCCCAGAAAACCTTCGTTATTGAACTGGTCGAAAGAAAGATTGCCGCCGGCATCAAATTTTTTATCCTGCAAAAGCATGGGAATGTCATACCGGCCCACGCCGCTCGGCAAGCGCAAACCCGTCGCCTCATTCCCCGTGTCGAGCGAGTCGAACAAGAGATGAAACCCGGCCAGGCCTTTGTACACATTTGCTGCCGTAAACTCGTCGCGATGGTCGTGATACCAAAGGGTGTTGGTGATCTCGCGTATATCCCCGCCGTGCGGAAAATTCGGATAGTGATAATCGTAGAATTCCCCCGGGCTGCTCAAGGTCGGCCCATCCTTGCGCAAGCTGAAATAATCACTGGCAAAGCCGTCGGACGCCGGTCCCACATGGCCACTATGCAGATGAGTGGAAATTTCCGGCGAACCGAAACCGACATGGTCCAGAGGCAGTTGATTACGGAACCGCACCAGCATCGGAATGTTGACGCGACCGACGAATGTGGGGCCCGGGAGCAACCCGTCATAACCCCATATCTGTTCTTCGGGTAATTGCGTGTGAAACCGATGGGATGCCGCCCGCACATTGATTTCGTAGAAAACCTGGGGCGGAAAATCTTCGAACCGCTGGTGCGGATCACGGCCGGCTTCGCCTTTAACGGGCAACTTGCCAGGAGATGGCGTCAAGGTCGTTGGCGCCTTTACCCGCGGTATCGGAAGCGGGTCAAGAAAAGGCTGCAGGTAAGGCGTGACAAACGGCGCATCAGCGGCGGCGGCATCGCTGACCTGGTAGGAAAATAACCCATAACCGGTTGTTGCGACGCCTGAAGTAATTCCCAATTTTAATAGCCGCCTGCGGTTCAACTTTGGCGTGTCATTCGGTGAAAAATTCGTCATCGCAGAGTCCTTGAAAAAAATGGTTAAATGTGCAAAACCGATCATGGCGTCGCTGCGTGAACCATATTTGATCTAGCTCAAATGAACCACGGCGCACGATTAGCCGGCGCATGATTTGCTCAAGCATGTTTTGATTGGTATTTAAAGGTCGGCGCTTCAGGGCACGCATCCGGAATGCTGCCTGCGGCCATTTCAGTTCTTCAGATTACGGACGTACAAGCGCTGTCATGAAAACGCGCAAGAAATCCACGCTTTCTTCAGGACTTGTATACCGCCCCGAATCGCTTGGCTGTGCGCAGGTCGGTGGTTTGATTTTTCCCACCCCAAGGATGTCCGGAACTGCGATTTTCACGCCCTGTCCAATGCACTACAAGCGAAACAAATGGCATCAACAGGTGCCGAAGGGGAAAGCCATGAACACCACGCGTGTTGCCGCAGCGTTAGCAGGCACCGGCGTGCTCGCACTTGCCACGTTGCCCGCCACTCAGGCCGAGCGTCTTGATCTGGTCGATCCCTTGTTCGGCAACGCCGGTCAGGCCGCATGCGCGGCGGCGCAAGCCGGCCACCCGGCGCTGCTTGCGCGCTTGATCCTGGCGCAGGCCGAAACCGGCCCATTCCAGCCGGGACAGCAATTGCCTGCCAAGCGGCCACTGGCACCCCGCCCCTTTACAAAGATCTGGGTACGCTGCATGTTGCCGTCACCACCGCCCAGGCGTATTTCGACCAGGGCATGCGGCTGGCTTTCGCCGTCAACCATGCGGAAGCGGCCCACGCGTTCCGTGCGGCGCAGCGATTCGGTCCCGACTACGCCATGTGTTACTGGGGCGAAACGCTGGTGCTGGGAGCGAACATCAACGCGCCGATGTTCCCAGCCGCGGTCGCGCCGGCCGACAGCGCCGCCGCCCGCCCGGTGGCGCTGTCGGCGCGCGCCTTCCCCAACGACGACACCATCCAGGTCTTGTTCGCCGAATCGCTGATGGACCTGTCACCCTGGAATTACTTGGCAGCGGGCGGCAGTCAACCTGGCAAGCGCACCACCGGGATGGTCGGCCTACCCGAACGCGTCCTCGAACGCAATCCGGCCCATCCCGGCGCAATCCGCTGCTACCCCCACGCAATGGAAACGTCGATCCAGCCCGGGAAAGCCTTGCCGCATGCGCGCCGTCCGGCGCGGTTTATTCCCGGCGCCGGACACCTCGTCCACATGGCGTCGCACATCTACTATCGCCTCGGCTTGTACAAGGAGGCACTGCAAAGCAACCTGCGCGCCATTGAAGTCGACGGGCGCGACTTCAACCGCAAGGGCGCGGCAAGCGACAGCCGCTGCGAAATCGACGCCATCGAGCGCAGCGCCGACTTCAAGCCGCTTGCCGACTGGGGCGTGCCGGCGCGGCAGATCGTGCAAACCGCGCGCGCCGTGACGAACGGCTGGCTGGCCGATGCCCTGAACGATCTGCCGGCGGCAATCAAGTCTTACCAGGAGGCCGTTGCGATCCAGGACGGCCTGCCTTACACGGAGCCGCCATGTTGGTACTATCCGGTGCGCCAGTCGCTGGGTGCGACATTGCTGCGCGCCGGCCGGCTTGACGAGGCCGAAGACGTGCTGCGCGCCTCGCTGGCGCGCACGCCGAATAACGGATGGGCGCTGAGTGGCTTGATGGCCGTTTATCGTGAGCGCGGCGACCGCGCCGCGCTTGCCGCGGCCCGCAAGCGGTTCACGACGACCCCGCTTGGCACGCCGCAGAGGCCGCCATTGTCGGCCTTGTGATCTGCTGCGAAGCTACCCGGGACAACGCGAACCGTGTTTCACTTCAGCGCGTTCCACAGCCGCCGATAGGCGCCGTCAGGGTCATGCTCGCGAACCTGCTTCTGGAGATTGAATCGTCTGCCATTGCGTGGATCGGTGCCTCGACCGGCGATGTACAACCAGTTGCCTTGATTGCTGTAGACGTCGTAGTCAAGCAACTGCGCCTCGAACCAGGCCGCACCTGCGCGCCAGTCGCAGCCCAGATCGTAAATCAGGTAACTTGCGACAATCTGGCGCAGGCGGTTCGACAGATAGCCGGTGGCGCAGAGCTCCGCCATCCCTGCATCGACCAGCGGCTCGCCGGTTCTGGCCTGGCACCAGGCGTCGAATCGGCGCCCATCGTGGCTGGGCCGGGGCAAGCTGGTCAGGCCTTGCGCACGGTACAGCTGCGCGCCGTACTTCAGATGCAGCAGGCGGAAATAATCACGCCACAGCAATTCGAACCAGATCCAGTAGGTGCTGTCGTTGGCGCCGTGCGCCACCTCAAATTTCTTCAGAGCAGCATAGGCCGTGCGTGCAGACAGCGCTCCGGATGCCAGCCATGGAGAAAATTTGGTCGAATAATCGACCCCCGTGACATCATTGCGGGTCAGTTTGTACGTGTGCGCCAGCTTGCGATCAAAATACTGGCGCACGTGTTCAGCGGCGGCACTTGCGCCGCCGGCAAACAGCGGCAAACCATACGGAAACGATGAGCGGCTATCGGCTTGATGCCCAGTTTGTTGTGCATCATCGATCCCGGCCTCGCGCGCGCCACTGGCCGTACCCCATTGTTCGGCCAAGGCCGCATAAGCCGGCGGCAAGGGCGGGATTTTTTGCGGGCTTGCCAGCGGTGGCGGCGGCAGCACGTTCTGGCGCTCAACCATGGTACGAAAACTGGAAAAAACGTCGGGTAAAGCATCTGGCAAAAACGGCAAATCGGCCGGATCGAGCAGGCTCGATTGCCACACTGTCTTGACGGTCAAGCCCGCGGCGCGCAAGGCGGCAACTTCCGCTTGCTCTTCTGGTGCAGCAATTTCTTCGCAATACAGCGTGGTCGCGCCAACGGCACGCGCCAGTGCCGGCAGCAGTTCTGCCGGGTTTCCGGCTACCTCCAGCAACTGGCTGTCGCGCGACGCAAGCTGCATTGCCAGGTCAGCCAAGGTTGCGCTCAAAAACTGCTGGCGATGCCCACTGGTGCGTGGCACCTGCCACCGCGTCATCTGCCACGCGGTGGAGCGATGGCAGTAGACGAGCAATACATTATTCGCCTGCTTGCAAGCCTGCAACAATGCCGGATTATCATCCGGGCGCAAATCGTTGCGGAACCAGAAAATGAGCGTGGCTGGTGACACTGGTGATGCTGGTGATGCTGGTGACACGGGTGAGGTGGCGGCAGCGCCGGCTGCCGCAAGCGAAAGCGGATTCATGCTTGACGCTTGCTGTCTTGCCGACAGCGGTCTGAACAGTATTTCACGTCGGCCCACACCTTTGCCCATTTCTTGCGCCATGTAAATGGCAGATTGCACTGCTGACAGAGTTTGCTCGGGAGGTCAGATTTTTTTCGCATGCGCATTTAAGCAGTCCTATCTCGTCTAATTTATAACACAAGCTGTGTGAACCGGATAGTCTGCACGATGTTGGAACAGGGCGGCGACAGTTGTTGCGCTTGTTGCGCATAATGGGGGACACTTATTTTGAGCGAAGGATAGAAATGATGATGCAAACTGAAACCGCCATCCTGGCGGGAGGCTGCTTCTGGGGCATGGAAGAACTGCTGCGGCGCATTCCCGGCGTGCTGAGTACGCGCGTTGGCTATACCGGTGGCGACGTGCCCAATGCCACCTACCGCAACCATGGCACGCACGCAGAGGCACTCGAAGTCGTGTTCGACCCGCGCCGGATCAGCTATCGCCAGATCCTGGCATTTTTCTTTCAGATCCACGACCCGAGCACGGCGAACCGCCAGGGCAACGATGTTGGGGCGAGCTACCGTTCGAGCATTTTTTATCTTGATGACGACCAGAAGCGCATCGCCGAACAGACCGTGGCCGACGTCGATGATTGCGGCCTCTGGCCCGGCAAGGCCGTCACCGAGATCGTTGCGGCGGGTCCTTTCTGGGAGGCCGAACCGGAACACCAGGACTATCTTGGACGCAATCCGCAGGGGTACACTTGCCATTTCATTCGACCCGGATGGACGCTTCCCGACGCGTGAAGTCGACTGACGGGAGCGCCGGGGCGCTTGCGGCCGGCTGCGCGGCGTTGAAATTGGCTCACACCGGCACAGCTGCAAGCGCGAACATTGAACCGACATTGAACTTGTCATTGCCAAAGTTCTAGCGAATCACGTTGGACTTATCATTTTTTCTTCACTATCATTGAATCTATCGGTTCAATTTAGGTTCAATTTATGTTCGATGTACGTTAAGTGCAAGTTTAATTCAAGCAGTCCACACCGTGTCACTTCGCGACAGCCGCCCACAACCCCCGCATTTCGCGGGGGTCCAACTACAGGAGTTTACAATGAAGAAGTTCCTTATTGCAGCAGCCCTTACCATGGCACTCGGCTCGGCAAATGCGGCCGACATCGTCGATACGGCCAAATCGGCCGGCACGTTCAATACGCTGGTGACGGCAATTGAAGCGGCGGGCTTGGTCGACACACTCAAGGGACCGGGGCCATTCACGGTATTTGCGCCAACCGACGCGGCATTTGCCAAAATACCCAAGGCCAAGCTTGACGCACTGCTGAAAGATAAAGCAGCGCTGGCCAAGATTCTCACTTATCATGTCGTCTCAGGCAAGGTCATGGCCGCTGACGTCAAGCCGGGCATGGTCAAGACAGTCGAAGGCGCCTCGTTCACCGTCAAGTCCATGGGCGGCAAAGTCATGGTCGACAAGTCGCACGTCACCAAGACCGATATCGCCGCCGACAATGGCGTGATCCACGTCATCGACACCGTAATGATGCCGAAGAGCTGACCTGCCTGCAAAATCGCGGTGCAGATACACGGAGCGTCAACATCAATGTTGGCGTTTTTCCATACCGATCAAACTCGATTAAACTCGATTAAACTCAATCGCATTCGCGCACAAAACGGCACATCATGATGGACAGCCTTCCCGACCAGTTTCACGCCTTGGTGATCGGCGCGTCCGGCACGATCGGTGCTGCCTTCGTCGATGTCCTGCGCGATTTGCCGCGCTGCGCATCGGTGCATGGCCTGCACCGCCATTCGCCGTTGCGGCTCGACTTTGCCGACGAAGACAGCATTGCCCAGGCAGCGCGCGAACTTTCTGCCGGCCCGCGCTACCATCTTGTCATCAACGCCGCCGGCTTGCTGCACACGGAAGCGTTCATGCCTGAAAAACGCCTGGCTGAGCTCAATTACATGCAGATGCAGGCGACTTTCCAAGCCAATACCTTCGGCCCCGCGCTGGTGCTGCGCCACTTCGTGCCACTGCTCGATGGCGAGCGCGCCGTCATGGCCACGTTGTCGGCCAAAGTGGGCAGCATCGGTGACAACCGGCTCGGCGGCTGGTACAGCTACCGCGCGTCGAAAGCGGCGCTGAACATGCTGATCAAAACGGCTGCCATCGAGGTGGCGCGCAGCCAGAGCAACAGTGTGCTGGTCGCGCTGCATCCGGGCACCGTGTCGTCGCGCCTGTCGCAGCCGTTTCGCGGCGAGACCATCGGGCGCCCGGCACACGCCGCCGCCGCCGACATGCTCGGCGTGCTCGACACACTGACGCCGGCCGACAGCGGCTCGTTCAGATCGTACAACGGCGCCGAACTGCCCTGGTAGTGCGGCGCGGGCGCCGACACGCTGTCGATATTTCCGTAACTCCGTGCTAGCACGCGCCCATGCGCTGCGCCAGCGCGCGCCCGCTCAGCCAGGCCGCCTCGACGGTGCCGCCATTGAGCCAGTCGCCGCACAGACCCAGAGCCTGTCCACGGTCCCAGCTGCACATGTCATTTTCTGCTGCCGCGTTAGCCTCAGCCTCAGCGTGTACCGTGCTGGCGTAGCGCCAGCGGTGCGCGCTCCAGTGCTCGGGGGCCGGCCCTCCCAGCTGCGCAAATTCCGGCAGCAGCAGCGCGGCGATGCTTGCCGCATCGCGTTCGATATGCGCCTCGCTCCATTCGGCGCTGGCATGCAGCAGCCAGGATTCACCGCTGCCGCCGCGGCCCGGCTTGGCGCTGTCGCGCGCAACCCAGCGCAACGCGCCGCGGTTGACGAAGGCGGCGTCGAAGCCAAGTGCGAGCGGCGCCGGGTACTGCAGCATCATGGCCCAGCAGCCTTGCATTCTTGCCCCGGCCGCCAGCGCCGCTTGCAGCGGCGCCACGTCGCGCAACAGCGCCGCCGCTTGCGGCGCCGGCACTGCCAGCACCACCGCGTCGAAGCGGCGCGCGAGCAGCGCTCCCCCTTCCAGCTGCAGGCGCCAGCCGGCTTGTTCGCGCCGCAGCGCACTGATCGCCGCGGCACTGCACAGATCCAGCGTCGATGCCAGAAAGGTGGCCGGCGCCGTCATGCGCGGGGTGCCGACGAAACGTTCGGCGTCGCCGCAGCGCTTGCCAGCGCCGTCGGCATCGAAGCGGAGCACTTCCGGGCGCCACTGCGCGGCCACGCCGGCCTGCTCCCAGCGCGCCACCTCGGCACGAAATTCAGCGTCGCGCGCAGTGAAGTACTGGGCGCCGTGGTCGCATTGCCAGCCGTCGCCCTGGCGGGTGCTCATGCGTCCGCCAGGACCGCGACTCTTGTCGAACAGGCTCACGTGGCAGCCCGCGTGCTGCAGCGCTGCCGCGCACGACAGGCCGGCGATACCGGCGCCGATGACGGCGATATGGGGAAAATTAGGCAAATTGGGTATATTGAATAAGTTGGGCAAAATGATCATGCGGTTTTCACGTTGGTGCGCCCGCCGCGCCCGGTGCTCAACGCCAGCCTTGCAGCCATTGCGCGGCGTCGTTCAGTTCGCGCCAGCGCAAAGTGAAACTGCGCCCGGTCAGCACCGCCTCCATCGTGACGGCGTCGACTTGCGTGCCGGGCGCTTCCGGCGCGATCAGGCTTGTCACGATGAAGTGCTTTTCGCTGTTGGCCGGGACGGCAGCGGTCCATTTGCTGTGCAGCAGCTTGGCTGCCTGCAAATGCAGCGTCGTTCGCCCGTTATTCACGTCCACGCACCAGCGACAGGAACTCGCTGCGCAGCGACGCGTTGTCGCGGAACGACCCTCGCATCACGCTGTTGGTCATCCGGGTGTCGCTGTCCTTGACGCCACGCCATTGCATGCAAAAGTGATCGGCCTCCATCAACACCGCCAGGCCGTCCGGCTGCATCTTCTGCTGCAGCAGGTCGGCCAGTTGCACCACCGCTTCTTCCTGGATTTGCGGACGGCTCATGATCCACTGTGCGAGGCGCGCATACTTGGACAAGCCGATCAGGTTCGAGTGCTTGTTGGGCATGACACCGATCCAGACCTTGCCGATGATCGGGCACAGGTGGTGCGAACAGGCGCTGCGAACGGTGATCGGGCCGACGATCATCATTTCGTCGAGGGCAGACGCGTTCGGAAACTCAGTCACCGGCGGCATCGCCGTGTAGCGGCCGCCGAAGACCTCGTGGATGAACATCTTGGCGACGCGTCGGCCGGTGTCGCGCGTGTTATGGTCGGCCGCGGTGTCGATGACCAGGCTTTCCAGCACCTGTTTGAGCTTGGCGCCGACTTCCTCGACCAATTCGTCGAGTTCACCCGGCTCGATGCATGCGGCGATATTATCGTTGGCAAAATAACGCGCCTGGCGCGCGAGTAGTCGGGCGCGGATGCGTTGCGAGACCGTGGTCTGCACGGGTTTGAAGATGACAATGGCGTCGTCCGGCATGGCATTCCTTAAGGTTGGCAACATGCCTCACATCCCGGCAGGCAAAGGCAGGCCATCGGCCCGCGCGAGCCGCTCGAGTGCAGCTTCGAGCAACATGCGGGCGGAGCCGGCGGCGTGATTCATTTGGTCATGCAGCAGCGCATCATCAGACGAGCGCAAGGCGCACTGCGTGCTGTAGCGTTCGAAGCTGTTGAGCATCAGCAGGATGTCGCACAGGTGGCGCGGGCATTCGCAATAGACACTGCTGCTGGCGGCGGCCAGCACGGCCAAGGCCTGGTCGTCGAACCGGGGCGGGGCCGGCGCTCCCGACCGCAGCGTTGCGGCCTGCATTGGCGCCACCGGCGCCGGCACTGCCGCCAATGCTGCCTGGCACAACAGTACGATTTCAGCGGCATCGGTCGGCGCGCGCGCGACCAGGCAGCCGTGTGCGCGCAACTGGCGAATGGTCGCATTGGCGCAAAAACGGTACAGCACCACGGTGGCCACGCCCAGTTGCTGGCGCAGCGCGACAAGCGCCGGCACCGCGCTGTCGTCCAGTTCCGACATTTCGATGAGCAGCACCTCGGCGCCGGCGCCCGCCAGTTCAGCGATCGCGGAATCCAGTTCCCGGCAATTGGCAACGATGTCGAGCGCCAGCAATTCACGTCCGCCACCGGCCAGGCGTGGCGCCAGTGCCCGGCCTACCAGCGCCACCCGCAGCGGCTGCGACGACGCGCGCTGCACCGGCACCACCGCCAGCGCGCCCAGCTGTTCAAGCGGCAGTTGGGCCAGCGCGCCGATCGGATGACCCTGGTCGACCAGTTGCTTCATCAGCCTTAGCCGGCGCACCTGGGCATCGGAATACAGGCGCTGCCCGTGCGCACTGCGGCCGGTGTCGGAAATGCCGTACCGGCGCTCCCACACCCGCAGTGTTTCGACCGGCAAACCGGCCAGTCTGGCGGCAACACCGCTGCGGTAGTTGCCTGTCTGGCTGTCGGCAGAAGCAGGAGATTGTATGATCTGAACCATTGAATGAACCGTTAGTGAACCGTTGATTATTAAGTATAGCGCATAAATTTTGGAAAATTGGCTGCACACGCAAACAATGACGGTACAATTCCTGTTCAATTTAAATCAAAGTTACGCATATGAAACCAAGCGCGATAGCACCGTTGTTGATGGTATTGAGTCTGAACGCGGGCGCCGCCGACGTGCCGCCCGCCAATGCCGGCAAGCCGCTCGCCACCATTGCGGCGCTGGATGTACCGCGCTACATGGGAACCTGGTACGAGATTGCAAAGTTCCCCAACCGGTTCCAGAAAAAATGCGCCGGCTTCACCACGGCGACGTATGCCGCCCTGGCCGATGGCACGCTGCAGGTGGTGAACCGCTGCCGCAGCGCCACGGGCGACACCGAAGAGGCCGTTGGCGCCGCGCGCCAGGTCGGCGGGCCGGACTCGCCCAGACTGAAAGTGCGTTTCGCCCCGGCGTACCTGTCCTTCCTGCCGATGGTGTGGGGCGACTACTGGGTCGTCGACCTGGACCCCGACTACCAGCTGGCCGCCGTCAGCGAAGCGAAACGCGAGTACCTGTGGATTCTGTCGCGCTCGCCCAAGGTCGACAAGGCACGCTACGACGCGCTGGTGGCGCGCCTGGCCGGCCAGGGACTGGACGTGCGCAAACTGATTCCTACCCGACAGGAATAGGACGAACATGTTCGATCAGCTAATATAGTGATTTCGCCATCACGGTCGCAGCGCATGCCGGCCTAGTCAACACCATGAAAATTCTCGAATACGCCGAGTTCTCGCCGCCACGCAACCGGACGCAGTACGACAAGGTCAGGCAAGCCATCGAGCGCGACGACTTCCGCTCGGCCGACGTCAAGAAACTGGCCAATGGCGCGCACGGCAAGTTCTATCGGGCAAAGCTCGACTATGCCGACCGCCTGCTGTTTTCCACTGTGCGCTTTCAAGGCGAAGTGTACGCACTGATGCTCGAGGTGATCGAACAGCACGCCTACGACAAATCGCGCTTTTTGCGCGGCGCCCAGATCGACGACGACAAGATCCCGGCGGCAGAGGCGGCAGAGGCGATCGAGAACGCCGAGCCGGTGCGCTACCTGCACCCGGAACGTCGGCTGGTGCATTGGCTCGACAAGGTGATTTCGTTCGACGACGCGCAGCACGGCGTGTTTCTGCTGCCAGCGCCGTTGATCATCGTCGGCAGCGCCGGCAGCGGCAAGACGGCGCTGACGCTGGAGAAAATGAAACAGGCGCAAGGCGAGGTGCTGTATGTAACGCATTCGGCCTATCTGGCCCAGGCCGCGCGCGACCTGTACTATGCGCAGGGCTTCGAACGCGAAGGGCAGGAAGCGACCTTTCTTTCCTATCGCGAATTCCTCGAATCGATCCGCGTGCCGAGCGGGCGCGAAGCCAGTTGGCGCGATTTTGCCGCATGGTTCGCGCGCATGCGCCAGCAATTCAAGGGCATCGACGCCCACCAGGCGTTCGAAGAAATCCGTGGCGTCCTGGCCGCCGATGCCGCCGGCGTGCTGACACGCGATCACTACCGCGCGCTCGGCACGCGGCAATCGATTTTTGCCGCCGGCGAGCGCGATGCGCTCTACGACCTGTTCGAGAAATACCGCGCCTGGCTGCTCGAGGCCAGGCTGTTCGACCTGAACCTGGTGGCCCACGAATGGCTTCCACAGGCGCAAGAGCGGTATGATTTCGTCGTCGTCGATGAGGTGCAGGATCTGACCGTGGTGCAACTGGCGCTGGTGCTGCGCTCGCTGAAGAAACCCGGCCAGTTCTTGCTGTGCGGCGATTCGAATCAGATCGTTCATCCAAATTTTTTCTCCTGGAGCAAAGTCAAGACCTTGTTCTGGCGCGATCCGGAACTGGCCGAGCGACAGCAATTGCAGGTGCTGCGGGCAAATTTCAGGAACGCCACGCAGGTGACGCGGGTTGCCAACACCCTGCTGAAAATCAAGCACCGGCGCTTCGGTTCAATCGACCGCGAGAGCAATTTTCTGGTCGACGCCGTCACCCAGGAAGCCGGCACGGTGAGCCTGCTGGCCGACAGCGACAGCGCACGGCGCGACTTGAATGCCCAGACCCGTCGATCGACACGGTTTGCGGTGCTGGTGCTGCGCGACGAAGACAAGGCCGCCGCGCGCAGCCAGTTCGACACCCCGCTGATCTTCTCGGTGCATGAAGCGAAAGGACTGGAATACGACAGCATCGTGCTGTTTCGCTTCGTCTCCGACAACCGCGCGCCGTTCCACGAGATCGCCGAAGGGGTCACCGCGGCCGACCTTGCCAGTGACGACCTCAACTACAGCCGCGCCAGGGACAAGACCGACAAGTCACTTGAAATCTACAAGTTCTATGTCAATGCCCTGTACGTGGCGCTGACGCGGGCGATCCGCAACGTCTACCTGATCGAGTCCGATGCCGGGCACCCGCTGTTGCGCTTGCTCGACATCGCGCAGGCCGGCGCTGCGACCAAGGTCGACGCCCAGGCATCGAGCCTCGAGGACTGGCAAAAAGAAGCGCGCAAGCTGGCGCTGCAAGGCAAGCAGGAACAGGCCGAAGCGATCGAGCGCATGATCCTGAAAACCACGCCGGTGCCGTGGCCGGTGTTCGACGAGGCCAAGCTGCGCGAAACGCTGGTAAAAGTGTTTCGCGAACGGGCGCCGGGCAGCAAGCCGAAAAGCCAGCTGTTTGACTATGCCACCTGTTTCGACGAGCCGCTGCTGGCCTACTTCCTGGGTCACGATGCCGGCTTCGAGCAGGCGCGCAACTTCCGCAATCTCGGCGCCACGCTGGGACGGCGCCATTACCTGCCGTATTTCGCCCGCAACCACAAGGACATCCTGCAGCTGTGCGACAAGCATGGCGTCGAGCATCGCACGCCGATGAATCAGACACCCCTGATGGCGGCGGCGGCGGCCGGCAATGTCGCCCTGGTCGACGCCTTGCTCGCACGCGGGGCCGACACCGGCGCCATCGACCACTTGGGCCGCAATGCGCTGCACTGGGCGATGGCCACGGCGTTGCGCGACGACGCTTACGCGGCAACCGCGTTTGGCGCCATCTACCAGCTGGTGGCGCCGGCCTGCATCGACGTCATGGCCGGCGAGCGGCTGGTGCGGATCGACCGGCGCCAGTCGGAGTATCTGCTGTTTCAGACCATGTGGGTGTTGTTCAAGTCCTGTTTTGGCAGCACCAATTCGAGCGACCGCGGCGCCTTCGACGCCGGCATGCTGCTGGCCGCCTACGCCAGGATGCCGGCCGAGGTACTGGCGCCGGAACGCAAGAAGCGCAGCTTCATTTCCGGCCTGCTGGCGCGCAACGAGATCGACCGCGATTATGCGTACAACCGGCGCCTGTTCAAGCGCTTGTCGACGGGACTGTACCAGTTCAATCCAGAGCTGGCGCTGCGCCGGCGCGGCGCCGAAGACGGCGGCTGGCTGCCGGTGTTTGCGGTTCTCAACCTTCCCCTGGTCAAGGAGTCGGCCGATCCGAGCTATGCCCGGCATATCGACACGCTGCTCGGTCTGGCCGGGATGGCGCCGGCCGCCGAGGCGGTCGCATACGAACACAGCAGCGCAAAGCGCCGTGCCGCGGGGACCATGGCGCAAGCGGCGCCGGCCGCAAAAAAGGCAAGCGACAAGCCCGCAAGGTGAATTTTCACAGCAAGGCAAATGTCGCCCGCATCAAAGCCGGTCAAAATGGGCTGGCATCGTCATCGTCGGGCATCGTCGGGCATCGCCGGGCCGCCAAATCGGACCCGCAATCGCCTGCCAGGCCCTCGAACTTAAACCGGATCCCGAACGTCAAAGAACCAGCAACGCTGTCATCGAATTGGGAATGAAGTTTCACACACCTTCCTGGAGATACCGCATGTCTTCTTTCCTTCTGAGCCGCCGCGCGTTCGTCGGTGCTTCCGCAACCGCTGCCGTCTGCCTGTCGGTTCCCCGCCCGGGTTTTGGCCAGTCGACGATTGGCATGCGGCTCGAATGGCAGCAATTCAGAACCACGCCGCAATACGCATCCTTTCTTGACGCGGTGCGCAAAATGAAGGCGAACACCAACGCGGCCAGCCCGTCATCGTGGGCGTACTGGATCAATGTCCATGTAAATTATTGTCCGCACAACACTGCCTATTTCCTGGCCTGGCATCGCGGCTATCTGCATTACCTGGAGCAGCAGTTGCGCACCGTTTCCGGGGACAATATGCTCAGCATGCCGTACTGGAATTATTACAAATTTCCACGATTGCCAGCAGAATTTACCGATCCGACCCCAGACAATCCCTTGTACATGCCGCGCACCGGCACTACCGTCTACAACGCACTGACGCTGTCGCCGTTTGCTCCCGGCGTCTTCAATTTCCAGCGCGGCACCACCAATGCCTTCGAGCCGCAACTGGAGTCGGCGCCGCATAACCCCGTGCATAACCTGATCGGCGGCGAAATGGCGAACATGACGTCGCCGCGCGACCCGATTTTCTTTCTGCACCACGCAAACATTGACCGCCTCTGGCATGCATGGGCGCTGCCTGACGGCAAAGGGATACCGGGCACCAGCAATCCATATGCGGCATCCACGAGCAGTCCCTACTGGGCAGGCTCGCATACGTATGCGTCCGGGCTGACGATGGCGCGCTACAAAACGTACTTTCCCGGCTGGTTGAACTCTGCCTACAGCGATTACACGCAGCCGACGGTGCTGCCGCTTTCGGCGCGGGCACACCCGGACAGCCCGATCAAGCTGGCGCAAGCCCAGGCGGCGTCGTTGCTGACCCGCCCCGATAGCGCCACCTTCCCGGCGGCGGCGGCGCGCGCCGTGTCGGCCACCAGACGCTCGCTGGGCGGCGTGTTTGGCGTGGTGCTTGACGAAGTGCCGGTCAGCGCGCGCTTGCCGCTGGCCGCGTCAAGCCTGCAAGTATTGCAGGACGCCCTGTCCGTGGCAGTCAGGCCGCCGCCGCACATCCTGCCTGGCACGTTCCAGTCGGTCGTCGTCGTGCTGGACAAGCTGCTTTTGCTCGGCGCCGGCGCGAAGGGAGGGTATTTCTACAACGTCTATGTCAATCTGCCTGTGATCGCCGATGCCGAGCGTGCCCGCGGGTATTTCCTCGGCACCGTCGGTGCGTTTGAGGTTGCCGGCGCCGGGCACCATGGGCCGGCCAGGCTGGAGTACCAGGCCACCGAAGCGCTGGCGCAGCTGTCCGCGTTCGAACTGCAGGATGTCACCGTCTCGCTGGTGCGGATCAACGGCGAGAAATATCCTCGCGGCGCGGTGCTGAAGATCGGCGAGGTGCGCATCGAAGTGTCGACCGCGCCGCCCTGGGATGCCAGCCCCCGGGTCGGCCGGGACCGTGTTATTGCTAAATTGCTGCGTTTGCCGCCGCACCCTCGCCGTGTGCGCCCCTGATGCACCGATAAAGTTCCCGGCCAGTTCGTCGCGCCCAGGTCCGATGCGCAATGCGCCGGCGCCAGAGTAAGCGGCGGCATGCCGACATGCTCGTCACCGTTGCGTTGAATGCTGTATCGTCAAGGTCCGGCAAACGCAGTCCATGGAGCTAGCATGCCCGACCTGATGAATCCGATTCACTTCTACGAACCGCGCAACGGCCACCGCTTGCCGCACGATCCTTTCAACGCCATCGTCGGCCCGCGTCCGATCGGCTGGATCTCGTCGCGCAGCGCCACCGGGATGCTCAACCTAGCGCCCTACAGTTTTTTCAACGCCTTCAACTACACCCCGCCGATCGTCGGCTTTGCCAGCATTGGCTACAAGGACACGGTGCGCAACATCGAGCAGACGGGCGAGTTTGCATGGAACCTGGTCACCCGGCCGCTGGCCGAGGCGATGAACCAGACGTGCGCGCCGGTGCCGCCAGACGTCAGCGAATTCGAACTGGCGGGACTGACGCCGCTTGCCTCGCGCATCATTGCGGTACCAAGGGTGGCCGAAAGCCCGGTGTCGTTCGAGTGCCGCTGCACCCAGGTCGTACAGCTGCAAGCGGCCGGCGGCGCGTTGGTGCCGACCTGGCTGGTGCTGGGCGAAGTGGTCGGCGTGCACATCGCCCGCTCCATGCTCGAGGACGGCGTGTACGACACTGCCAACGCCGGACACATCCTGCGCGGCGGCGGCGCGGCCGATTATTTTTCGATCGAACCGGCGCAACTGTTTCGCATGTTCCGCCCTTGCTGATCCGGCACAATCGCGCCGGCCGCCGTTGGTTGTGCGGGGGGCCACGGTTGCATGGCAGGTAGCGCCCGCATTACCACATCAGGTCGTCAGGAATCTGGAAGGCGGCATACGGATCGTCGGCATCGACCTCGGTGCTGGTCTTATTGACCCGCACGACGAGCGCAGCGTCGCGCTCGGCGATCTTGTCGGCGATGATGCGCGGCACCAGTTCGGTGGCACCGCCTTGGCAGACAATCACCAGCCGCCCCGCCATCAAGTGCCCCTGCACCACGGCGGAAACATAAATTCGTTCGATCTTCTGGTCGTGCGTGAAATTGTAGGCGATATCGCCAGCACCCTTGCCCTGGCGATTCTTGTTCACCAACTGGACAATTTGCGCCAGGACCGCTTTCTGGCTGGCGGCCGCATCGCGCTGGGCATTCAGGTCGCGCACCCGCTCGGCATTCTTGCGCTGCGTCTCGAGTGCGGCCAAGCGCGCCTCATCGACACCTTGCGTGCCGGTGCGGCGCTCGACTTTTTTCTGCTTGCTCTTGTCCTGGTTGGCCAGTTTGGCCTTGTTCTTGTCGACCAGGCCGGTCTTCAAAAACTGATCTTGCAAAGATGCCATGTGTGTTACTCCATATAAATTTTAAATCGGCAATGTAAATGGTAATCCGGCAATGGCAGCGCGCCGTTTATTTGAAGGCGCCAGTGTGTCCCGAGTAGATGGTCGGTTGACGAATGCAGGTGGCGAAACCGGCTTGAAACAGGGAGCAAAGCACGGCAAGGCCGGAGCCTTGCGCGCAGCGGCGACACTGCGACGCCTTGGCTGGCCGGTTTTCATTTTATTTAGTCAACAAATCTGAAACTTGGGACATCAGCATAGCAAATCCGCAGCCTTCCAGCGGCAAACGCTGCTCCGACGCATCTGAAACAGGCCAATAAAACACATAAATTATTGTGTTCAACAACTAACACAATTATTGGTAAACACTGTATAACAAGACATGCAATCGGCCTCGGCGCCGGCAAACCCCTGATGTCCTGAAAAACCAGGCGCAGGATCCGCAAAAAAACAAACAGGAAACCACAATGAAACGTCTCGACACCAAGCCACAAGCCTTGTTCCTCGCAACGATTCTGAGCGCTCTGCTGGCTCTGCCCGGCATCGCCAGCGCAGCCAAACAGGCGCCAGTCAAACTCGGCTCAGCCGGAACCTTCGCGCTGCTGAGCAAGACGGGGGTGACCAATGTGTATGCCTCGGCCATCACCGGCGACGTCGGCGCCAGCCCGATTACCGGTGCGGCGATTCACGTGACGTGCGGCGAGGTTGCCGGCGGGGGGATCATCTACACGGTGGATGCCGCCGGCCCATTGCCATGCAGCGTGACGGCGGCAACCTTGTTGACCTCGGCAATTGGCGACATGGAAACGGCCTACCTGGACGCCGCTGGCCGCCTGTCGCCCGACTTCATTGAACTCGGCACCGGCGAAATCGGTGGCAAGACGCTGGTGCCAGGCCTGTACAAATGGGGCACCAGTGTCAGGATTTCGGCGGACGTGACGCTGCACGGCAGCCCGACCGATGTCTGGATCTTCCAGATTGCGGGCGGCATCAATCAAGCCAGCGCGACCCGTGTGAACCTGACCGGTGGCGCACTGCCCAAGAACATCTTCTGGCAGGTCGCCGACGTCATCTCGATCGGCACCACGGCCCACTTTGAAGGCGTGGTGCTGGCCAAGACCATGGTCGCCGTAAAGACCGGCGCCACGGTCAATGGACGCTTGCTGGCCCAGACCGCCGTGACGCTGCAAAAAAACAGCATCAACCAGCCCGCGCCATAATACCCGCTGCCGCTGCCGCTGCAGCGGCAGCAGGCACGCACAACGCCAACCCATGCAGGTTGGCGTTTTTGTGTTCGCCCTGCATTCACTGCAGGCGGGACGGCGCCGGGTCGATGCTGCTGTGCTGCCCCCTTGTGCACAACAAGGCAGAGCGTGAAAAACGTCGACCATGCGGCCGATTGCCACGATCCGGCGCGCGCTGGCGGGCGGCATCGTGTTCGTGGCTGCAGCGGCGCATGCGCAAAGTCCGCAGACCCCGCACAACCGGCCGCACCATCCTTACCATCCTCACCACCAGTTACTGGCCGATCTCATCAACGCATATCGGGCCGCGCCCGCAAGCGGCGAGGGCCGCCCGGCAGTTCCGCTAGCGCCGCTTGTGCTTGCACCGCCATTGACCAGGGCGCAAGTGGCGTCAGGCGTGTTCCTGGAGCAGGCGCTTGAGCGCGCCGGCTACCCGGCTACCCGGTTGCGCGCGCCGAAGCCATCCACCTGGAAGGCCCGCGCCGCCATGGCCGCCATCCAACACACGTATTGTCGAACCCTGCTCGGCATGCAATTTTCTGCAATCGGCGCAGCACAAACGGGCGACAACTGGCTGATCGTGCTGGCACAACCGGCGCCGCCATCGCCCGTGTCCCAACTGGCCGGTTGGCAGCAAGCAGGAAAAGCCATTCTTGCCGCGGTCAATGCCGCGCGGGCGTCGGCGCGCCAGTGTGACGGGCACCAGGGATTCACCGACATGGGCGCGGCGTATGCCATCGACAGCACACGCGCAACCGCCCGGGCGTATTGGACCCAGGTATTCGGCACGCCGCGTTGAGCATGAAAGTTTTTAAACAAAATCGTCCTTGAGTCGGTTCCCGGCTCTACTGCTGCCCGGACCCCGACCACGCCCGATGTGCTTTTTCGACCGGCGTTTTAAAAACGTAAAAAAGCCCCTTGCGGGGCCTTGTGATGACATTGCGAGCAACTTTTCGTGGCCCGGTATCGATCTGATTTACAACGTCTTGCGGCGACGCGACATGAAACCCATCAGGCCCAGTCCGCCAAACAACAGGGCGATGCTGCCTGGCTCAGGTACGGCCGCCACGATCCCTTTGAGTTCGAAGGTGACGCTTGAGGAAGAACTGTCCATGTAGCCGCTGCTGTTGTGGCCCCAATAGTTGAATGTCACGAACTGATCGAAGGCACCGGCGGTCAAATTATTCAGCGCGATGGAAAATGCATTATTGCTTCCGCCAGCCAGATCGGTGAAGCCGCTTAACCCTGTCAATGTGAAATTATTCACTCCTGTGGTGATAAATGTGCCATTCATCAAGTCGGTATAGGCCGCCGTTCCTCCAGAATTTGCCATTAAAAAGTGTTCGATTGCCGAACCCGTGCCCTGCGCGATGGACCCAAAATCAACGACATATGCATTGCCTGAGCCACTCAAGAAAGGTCCGCCGGTAACGCTCGCCCGGGCGTAATTGTTCACCTGGGCGCTCAGGCCGACTATCTGGCTCGACAGGCTTACATCGGACATTGCGGCGTTATGGCTGACCAACGCAATGGTGGCGTTGCTGCTGAACTGGCCGGCATTGCTGGTGTCAAGGGCAACGTTCAGGCTGCTGCTATCCGTGGTTTGGGCCCCAAGTCCGCCAAATTTGCCGGAACTGGTAAAACCAGCGCCAGCACCGCTTACCAGGGCTTGCAAGGTGTCATTGAAGTCGGCAACAACTGCGGCATTGTTTTCCACTGCCATGTTGCGCGAAGCGCTGTCACCCACGTGGACGATACCGAAATTCACCCGCGCGACTGCCAGCGCCGAGGCGGTCTGGTAGACGCTGCCGGACACGCTGATGCTCTGGCCGTCCAGGCTGGTGTTGGCCAGGCCGCTGTTGCTGCCGTTCGAGGCCAGGTCGATGATGACCGTACCGGACTTGACGCCGGCCGTGCCGGTGCCGCCCAGGCCGACCATCAGGCTGGTGTTATCCGTTGCCGCGCCCGCCAGGTTGGCGATCGCGGTGCCACTGGTGGTGGTGCTGCCGGTAACGGCGCCGAAGGTGGCGTTGAGGCCTTCGGTAAAGCTGCCTGCCGCCGCCGTGTTGTGGATGCTCAGCGCATGAGTGTCGAAGGTGCCGCCGACGCGTATGTTGCCCAGGTTCACGGGTGTCGCGATCGCGCCGGCAGCGGCCAGGTTGTACACCCCGCCATTGATGGTGACGTTCTGCGCCGCCAGGCTGGTGTTGGCCAGGCCGCTGTTGCTGCCGTTCGAGGCCAGGTCGATGGCGACCGTGCCGGTCTTGGCGCCGGCCGTGCCGGTGATGCCGGTGCCGCCCAGGCCAACCACCAGGCTGGTGCTGGTCGCCGCGCCCGCCAGGTTGCTGATCGCGGCGCCACTGGTGATGGTGCTGCCGGTAACGGCGCCGAAGGTGGCGTTGAGGCCTTCGGTGAAGCTGCCTGCCGCCGCCGTGTTGTGGATGCTCAGCGCGTGGGTGCCGAAGGTGCCGCCGACGTGCACGTTGCCCAGGTTCACGGGTGTCGCGATCGCGCCGGCAGTGGCGTAGTTGTACACCCCGCCATTGATGGTGACGTTCTGCGCCGCCAAGCTGGTGTTGGCCATATTGCTGTT
>Ga0326734_1000142_pt1 | contig 21324 bp, 36 predicted proteins | sample 15_GP2_1315_FD_207944 | JGI IMG/M metagenome (GOLD analysis project Ga0326734, IMG submission 207944) | Glacier ice microbial communities from Ngari, Tibet, China - 15_GP2_131.5 | ecosystem: Environmental > Aquatic > Freshwater > Ice > Glacier | place: China: Ngari, Tibet | collected 2018-07-18 | reverse complement strand
CTTGCGTCATCTTGTAGTAGCCATTGATACCCCATTGTTTGCCCCACGAATTGCGGATCCAAACGTATGGCTCACGTACACGATCTTCGTATCCGACTGCCACTACTGCGTGACCACCGTTCATGACATCTTTTGGTCCAGGCAAACGGAGGAAAGTATTGAAGCGCGGGCTCGAGAAGAGTTCAGGCGTTGAGAAGCCGAACGTCACTGGATAGCCAAGAGCAAGAGCGGCTTTCAGTTCTGTCAGGTTGTTGACACGCATATACTCGAAACCGTACATGCGATCGACTAAAGCTTTTCCTTCTGTGTACGCTTGTGGCGGTGGCTTCACTGCAAACTTGCTCTGCACGTACGGCCAGGTTTCTTCGTAGCAAACGCCATAAGTTGCGAGACCTTTGATGACGCTACGAATCGTTGCTCCGACGTCTTCATTGATTGAATTGCCACCATCGAGTTCACGCGCGTTGTAATACGCCATGAGCTTAGAGAATGGGCGCTTCGTGCCAATCGAAATTTCGAGAGCTGAGGTCGACGAGTTGCCTGTGCAGGAACCGATTTGTCCCTGATTTTCGATCTTGTTGCGGATACCAATGATGTTAACGAAACGCGGCAAGGTGATTGCTTGCAGTTTCGTATCCAGCACATTGCTGAACAACATGTCGCGATGGTCTGGAAGGTCGGCTTTCCATTGGTATTTGAGAACTGTGTCCACGCCTTCAGGCACCACCATTGGCGGTGGCACTGGCATGTCAGTTGGTGGAAGTTGGTTGTCTTCTGCTTCTGTGATTGATACTTGGTCAGTCATGGTCTTCTCCTAAAGAAGTGTGTAACCTTCTATTTAGGAGGGAGTTGGTAAGGGTGACGAGAATCGAACTCGTAGCATCTGACTTCAAAGGCCAGCGCAACTTCCATGTCACACCCCATCTGTTTGGCGCCGCACCAATCGGAATCGAACCACGTTATCTTCAGACTGTTGCAACAGCCCTTTGATTTTGCACCATGCATACCACCCTCGAGTTAGGTAGCGGTGCGGCATTGTCTTTAGACTTCTTCGAAATTACCAGCCTCGATTTCGTCGAGAGCACGGTTCAGTTCACGCGCGATGTCTTCAGCGCTTGCATCGGCATTGCTACCGAGCGTGAAGCCGATGTTGGCAACTTGGAGTGACCCAGGTCCAAACATCCGCTTCGATGCGATTTCTACTTCAGTCATTTTATTCTTTCAAAGTTATTTGTGGTATTCGCCGTGGGACGGATTTGTTCTCCGCCACCTAACCCAGCAGCGGAATCACAGCCTGCCATATAGGTGAAAGCGATGATGATCAGAAGAACCCCAATGATCACAGGTTTTGAGAGCTTCATGATAGTCTCCTCGCAAAGAGACTATTTACTTTGTTGGTGCCCAATTGCAGAATTGAACTGCATTCTCATCCTTACCAAAGATGCGTACTACCAATGTACTAAGAGGGCGATGTTTGTTACCAGTTACGAACTCGGCCGGTGTCCATATGCACGAACTGTGAGCTTGGGTAATAACCAACGCCACCACCTTGTGCTGCCAGTGCTGCCTTGTGAATCCTGCTCAGATCACGACCTGGAATTCTAATGTCGATGGCCTTACCATCGAGGTGCATGCTGTGCTTTGCAACACCCTTACTTTGAGCCGCCAGCATTTCGTTCGTTTCAGGTGAACGGTAGCCAGAGATGATATGTACCACGTTACCACCAACTTTGTCTCTCACTCCACTGAGGAGGAGCAGGAGCGCTGGGTCAATCACAGCGATTTGGTCGTTTCGGTGATCTCGTAAAAGCTTGTTGATGTCTGTCAAGGCATCAGGAATAAATTCACCTTCAGCCCAGAACACGGTACGCAGCGATTCGCCAGTGTGCATGTTGAGCAGATTCAGAACTCGTTCGTTGTGCGCGAACGCTGGAAGACTATACGTTGAGGCTATCGCCACAGTACTCTTCAGAAAATTGCGGCGATGGATCAAAGTTTGTTTCCTTTAAATTGGTGCGGACGGAAGGATTCGAACCTCCTCTAGCCTTTTCGTAGAAGATAACCATTTACTAACGGTCACTTGCGCGACAAAACTTGTAAACGACGTTTCTGTGCTAACCATTACACTACGCCCGCATTGCTTGGTCGTGACGGTGGGAATCGGACCCACTTTTGACACCTTATGAGGGTGGCGCATTACCTTAATGCTACATCACGGATATTTCGGAAAGTTATTTATACAAAAAGCACTTTGGGGTGACCGACGGGAATCGAACCCGCACTATCTCCTTCACAGGGAGAGTTGCTACCACTACAACACAGCCACACTAAAATACTCTCAACTACTGGGTGGTGGGAGCACTGGGGATCGAACCCAGTCTGGAGTTTCCTCTCGCCAGATTAAAAGTCTGGTGCCTACCCATTTCGGCATTACTCCCCACGAGGTCTTACTGAATTCCTGGTGGGGGCGGCGAGAATCGAACTCGCGACATTCTGGTTAAAAGCCAGATGCTCTACCAATTGAGCTACACCCCCAAAGTTTGGCACATTTGTCACTTGACATAACAGTCACTCCTTTGGGTTAAATATTTCTTCGCGGAACAATTCTTCTTCACGTTGAGAAGCGTCCCAGCCTTTGAACCACTCTTGTCGAAAGACAATCATGGGGTTGTTATTGTAAGGATTATCGTCTCTGGCCTTACCGCGACCATGAGCTTTGTATCCTTCTTGATGTGCAGCATTTTCCATGCAGCCTCATTGTTGGTCCCACCTGAGAGAATCGAACTCCCGTTTCAGCGTTCGTAGCGCCGCGCAATATCCACTATACGAAGGTGAGAATGTTTTGGTGCTGCCTGTTGGTAACGATCCAACCTGTTCGGCTTTTCAGACCGATACTAATCCGTCTCAGTTAAGGCAGCAATGTTCTGGCGACTCGGAGGGGAATCGGACCCCCTTCTTACCCTGGACAGGGGTAGGTAATACCAATATACGACCGAGCCATCTGGGGGTGATTTTGGGAGTCCAACCCATTCTCTCGGAGTTTCAGGCTCCGCTGTGCTAAACGTTACACTAAAACCACCTTTGAAACTTGGCGTCCCGACGAAGGAGTTAAACCTTCGGCCTGCCCCCTTTAGCTGAGGACCGCTCTGTCACTGAGCTATCAAGACATTTGAAACTTGGCTCCCCAGGCAGGACTCGAACCTACGACATTCTGATTAACAGTCAGACACTCTACCAACTGAGCTACTGGGGAATTGTTTTGGTACACCATCCAGGTATCGATCCTGGCTCTCCGGGATTTCACGCCGGCGCTTTCTCCTGATTAGCTTAAGGTGCTTTGTTCTGTTGCTGCTTTGTACATGTCATCGTACGTTTGCAGTTGTTCCATGTACCGGCGAATCCATCGCATGAAGAACATTCCTTTGTCTTCTGCTTTGAATACTGCGCCGGTCGTATCCTCAAGAGCAACCGGGAATTCGAAACCGTCTACACAGACGTACCAGAGTTCTGCGGCTTCGAACCGGACAAACTTTACTGGATTAGCTACACGCTCTTTCAAACTCATGATTACTTCCTTATTATGGCGGACCAAACGGGTTTCGATCCCGCTACCTCTCGAGTGACAGTCGAGTGCTCTCCCAATTGAGCTACTGGTCCAGTGTTTGGAGTTCCGTGGGGGAATCGAACCCCAGTCGCAATGACGGTAGCTTGAAAGGCTACTGACCGTTACCAGCAGTCATCACGGAACAATGTTTGGTGCTTTGCCACTGGGCTTTAACAGTGGATGCCCTTCCCTTTCGGTACACGGGCGTTTTCCGCTTAAACTACAAAGCATGTTTTGGTGGGGCGAGTCAGAATCGAACTGACCTCTCTCAGGTTAAGAGCCTGGACTTCGCCAGCAAAGTTTCCGCCCCAAATTTTGGTACCACGAGAAGGAGTCGAGCCTTCGCATCAGCGCTTCGTAGGCGCCGTGCCTAATTCCCTAGGCCGTGGTGTTAATCTTCCTTACCGTCATCGAACTTTTGAAAGTGTTTATCAACTTCTTTCCAGAGTTCGTTCTCCGGCGTGCCAAGCTTTGCAGTGAACACTCCAGCTTTCACAAAGCGGCCTTTACGTTTCTTCATTGCATCGAACTGCATGCGCTTTCCGTTTTCAGTCTTGGTGATGTTCTTGATTTTATACAAGGAACTATCACCAGTGACTTGTTCTTCATTTAAGAGTTCTTGCAGCTTCATGGTTTTCCTAAGTTATAGAGTAACCATGTATTTAGCTTATGCAGCCACACGATCTGGTTTCTGCGCGTCGAGATGATCGATCCATGCATGTGGGGACATTCCCCTTTCAAGCATATGAATCTTCTCGAAGCCGTTGTCCTTCGTGATCAGGGACTCTTTGTCCTTGATGCCGCCGGTGTACTTACCATCACCTTTCTTGTGCATCAGATCGCCCGTTGCCGGATCGATCGAACCCCAAGCCCGAGTGTGCTCGGTCATGATAACTTCCACGTAATACTTTGCCCCAGTGCGAGCTGATACTGCGATGAACCGTCCGGTTTCGTCTGTGTTCGTAAGGAACCGTTTGTTGAAATCGTCGTTCATGGTGTATCTCCTGCTTTGGTTGTGGTTAATTGGCAACCGCGGTGAGAATCGAACTCACTTCATCCTGCGTCAGAAGCAGGTGTATCTCCAAGACTCACGGCATCTGTTTTGGCTCCCCAGGGCGGACTCGAACCGCCATATTATGCCCGCAGGCTTTTACGTCTGATTAACAGTCAGGTCTCTTACCATTAGAGTACCGGGGAATAGTGTTACTGGTATCGCTGACGGGTTTCGATCCCGCTTCTTCTCCTTGAAAGGGAGACGTCCTAGCCACTAGACGACAGCGATATAATTGGTTCTTCGACAAATGCCCGAAGGCGTGCGGTTACAAGGGGGAATCGTAGAGGGATAACCTTGTGATTGCGAAACGGTCAAAGAATTCTGGCAGAAGTGCTAGGAATCAAACCTAGACTAGAAGAGTCAAAGTCTCCTGTGCTATCACTACACTACACTCCTATAACTTGGTCCTTCGAGAAAGAATCGAACTTTCGTATCCCGCCTATCAAGCGGGGGTTCTACCATTGAACTATCGAAGGAAATTCTGGCTGGCCTGGAGGGAATCAAACCCCCACTAAAGGTTTTGGAGACCCTTGTGCTATCACTACACCACAGACCATTTGTATTTTCAAAGTCCACGTTCATGCGATGCTACCGCAGTACTTGCTCAATCACCAGCAACTTCTAGGTGGTGAGCATGTAGACTTTGAAAATACGTCTCGAACTAAATCAAGACGTACAAACATATCCATCCCTTTGTCGCGCTCGTCCGCCTGAAGAGTACTCGGCGGAGTCATAGTGGTCCAGCTGTCATTTCTATACCGCGGAACTTAACGCGGTGTCAGGCAAAGAAAAAGGGCCCGTTACTTTCGTAAGGGCCCTAGTTCGGTTCGGGGTGCAGAAACTTAGATCGTCTCTGTTCCTCCATGAACTTGGGCCTTACCATTTTCCTCTTTATTAAAGCGGCGCGTAAAGCGCATGGTATCGCACTGGCTATGCCATTGCTGCTCCATGTGATTCGTGCGTTTAATAATCGAGTTCATGATACGTCCTTGTTTATTCGGTTGCAGCAAATTCGCTGCTGATGTAATTATATATGGTATTTCTGAGAACCGCAGAATTTATCTTCAACGCGATTTTCGTTCAACACCGTTGTTTCGTTCAGTGAGATCATTCTACCATGATTTTCGATCGAGTACAACTTATTTTCGATTTATTTCACGTTGATCAAACTCAACATCCAGGCGGTGATCTGCTTGAGTAGGTAGTAATTATACGCCATAAGCTGATCTGCTATAAATAATATACGTGTTGAAACCCAGAGGATATATAAATGAAATCCAAAACTCCCGTGCCTGCATCGCCGCAGCCGTCGAAGTCTTTCCTTCAGCGTTACGGTGTAGTGTTAGCGGTGGTCGTTATCATTGCGATCATTGCGGTGAGCATCATCTCGACCGTGCTTGTGTTGCGGCGTGAAGCTTCCAAACCGCTGGTGCAGAAGCCAGTTGTGATCGCAGACTTGCCTGGTCCAAAATATCAGTTGAGCAAGCGGTCAAAAGAACAACTCGACGTATTGTCAAGACAGAACGATAACATCGTGGCCACATTTGTGACGCGATCGAAGTACTCGAAGAACGAAAGCCCAGTCATTCACGTCTGGTCACGACCTGGTGATAAAGAGGTTGTTGACGCCGCGATTAAATTGGTTTCCGGCCGCGGTCTTTCTTCAGAGGAAGTTAACGCATTAGCTCTTAAAAACCCAGAGCAAACGGCACGACTTTTGCGCGACTCAGAAGAAGCGAAGCTTGGGTTGGTCAAGTGCCTGCCAGTTGCTGATGTTCCATCGGTAGATCCAAATCTCAAAAAGATTTCGACTGGTATTTGCTACGCAACTATTCCACCGTTCGAATCAGAAGCTTCACTGGCGATTGTTGTGATAACTGATACGCCGCTTGCAAATTATTCAGATCTTGTAGAAATGCGCCGAGTCTTGTTGGCATTGCAGATTGACATTTTCAACCGCGACTTCCAAGGTCGAGAAACGTGGGCTCATCCGTAAATGAAAGACTTTCTTCAAAGGAACGCAGTGCTTATATCCGGAGGTCTGGGTGTTGCATTCGTCGTTGTTTTCCTGCTTTTCGTTCTTCTGCTTGCAGCGAAGGAACAGCGGGACGCGTTCGCCCGTGTTGATACTCCGGTGGAAGGCTTTGGTAATCTGCCTGGAAAAAGCGATAAAATCAGCGAGCGGTCCGAGAAGGAAATTGCTACATTGCTCGGAGACAATCCAAATGTCATTGGTGGTTGGGCTTCAAAAATTCATTACGCCAAGACAGAAAATCCGGTCATCTATTTCTTTTCCAAGGACCCGGTGGTCAATCTTGCAATGGCAAATTATGGCAAGCTGCAAGCAAGCGGTAAGGGATATTCCTCAGCAGAATTGAACGCTGCAACTCCGCAGTCAGAAGCAAACTCGCAAGATGCGAAAACAGGTTTGATTCGGTGCGGGCCGTTGTCGACTACCAACATTGGTAAGCTGGCACCTGGCATCGATACTAAAATAAAAGGTGTCTGCCGTGCAACGATCCCACCGTTCGACGATAAGGTGAACTTGGCAATCGTGATTCTAATTAATGTCGACGGAATGGATCAGAGCGATCCAATCGTCGTTGATATTAGACGCACCATGTTGCAGTTGCAGATTGACATCTACAACCGCGACTTCCGTGGTCGTGAAACGTGGGCGCACCCTTAAAAGTTCATGGCTAAGTAAATCAGTGCTGTTGCCATTGCTACTGTAGCAACAGCTGTGGTAGCCAGAATAGCGGTCAGGTTATTTTCAAGCGTGCTGTAACAACGCAGTGACGCAGTAAAGTATTGCTCACCATCCAAATCCTTCCACGTCGAGAGTGCCAGTTCAATCGGGAACTCTTTACCATTCTTGTGCAATCCAAACAATCGCAACATCTTACCGAGATTCTTTGGCTGCTGTGTCTTGTTGTAACGCTGCATGCCTGCTTTATGTTGGTCGCGAAAGCGTGAAGGCATGATCGTCGCGATCGGTGCGTTGCGCAACTCTTCTTCCGTGTAGCCAAAGATATCCAGCGCGGCTTGATTGAAGTCGACGATTATGCTATCCCGGCTACCGACAATAATGCCGTAGTCGATCGAAGTCGCAAAGGCTTTGAACTGGGCGTTGTCCGTAAGCAACGCACCCCTTGCGGTAGCTGCCCGACGTTCTTTCTGTCGTGGCACACCAAGCTCAGCTTTCTTTTCCGCAATTTCTGTTTGTTCTACGGTTTCAAGTCCTGGGTCTGATGGTGGTTGTTTTTTCATTCTGTGTCCTTGGTAAGAGCGAAGTACGGAGTGCCGATACCGTACTTCGTTTTGTCATCCAGCAAGGCGTAGAACGATGATGGATGAGCGTCATAGTGGAGAGTATATTTACCGGGTTCCACCTGAAGATTCACATCAAACTGGCTATCAACGTATGCTTCGATTTCTTTCCGATGCTCTTCGCCCATCTGACCAACGAACACTTCGAGCAAACGCTCACGCTCAACCATCGTGACCCACCACAGGTCGGTGCAGACACTACCTTCGTCTTTGAAGCCGACTGGTGCCGAGTTAGTGTCTTCGTCGTAATCACCTTCGCCATCATCTACATCTGAATAGCGTTCCTCGCCGTTCTTGTTGTATTCGCGCCAGTTGGTACCGAAGACGATCTTGCCTGGGGCGGTGAAGCAGGTTGGTGACGAATTGCCGACGAACACATGGACGAAGCCGAGGCTTGCATACAGTTCGGTCGTGGCGAAGATACCGGAGTCGTTGTTGACGCTGCCAACGTTATCGCCGCCGCGTTCATCAAACCATTCGCGCAGGTCACCGATACCACGGAACCAGTCCATGGCAATAAGGTTGCCGGTCTTCAATTCGATTTGAACCGAGCGCGTAGTAGTTGGTTCCGCGACAGGTTCGACGGGCACGAAGGTGGACAGCCCTTTGTCGCTGTTGCGCACAGGTCGGCCGAGAATTGGCGTCCAGTTTTCGAATTGGATGTGGAGGAATTCGCCGGTGCGGAAGCACGATTCGTATTTGCTCACAGTGAAGAATGGGAAGTTGCCTTCGTCAATTGCTTTGATGAATGCCTTGTACGTTTCTTCGACGGCGGGTTGCGGTACATCCTCGCGTGGATAGAGCGCGAAGTACAGCGGCAAGCCTGGCGATGTGATCAGACGATCGAACATCTGCTCGATTTCTTCCATCGCCCATTTCTTGCGATAGCTTTCGAGATTGCCTGCGATCAGGCCGTCCCATTGTGTGACGAAGTTCAACCGGTAGCCAGTTGCATTTGGCACCGGCTTCAGTTCGCCCTTCTTCAGCTTCGCTTTGAAGAACTTCATGGCTGCACCGACAATGACGCGGTCGCGTTCATCGCTGATTTTCGTATACCAGGCGCTGACTTCGGGATTGTCGTACTTGCCTTCTGGTCGTGGGTTGGCGTCGGAGAAAGCGATCAAGGCTTTAAAATCGTTGAGCGTCAAAAATCGTGCAAAGGTTGTCATGTTGTTCTTCTGGTTAGATTGGTTTTCCGTTCTTCCATGTCGAACAGACCTTACCTGCGAATTCGATTGTGCCGTGTAAGACGCCATCTTTATAATGAGCCTTGTAACTGTTCACATAATCGAGTGCAGGCCCATCAGTGCGATGAAGAACCGGGTTAGACAAGTTCTTGCCGAACTTGCAATACTGCTTATTGCCGGCTGCATCGACAAGGATCATTGTCGTGAAGCCGGCAGAATTCGGTGCGACCTTCATTACTCGAAGACTTCGGTTTTCGAGACGAGGATGTGGCGATCGAGTACCGCTGCTTCGGTCATGACGGCTGCAGGACCTTTACGATAGAAGTGGGCGGCCAGACTTTGTGCTGCACCGAACATTGCACCGGACAAACCTTCATCGAAGTCAGGGTCTTTGACAACGACGGCTTCGAGATCAAACCACGACTGACGCAGCTTCTCGGTATCTTGCTCGTTGATGTTGAAGTTGGTGGCAAGCATGTGGGTCAGGAATACGACCGCGGTGCGCTGAATGCCAAGTTCATAGTCGGCGCCGAGACCGCCCATCGAAATGGATGTTTGGGTTTCGCCTGCATTGAAGCGATTGACGTATTCTTGTGCGGTGGTTGCGTGGTTCATAGTTTCCTTTGGATTGTTTCGTTGTGATTCGATTGACGGCCCGTTGCACGTGCAACGATCGGGAAGATACTTGTTACACTTCTTGCAACGCATGTCTGCTCCAGACCATTTCTTAATCATGCTGACTCCGTCCATTTTGGGTTGAGTACCGCACGACGTTGTCCTACCTTCGCGCGATCGATAGTTCCATCAGGCAACATCCACGCAGCAGTGTCACCAGAATACATTGCGATGGCGCAAGTGGTTTCATCTGGATCGCGACTGTAAACCATCTTCGAAACCTTCCATCCGTACTTCACTGCTTTTTCCAACGCCACCATTTGGGCATCGGTAACATACACAGTGAAGAGTTGAAGGAAGACGTAGTTCTTCGTACCCGACTCGCCATCAATGCCGAGGGATTTCAGAAGAGGTTTGGTTTTGAGTGTGTTTGGTTGCATGAGAAGATTATACACTATCCCCAGAAAATGCACACAGTTATGTGCCGTCACCTGCAAGTAATTCAAACAGGCCATCGATCTCCATTTCGATTTCATAGTAGAACACGGGGTCATTCGTGTCCTCTTGCACTGCTGTCAGCCGATCGATCTCAGCTTGTATTTCTTGTGCGTTCATATTGGTTCGCCCCACGGCCAGAGTTTGCCGTGGCCATTGACGTAGTCTTGTACATCGCTGGAGAACAGCATGTTGAATTGATACGACGGCCACCAAGCATCAGCCCATGATTCATTGTCCCACGCATCCATCAACAGGTATGCGATGTGACCAGCAAGCCAGAAATACCAGGACGCAATGAATGCGAATGGATAGAGGAGGATTTTCATTTTAGCACTGCTTCTTGTTGTTGGCGAGCCGTGAAGGTCGTGCATTGACGTTTAGCATAGTCGATGTCGATCCATCTGATTGCAGACGTTGGGTTCTCTTCAAGATATTTCTTGAGCTGGCCGTCGACACAAGTGTCAGCTACAGCTTCCTTAACTTGTGTTGGTGTAGCAACCGTATGGTGCCGGGTGGTTCGATCATCTAAGGCCGCTACTAAAGCAATGACGCCCCAAAGCATAAGGAGAATCACAGTGATAAGTGCGGCAACACCCCAGTCAAACCACTCGACCGCAAAATCCCAGGCCTTTGCTGGAAATGTGAAAATCGGTGCGATCAGCCATCCAGCACGAAGGAATCTGCGCGACCACATACGACGGGTACCTGTTCTCATTTCTTGCTCACTTCAGTAATTGTTTCTGTTGTTCAACGACGCGCAAACCATCGCAACGGTTGCTCTCGTACGAAATATCGTACTCACGAATTGGCAGACCGATTTCAAGCCGCCGGGCAAGTTGTGTCGCAACACACTGATCTTTCGCTGCTTCTTTTATTTCAGTTGGTGTGGCATGCTTGGTGTATTTGTTGCTTTGCTCGACCATCATCCAAGTGAACCAAGCGATGAAACCGCCGACGCAAGTCATGAAAAAGATAAACGACCAGTCAGGTTTGGAGCCAGAGTAGAAAAATACACGGCCGGCTTTTTTGATTCCAGTCCACAGTCTTCCTGGAAACGAGAAGATCGGTGCGATCAACCAACCAGCGCGTAGAATTCTGCGGGACCACATGCGACGTGATGCTTTCATTTCTTGCCTCCGGCTTGTGCCATGGCTTTCTTTTGTTCAATCTTGGCATAGTGTGTATCGTACATCACCGAACAATCGTGTTTTCCTTTGTCAAGATCGTGGAGCGACAATGGATTTGGGCTTGCAGCTGCCCGGCGCGGCATCAGTTCAATCATGCACGCGTTGTCTTTGAGAGCGGCAGTTACGTCTGCCGTTGTGGCTATCATGTTCTCGCGTGCAACCACTACTGAACAAGACGCCATGCCAAATAGTATGCCTGTGCAGAGCAATGTAATTGTCGTAGCTCCGAAGCAGAATCTTCCTGTTGCATCATCGCAAAAGAAGAATCGGTACGCGCGTCCTGGCAAAGATAGTATTGGTGCGATCAGCCAGCCGGCGCGAAGCAGTCGGCGAGCCCACATGCGTCGAGTTTTCATCGTCCGATACACTCCCCACAAATATCGCACCACAACTCATCGCCGTTCGCGTGAACGTGTTCGTGCTTACATGCACTCTTCAGTTCCGCTACTCGCAGCAAAGCCTTCTCGAGTTTCTTGTTGAGCGCGGTAACTTCCCGCGCTGCGTTTTGCAAATCAAACTGAAGGGTAATTTGCGTAGCATTCCAACCGTTTGGAATTTCAATCATGTCTTTCCTTATTGCAGGGTGCGTCCCGCGCTGGTGTTGTTGTAGCTGTCGAGCAACTTTGGTACCAGACTGTCGAGCTGACCCATCATTTCATACAGCGTCGCATCGCCGATATTGAATGCAGCGAGACTGGTCGACGAGTCTTCGGAGTCTTTCCGCGCAAGGACGAGGTCCGAGAAGCTCAGTTCGTTGAACGAGTCGTCTTCATCAACGCCGAATGGAGTGAACCCGTTGTCCAACGAACCGTCGGTGTTGATGAGGATTTCCGCAAAGATTTTATTGCCATCATCGTCGTCCGGCAGACGCAGGATAATCGAGGTCGGGCTGATTGGATCAAACATTGTTACTCCTTGTTATTGGTAGATGACATGCTCAAGTGCGGAGATGTGTGGCAGAACATGAATCATGTTCGTGAAGCGATGAGTACCGCCTTCGAACGTCAGCAATTGAGCAGATCCCGCAAACGCGGCCAGTGCAACGTTTGGATCAATCACGTCGTCGGCCATGTCCAGACAAACGATCGTCGGCACGTGCGGGGTAAATGTAACGTGATAGTACTTTGCAAGTTCCCGAATATCAGCATCGGTCAGGTCGTACTCGACACCGGTGGCAAAGTTGGTGTGATGACCAACATGCTTCGACATCGTGTAAATTGGATCGGTCGAAGGGTTGATCAGCACGCACTTGATGCCGTAGGTCTTCGACAGATAGTGAGTGTAGAATCCACCAAGCGAAGTGCCTACCAGAATCAGGTCAGTCGGGATTGCACCATCAGCATCGCGATGACCATCGATCAGGTCCTTGAGAACAGCAATCGCTGCATCAGGAGTGTGTGGCAGGTTAGGAGCTTGTACGTTGTGGCTGCCGAAGTAATCGGCCAGCATGAGAGCTTTGTCGTTGCCGACCCCGCCGCTGTTGAACCCGTGAATATAAATGATCTTCATTTGCTGCCTTGTGAGTGGAACTCGATTGAGCCAATTATACCCTGATCCATAAGAAAAGTACATTTGTTTCGCATACTATAAATAGACTACCACATAACGAAGCGAACACATGACAACCTTTAAAACATTCCTCGTAGAAACTTACAGAAATTTCTCCGACAAGGAAGACAAAGAAAAATACGTCGACGAGGTCCTAGCCATTCTCGAACTGTCATACGCTGCAATCGGTGGTATCAAGACACCATCATTCAAGACGCGTGAGGCTGCAATCAATGGCGAGCACTTCTGGAAACTTACCATTCGTGATGGTAAGGTCAAGGTTGTCAACATCTACAAGGATGATGGTACCGGCAGGAAACGAATCCTCACTGGAACCGATGGCACACGCGAAGCCAAACAAGAACTGCGCAAGAACTTGGAAGATGAGTTCGAGCGTTCTTATGCAGAAGTCAGTGATGCGATGGAGAAATTCATCTTCAAGTATTACAAAGACTTGGCAAACGAATACAAAATCCCTAACACACAAGCGTTAAAAATCCTCAAGGCCGGCGAAGCACGGATACCTGAGGATGATGACGGTTATCACTACGAGCGCGACATCGGTGGCCATTGGCACATGAAGATCATGATTGGCACACCAGGCAAGCGACTTACCCCGAAGAAGAAAAAGAAATGAAATGGGCCGTGAGGCCCATTTTTATTTTCCTGCCAACAGTTCGAAGAAGGCATCCATCTGGTACATCAGCGTTTCGCCGTTGTCACCGTCTCCGCCAGTCTTCCAACCGAATGTGTCGCCATGATCTTTGAAATCATGTTCCTCTAGGAACGCCATCAAACGAAGCGACATTGGATGATGATCCATGCCTTCACTCCAGCGGTCAAGGTCAGTTAGACCTGCCGCTTTCGCTTTTTTGTAATCAGTCATTCTGCCACGACTCGAGCATATCAGGAAACAGATCCATCACTGCCATCATGTCTGAGTACAACACAACCTGCCGACGCGTGGTTGCGTCGATGATTTCAACACGGGTCAGTTCCAGCGAACCGGCATCACCTTGGCGTTGAGCCAAAACGAGTTCATGGAAGCCGAGCATGTTGTAGCTGTCGCCATCCAAAGCCGTGAAGCATTCGGCATCTTCGCCGAGATGACCGTCGGCAAGGATCGGTGCTTGGAGGAATTGCTTGTTGCCATCAGCGTCATCTGGAAGGCGGAATACGATCAGGTCTGGTACTGGTTTCATTTTGCTAATCCATTCGGAATGAACGCGCGGCCTGCACGCCAATGTTTTCCAGTCTGTACGTGGCCTTTGCGTACATACTTCGCTACTGAGTTACGGAACTGTCCGTAAGTGAATCCATCTTCAATGCGGATGACATAACCTTCATCCACTTCCCAATCGAGCTTTCGCTCAACTGTTTTCAGTACTTCTTCACTGAACATAATTCCGGCTGGTGCCAACAGGTCAACTGGCGTGATACCTAACAGTTCAAACCAGATCAACGTTTCAGGCCATGACAGACATTCGTTCCGCTCGTTCCAGATGCTGAAGCCGAGGAAATACGAGGGCAAGCCGTCGTAATGAATCGAGTGTTCAGCCCACATGTTCTCGCCGCAGACCCGCCAGCCGTCCGGCAGATTGAAGCAAACGTTTTCGATCAGGAACTTCTTGACCCATGCACGATCTTCACCGCCGCGACTGTCAATCGACCGAGCGTGGACGTGGCCATCGGAATAACACGTCGTGTTCTCACCGTCCATCTTTGCGGAGATAATGACACGCCTGCCTTCAAAGTTGCTGAAGTCTTTCAGCGCCTTGTCATCGTCATGCAAACCTGGAGAGTGCGGCAAGTGGAACGTCCGTTCGTACTTGACGTACTGTGTAAAGTACCCCAGCACTCCAGCCAAGCCGAGTACCTTCTGCACGGACTCGTCGTAGAACAGCTCGCCTTTTCCGCGATCACCGTTTTCAAGAATTGGGTTGCCCCATTTGTCGTAGACGTGGTCAGGGTAAAAATGCGGTGGGACGATCTTCTTCTTGATGCCGGCCATCTCGCGAACGAGGTCGAGACTGAACAATGTCTTCTCACATTGCAGATGATGCTCTTCACAGACAGTTGCGCCATTGTCAAGATAGTATCCACCGTCAGGCCACAGTCGGCGTTCCAGAATGTGGTGCGCGTCGAGTTTACCTTCTGGTGTATCTTCCGCGGTCTTGCCGCAAAAGATACACTTGTGATTGTCACGGGCGAAAACTCCTTCTCGGAATTCGTCCCGTGATAAGAGTTTCGGTTCCATGAACTTGTCCTTAGCTAAGCTCCGCGATTGCCGCGAGTTGTTCTTTGACCAGCATTGCTGCGGCCTTTGGATCGTACGCACCGTCGTGTAGGAGCTTCAGTGCGGAGATGACGACATTCATTTTCGGCTTGGCGCCATCATACGCAATGTTTTCTGCGATGATGCTTCGCACAGTGCGCTCCAGTGCTTCGGCTGACAGCTGTGCCAATGGCGCCGGCAGGAACGATTCGTACAATGTTGCTTCTGCAACAGCTTCATCGCGTTTTTCGGTATCGCCGCGGACCACATACGCGTCGGCAACTTGCCCAGCACTGGCCACAAACTTAGTCAGGATTTTGACGACTTCTTTGTCAGTAACCTCACGGCCTTCGTTCTTTTCGAATGTGGTGATTTCGCCGAGCAAAGTCGTCAGCGTTGTCAGCTTCACGCTGTCGCGTGCTTTACGAGCTGCCAAATGGGCATCCCGGATTTGTTGCAAAATCATTTGAACTCCTAGGTTAATAACTGTTCCAGTCACCGGTATCAAAATCATCGGACACTGGGTGGTAAGGCATACGAGGACGCTGGACTACACATCCGGTCAAGGCAGTGTAACGATCGGCGATCCTGTTGAATTCGGCAATCTGCTCACCAAGACGAAGCATTGTACCAGGTCCTGAGTCGCCGTACATATTGATTTCTGATTGACACTGACAAGCGTTCTCGGAGATACCTTCGCCGGCTTCTTCCAGGTACGTGGCAGCATAGTGAATAAAATTAATAACGTTCAGTGCACCATGCAGGTCGAACATGAGTTCAGATTGCTGACGGTTGTAAGCGAAAGTAGTCATGATGGGCTCCAGTGTTTAGGAGCCCATTATACCCTGACTTAAACTATTTGCAAACCTGTTCCGCACTCACTGCAGAACTTTGCCGTAGCTTTGTTGACCTTGCCGCATGACGAGCATACTGGCTTGGTCTTCACAGTTACCGGAGCAGCAACCGGCGTTCCTTCTACTTCTCCGAGTACACGCATAACCATCACGTGCTTCACACCGTCAGTCGCGAACCAGCTGGTGGTCGTGAACTTCTGATCTGAGACATCACCGGCAACCGTGATACCAACATCGCTTTGCGGAGCCGAGTAGGATTGAGTGCTGGCACTTGCGGAGCTTGCATGAAGCGATCGAGTTGTCGTTCCACCGGATGCACTTGCCGAACAGTTAACTTCTGTTGCACCATATACGCCGCCGCCTTTGGCCACGTCGCCAAAGCTGGTGTTGCCGACGAACTGATCGTAGTACGGGTTTGGAATAATGCGCGGCCAGGTGTTGGTCTTGATACGGTCTTGATACGGTGCCGGAGGGAGAGCGTACTCGAACTCGACACGGATCAGACCGTCATCGATCTTGTTACCGCGGTGATCGGAGATTGCAGCAGTTCGTTCGATGAACTTGAACTTGTTGCCGGCATCCAGGTTTCCGTTCTTGATGAAGCGTTCCAGGTCAATGCTCTGATTTGGTCCGACCACAAGGGACGTGCCTTCAGTTACATCGGTGCCATCGATCCAGACGCGGACCATAGCTTTTACGGAGTTGAGGTTTTTGATGAGCAGACTGTATTCGCATCCGAACGGGATGTAAACTGCGTCTTCGAATTCACGCAATACGCGCGAGTTTGCTTTAACGGCGAGTGCCATTTTTGAATCATACATCATGATGTTTCCTTGTCATTACGGGCTCACAGAGTAAGAACCCTTCATTTAAAACTCTGTTTTTGGTGCAAATGTATTTATAGTAATTATAACATGTAACGTATTGTGACTACCATAAATAAGCGATCGTAAGAATGAAGGAGATGAGATGACACGCGCTCTCACCATATTGATTTTCGCAATCCTGCTTGGGTGCAAACCTACTCCCAAGCCAGCAGAGCGTATCATTGACACCACCGCAATTAGGCTGACTGCTGAAGAACGGCAGTTTATTAAAGATCACCCGGTCGTTACTTGGGCGCTTGACGCCAATCGACCACCGATCATTTTTGTCGACAAGCACCAGACAGTGCATGGTCGTGTGCCTGTGTACCTTGCGATAATTACCAAAAAGACAGGACTACATTTCAAACCCGTGCCGGTTGGAAGTTTGTCAGATGGGTTGGAAGCAGTGAAGAACGGGTATATTGACATAGTTACAAGTGTGCAACCCAGCAACGTCAGCAACCGAAACGATTACATGTCGTTCAGCGCACCCTTTGCAAACTACCAAGGTGTCTTCCTCTTACGCTACAATGATAGAGCAAATTCGCCTTTGACCGTTGGTTTGCAACGAGATGATTCAGCCAAAGAGTATTTGATGGAGTCGTTTCCAGGTATCAGAATTATTGAGGTGGACGAACACGAAGAGGCTATCACGTTGCTTGCTCGAGGCTCTGTAGATTTGGTGGTGTTGAATGAATCAACTGCGGATTTCTTTATGCCGAAATTCGGCACTAGATTGCACAAAGCCAACACTAATTTTAAATACCACACAGGATTTGGATACAAGAAAGAGAACGTAATCTTGGGTAGTATTCTATCAAAGGCCATCAAGTCCATCAGCCAAGCTGACAAGGATTATATCAACGAGGCTTGGAGGTCCGAGGATGACAACAGGTATTAAGGTGTAACTGGCAACTTCCGCTTGTGCATCGTCTTGATGTACGCTTCAATCAGCTTCTCTTCCGATTCTTCCGGAATTTCTTCACCCTTCAAATACATGTTGACATGCTCGTACGGGAAGCCGAAAGCTTCCTCGTCCGGCTTCCCCGGGTTCAATGCTTCCAGGTCTGCCGTTGGAACCTTGTTCACCAGATGATCTGGCGCACCGAGGTGCGCGGCAATCTCTCGCACTTGATCTTTCGTCAGTCCGGCCAACGGACAGATGTCTGCAGCACCATCACCAAACTTGGTGAAAAATCCCATGACAGCTTCTGAAGCGTGGTCAGTTCCGACGACAAGGCCATTCACCGCGCCGGCGATTGCGTACTGTGCGACCATGCGTTGACGGGCCTTGATGTTGCCCATCACGAAATCTTCGTGTGCTGGACTATCAAAGACCACGCCAGTGCAAGACACCTCGAACAGAATTGCTTCGCTTGCGCGGGCGATGTTGCACGTCACAATCTGATCTGGCTGGATGAACGCCAGCGCGAGTTGGGCGTCAGCTTCGTCACGTTGTTCACCATACGGCAAACGCACTGCTACGAAGCGGGCAGTGATTGGGTAACGCCGGCGAACTTGTTCCACTGCCATTTGCACCAACTTGCCGGCGACAGTCGAATCGACTCCGCCCGAAATGCCGAGAACATACTGTGTACACCCTGATGCGCGGAGATAGTCGTCCAGGAAGTTAACGCGGCGAACTACTTCTTCCGCCACGTTGATGGTTGGTTTGACGTTCAGTTCTTCGATGATTACTTTTTGTACGATTGGGTTTTTCATTTTCCAGCTTTCTTTGGACGATACTTCGATGCTTCACGGTGCGACATGACTTGCTCGTCATTCGCTGCTGCGGTGCCAGCGACACCTGCAGCTTTCAGTTGCTTGTGCGAGGCGGTCTGACGTCTGAAGAAGTACTTGGTCTTCGGGATGATGGTTGGACCGTGACCCCAGTACTGTGGATCGCGGAAACCAGGAACACCTGGAGTATCGATCTTGTCCGGCAGCGGAGCATCGATCATGCGAGTCAGCTTACGAGCTTCACGCTCTTCTGGAGGCAGTGCGTAGTATGCAGCTTGCTTGCTGTACGAAATGTAAGGCGTGTAACGCTCTTCGATTTGAGGTGGACGATCTTTGGCAGTGTACACCCACCAGATACCATCTTTGAAGAGCAGGTGATTGTCATCGTCGATACGGTGGTACAGAGCGGCGAGTTTCTTTTCGCGGGCAGGACGACCTTCGGCTTCGAGGATACGCTTGCTCTTGCCTTGCTTCGGCAGCTTCATCAGGCCATCGCGAGGATCGACGTAGTAGCTCGGGTAACGCGGGTTGCCAGCAGTGATCTCGCTGTATTCAGGACCACGGGAATAGCGGAACTTGTTCATCGTGTGCGGCTTACCATCGATGATATAGACTTCACGTTCGACATACTGAAACAGGTGTTCGAGGATGTGGTTGTTGACAACCTTGCGCTTGTCGAAAGCGCTGCAGATGTCGGAGTAGATTTTGTCCCATGGACGACCGACGTTGACACGCAGGAAGTTTTTCAGAGGATTGAGGTTTTCGTTGAAGGACTTCTTGTTGACTTTGACAGAAGAACGACGCTGACGATGGATGGACTCTTTGCCACCGGACATGTCTGGATCGAGGTTCTTGTTGCCTTTTGCGTTGCGAATGTCGTGAAACTTGGCCTTGTGGCCAATGCGTTCACGCTCAGTCAGCAGTTTATTGAAATCTTCACGCATGTAGTATTCCTTGGTTGATGTGGTTATTATACACCAAACCCAAGGAATGTACAGGCTTTTATTCCGTTGGGTCTGCTGCTTTCATTGCTTTCTGCGTCTTCTTCAGTTCGACATCAAGTGTTGCAGCCGCGTCTTTAATTGCCAACGAATGCTTCTTGAACTCGGCCGTCATGTAACCGAAAAGCATGTTCAGTGCTTGTGCTGCATCAGGCACACGTTCAGCTGCAGTTTGCTTGATCTTGAGCTGAAGTAACTCTTTGAAGTCAGCATCATTTACTTCAGCTCTGTCATTGATGTTGATCATCCGTTGAAAGAACTTGGATTCGTTCTTCACGAATCGAACTAGTGCTGCCGGAGGTGCTGGCGAATTTGCACCAGCCATTACCCTGGCTTGCTGGTTGAACTTAGAAATCTGTTCGCTGGAGACTTTACCGCTTGCCAACAAAGACTTGTTCATACCAGTGCGCAACGATTCCAGACGCACAGAAATATTCTTGAACGCAGTGAATACTGAATGCAATGCTGCTTTGTCTGGGAAGGCGTCGATGATATCACCAACATCGTCATTGCTGCCGAAACGTGGGAACTCAGAAAAGAAGTTGGACAGGAACTTGCTGGTGTATTCCACCGTAGCATTCTTGTCAACCTTCTTCGGGCTGGCTTCAGCACCAACTTTTTCGATATCCTTCTTGAACTTGTCCTTCGCATTCGCGACGGCTTTTGCAGCTTTGGCTTTCGCATCGTCAACAGCCTTTTGAGCTTTGTCTTTAGCGTCGCCAACACCCTTCTGCAACTTGTCGATCACGTCAGCTTCATTCAGGTCAATCATCTCCTGGAGAGCTTTGAGTGTCATTACTTACCCCTTGGCGTTTCGTCTTCAGAATCGACTTGCAGGCGATCTTGTTCATCATGACCATTGGCTTTGTCGAACTCTTTGTCGATAGCATGCAGGGCATCTTCCAATGCCAGGATTGCCCTGATGGCATCGCGTGCTGGGTCTTGAGTGCTGGTGTCATTGTTGATGTCACCCATCTTCAGGTAGTTCAACCACTTTTCGTTTTTCATTACCTTCTTCATCTTGGTGACCTGCGCGAACAAGTCATAGAATTCGTCTGTGAATTCTCCGGAGTCGGAGTAACCTTTGGCTTCAGTAAAGAATCCACCAGCAGTGGCTTCGGCGATGTGTGTAAGTTCTTGGAGATGTTTCAGTTGCATGGCAATCCTCGATGGGAGATGTATTCGTTGTCTATTTATGGAATCGGGAAACAAAAAAGGGTAACTTAATGTTACCCTTCGTTTTCTTATTTGTCAGCTAATGCTCTAATATTGCATTTATTCTGTCTTGAGCGAGCAGACCAAAGTTTTATGTCTACCAATCGTCTTGACAATGCGTGGCCAAGTCTTCGCCGCAAAAATTGGTTTCTTTGGCATAGGCAACACGAGTCCAGTCAGTCGTTGCAAATCTGCAAGAGTCGTTACGAACTGAGAGAGATCACCACGCGCACCCTTGTGATCGAACTTGAAGACCATCACTTCGTTTGTCTGAGTATCGATGATAACTTTCCAGAATCCGTTGGGAACGGTCACGCCGCCAACACCGATGCGTTTGTCGGTATCACGGT
>Ga0326734_1000141_pt1 | contig 21370 bp, 41 predicted proteins | sample 15_GP2_1315_FD_207944 | JGI IMG/M metagenome (GOLD analysis project Ga0326734, IMG submission 207944) | Glacier ice microbial communities from Ngari, Tibet, China - 15_GP2_131.5 | ecosystem: Environmental > Aquatic > Freshwater > Ice > Glacier | place: China: Ngari, Tibet | collected 2018-07-18 | reverse complement strand
ACCCAGGGCCGCAGCAGGCCCAGGCTAACTGCCCACGCTGGGATAGTGTTCATCACGATACCGACATCCAGCCCGTCTGCGTGCCAGTCTGGCAGGTCTTTGGGGTCGCCCTGGAATGTGAAGCACCAGTTGGTGTGACGGCCCTTGATCTCGATGCTCATGCGATCTTTCATGCGAACTCCTTTGATTGAGTGGCGGCGTATTTGCCAATGAACATGCTTGGGCTGATGTCGATTCCGTTCTTGTTGCAGTGCCGAATCAGCCCAAGCAGGTAGGAGTCAATGTCCACGCCGAATTTGGCGACGCCGCGTGCCATCGCCATTGCTAACCCCTCGTCGGGCAGGATCACCCTGGTTTCGCCGCGTTTGTCCTTTTCGTACTCGACCAAAGCGAGAAAAGGCATGCCCAACTCCGCGCAGATTTTTGACACCTCGGCAAGCAATGGAGCTACTCGTTCGTCGTATAGTGCTTCGCTCATACCCCTCCCCATTCAATGCTGACTGGTGTCCACGGTTCATCATGATCGCAGTCTTGGCAGGCCATCCGCGCATACTTTGCAGGAAAGGTTTTAGTCTTTTTCAGCCGATGCGGCGAACCATTCAGGCAGTCGGCCTTGTGGGGTGAGTAGGAAAAACTGATGCAGGTTGTAAAGACAAACGTCTTTTCGCACTTGCCGCACTCTTGCTCGTGGTGGTCGTCTTCGTTGTATCCGTAGCCGTCATCGTGGCAAATGTTTAGTTCAGCGTCGCAGTAAGGGCAATTGATGTCAGCCATCAAGCACCTCCATCTGGGGTAGCGGCAGGGTGGATGTTGTGGGCGGCTTCGATTGCGCGGGCATATTTACTGTAAATTGGCGGGTCTTCCATTAAGTCGTAAATCTCTCGCAACCGCTCATTAGTCAGCGGCACTTGCACGCGGCCACATTCGCCACCGGCAGAATGATCCTGATGTTTGGCTGGTGGCTGCGGGGTGGTGTTGTAGTTAGCAAGCGCATATTCCAGCGTTCCCAGCAGCGGATAAACGTCATCATCTAGCGTAACTCTGGCTAGCGGCGCGTCCTCATGCCGCTGGCTGATTGCTCGTGCAGCTTCAAGGACTGCGGCCCACCCCGGCACGGCTTGCACCGCCTGAGCAGCGGCTGGGGCGCGGGTGTTCCACTGGCCAATAGCTACTGGCTTTGCTTCTTCCCACCATTGCGCATGGGTGCCTTCACCCACTGTCCTGACTCGTGTTTCTCCAGCAGTGGCTCCACACTTGCCGCAATCCGCAAGCATCCAGCGGAATGTCGAGCCCTCTGAAAAGTCCAACCCGATATGCCCGCAAAACGGGCAGGGCAGCACATCAGTGTTTTCGCTCATGTCTCAGTCCCTCCCGGCTTGCTGGCGAGAATGGTACGCACAAACGGGTGCAGGTCGGCGTCCTCAAATTGCCACACGCTGCCATACCACTTCCCGCCGCATTTAAGAACAAGGTCTTCAATCTGCTCGTCGGTCAGCGCAGCCTTGGCGTCCCCCTGCTCGCCCACAAACCAAGGGGCGTATTCAGCGGCTCGAGCTTTTGCAGCGTCAAGCGATTCTGGCGTCCAAACCAGCACAGGGGCGGTGTCTTTGGGCTGTGCAAATGGTCGAGGGCCGCGAACACCTGGGATAGCTTCAGCTACTACGATAGTCGTCGGCTGCTCTGCCTGCGCGATGGCGGCATAGGCGCTGCTTGCTTCCCACTGGCGCTGCACATCCATCACGTCCCCGGAAGGGCATTTTTCGGAAAGCCACGTTTCAAACGCTGCCTGCTCATCTCGCTGTACTGGCTGCGCCCCGGTAAGCTCGGCGCGTCCAAGTAAATACGCCTTATAAAGCGCCATTGAGACAATGCTCCACCACTGCGCCGAGATAGGGCTTATGCCGTCAAGTTTTCGCAGCTCTTGAATGGCGTCGTTAACCGACTTGTTGGTTTCGGCAGATAGCTTTAGCAGCGCTGCATCAATGTCGATTACTGCGGAAGAGGTCGCACCCTGCGCCCCGGTACGCTCGGCACGGCGATTCCAAAAATCTGGCTCGGCGCAGCCCGCACAGTTTGCGCATTCAACGTAGTGCCATTCCTTGCCGTCGCCAGTCTTGCCGATGCTTGCGGAAACGTCATCGCTGCCGCAAAAAGGGCAGGCCAAAAACTCTGCGTCCTCTACCGCTTGGTGTGCCGTCATGACTGTGCTCCTTGTGTAAGTGCGGCGTGAATTGCGTCAGTTCTTGTGTCGTATTTAGCGTTGAGACCGGCCAGGGCAAGTAGGATTTTTCCAACCTTGCTATCGCGGTCTGCGTCCCAGTGGGCATGAGCGTCTTTCGCAACCTCTACGGCACCAGCCAACGTCACCCGTAGCCGCCCTATCTTTGCCTGACTGGCTGCTAGGGATGCGAGAGCGTAGGCGCTGGCGTAGGCGTGCATTTGGTCGGCGGTGAATACATCAAAAGTACGCAGCACTTCTACGTTGTCTAAAACGCCCGTGCGTTCTGAAAGTTTGTAATCGGCCTCTGGCAGCGCCGGGAATGTCGCCTGTATCGCTTCCACCGCCTCCATGGCTGTAGCTGCGGCGGTCATGGCGCGGCCATCTTTTGCATTGGCTTTGCCAGGAGCCAGCGGTCCCCGAGGGAGATCACACTGCGCATCCAGGTGCGTTGGTTGTGGCGGTTTGTGGTCTTGGGCACCATATCGCTGGAGTAGTGACGGATAGCGCGGCGGGCGAGCTGGATATTCATAATGGTCTCCACAAAATAAAGTCAAAGGCCACCGTGATGGTGGCTGCGAGGTAGACAAAGTTCAGGAGGCGGGCCGACACTGCTTGCGCTCCAGGTCGGCTTCCAACTGGTCATCACGGCGCCGGTCGCGGTACTCGTCGGCCATGCTGGCGATGGCGTCGTCAATTTCTTTGGCGCTGCAATCATCGTTCGCCATGCGTCGGCGTACCGCGGCCTCGTTCATGCGCGGATGTCGCATCGACCTTCTCTGACGGGGGAGGGGAATCGCCGAACAAGCGTCTCGCCTGGGTCGTTTTGGGTCTGGCGGCTGTCAATGAATTGCTCAGCCTGATCGGGCGTATCAAACGCTTCGTGATTGATGTAGTTCAGGCCGTTGTAGATGCCGACCACAAACTTGCCTTGCTCGATGAGTCTGGGTATGGCGGCCTCGCTGGCGGCTGAGTTGAGGCGGACGATGTTGTAAAGATCCTGCATGTGAATTCCTTTTCTGGTTTGGTCCGTACCCGAAATGGGTTTGGACAATTAAATGTACAGCAGCCAACAAAAAGTAGCAAGCAAAAACAAACAAATTGTTAAAAATAGGATGTGGCCAGGCTCTCGAATTTGGTGCATGCCGAGATGAAGGCCAGCTTGACGGTGCCGGTGGGCCCGTTGCGCTGCTTGCCAATGATGACCTCGGCGATGCCCGGCTCTTTGCTGTTGGGGTTGTAGTATTCGTCGCGGTAGATCAGCAGGATCGTGTCTGCATCTGCCTCGACGCTGCCAGAGTCGCGCAGGTCGCTCATCATGGGCCGCTTGTCGGTGCGCTCTTCGACTTTGCGGCTGAGCTGGGACAAGACGATCACGGGGCAGGCCAGCTCTTTGGCCAGGGCCTTCAGGCCTTTGGTGACGTCGCCGATGGCGGCAGCCCGGTTGTCGGAAGAGATGCTGGTCTGGAACGACATGAGCTGCAGGTAGTCGATCACGACCAGCCCCAGCTTGCCATGCTTGCGCGCCATGCGCCTGGCGCCAGAGCGGACCTCGGCCACGCTGAGTCCGCCAGTCTCATTTATGTCCATCTTGGCGTTGCGCAGCTTCTCGACAGCCTCGGTGAGGCGGCCCCACTCATCGTCAGACAGCTGGCCTGTCTTGAGGTGGGTCTGGTCGATGCGACCGATGGACCCGACCATTCGTACGCCCAGCTGGCCGGCACCCATCTCCATCGAGAACACCGCCACCGGCAGGCCCTCGTTCAGGGCGACGTGCTCGGCGATGTTGATGGCCAGGCTGGTCTTGCCACTGCTTGGCCGGCCGCCAATGATTACCAGGTCACCCGGCTGCATGCCGCTGGTCATGCGGTCCAGGTCGGCAAAGCCGGTCCGCATACCGACAGCTTTGGATGGATCTTCTGCGAGCTCCGATATTCGGTCCAGCACGCCGACCACCACCGTGTCCAGGCTGATGAATCCGTCTTCAGTTTTGCCGTTGGCCTGGCCGATGGCCATGACCTTTTGCTCGGCCTCGTCCAGCACCTCTTTGATGGCCCGGCCGTCGGCAGTAAAGGATGCGGCACTGATCTCGGCACCGACCCGCGCCAGCTTGCGCAGGATGGACCGCTCGCGAACGATCTCGGCGTAACGGCGCGCGTTGGCTGCGCCCGGCGCAAACAGGGACAGCTCGCCCAGGTAGACCAGTCCACCGGCGGCGTCTGCGTTGCCGTTTTTTTCCAGGTGCTCGAAGACGGTGATGGTGTCGACCGGCTTGCCCGACATTCGCATCACGCCCAGCGCGCTGAAGATGACGCGGTGCTCGCTCTGGTAGAAGTCCTCCTCTACCAACAGGTCCCCGACATGGTCCCAGGCGTCGCCATCGTGCAGCAAGGCGCCCAGCACGGAGCTCTCTGCTTCGAGCGAGTGCTGCGGCATGCGCAGCTTCGCCTCTCCATAGCCGGGCGGCTGCTTTTTCATGCCCGGCTGACCACGGCGTCAAGGATGGCGTTGTACTCGGCAGGCAGCCGGACGTCGGCATCAAAGACGGTGGTGAAGTCGCCGAATGCATCGCGGGCCACCAGGCTGAGTGCGATCTCGGTCATGTCGGCGCGCTCGTCGGCCAGCTTGATGTTGTCCTGGAGGACCGACTCATAGGCGGCGCGCAACTCGAGAACCTCTTGCCACACGCCGGGCATGAGGTGGCGTATCAGCAAGGACTGCAGGCGGCTGGTGTAGTGCGCAAGGGTTTTCACTGTGGAATCTCCAGGTAAGGCTCGGCGCCCAGTGCAGGCACCAGGTGTGAGCGGTTGTGATATTGGATGGTTTGGTGCACCCAGCTCTTGGTCTTGGCAAAGCCGAGCTGGGCTGTGATTGTATGTATCTCTGCCAACTTTTTGTTGCATTGTTCTGAAAGACGGCGAATCTCCAGGATCAGCCGGTCCTCCAGCGGGTTTTTGGATGGCCTGGCCTCTTGCTTGCCATTGAAGTCACGCAGCGGCCGGCGCGGCACGCACGGTGCGGCGATGTCCACGATGCTGGCGCGCACCCGCAACCGCGGCATAATGCTGTAGGACTGACCCTGGGTGCCGAGCCTCATGCTGGCGCCCTCACATAGCCAGGCGCCAGACGCCTCAGAACCTCGGCCTCGACCGCAGGGCCGTAGTGGTGCAGCCAGTCGCCCGGGTGTGCCTCGCAGAGCTGGGCACGGATGGCCTGGTAGTCATCGGTAGTGAGCGGGGAGGGTGGCGCTGCTTTGCACTCCGCAAAATACCTTGCCGCGATGCTTTCGTAGACGGCCAAGTCTTCTCCCGAGGCGGGCTCGGGCCGTGCTGGCCGCGCATCAAGCAATGCACGGGAAAAGGCAAACACGTAAGGATTGAGTGCCATCGCGCCATCAGGCTGCTCTTTTAGTTTGAACCCGTTGGCAAGAGCTAGCTGCTGAATATGAAAGTCGTCAATGGCTGGTTGTGCTGGCTGCGCTGAAAACTGAGACTCGTACTCTGGCCCATACACGCCGTCTTTTGCTTTTTCGTAGGGGTCGCACACCGCAACCGGTACGGCGGCTGGTTGTACTGGCTGCGAGGCGGCATACCATTTAACCGCTGCAATTAAATCATAGATCAGCCGGTGCGGCTTATCTCGCCAAGTGAAATTAAGAGGACCGTCGGACATTGCCTTGTGGTAGTCAGAAAGTGAATAATCCAGCGGTCTTGCGGCAACATAATCACAGATTAGCAAGTCATTGTCAGGGGCTGGCTGTACTGGCTGCGGTGTACGGGCGCTCATGCTGCCAACCTTTCGTCAGCGCGGTCAAAGCGCCGGAAGTGGTTGGCGTCGAACTGGCCCCATGCTTCGGCCCGTGGCCCGAGCAGCAGGCCCTGGCTGCGGCCTGGGTAGTAGACGGCGATGCAGTCCTGGTCCAGGGCGATGGCGGTCTTGAAAATTTCTCGTGACGCCGAAAACAAATTGTTGGTCTCCAGGGTGACAAAAAGCCCCCGCTCGTTGACCTGGGCGCCGTCCGGACCGGGGTAGCTGGTATAAAAGCCCCGACTGAAGACGAGAAACTTGGACAACATGCGGCGCGCCATTGCGGCGCGGGCATCGATGTCGACCTGGGTATTGGGCTGGTCTTTGCAGTCCAGTCCGATGTTGAGTTCTACGAGCATGTGAATCCTTTGGTAAATGTTTGCAAAACAACAAATAGTAGCACCGGCGGCGCGCCAAAACAAGACCCTATGCGGGCCGATAGCGCCCCGGTGTGGCTGGACGAGCTGGTGCCGGCGCGACTGCATCAGCCGGGGTGAAGTCTTCCACGCGGAAGATCCGGCGCACGCCATAGCCCCAGGCAATGTGCACCAGGCCGTCGATCAGCGCCCAGCAACCCCGAACCACCCGGCCGCCCGTGGCGAAGCTGTAGGCCTCGAGCAGATCTGGCGCCACCGCGTTGGGGCAGGGCCTGGTGGTGATGACGATCTTGCCGCCCGCCTCGTTGGGTAGCTCCCAGCTCCTGGCGTGAGCTGGCTGGCATGATAGGACCAGCAGGGCCGCGATGGCGCAGCAAGTGAGGGTGCGAATGAATGGGCTGGAGATTGTCATAACTGATCCTCGTCGGACTCTCGCGCCACCCCGACCGGCAACTCCAACCCTGGAATTTGCAGGCCATTCATCCAGTCCAGGGTCGGCTGCCAGTCCTCCGGGTCGCCGTCTGAGGCGATCTCCCAGCAGCCAGGCGCGCATTGGTCGGCCAGAATCAGCAGCGCCATGACGGCGCGGTCGTAAGGCTTGCGGGCGGTCTTGCAAAACTGAAACCTATCGCCCTCGCGCTCCAGAAGCATGGTTTCGTGACCGTCATCGCCGGCGCCGTTGAAGGCGATACGGTCGTCGCCAATTTCGGGCTCTGAGGCGTTGTCGTCCTCGCGCTGGATCGGGAAAGGCTGGCCGACCGCTATCGCTGCGGCGCACAGCACGGTGAAGCCTCCCGTGATGGCCTGCCATTGCTCCGGCGTTGGCTGCTGCTGCTGTTTGAAGTAGTGTGTGTAGCCGATGATAAAATCTCCGTGCGGTTGGGTTGTCGGGTGAATTCCCGTGAGAGCCGACTGTCACTCGGCTCCCGCTGGAACTATCAGTGGTAAACCTGCGCAGACAACTCTGCCATGGGCGCGTCCTTGCGGTAGCGATGCAGCCACTGCCATGTGTTCCACTCGCCGTTCTCCAAGTTTGAGATCACGACCTCACAGCCCTGGGCGGTCAGGGCTTCGCGTGCGCGCGCGTTGTCGGACGGGAGCAGCCTCATTGCATGCCAGCTGTTGCCGGTGTGCGGGTTGCGATAAACCAAGACCCACCTGTTGTCTGTGCGCTCTGGGTCGCATACGTGAGCAATGTGCTGATCCACTTCATTCATTTCTATTCTGTGCATTTGTTTTTCCTTTGTAAAATTCCCGTGAGAGCCTGCTGCGACAGGCTCCCGCTGGAGCTCTTGCAGGTGACGGCTATTTGCCGGCCTCTTTTTTGGACTCCTTGATAACGCGATCCAGGACAGCGTTGATGGCCTCGACGCCTTTCTGCCCGAGCTGGGTAGAGGCGACAGCGTCAGACGCCGACACAACCGCCAGAAGCTGGATGGTCTGCTTGCTTGGCAGCAGCACGGCGATGGTGATAGGAATCAACAGCCAGCGCAGGACGCGAAAGGCTCTGGCGTAGCCACCAGTCTCAACATCGTCGTACACCGCCATAATGGTCATAAACACCATCGACACAATCGCCGCCATTACGGCGCCGATACCGACCGCGGCAACACTGCCGGACAGGTCTGCCAAATACATCAGCCAAAATACTTGTTCCATAAAAATCCTTTTGTAGGTGAAGTCGGGATGACTGCACTGCAAAAACCGGCACGCCGGTCTTCACGGTGAATTCAGGCTTCGGTGTCGCGCTGGTCGCGTTTGTGGTCGGCGTATTCCGCCTCTTCGCGCTCTTTCTTGTCGGGGTCAAACGGGTCGCCGTCGGCAGTGACCTGGCCGAGGCCATCGCAGGCATCGCACTCCACGTACTCAGCTTCAGGGTCACCCGGCACCGGGGCCTGGCCTTTGCCGTTGCACGCGGCGCAATCGCTCGGGCCGTCTTCTGGCGGCAGCCTGCTTTCCCACTCGGCCTGGGCTCGCAGGTAGCCGAGAATGTCGGCGATCATGGTGCGGCCTTGGTGGCTTTGGCGAGGGCAGACCGGCGTTTCATTTCAACCATCGCTGGCGGGACTGGGTCGTCGTGCCATGTTTTGATGTCGGCGCCGCCGTCTGTCTCAACGATTGACAACAACTGAGCATCCGTGAGCCGGCGCATAGGGCAAGGCGTATCCAGAGAAAACGCCCTCAACATTTGGCGTGCGTTCACAGCACCCACCCACCGGCTCGCAGGGACTTTTCATCCCAGGCCTGCAGCTGCTTGGTCGTGAGGGCTATGCCGACCGGGCGGACGGTGCCGTTCTTCAGGGCCCAGGCGTGGTCAACCGCCTCGTCATAGCTGCCAACCAGGTAGCCAGTCTGGCCCGGGACAATGACCCCGTAGGTCAGGACGTCAGCGCCCTGGGCATAGACCACGTAGGGGTACAGACCCCCGGCACTGTGCAGCTGAACGCCGCCACCGTCAGGGTGGTGACCTTGGTATGTAGACATCTGAAACTCCTTGTAAATGTTTAGCAGACAACAAATAGTAGCACAAAGAAAAAGTCAATGCAAACAAAAAGTTGTTAAGACAGTAAATTTTTTGGTCTGTCAATCGTAGCGAGAGCCGGTCTCGCATGTAACGCCATGCCTGGCAAGCGCCAAATGGAAGGCGTTCGCTCCGGCCTGATGGATGCCGATGGCTTGGACCGGAGCACCGCCAGGGGACCACCACTCCCAGCCTTTGCGCCAGTGGCTCGTCCCATAGTAACGCTCGGCCGTGTTCTTGGTGCGATCACGCTCGACCCGGTCAATCTTGCCATCGGCAAAGTCACGCTCGGCGCAGAACAGCTTGGCGGCCAGGGCTTTGCGGCACTGGTTGATGAATGGCTGGCGGCCGTTTTCGGCATGCGCCCAGGCGAACCCGCAATCCAGTGCGTGCTGGTCCTCGACCATGCCCGACTGTGCGGCGACTGCGGCGGCGTGAGCCTCTGTGAGAATTGATTCGATGTCCATGATATTTCCTTGATGTAGTGCGGGATCACACTCCAAAGCCCAGGAGGGCTTCAGGCTGGGATCAAGCCTGCCTGGTTGCGTTGCGGTCGGAATCCTCCTGCCTGGTTTCCTTGACCATCTCCATGAGCCGCTCTGCGGTTACTGGAGGCGGTGGATTGTTCTGCCTCTCTGACCACTGTGCCACGGTAATTCTCAGGTCATCTGAATCTACGCCCAATGCAGCAGCCATTGCGGCGTAAGCACCGAAGCTCGCCTGGGCAGCGGTTGCGCTGAGAACGGCATCAATGGCGTAGTTGGTATGCAAGGGCTCGACAGCAATCACGCTACGTATGCGCCGGGACTCTTCTGCAACATCACACCAGTTCCAACGCCCAAATGTTTCAAAGTGCTGGTGAAAGTCGTCTTCTGTGGAGTCCTCCGAAAGTGCCCAGTTGAAAATTTCTGTGTCTGTCATTTGCTTCTCCTGTTGGTTAATCACACTGACCTGAGTGGGCCCAGGCCGCTGGGATCAAGCGCGAGGCGTCCACTGGACTCCACTGGGCACATCCCAATACCGCTTGCCGTTGGGCGCGGTGAATGTAAGATCGTCCGGCTCACCCGGTGCCGGATCGCACACCAGGGTCCCGGCTGGCCCGTGAAGACCGGCACGGGCTTCGGTAACCCATCGGCCGTTGACTACACCCTCTGAGGCGCGGTCGTTTGTATGAATGGCTGAACGCATAACTTCCATGTCAATTCCTTGATTTGATGCGAGATTAGTTTAGCTCTGCGCTGGCAGCCGGCGCCTCTTGGCAGGCCGGGATGGTGGCCGACCGATGAGCCGCATTGTTGTCCAGCAGTGCCTGCTGAACGCTGCCGCGCGCCATGGTCGCCCAGCCAGACCTGATTCCGTTCACGCAGGCCGTGTCGGCGTAGGTGTCAACGAGGGCCATCAGCCGCTCGATTTCGGCGAATGCTGCCGGGGTGTTCATGCGCCCATGCGCCTTTCAATTGCGCACTCCCTGGCAAACTCTGCGCTTTGACGCTGAAACGAGCGCTCGGTGGCAAGCAGTCGCTTTTGCGGATAAGTGAGCTGCTCCATGTCGGGGGCGGCAACTTTGCCGGTCGCGTCGCACTCGCGGCAAGCCACGTCATAGCCGCCAGAGAGATAGTTTTCTTTGAAGTCGTCATCCTCGTCGGCCCACTCGCTCGAGGTGAAGCCGCTAGAGAACGCTGCGTTCTCGACCTGCCCGGAGCCCTCGCAGCATGGGCAGATCACCCACTTGGCCGGCACGGCAACAGAGCCGTGAATGAGGGTGCTGATGATGTACTGAGCTTTTGCCATATCAATCTCCTTGGTTGGTTACTAAATCACTCCGATGCGCTAACCTGTAGCGCATGAGGGTGGGCTAGGCGGCCAACTTGCCGAACAAACCATTCAGGGTGTTGATAGATGCCGCTATCTGCTTGGCCCATTCTTCGTCATGGGAATCGCGTGAGCGCACCTCCGCTAGGCGGTCTTGAAGGGCGTCTTCACGACTCATTACAGACTGCCGCAATGCGGTGATCTCTGCGTCGGTGAAGGTGATGGTGCGCGTCATACCGCCTCCAGTGAGCGCAACAATTGAGCCTTGGTCGGGGCGGAATCTTGCACTTGCAGGGTGGACTGGTTCTTGGCCCACCAAAGGCCGTCGCTCTTATAGACGCAATAGCAAACACCATTTACCGTCACGTCGTAGCGACCGGGGGCGAAGCGGGTGCTGGTCATGTCTTACTCCTGGTTGAGTTAAACAACAAGAAAACCTTGTTGCGTCAACAAATTGTAGCACACACAATCAAGTGTTGGGAATTCTTTTATCAGGGTAAACCCTTATACTTCGTCTTTTATTTACGTCACCTAAAAGTAAAAGTGCCACAGACAACAAAATGTTTGCTACAATGTGGCCATCTTTCAGTGAAAAGATGAGATGGCTCCGAAAGAATCACGTCACACAGGGCCAATCGCAACCGCGAGTGACAACACAAGAACAAGCGCAACCGTGCGCAACGAAAGCGGCCCACATTGATGGGCGCAGCCTTCTCAAAACGAATGCATCCTTCTCCGTGCGGCAGTACGGAGCCCCTGCCGGGGATATGCAGAGGCACCTGGCTCGCCCAGCAAGCCTGTGAAGCAAAAAGGGTGCAGCCGTTTTGGTGAATGCGAATAAAAAAGCATTGCGGAGTAATCCAGCACTAGGCCAGTGAGCCAACAAGCAGGGCGAAGCCTGACAAGCCATCCGGGTGCAAGGCCCGGAGCCAATCACAAACCGCTGCGACCCAGGTAGCGTTACCACACTGGGGCCTATTTCGCCTCCGAGCGCACGGGTTGCGTCGCCGGCCTTCCAAGCCGCGCAGATTGGGATTCGATTTCCCACGGAAGCTCCAGATATATCGCGACGTAGCTCAGCCCGGTCAGAGCAGCGCCCTCATACGGCGATGGCCGCTGGTTCAAATCCAGCCGTTCGCAACCAGTTACGTCGGACATGAGCCACTCGGACCACTCGTCAAGAAGTAGAGGCCTCCTCTGTCCGACACCATTTTGTAGACAAAACCGCAACGCCGTAGACGTTTTCGCCCATCACCCATGCGATGACTGGGTATCGAGGGAGCTGTCGTTGCGAAGCGACGGAGCCCTCAGTCTGTCTTGAGTTCCCGCTCTGCCCAAAAGGCATCGGGCTTGGTGGGAGTACGCGACTCCCCAAGGTGATGTCGCCACCCCACGGGTGCGTGCATAGCCCGACCAGGTGGAAGGCCTGGAACTACACCGGAGAACGCCATGAAGTTCATCGCCTTGCTGCTTGCGTACACCCTGATCCTGCTGAACCTGAATGCGCCAGCCATGGCGTTGCAAGTGATGGGCAAATCTGTGCACCTGACGGATACAGAGGTCCGCGCCTGCCAGGACGGCGGGGGCTGCCATGTGATCACGACGATGCAGCTGGATGCCGCGCTGGATGACGCGCAGCACAGCGCAGGCCATGCTGGCTTTGAGGCTGGCATGAAGAAGGGCTATGCCATCGGCTTTGAGGCCGGCCGCAAGGCGCAGAAGGCCGCGATATGAGTGAGCGCTTGTCCAACAAGCCGATCTGTTCACCAATCGTGGACAAATCCCGGACAACCGACAAAGATGAACAAGCTATGAGCATTATCAAACCCAGCATCGGGCGCAAGGTGTGGTTCTGGCCCGCAGGATTTCGTGGCGTCAAGGTCATGAGCGACTTGCAAGCCTGCGACGCCACCATCGTCTACGTGTGGAGCGACAACATGGTGAACTTGTTGGTGACCGACCACAACGGCGCCTCCATTTCCATGCCCAGCGTGCGCCTGCGTCAGGGCAAGGAGCCTGCGCCGCCGGGCTGCTACGCCGAGTGGATGCCCTTTCAGCTTGGGCAGGCCCTGCCAGCGCCCAACCAGGCCCCGGGCTGGGTCGGTTTGCCTGACAGCATCCTGCGCCCGCCGTACCGCGTGGGCAGCCCGCCGCTCAATGTGGTCACCTGTACACAGGCCAGCGTAGACCAGTCATGCATGCAGCCCGACACCAAGCAGATCAAGGCGTACTGATGGCGCCGCACCAAACCCGAGTCATCGCCGAGCGCCAAGAGCTCGACACCCGCTTGCGCGCGCTGGTGGAGTTTATCCACAGCCCTGCATTTGAGGCGCTGGGACACGAAGAGATGGCCCGGCTGAACTGCCAGACCCGCTTCATGTGTAACTACCGGGAGGTGCTGGACGAGCGCATCGCCGCCTTCAACGAGACAGCCGCAGTGGAGGGCGCAAGCCATGTTTGACTGGATCAAGAACAACCTGATCATCGTTCTGCTGGTCGCCCTGGCCGCAGCCATGGGCCTGGCCGGTGTGCAGACCATCCGGCTGTCGCACGCCGAGACCCGCTTCGCCGAGTACCAGACATACGTCGCCAAGGTCAACCGAGAACGGGTTGAAGCCTTCGCCGTCGACCTGATCGCCGCGCGCGTCGTCGAGACGAAGTTACGTGACCAAATCGATGACAGCAAAAGGAAAAAAGATGAAGAACTGGCAGCTATCAATGGCCGTCTGCGTGTTGCTCTCGACGGGTTGCGCAACCGTCCCACCGAAAGATCCGCCGCAACGGGTTTCACCACCAGCCCTGCCGGCAATCCAGAAGGCGCCACTGGGGCCCAGCTTTCAGGACCGGATGGAAACTTTCTTGCAGGGGAAGCTGCCCGCGCAGACACCCTGAGAGCCGCACTGACCTCGTGTTATCGGGACTATGACGCGGCGCGCGACGGCTTGAAGCTGTACGGCGACGGGCTCAACAAATGACTGAAGAGTGAGAAAAATATGAGATACGAAGTCCGGTTTTGTAATGGATCGTGGGGCGCCTTTGACACCCACACCTACGCCACGGCATGCCTGTTCGGCCGCCTGGTCGACGCACAGGAAGCGGTCGCGTGGGAGAACGCCGCACTGTCCAAGGCATGACCGGCCCTCAGATCCATCTGCCCACGCCTGTCACCGGCGCATCGCTGGACAAAGCTCGGGAGTCCATCAGGGCCATGGGCGCTCCGGCGGGGCCGCTGGCCATCCGAGCTTGGCCCGAGCTGGAAAAGACATTCCGCGGCGTCAAGGGCTTCCGCTGCGCCGAGCACTACGGTGAGGAAGAGACCGACGAGATGCTTCGCGGCGAAATCGGCCGGGTGGGTGGATTCCGGATCATCATCCGCTGGCATGGCCTGCCCACCAAGCTCGAGTCCGGCGGATACGTGTGCGAGATCGCAGGCGGTGCCAGGCCACGCGTGTTGAGGGTGGAAGCGTGAGTAGGTTCGGCGCATACATGCCGGACAGCCGGCTGCTCGCCATACACCTGGGATACCTCATAAGGGGCCACCGCCCAAGCACGGCCACACCCAGGGCTATGGACCACTCGGCGCTGCCGTATGCCCTAGAACGCCTGGTCCCGTACGTGAGCGGTGATTTTGAGCACGGTGGCGCAGCAATCTGTCTCTACCGCAATGAGGCCGAGGAGCAGCTGGCATTTGACATGGTTATTGGCGCACTCCCGCCAGAGATCAGGCCCAGCGCAGCCCAGTGGACATTTATTGCGCCAGGCGACATGCCGGGCGACCCTTTGAAGCAAGACGGGATTGTGGCCGCCAAGTGGTTACCCGCAGGGAGGGCGGCGAAAGCATGACGACCAAGAAGACCCTGGCCAAGCCAGCCAAGCCCCGCAAGTCGGTCGACTGGGAAGCAATCCAGATGCGTTACCGCGCAGGCTCGGAGTCACTGCGCAGCATAGGTGAGTTCTTCGGTGTCACCGAGGGTGCTATCAGGCTGAAAGCGAAGAAGGGTGAGTGGACCCGAGACCTGAAGAAAAGAGTTCAGCTGGCAACGGAAGCCCTGCTGATTTCGCACGAGGCTACGCACTCCCTACGCACCGAAGCTCAATGCGTAGCAGTTGAGGCCAAGATGAGGGCCGACGTGATCATTGGTCACCGCTCGGGACTGAAGCGCCTGGGCGGCCTGCGAGACAAGCTGGTGGGCGAGATTGAGGTCATGACTGACAACGTGCCGCTGTTTGAGCAACTGGGTGAGCTGTTGGATGAGTCAGGCCCAGACCAGAACGGAACATGGCGCAAGGACAAGCTCAATGAGTTGTACCGCAAGGTGATCTCAGTGTCCGGCCGCATCGATGACGTCAAGAAGCTGACCGAGATCGACGAGAAGGTTCGCAAGGGTGAGCGCGAGGCTTTCAACATCGACACCGCAGACGACTCCAAGGGCGGTATCGAGGATGTCCTGGCCGGCATCGGTCGCAAGCTGAAGGACCAGTCGGTTGGCTGAAGTCGCTGGGCTCACAGACGTTGAGCGTGGGCTGCTGCATCTTCAGAGTGATCTGGAGAGCTACTGCTCGACCTGTCTCAAGGTCTTGCCCAAGGCTGGCGGCGCACCGGTGCCCTTCATCTGGAACCGGGCGCAGCGATACATCCATGCCAGGCTTGAGGCCCAGAAGGAAAAGCTCGGATACATCCGCGCGCTGATCCTGAAGTCACGTCAGCAGGGCGCCAGCACATACATCGCGGCGCGCTACTACCACCGGACGTCTATGAACCCGGGCGAGGGCGCATTCATCGTGGCGCATGAGGACAAGGCGACGACCAACTTGTTCAAAATGGTCAAGCGATACCACGACCACAACCCGCTGGCGCCATCGGTCCGTGCGTCCAACGCGCAGGAGTTGATCTTCGGCAAGCTGGACTCGGGCTACAAGCTCGCGACGGCGGGGTCGAAAGATGTGGGCCGCTCGAATACGGCGCGCGTCCTGCATGGCAGCGAGTTTGGATTCTGGGCCAACGCTCAGAGTCACCTGGCCGGCATCGGCAACACCATCCCGTCCGGCGCACTGGGTGAGGGTACAGAGATCATTCTCGAGTCCACGGCCAATGGCCTGGGGAATGCTTTCCATTTGATGTGGCAGGCCGCAGAAGCCGGAGTCGATGAGGACGGCAACGTCAGCGAGTACATGGCCATCTTCGTGCCGTGGTTCTGGCAAGACGAATACCGCACCGACCCGACGCCCAACTTCCGGCTGAGTAAAGAGGATGAGAAGTACCGCGCTGCCTACGGCGGCCTGGACCTGGCTCAGATGCAGTGGCGTGCGAACAAGATCGCTGAGTACGGCAAGGGCTTTGAGTGGTTGTTTGACCAGGAGTACCCGGCGACCGCTGCGCTGGCGTTCAAGACGTCGACGATGAACCCGTTGATCAGCCCGACAGATGTCATGGCTGCAGTCAATAGCCACTACCTGGACCTGAATGCGCCGCTGGTGATCGGCACCGACCCGGCTGGTGATGGACAGAAGAAGAGCGACCGCACCGCCATCGCCTTCCGCTGCGGCCGAACCTGCTTCCGGATCGAGTACCACGACAGCCTAAACACCATGCAGATTGCCGGCCGCCTGGCCGCCTATTGGACTGAGGGTGTCGAGGTCAACGGCCAGCGACTGTACCCGGCCGCGATGTTTGTGGACAAGGGTGGACTGGGTGTCGGCATCGTGGATCGACTGGACGAGCTGAACATACCGGTGATCGGCGTCAACTTTGCCAACCAGGCGAGTGAGCCCGAGATCTACCTGAACAAGCGCGCCGAGATGTGGTGGCTCATGAAGAAGTGGTTTGACGACCAGCCGACCCGCATACCAAACGAGTCGCAATTAATTTCTGACCTTTGCGCGCCACAGCCGATCGAAAACTCGCACAGCAAGAAGCAGCTCGAGAGCAAGAAGCAAATGGCCAAGCGCCAGATACGCAGCCCGGACGGCGGCGACGCCCTGGCACTGACCTTTGCCGAGCCTGTGCAAGCCCGCACCGTTGACCCTGGACGATCCCGAAACAGCAAATCCGCGACGACCGCGGGCTACTGAAAGACCCCATGACAAAAATCTTCGGCATCTTTTTCAAGGTGTTCGCCACTTACCTGCTTTATGCCTTGACCTTTCTGGTTCTGGCGCCATTGATGTACGCCTTCAACCTGGTGGTGGCACTGGCCTGCGCACTGCTGATGAAGGACTACCACGCCAGCGAACTGGCCGTGTCTGTCTCCGAGTGCTGGCGAGAGTTTTGCGGCGTGCACCGGCGCGTGGTCAGGGCCATCTGGGAGTCGGTGTCATGAACAGGGAGCCAGACTTCGCAGCCCAGTGGGCTATAGACGACAAGCCAGACAGCCAAGCGCAGGCTGACGTCGCCAGGGACAAGCGCATCAAGGCCCTGCAAGATCAATCCCGCGCATCGAGTGAGCAGCTCCAGAAAGAGTTTGCCGAGGCCTTCAAAGAAAACGGACCCAAACCATGACTTACGACCGCGCCACCCCCACTGACGAGGCCATCCCGGCTCCCTACCCCAAAGAGTACGTCGCCAGCGCCGAGCGCGCGTTCAGCGACAAGCCAACTGAGCAGCTGATGGACGGCCTGGGGTCGAACTTCATCGCCGAGTTTCAGAAGGCCGAGATGGACCGCCAGCCGACCGAGGACCGATGGCTGACCGACCTGCGCCAGTACAAGGGCAAGTACGAGCCAGAAGAAGAAACGAAGATGGGCAACCGCTCGAAGTCGTTTGTGCGCAAGACCCGGGTCAAGGTCAAGACGGTGGACAGCCGGGTCGGTGACTTGCTCTTCCCTGCAGGCAACGACAAGAACTGGAACATCGAGCCGACACCGGTGCCGAACGTCAGCAAGGATGATCGCCAGGTTATTGTCGACCAGCTGATGCAGGCCGCGCAGCAGATGATGCAGGCCCAGGCGCAAGCACAGGCTCAGCAGGCCGGGCCAGCGCCAGACGGCTCGCAGCCAGCAGCGCCAGGTCCTCAAGCTCGGCCTATGCAGCAACAAAATGTTGCGCGACCACCGGATAAGTTGGTTGATGATCTGATCATGGCACAGGTCAAAGAGGCCGCCCGTGAGATGAGCAAGGTGATTGACGACCAGCTGGTGGAGGCGCGCTACAAGCAGCAGGCGCTGCTGGTTCTGCACTCTGGCCACTTGTATGGCACTGGCGTACTGAAGGGTCCGCTGGTCGAGATGCGCGTGCGAACCCGATTCCGCAGGCAGCCAGTGCTGGATGCTGAAAAGCAGCCGACCGGCAGGACCAAGTGGGCACCGTACTCTGAGCGCTACCCCGTGCCGTTTGTGGATTACGTGCCGCTCTGGCGCTTCTACCCGGACATGAGCGCCACGACGCTGGATCAGTGCCAGTTCATCTACGAGCTGCACAACATGACGCCGAGTCAGCTGTATGCGCTGGCCGAGCGGTCGAGCTTTAACCGGAAGCGGATTCTGGATCACCTGCTGGCCAACCCGGATGGCTGCACCACACGCCGCGACCACGAGGTGCAGCTGCAGGCGCTGGGCGAGCGAACCAGCAAGCAGGGTGACATCACCGGCCAGTACGAGGTGCTGGAGCGATGGGGTTATGTCAAAGGATGCAAGCTCAAGGAGAACGGTGTCGAAGTGCCGCCAGACCGCGAGCAGGAGTCCTTCTTCTGCAACGTCTGGCTGCTGCCTGATGGCACGATCATCAAGGCGGTGCTGCAGCCCATCGATGGCGTGACCTGGCCGTACCACCTGTACTACTTCGACAAGGACGAGACATCGATCTTTGGCGAGGGACTGTCGTCCATCATGCGTGACGACCAGACGATGATCAACGCGACAACCCGCATGATCCTTGATAACGCTGCCATCACTTCAGGGCCAATGCTGGAGGTGGTGGCTGACTTGCTGGCAGCCGGCGAGGACCCGAATGACATCCGCGCCTGGAAGGTCTTCCTGCGCAAGAAGGCCGACGCCAACTCGGGCCCGGCCGTCAAGGTAATCGAGGTGCCGAACCACCTGGAGGACCTGCAGCGCATCGTCAACCAGTTCGACAAAAATGCTGACGAGGTGTCTGCGATTCCACGCTACGTTACCGGTGAGAATGCCACCGACGGTGCAGCCGGCACATCGAGCGGCCTGTCCATGCTCATGGGCGCGGTGAACATCGTCATCAAGGACCTGATCACCGGCTATGACGAGGGTGTCACGGTGCCGTTCCTGCAGGGCCTGTACCACTGGAACATGAAGTTCAATCCGAAGGATTCCATCAAGGGTGACTTCGACGTGTACGCCCGCGGCAGCGCCAGCCTGGTGGCCAAGGAGGTCCGGTCGCGCCAGCTCAATGAGTTTGCGCAGCTCACGATGAACCCAGAGGATGGCAAGTTCATCAAGCGCCACAAGCTGATGCAGGCCCGGGCCGAGGCGCTGGAGCTGACCGACGTGGTCATGACCGAGGACGAGGTCAAGGCGGAGTCTGAGGGCGAAGCAGCCCAGCGTCAGCAGCAGATGGCCATGGAGATGCAGGCGGCTCAGCTGGCCGAGCAGCAGGCCAAGGTCGGCAAGCTCACCAGCGATGCAGCCCTGGCCAACAAGCGGGCCGAGGAGTCTGCCGTCCAGGCGCAGGTGCTGACGGCGAAGGTCAAGGAGACCCTGGCCAACATCGACCAGATTGTCGCCAACACGGTCAGCACGCGGGTCGAGGCGGTGTTTGCTGCGCTGCAGGCTGGCGGCGTCGCCACATCCAGGCCAACCATCGCACCAGCTGGCGACGAGATTCTGCGCAGCTCTGGCTTCAAGGACATCAACGGTGACCCGGCGATTGCGTCACTGAACGGACCACCGGTGCAGGAAGACCCTGGCACCAACGCGCTGATGAACCGTGGCCAACGCTTCGAGGTTGAGCCGCGCGGTGACGATGCGCCAGCCGGAGACCTGGCCGAGGCCGCCATGCTGGCCCAGCAACAGGAGGAAGCCAACGGACAGCCGCAGGATGAGCAGGGCATGCCGCTGCCGACGGACGGCGCCGACGGCGGTGACGTGCAGCCTGACGTGCCAGCCCCGGCCAACACCGATGAACTGCCAAGCCCGGGCCAAATGACACCTGACCCACAGACCGGCATGGTCGGCCGCCGATCCGGTATGAACACCGACGACATCGAGAACGCATGAGCACACACGCGCAGCAGCTTAATCACCTGAACGCGTGCGCCACGTCGGTCTCGAACCACGCCGCGTCAGAGCTGGCCCAGCTGTACGCCAGGCACATCGATGCGCTGATCGAGATGCTGGTGGAGGACCTGAAATCGGTCAGCGCCAATGACCTGCACAAGCTGCAGGGCCGCGTGTCTCAGCTGGAGGAGTTGCGCGGAGTGGTCACCGGCACGGTAAAAACAAACGGACGAGTGTGAGGCTTCATTAACACCTGTGAGGACAGGATTTATGACGCGGCGCCATGAGCAGCCACGTCATCGAAAGGAAAACCGATGAGCGCAAACAAGCAAGACGATACAGAACTGTTGCCGGATGAATACACAAATGCATTCAACGAGGTGGCCGGCGCGAGTCAGTCCACCAGCGACGATGAGGCCATGGGCATCTCTACACCAGCGCTGGAGGAAGCCGTCGCCAAGGTAGAGGGTGAAGAGGAGGGTGCTGGAACCGCACAGATCGAGGCTGGAGCCGGCGATGCACAACCCGTCGCGGTACAGAATGAGGGCGGTGAGGCAGCTGTTGCTGGGGCCCCGGTCGAGGCTGTGGCACCCGACGAAGAGGCCGGCATGACGGCAGCCCAGATCCAGAGCAAACGTACCCACGAGGGGCGCATGCGCAAGATGCAGGAGCAGCTCGATACATTGTCGGCCCAATCCAAAGCCAAGGACGATACAGCCGCAGACCAGCTCGCCGCCGTGATCGCGGGGCAGGATGCAGGCGCCGATAACGCGCAAGCTGCCGCCGATGTGGTAGAGCAATTACAGGCCGGGTCACTGTCATCTGACGAGGCCATGAAGCAGCTGACTGAGGATTTTGGCGAAGATTTTGTCAAGATGATCTCAGTCGTCGTAGCCAGCAAGGCCGCAGAGATAGCCAGCAAGGCTACCGCTGATGGCATGAGTAAGGTCGGCGCAGAGGTCAAAGAGATCACCTCGCAGATTGCAGACGTGAATGAGAGACTGCACTTCGAGGCCATCTGCAAAGCGGTGCCGGACTTTTTTGAGCAGACGAAGACCCCTGAGTTCGCCAAGTTCGCCGAAGCTGCAGACGAGGAAACCAAGAGCGTCATCTCCGGCGGCGACGCCAAGAGGGTGATTGCGATGATGAAGAAGTTCAAGGCCTCGCAGACGCCCGAGGCGCCAGCCATCCAGGTCGAAGACCCGGCGCTGGCAGCCGCAGAGGGTGTCAGGTCTGGCTCGCGACTACCGGATAAGCCGGCAGCAGCGAGCAAAGATGATTTTGAAGGATCTTGGGCGGAGGCGTCCAAGACCTGAAGACTGCCCTAGAGGCGAACAGATTGTTGCTGACGCAACTCAATCCTGCCTCACAGCGTCTTGCTGGCTGAACGACATCAACCAGCGACTTTTCGGAGCACGACCTCACAGTCGCGCCGACACCAATCGGGTT
>Ga0326734_1000140_pt1 | contig 21407 bp, 27 predicted proteins | sample 15_GP2_1315_FD_207944 | JGI IMG/M metagenome (GOLD analysis project Ga0326734, IMG submission 207944) | Glacier ice microbial communities from Ngari, Tibet, China - 15_GP2_131.5 | ecosystem: Environmental > Aquatic > Freshwater > Ice > Glacier | place: China: Ngari, Tibet | collected 2018-07-18 | reverse complement strand
ACATTTGGTCGTGGTGAACCAGAAGATAACTCACTGGGTCGTGACCTTAATGATGCCTACGACATTAAAGATGCACTCAAAGCAGCCTACACAGCCGGTAAACTAAACGAGACATTGAAGATTGTAGCAGAAAAAGGCGAGTAGCGTGAACGGGAATAAGATCATAAAAGAAGAGATGACCTTGGAAGAGAAGCTTGAGGCCATCGACAGGCTGATGCACAGTGCACAAGAATCACCGGAAGACTTTAATAAACGTAACGGCAGGCCACTGAATGCACCAGTTGACCCAAGTGACCTAACAATGTGCGAAGGATGCCAATAATGAGTATAGAATTTGAAAGAAACGCAACCCCAGAAGAACTGGGACAGTTGGAAGTAAACCACGAGCTTGCACATCGTCTTATCGGTGGAAGGGCTATGGAAATGTACGTAGTGCCGACAGACCCAATGGATGACCTGCAATGCGATTCGTGCCAGTAATAATTAAAGGAGCCATATGACAAATAAACCAGAACTACTAATGCTTAAAGGTCTACCTGCGTCCGGTAAAAGTACCTACGCAAAAGAGCTTGTGGACGAAATGGACTACTTGCGAATTAACAAAGATGACCTTCGCAAAATGTTGCACAATGGTAAATTCGGTAAACGCAATGAGGCTGAGGTACTGTTTATACGCAACGCCCTTATAGAGAATGCAATAGCACACGGAAGAAATATAGTAGTTGACGACACCAACTTTGAACCAAAGCACCAAGAGTTATTTGAAAAACTAGCTAATACTAACGGAGCAAGTTTCAGGGTACTATTTATTGACACGCCACTAGAAGAATGTATCAGCAGAAACGAACGACGAGCTGACAAAGTTCCTCTAAGTGTCATAACAAGTATGCACAGCAGGCACATTGCAACACTAAAACAAGAAAGAGTAGAATACAATGAAAATTTGGAAGAATGTATTATTGTTGACATTGATGGCACTCTTGCTCATCTTTCTCCCGACAGTAATGGTAGCACTCGTGATATTTATGACGCTAGTCGTGCTGGGGAAGATAGCGTTGATGATGCTGTTTCTAATGTTATGGCCATGGCATACGGTCACGGTTACAAAGTTATCATTCTCTCAGGCAGGGGTAAGGACGAGGGTCATCGTGAAACAACGGAAGCTTGGTTGGATAACAATGGAATCGACTACGACGAACTCCACACAAGGCAAGTCGGGGATGAACGACCTGACACTGAAGTCAAAAAAGAACTTTACGATAAGCATATAAAAAACAAATACAATGTCAAGTATGTAATCGACGATCGCCCTTCGGTGTGTCGCATGTGGAGAGAACTTGGACTGTTTACATTCCAGGTTGGCAATGTTCACCATGAGTTTTAACGAGAAGAAGGATTTACTGGGCCAGGTGTTGAACCCTGGTGACGTATGTGCCAGAAGTATAAATGATAAAGTAGAACTTGTTGTCTACAGAGGAGATAGTTGGGGTGGTAATAAAAGCAAAGGTGAGTTCGGGCGTTTTGTCACGCCTAAGGGTCCTAGGAGTCTTAAATATACTAGTGTTATATTTGTATTTGACCCTCTATCAAAAAGACGTGCAAAAACGAGTGAGATTGTACGCATTACAAAACAATTTTATGAAGAACGAAAATAACTAAGGAGTTAATATGAAACTATTCAAAAACTATGAAGTACTAAGCAAGAAAGACTTTGAAAAAGCCTTCAGCAAAGCAGAGAGCGACGGCAAGAAATTAAGCGACAAAGCTAACAAGGCACGTATTGAATCACTTGAGCAAGGTCTTGAGCGCAAAGAGAAGCTAAATCAAAAGACCAGCCAGGCACTGATTGATGCAAAGGAAACGATTGATGTTTACGAAGAATTGCGAGACAAGACTCGTGACGTAATTAAGCAATCTATCGAAAACGATGACATGAAAGCTGTTCTGGACGCACGTGAGGATGGCCTAGACACACGCACAGCGCATGTTAAGGACCTCGAAAGTAAACTGGACGACAAAACGGATTCAGCCTACAAGGGTGCATACGCAGATGGCGCAGCAGACATGGCACGTAAGATTGGTGATATTACTCAAAAAGATCGTGACAACGCAATGAAGATTGCAATGGTCTCTGCAGCATCACACACAAACGTAGACACCATGAAGGAGATCAACAGTGAGTATCGTCTTACCGAAGGAACTTCAGACAAGAAAAGTTAAATCCCTACCCGATAAGGATAGGAAACTTGTTGAAGAACTGCTAGCTGAGAAATTTGACATACGAGAGGAGGTTGTCCCCAAGAGGGATGACTACTTTCGACAGGAATATTCAGGAAGCATTGAACGCCAGGGCTTTGTTGGCGTATCAAGAAAAGATTTTTTCATTGACCCGACCGATGGTAGTTACGGGAGAAACGGAATTACGTTCGGAGTTGACCCTGAAACCAGGAGCCGTTTGGCTCGTGCCAAAATCTCACTCCGTGGTAATCCAGAACTTGGCGTGCTAGAAGCACGGCGCAATCTTGACAATAACAACGTTCCAAGTCGTGTACGTAAGATTTATATACACAGAGATAGATTGCACTATCTTATGCGTGACCAAAGAATGGGCGTGAAGATAGACACATTCAATAAGGTAACTGAATATTATGGTTACGAAATAATAATCATACCAAGTCACCTAGAAGAATATATCGAAGCATCATTTTAAGCAATAAAAATATCCCCCCAGGCGTAATGCTTGAGGGGATTATTTTATGTCTTAACGACGAGTGCTAAAACGGTCGTAGCCAAAAGCCACGCCGAAGCCTATTACCAATGCTATTAAAGCAGAGATAATATCGTTGAACACTAATTGTGCTAGGAAGTACGCAAGTACTCCAACTAGCAAACCTAGAAATAGATTCATATGAATCCTCCCGTTATGGTTTATTTTGTTTGTTTTGGTGTGTTTGTTTCACCGACATGTTCACCAGCATAGCCAGCAACGGTAACAATACCTGATGCAGCTAATCCGGCTACAATGCCAGTCATGATGTCCAGGCCAGCGACTCCGAAGAATCCGGCAAGGGCACCCGATAGGACAGCCAGCACAATTTTAAATGCTGATGCCCATTCCTTTTTGTTTAGCAATTCGTACAGTTTTACAACTGCAGGGATAGCTAGCGTTGATAGTAGTTCCATTTATTTACTCCTAGTAAATTTACTTAGATAATCCAATATCGCTTTAAACCACCTTGTAACGTCCTCTAAGAGCGTTGTGGTCTCAACTGGCGTAGTTGTAGGCTTTTCGTCTACAGGGGGCTTAGACGGCTCCTCAGTAGGCTTAGGCGTGATTACTGGTTCTGGCGCAGGTACTACTACGGGTTCAACCGCAATTATGTCCTCTGCACGGAATCCAGTCGCAAGTTCCCTATCGGAACTGTATGCAGTCCTGTACCATTTGTTACCATTACTTAGCGTAAGCAGTTGTTTCATAGAAATCTCTGTGCCCAATGCGTACACCTTGTCGCCACTTACGGCTCCGGTAATAACGTCGTACATGCGTGAGTCTTTGTTGAACTTAAAGTTCTTCAGTGGTGCAAATACTTCACGGCTTACTTCTGATACTGCAGGTGCTGTAGGTACTGGTTGTGCAATAACTTTATTACTGACAACTCCCCAGTCACCCGAGCCATCCTTTAGGTTAGCACGACGGTCGAGCTCTGCCAGGTTGTAATTACCCGGGCATGCTGTTGCGACAAATTGTCTGTGCGGTACCAGTGGAATGTTTCCGTAGACTGATCGGATGTTTGCAATTAATTCAGCAACAACATCGTAGTCTTCCTCACGGCATCGTGGGTCGCACTCAATACTTACCGTCCATGGGTTTGCCGAGTTGGTTGCCCAACTTGCATTCTGTAGATCGACAAGCTGTGCGACACGTCGTCCTGTACCTGTTGCAACAAAGTGTGAAGATACGCCGCTGCTAGGGCTGACTAGTGTGTTAATGACACCCTCGTATGAAGGGTTCCTGTTTGGGTCTCCCCACCAGTGGATAGCAATAGCAGTTACAGTGTAGGGTCGGCCCCACGTTGCTTGAGCTCGGCTACCCTCTGTGTAGTTTGGTGAGTTGTGTTGAGTTTCGTATTTAAATGACATCTTTTATGCCTACTATACCTTCCAGGTCTTTAAGCCTTTTATTCTTATTTTCCAATTCTTCCAGTGCTTGCGCAAGTTTCTGCTTTGTTACGGTGTGATCGGATGATTCAACTTGCAGGTCTTCTTGTAGCTTTGCAACTATCTTTTCAAGATTAATCTTTTCTGAACGCAGTCTGCTGATCTCATCGAATAGAAAATCAACTTGGTCAATTAGTATCTCTACCTTCTTATCGGTTTCGTTTATCTTTGTCACTGATATCGCCTTTTCCTCTCCTGCTGTGTTTTTCTTATCTTTTAATGCTACAATAAATGCCGCAATGGAGGCTATAACAAGTGATATGGAAGTCACGATTGCGCCCACGTCTATGTTTATGTTTCCCATTATTTATCTGCTTTCTTCTTTATGCCTATTGCCGTTTCTGGGTTAATAGGTGGTTCAAGTAAGATAGCAAACGTTGTTATTGCAAGACCTGCATACGTACCAACTGCAAACATGTAGGAACCTGATGATTCCGGAAGTAGTTGACTTGTAAATAGTCCTGCCGTTAGCGTCATATAAAGAACAATGAGACCTGCTAAACCTAATCTAGCTATTCTGTATCTTGATGACTGCAGTCCGAATATAATCGCCGTGCCGAATAATAACCACAATGTACCCCACCAGAACGGTGGAACGATTGCCGTTATGGTCGAGTAGGCTATTGAGCCAAACACGGCCGCTGGCGCTACGAGTATACCAAGACCTACAAAGACCGCACTGAGGGCTTTTATCATGTAAACACGATACAGTAGTCGGTGGGTCTTTTTAAGGTTTATTTTATACATTAGTTTTTCTTTGCATTCTCTTTAACTTTATTAACATCTATGTACAAATCGTTCAATAGTTCGTCCTGTAAATCTTCTGGTAACTCTTGGTGTTCATTCCAATACTTTGCCATTGATTCAGTAACCTTATCGTTGAAGTCTTTTGCCAGTCGGCTGACCTTGTTGTTGTCCCCAATAAGGGCGGCTTCTTTCATTTTATCGACTGCACTCTGGCGACCTGACGCTTTCTTACGTGCTGAGTAGAAAGCAGAGTATGCCTCTTTCATATCACGAGAAGTTTGTGCGTCAACGTTGCCGGTTTGCGACTCGGAGAGAGTAGGAAAACCTTCCTCAATCCAATCCCTACCGGCTTCTGTGGAATATTGTCCAAAGATACTAGCCTGAAATTTACTCCATCCGTCTTCATTCTGCAGGTAACGTATATTACCTTCTGAATTGCGAGACTCGCCTGAGTTAGTAGTGCTAAATCCTTCGACAGATTTCTTGATCTGTGTACCACCTGGAGTAATTGAAGACCATTGGTCTTTCAAGAACTCTCCTGGGTCTCCTGATTGAATTGCTTCAACAAGTCCCATTCTGCTTTTACCATCTCCTGCTAGTAATGTAACTAGTGGTGAACGGTATAGCGCATCTGATACTTCTTTGTTTGCTCCTGGGATGAATGGTGCAATTTGTGGGTAGAAAGGGATAAACTCTTCAGAGTTAAATCCAATCACTGGTTCAAGTATTGCTGTTGCTGTACCTGCCATTGCTGCTGCAGATAGTAAGTTTACTGCCTGCTCGCCACGTCCCATTGTAAATGAACCATCCTTGCCCTTGACCAGGTTTACACCAAGTCCAGCTAGGAACTCAGCTTGTTTAGCCGAGAAGGTTGCAAGTTGTGTCAGGCTGCGAACACCAGGCCCGTTAAGGGTTGTAGGCATGTCAACCTTTGACGTAACAAATTGTGTGTCAATTACTTTTTCACGTGCAAATGCTTTTGCTGCATCCTCATCCATTCCTTTTGAAAGGGCTTTGGCTTTAGCTCCCCAGTATGCCTGGGCTCGCATTGTTGAGTCTGTAACACTGACCATTAGCATCATCTTGTTTGCTACGGCATTTGATTTACCCTTTAGGCCAGTAATATTTGTACTAAATTCATCAAGATCAGCGTTGTAATTTTTACTTATACCACCAGAGAATACTCCAGCTTCTGCCATCTCTGAGAACTCAGGACTACCTTTACCTGCACGAAGAGCACGAGTACCATGTACCATACCGACTGCAGACCACTTAGGTCCAATGCCAGCAACGGTGTTGACAACCTGTGTAAGGTTTCGTAGTGCAGTACCAGGGTTTATACCCATGGTTGCAACAGATGAAATCATACGTTGTCCACCAAGTACCGCACGGTAGTGATTGCCACCAACTGCATTGCTGTTTGTTTTGCCAAGCAATTCGTCTACGACAGTGTTAAATCCTTTTTCTAATCCGCTTCTTTTGCCAGTACCTTTTAATTGGTCAATAAATGTATTAAGCCAATCTCGTTCCATTTGCGTAACCTTGTCCATGACCTTCAAGTCATCGAGTGGTCGCAGTGTAGGCTCAAGGTGAATCTTTTTGTTGACACCTTGCGTGTACGTAGACAAGACATCAATAATCTCACGACTATAATCGTCACTGTCAGACAAACGTTGTTTAATGTTACCAAACTTAATTTCACCTGTTGTCTTTGCATTAAAGAGTCGCTTTGTTTCTGGATTCTTTACGTCAAACATGTGGGGGAAATAGTCGTCCATTGTTGCGAAACCGTTATCGTTCAACCAAGCTTTTTTCTCGTCCAGTAATGAACGGATTGCTTCGGCTGTTTTAACGTCGGTAGCTGATAGGGTCTGTCGTCCACCTTCAAGGTATTCAACTATTTGTTTTTGTAAGTCTTTGTTTCCGTTGATTGCTTTGGCGATAGGTTTTAATCGTTCAAAGTCTGCTTGGTTTGCAAGCTGTAGTTTTGCGTCACCGACAACAATTGCGTCGTGAAGTTTGCGAAGTCCGAATGCTTCAAAGTTTTTACTAGGTGATAGAATACCGAGTACTGCTTGTCGCAGTCCACTGGCGTTCTTGAATCCTTCTAGGTTAGCAGTGGATTCTGCAATGTCTGCACGTACTGAAGCTATCCCGTCAGGGTTGTTCTCGATTGATTTAACTGGGTCAGGAGATGTAGCTGCTTCGGTTACAATACCTTTTCCGTCGTCAAATCGTTCTGCCTGTGATACTTTATCACTGAGCAACTTGCGCTGTGCTGCCATTTCCGCAGGGTCTATGTCCTTGAACGTATCAGGTGAAGATGACATAAAACGGTTTGCATCATTTGAAATTTGTGAATCTCTTCGATCAAGTGTATCAATCATGCCTTGGTATTTTGCTACTTCTTCTAGGTCTTTTGCTTCTAGCATGTCAAGTTCGGCAATGTCATTCCTGTACTGATCGTCAAGTTTTTCTTTTGCTGCCTGAAACCTTACGTCTGTTTTGTATTCACCAGAAAGTTTTTGACCAGCAACAGATTGATTTACTGTTGTGTCCTTGTCCTTAACTGGTTTTTCTAATGAAGAATAACGGCGTTGCAGTTGCTTTATGGAAGCATCGTATGATTCATCCAACCTATTTAGTTCTGCGCCCTTTACTTCTGGGCTCATTAAACCAAACATTTGGTCCTCAACAGCTTTCCTGTCCTGGACTACTTCTGCTGCTGCTGTTTTAAGCTGAACTGGCATGTCGTCACGGGCCATAACTTGTACAGCCGAGTCAACAGGTTCAGCAGTTTTGTATACTGCATCTGGCATATTACCAGAGTCAAAATCGTCAAGTGCTTTTGTGGCTTCTGCTTTTGAAAGTCCACCACCTGCAAAGTAAGTGTTACGTTCACGAGAAGATAGTTCATCCTTAACAGATTGAACACGTGCGTAGTCAGCCTGGACATCATCTGTCCTGCCACCACCGTCCGTAAACTCATCAATTTGTGAGCGTAAATCTGCGTCAGAAACATCACGGAGTGGATTGTTTATTCCATCCACGATGTCATCAATTCCAGTATCTACACTGGCAATGTCTGCTTCGTTCTTTGCGTTAGAGGCATCAAGTGCGGTTGCTGCTTTGTTGTTGGCCTTAACACGTAATGCCGAACCAACGCCACCGGATGCACCACCAAGTAGTCCACCAAATGCTGCTGATTTAGCAATGTTAGTAACAGCATCCTCTGCAGATAAGCCTTCGCTAACTGAATCAGTAAGTCCAGCTGCACCAGAGAATATAGCACCTTCACCTGCACCCCGTGCAAGGTTCTTTGCGATCTCTTTACCGCCTTGTTTTTTGATGGTCTGTACGCCAAGTTTTATGCCTTGTTTTGCTACTTGTTTAGCTGCTGCGCCCGTACCAAGTGTGGCTATGTTTAAGAATGTCTCAGCTGTATCTGCTGCTACTTTTTTGGTATCAACATTCTGGGATTCTTCTATTTGTTTTTGTGCACCCTCACGTTGTGTTTGTGTGGATTTTCGTAGTTCTGCTAAGTCGTTGTTGCCCCTATCAATAATAGATCGAACTTCTTTGCTGTCCCATGCACTTGAGTTTGGGTTGTCGTACTCAGCACCTAGCTTGTCTTGGAGTGCTTTGGCTGTAGCTTGAGTCATCTCAAGTTCTCGTTTAGATCGTCCAGCTTCTTCGTTTGCTGCTACAGAACCTTCTACAATGTTGGCGTTACCACCTATTGCGTTTTCGCCTGTTTTATATAGGTCTACTGCTGCATCTTTAACAAAACTGCCAACGCCTGCTGTGGCATCACCAACTTTTTGGTACCAAGGTTTGTCGTCCTCTGCTTGTTGGGCTGCTGCTATCTGACTTTCTTCAAGTTGTTTGTTTTTAGCTTGCTCTTCTTCTTCAAGTTCTTTGTATTTTTGGTACGACAAAGAAGCTCTCGATAATGACTTAAGCGAGTCGGTTTCTTTTCCTAGGTAACCTTGATATTTGTAATCCATCTTAACTCCGATTATTGACCATAATATTGTTTACGGTAGCTGTAGGCGAGCTTTAAAGCGTCTCCTCTGCTTATGCCGTATGCTGATGCTAGGTTTCCAGCAAGAACACCCTCAGTCCAACCATTCTTTACGTTGGCTCCATTGTAGTTTTCAGCAAATGCTGATTGCATAAATTGATTAACCGTAGGAGGGGCTGATGCTGCGGCTCTTGCGGCTGCACTTTCTGCACGGTTTGCTCTGCTTTCTGATGCAGATGCTGCACGTGATGCTGCACCCTCGGCTGCTTGCGCTGCACGGTTCAGTGAGTTTTCACGAGCCTGAGCTTGTTGTGATGCCTGTTGCATGTTCCATGAGTTTAGATCACTGGTCTGTCGATCTATGCGTCCCAAAGCTTGGGTAGATTTTTGAGTACCAATTTCAGCAAGTCGTCCTTCAAATGCAAGACCTTCTTCGGTTTGTTGGTAATCTGCTTCTTGTAGACCAGGAAGATATTTTGTTGAAAGGTATGTAGCTTGCTCGTCAATAGGTATACCACTGAATGATAATCCACGGCCAGTTGCCTGGTTATTAATTGCATTGAAGCCTTGTCCTTTTTCAGCTGTGATACCAGCTCTTCGAGCATCATACTTAGCTCCAAGGCCAGCTTGCTTCTTTTGAATGACTTGTTCTTGTCCTGTGAAAGCCGGGTTTAAATCCGCCATTACTTGTGCAAGTGTTTGTACTTGGGGTGGCATTATGTTCCTCTGTTTTTATATTCTATTATTATCTTATCACATTGTTGTTAATTTGTCAACACCTAAACGGGTATTGAATAGGTTGTAATTCCGGTTTCAAATGTGGTTGTTGGTATTGTAAGTGCTGTAGTTTGATTATTGTACAATTTTATTGCTGCACGTGCTTTGCCATTTTGTACATCTACAAACGGAAAACACCATATGCCCGTAGGCTGTTGCCCTTGAACACCTTGTTTGTTTATTGCTTCACGTCCTTTTTTCCAGACACCTACTTGCATTTCTTCGTTTAAAGCTGCTACCCAGGCTGTGCTTGGGACCTTCCATCGTATGACGGATTGAGTTTTGTCTGTTCCAATATCCACTAAGGTTGCACTGTAGTAAGTTATATTTTGTCCAGCATTGATGTTTCCGCTTACCGATACAGTAGACAAATGTGATTCTGTTCTTGGATATGGCAGGTAATCGCTGTGAAACATAAAATCGTTAATGTTAATAGGCATATACTCTCCAGTATGTTACTGAACCAACAGTACTATTGCAACGTAGGTTATTGGCATTATCTATCCACGCAAGTTTCTTTTCCATTCCTGCACCATAAGTTCCGCTAGTCACGGGCCCAAAGACCTGATAGTCTGAACCAACCGCAACGTTAGCGGCCAGCACAACAGTACCCTCTGAGGTAGATGTGTGCTTACCTTGATTGGATATGGGTGGATATTGCAAGTCGCTATTAAATATGTAATCTTTACTATTGGATATCATTTTTAACTCCGATAATGCGATAAAAACCACCCGGTGCGCCAAGTGTTGGGAACATACGAACAAGTCCCGAGTAGCACGTAGCTGACACGGAAATGTCCGGGAAGGTGCTTGCGTCACTGTAACGTGGGGATTCATCCGTGTACCATTTTAATCCATCAAGGCTAACAGAAACGTGAGGAAAGAATATTTCGGTTGTGTCGGTGGACACATTAAGAGAGAACGTACTGGGTGGTACTACGCCTTCCTTAATAAATATAACTTTATCAATTAGTCCATCTGATAGGAATCCAAAATCTACAAGATTCATGCTATGCCTCTAACGCTTTTAGAACGTCTTTTCCTTTTACTGTAATTGCAATAATGTATTTTCCGCTAGGAGTGCGTCCGATAAGGATACGGTTTACACCGTCCTCGTCCTTAATAACCTTGGTACGGTTCTCCGCCTCTAACTGACGGAAATTGTCATTAATGGTGGATGCCATCATTCCGGGGTCCATGTTTGGTGTCAATTGAATTGGAGAAAACATACTAGACTGTTCTCATCCACATATGGACAACGATTGAAGGCTGTATGTTGTTGTGGGGAGTACCCGAGCCCGAACTGGCAATGGTAATGTTTGCAGTGCTTGCGCTGGTTCCTACGTTAATAGTGTCAACTGGGTTGGTCCACTCAATAGAGCGACCGTTTGTGACAGTTTCTGTGTTTGAACCAGTTAATGAAACGTTGTGGGAGTGTCCTGGGTCGTTTACGCCGTGGTTGTGGGCACCGTTCTCTGCACCCGTAAGTGAATGAGTTTCTGCACCCATGGTTGCGCCAGCTGAGGCAAAGGTGCCAGTTGCTGCTTTACCAACAAGGACCCTACCATCGCCGAATGAAATCCATGTACCGAATCCAAGCAGTGTTGCAGGGTTGATTGCGCTGTTTGCGTTCATGTAAATTGAACCAACTGGGTAAGCTACTGAAAGGATACCATCGGCCAATTTTTCTATTGTTACGGATTTGTTCTTGTAGTTTGCACTGTCAAGATTACCGTTCATCTCTTTGGCGATAATACCAAACCTTTGATTCAAGGGGTTGCTTGAAGCTGGTGTATTATCCTCGATATTTGTAATTGTTATTAGTCCCATAATATCCTTTTATAGTCTTTTAGTTTTATAGCTGAATTGTGCACCAATGAAGGCAACACGGTTGTTAACTGCTTTGCGCATTATCCTCAGTTGCCAGTAGTAGGCGTAGCCTGAGTATGATTGCCTGCGCACGTTGAACGATTTGTCTCCACCGAATAGAGTACCATCTCCCCAGTTAAACTCGCCCCACTTTGCACCGTTTGTGGTCATAAGCAGGTCCTTAACACGAGGACTGTCCTGGAAGTCTTTGTCCATTGCAAGTTGAATGTTGAATGTACTGTCAACCCCCTGCAGAATAGGGAAGTATCGTTTGATGCGCTTCTTCTGTGCCGGGACACCCATTGAGTCATATTTTAGTCTGTACTCAAAGTCTATAGGTGCACCGAGTGAGTGGTAGTTCATCTCTGCCATGTACAGCGCCGGAACAAGTGAACTAAATTCTACAAGCTCTTGGTTGTCGTCTGCGTCGCTGTAGTAGATCGCCCTATTGACGTGTGTACCTGTATCGTATTCCATTTCCTGGAGGTCTTTGTTGTAAATTAAACATGTATCATTTGACAGGCTGCCCTGTGATGCCATGTAGAAGCGAACTTCATTCTTCCAAAGTACTGGAGTGATCTCTTCCTTGCTTCCGCATCCGTCAAAGAGTGGGTTAATCTGATCGGATATTTTCTTGTCTTCCGAACCATTGTATTCGTAGAAGCCATCGTTAGCTACTAGGTATATTTTGTTCTCATCCGAAGTAACACCACGGTTGCTTAGTGCACCCTTGCTACCAGTTGACTCACGTAAGTTAAATGAACCACGGTCGTAGCCACTGATTACATATTTATTGTCTGCGGTGGTAATGGTAAGTGAGTCTTGGAATGAACCAAACCACGTAACAGGTGAACCGTTGTGCGGTCGGGGAACATATATGAACGAGATAGAAAGCCATGCGTAGTACCACTGTTCTGTAGCAACTGTGGCCACTGTACCTGCAGGGTTGAACGCTGGGTTTCCTGGGTTCTCTGAGAACACAAGCTTGTTCGGGTCAGCTGCAACACGTCCCCATAGTCTGTCCTTGTGGAATGCTATGAATGAAAGTATTGGAAGCTCATTGTCAGTTATGGTTTCCACGGTAGTACCGTTCCAAGTTTTTAATTGGTCGTAGCTGTTAACCCAGAATACTTTGTTGTCTGCGTTTGTAAAGCTGTACTCCGTTGCACTTGCGCTCAATCCGGTCGCAATGGCCACCAACGCTTTTGTTGCTTCGTCTACCCTGTATACAGTAGTTCCGTAGGCTACAAGTGTGTAGTTGACACCATTGTCACGGTTGAATCGGTATCCACCCTTGTCTTTTATGTCAAGTGCGGTGTAGATGCGGTAGTTTAATCCGTATGCTTGCACTGCAATTGCAGGTAAGGTTGAGTCTGATTTCCATGCCATCGTGCCTGCAGTAGTGGTTGATAGCTGGTAGGCTCCCTTGCCATCATCCTGTACCCTAAGCACAACCCAGTATTTAACACCAAGTGTTTGCTTTACCGACTTAACGAACCTTGCGGTCACGTAATCGGATGTTGCACTAATGTCCCCACCTAGTAGTGAAGATTCAGATAGAAGCTTATAGGGACCCGACTGATCGCTATAAATTTGTACCATGATTGGTCCACTTGCGGATGCTGTGTCGGCAACCTTAATGTCAATGCGTGTTATGCGGTCGTTAGAGGCCGCTGTGAACGGTTGTGCGTGTAAACCGGTAATAAGTCCCACATTTGCCGTGGAAGGCCCTGTGAGGGCTGTATTGCTGTCTGAGAGCACTTCGTTGAGTGGGGTGACATAGAAACCAGGTCCTTTGCGTGAACTTACGGCCACACGACGGTCTGCTGCTTGCTGTGCGTACAGGCGGAAGTTCTTTGCAAAAGGAGTTCGTCCTCTTTCCAAAAGATCGACAGGAGTCACCAAATCTAGCCCTCGTAACTCGAAGACTGCTGTAGTTTTTTCTGTGCGACTCGTTGCCATATTATCGGTTCCTTACTTGTTGATTTTTCATTACGATAGGTCCGTCTGCTTTGCGGAATCCGTATCGGTTAACTAGTTGCAGTAAAATTCGCTCGTACTCTCTTTGCGTTCCGGCTGCTAGGTCAAAGTCTTCGTTACGTTCTTGAATGCGTTTGAAGGCACCTAGTACTAACAGTTCGCCAAACTCTTCTGGAATCTGGGGTACTGATGCGTTCTCGGTTAGCGTGACAGGCTTGCTTACGTAGAAGATTGTCATAGTGTAATCTTTGTCAGTAGGTGCGCTTGTGAGCATGTTACCTGCGTACAGTGTCCATTTAAGTATAGGACTTGGTAGGCTTGCTGCTGGTGTAGGGTACATACTATTAAAGGTACGAAAATCAGCGTAACTATCTTTAAGGCTTCTTTGTGTTCCGTCCGCTGGGGACGTAATAACTTGTGATTGTATTTCCGCTACATCACCCGGAAATTTGAACATAGTGGAACCAGATGGAACATCACCTGAGAATATTTTCTCTTGAAATGGTAGTTCGTACTGATTGCATATGTCACGCTGTGTATCATTGATAAAGTTATCAACAACACTTGGGTCAAATTCTTCATCGTCAAGTTTATCAACGAGTACCCTTCTTCGTATTCCTGCTAGGTTATATTCCATATTGTTTCCTTATTATTTTATTCTTTTGACTTCACCACCACCATTGTAGGCAGGTAGGAAGATTCCGGTGTCTGGTATTTGTGTTGTTTCTAGTTTTGCTTGTCCTACGTATGATTGTCCGTAGCCACCAGTAGCTATACTGTCTGGGTAGAAATTTCCTGCTGGACTGTATCCTGTGCTGTAGTTGCCGTCAATATCCGGGTTAGCGTTGGGAGCCCACTTGGGACCCCAAATACTTTCACCAAATATAAATGCGCCTAAGTTAAATGCTCCAAACATTATAGTGGTATCACTGATATTACTCTATTGCTATAAGAACCAGTGCCGCCCGTAACACGATATTTAAGTTTAAATGTAGTTATTCCAGGAGTCAGCCCAGAAAGGAGTTGTCCCCCGTTGCCCACCATACCAAATGCGTTAGCTGCAAATGTCTGGAACTGCCCACCGTTAGCGTCACTAGCGGCGATAGTATTTGCGCCCGATGCAACAAACGACAGGAGGTTAACAGTAAAAGCTGCGCTGTTGACTATATATGCGCTCAATGATATAAACGCTAAACCATTACTTCCTATTGTTACGGTTACTGTGTCGGTAGTTGTAGCAAGGTCAACATAAGTTGTTGACGTAGCATTTTCTTGGGTAGCTATTGTCGCCCTGGTAGCGCCTGTGTTTTGTTCATTAGGGGTTACTTTAGTTTGTGGCATAATTATGCTCCTACTACCATTCCTGTTAATTTTGGCATCCAGTTGGCAGTTTCATTTACTACCGAAAAAGTGCCAACACCTACGGACCTAGCCTGTAGTTTTACGGCTATTGTTGCTCCTGCTGGAATCGGAATAACAGCATTCATAGTGCCTCGCACCCAGTCTGAGGTGGCAGGGTTGTAGTACACTTCAGAGCCGTAAGCGACTCCGTTTACTGTTATGCGACAAGCTCCCTCTGCACCGCCACCGCTTTTTTGAGCCATTATTGTCATTGTTAATATGGCATTACAGGCGCTAGCGCTTGTATTTATAATACTGTGAGAAATATTTGTTACATCCGCAAAAGTAGCCGAAGAAGTTGCATATCTTGTTCCTGATAAAGCAAAGTTACTGTCAATTACTGTCATTTTTGCTTGACTTGAGTTTATTTGTTGTTTAGCCATTAAATTGTCCTTTCCCAGACGTATGCGGTAACGAATGGTTGTAAGTTATTGTGGGGGAGGCTGCTGCCTGCAACTTCAGTAACGTCAAGATAACGCCTACGAGAAGCACCGCTAGAAAGGTTTGCTGCTATAAACTCTGCATTGACAGCTTGTCCGTCTGAGTGCATAAGGTTAAGCTTGTATGCGTGGGAGTGAGCTGGCATTTCGCCACCGGATAGTGTGTGGGTTTCTGCACCGCCAGTTGAGCCTGCGGTTGCAAATGTTCCACTAGCGGCTTTACCGACGACTACTCTGCCCTCTTTAGCAATCCAGGTTGACCATGGCATTTGCAATAGTGTTGCTGGGTTTGCGGCATTAGTGTAGTTTGTGTAGGCACTACCTACTGGGTACAGGGCATTGAATATACCTTCAATATGAAACCCGTCTACTGTATCTGCGTTGCTTGAAGGGTTGAGGTTAAACTGGTAATTAATAGTGATAATATCACCAGTGAGTGGAGCGTCACCCATGGTGAATACACCAGTGCTTGGCGTAGTTTCCACAAAGTGAGTAACTCGTTTTTGTTTGATACCGTTAATAAATACCTCAAGTGAACCAGCAATGTAAGCCCTTGGCGCAGTGAATGCAACTGTTGAGCCGTTTACTGTTCCTGCTGGAGTATCATCTGAGATTGTTGAGTTTGTTCCTACTGAGAATCCAGTTGCGGTTACTTCGTAGTCTACTACCAGTAATGTTCCTGTAGCTGGTGCGATAACCATAGTGAAGCCCGAGGCTCCTTCTGTATAATCGTTTGCACCACCCTTAAGGCGAATACCGTTCTTGTACAGTCTTAGTGAGCCCGTTGCGTATCCCGAGGCGGTTGTAAAGACGGTGTTTGTTCCGTTTACTAGGCCACCTGGTACTTGGTTGCGAATTAAAGATTGTGAAGAGGCTTGAGTGTCAACGTATCCTTTTGTTGCAATTCCCGTTGCACCTGTTGGTGTCGGGGTTGTCGGTAGCCCAGTAAATGCTGGTCCTGACAGGTTTGCTTTTAGGTTGAGTGCTGCTTGCTGTGCAGTAGAAACAGGTTTAGCTGTGTCCGCTGTGTTGTCTACGTTAGGTATACCTGCTGCTGTCTTGTCAAGTGTTTGAAATGTTTTGTCACCACGATAGTATTGGGCAGTAGTCCCTGCTGGGATGGTGGCTTCTTTTCCGGACAGTGAAGCTGCTAATCCAGTAACATCTGATTGTGCGTGGGTGTGGCTTGTGTTTGCCTTTCCTGCAAGTCCTGGGACCGTAGGTGCAGTGGCCGTTCCTGCAAGATCGCCAGCAAGCTGAACAATACCCTTTACTGTAGGGCTTGCATCGGCAGGGGTTGTTGCGTTAATTGCGACTGTTACGTCGTTTCCTACGCTAGTTGCCGAAACTCCTGCGCCAGTAAAGTTAAACGAATTTGGGGTTGAAGTTAAAGTCGTGCCCTCGTCCTTGACTGTCAGTGGAGTAGCCGTAGTTGAGATGACTGGGTTATTAACATCGGCATTGTTAACTGATATGTTTGCACCAGCAACAATACTGGTAATAGTACCAGTGCCGTTTGTACCAGCTGGTCCTTGTGGACCTGTAGGTCCAGGAACTGTTGAGGCGGCTCCTGTAGGTCCCGTAGTACCTTGTGGGCCCGTAGGTCCGGCTACTGTTGATGCCGCACCTGTTGCTCCGGTAGGTCCAGTTAAACCAGTATTACCAGTAGGTCCAGGAACTGTAGAGGTTGGTCCTGTGGGACCTGTTGGACCCGTTGGTCCAGGAGTAGCTGCTATGTCAGCAATGTATTCAAAGTCTTCTACAAACAAGGCGTTTGAGATTCTGTAACCAGCTTCAATATATTTAGCTGTGGTTGGGGCAACTGCACGTTGGATGGTGAGGTTGTCACCGTTTTTTGCAGTGACTAATACCTTCTCGGCATTGTCTAGGTCCGGCATGTATAGTGCTGGATGTATTGTTGCCTTAAATGGTACAGCTGGAAACCTTGACCCGTGACCGTTTTCAACAGTAATGTTGACTCCAGTATTTGATGGGAAAGGCGCAACTATAATCAGGCTAGTAGCATAATCTTTCATTAAATTCCTTGATTGTTATTTGTATTGGATATAAAAATTGCCCCCTCCCATGTATTACGAGAGGAGGCAATAGTTTAGATTACTCTATACTGTTCAGCTATTAGACTGGTGCAGTTCGAGAGATAATCACAGCGTGGTCGCTACGAAGGACTTTTGCGCCAAGAAGAGTTGAACCAGTGATGATGTCAGCTTTCTTAACGATGTCTCGGTCGTATTCGATCTCAGGCTTGATTTGTACTGCAGCTGCGAATGCGTCACGGTGTGCAAGAATAAACTTGAATGCACCGACTGCGGTTACGACAGCGTTAGTTACGTATACAGGTGTACCGTAGATTTCGCCTACAAGACCCTTTGAACTCTTTACAAGACCAGCTTCGCCAGTTTCTTTGTAAGCAGTAAACTCAGGGATTTTACGTAGGTCAGCACGGCCAATTCCGTTGATAACTAGGAAACGACCATCTTCTGGTACGTTCTTTGCGTCAAGAATACCGTGTGCGTCTACGATTGATGCAAATGTAAGAGCTGCGATTGCTGCAGGCTTGTTAGCCGCAATAACGCCGTCCCATTTACTCAAAATGTAGCTGTCAATAGCTGTTGCTAGTGCACGTCCGCCACGTTCTACGATAGGAGCACGTAGCTCGTATCCAGATTGTTTCTTGATTACGTCTTGGTATGCTTTTGCAAAACCAACATACTTGTCGATAACGATAGTATCTTCGCTGGTAGTTGCAGCTGTTACAGTAAGACCAACAGTTTCGTCGATGTCCTGAACAGTAAATTCGTCCATTTTTTCGATGTGAACAGTGTCACCTTTTTGTAGCAGTTGTGATTCGTACTGGTGGTTGATTAGGTTTAACATAATCAGTGAGTTAGTACGGTTTTCCATGAGCTCAGTTGCCCATAGTTCAGGAACGAATCCTGATGTGTTTGCTTTTACGTTCATTGTTTTTTATCCTTAGATATTGTATTTATAGTGTGTTTTGTTTTGTTTACTATAAATCACCATTTGCAACTGCTTCGTCAACCATTTTACGGTGTTCGAGGTTGCTGGAGTCATATGTCGTCTCAAGCCAACTGCGATCAATTTTGGTCGAGCTGTTGTTTTGAGTTACGGCGTGTGATTGTCCGGCACTTGCAGTTTGTTGCTTTTTAATAGATTCCCGTTCTTCTCGGCGTATTGCGTCGGTGTTTGCGGTAGAACCTGCGTTTGCATTTGACTTGATCTGAGCTAGTCCGTATAGTGTTGTAAGGTCTTGCGAAAGGATTCGGGCATAGTCGGGACCATACTCTTCTTTCTTTTCGTTAAGAATTTCCACCATAGAAGGCTCTAGGCTACGGTCAATATTTTCTCCAGTCCAGAACTTGTCTGACTGTTGTTCATATTTCCATTGCGTAAACTCTCTACGGAACTTGGCATCTTCTGATTCGTTGGCAACAGGTTTATTCAGCTCGGAAGCTGCTTCTGTTACTTTCTTTTCATTGGCCGTGTTGCGGTAAGCTTTTTGATTGTCGTGTGCGATTTTTAAGGCTCTGCGTTCACCATCTGATAAGTTCTCTGGGTCGAAACCTTGAGACTTAGCAAACTTAGCAAGACCGTCATCATCATTCTGACTTCCGTTAGTATTTGTAGCGGTAGTCTGTGATGCTGCCTCTGGCGATTGCTCGTTAGAGATAGCTTCCTGTGATTGTGACTCCGCCGTGGTTTGTTGAACTTGTTCGACTGTTGTAGGCTCAGTAACTGAGGCAACTTGAACTTGTTCTTCCTCGGTAGGGGAATTATTCATCTAGGATACTCCTTGTATTCTATTATTTCTGTGTGATTTACGACGTTGTAGGATTTACATAACCCTCAACGTATAATTTAACTATATCATAACCTACGCTTCTTTGCAATAGCCCTGAAGCTTTTACGGGGTCATAATTTAGTTGTTCCCCACTGGTACTGTCAAAGGTACTGATAGGGCCCTTGGCGGCAGTAACTGCAAAGTAGTCCTGCATGTCAATATACTCAACGTATTGCTTGTATGCTTCTGTCTTTGCAAATTCTCTCCACTGGGTCGTTATGAGGGCCTGCACTTTGGCAGACTCCTCACTATTACGTTTGCGTTCTTCTGGCGTTAGTGCCATAACTTAATCCTTATCTTGGTCGTGAGCTCGCAGGTAGGACAGTACTAGGCTGGTCGCTACGAGGACGGCGCATGTTATTTGCATTGCTATTTTGTCCACCGCCACCCTGTTGTCCAGATTGGGTTGCACGTCCACGTCCGGTATCACCGAATGAACGAGAACCACGTTGTGGGGCTTCCTCTTCGCCTTCACTGCGTAGCGCAGCTGCAGCACCAGGTGTAACCTGTGCGTCGCCCTGTACGAGTGATGGGTCGATAGCTTGTCCATCTGGTCCCATGATTGGAGGTGCAGGTGGTGTAAGCAATTCTTCAATGTCTTCTTTGGACATCTTAGGGAATAGTGCTTCATATGTCTTGCGCAAGAATGCTACTTGGTTAACAAGTGGGTTGTTGATACTGAATGTACCAGCTGCTTGCAATGCTTGCGACAGTGCTGAATTTTCTGCGTTAGCTGTTGATTCAAGTACGACACGTGGTTCGTATTCGCCAGTGTAAATGCCCGGGTTGTATGATTTCCATTCAACACCTGCATTGCCAACTAATCGGACTGCGATCTCGGTTGTAACAAAAATCTGAATCATCTTGTAGATAATACGTGCTAATTGTGCAAATCCTTCGTCCTCAAGGTTCTGTACCTTGGTGGTGAAGCGAGTCGATGCTTGGTTAAGCTGTGCTTGAACTTCGGTTGCTGTAGTACGGCTAAACTTCTGTGCAACGCCCTGTACGGCCGCATCTGCAGCTGTAGCGTTACGCATTTGTTGTCGCAGGCGTTCTATTTCACCATCAGCACTTGGGCTAATGTCATCCTTCTCAATAGGCGTAAGAGCACCTTTAGGGATAGGGAATACTGCACCCGGTACAGATTCAATTTGTTCTGCAAGGTGTTTAAACCGTGGGTCAATTTGCCACATGTTGTTTAGGGCATAGGCAACGTTGTCACGCTTCTGGCTTGCTGTATCGTTCAGTGCTTCTTGGCTAGGTAGAATAATTTCTACATCACCACGTGCAAAGAACAGGTTGCTGTCAACGTAATTACGAAGAATAGCAAACGGCAGGAATCCTTGAACTTCAGGAACTTCTTTTTTTCCATTAATTATCTCACCATCAACTTCAGTAACAGTAGGCATCGTGGAAGCGTCACGCTGGTAGGGGTTCGGCTCGTCCATTATAAGTGTAGTTCGGTTTGCGAGCATAACTTTCTTGCGACGTGTGAAGTATACTATTACTTCAACTTGTTCCTTGAATGCCTCCTTGCCATATGTAGAACCAAGGAATTTTTCCTTGCGGTCCTTGTCCATTTGGTCATCTTCGCCATTCCACTGTTGAACTTTGTCCAGGTTCTTAAACTTAGGAACTAGCTCACCAGTTTCTGGGTCAACTACCTTTTCCTGTTTAAGCTGTTCTAAGCTTGTAAGGTATCGGTATCCAGCGTAACGGGCATAGCCTGGCTCTTCTGGTCGATTAAGGTGTGTTGCTGCAGGGTCTACAAAGAAGTCCGACAATGGGATATGTTGGACCATTGGCTTGTCATTTTCCCATGATACCATGAAAATACCATTTCCGTAAATAATCATGTCCCCTACCCAGTTGAGTAGTTTTTCGGTCATGTTATTTTGTGACCAGTAGAAGTCAACTAGTGCGTTAAGCGTTGTAGTGTCTTGTTCCTGTGCCTCTTGTAGCGGTAAGTATTTAAACTTAGGCTTTGTTCCTGCTATGCTTGACTTGAGGGATTCCACAATTGAGAATGTCTCTGGGACAAATTCATCTGCGGTACCTGAATAGCCACGCT
>Ga0326734_1000138_pt1 | contig 21653 bp, 19 predicted proteins | sample 15_GP2_1315_FD_207944 | JGI IMG/M metagenome (GOLD analysis project Ga0326734, IMG submission 207944) | Glacier ice microbial communities from Ngari, Tibet, China - 15_GP2_131.5 | ecosystem: Environmental > Aquatic > Freshwater > Ice > Glacier | place: China: Ngari, Tibet | collected 2018-07-18 | reverse complement strand
GATTTCGCCGAGGGCGGCAAAGCGCAAGCGCAGCGCGCTGCGCCACGGCGGGTCCGGATTTTCGGCGCCGGCGTGTGCGCCGCTGCCGGGCCGGTCGCGGCTGATCTGCCAGGCCAGGTCCTGGCCGGGCAGCAGCTGGCCCTGCCAGGCGATGCGGCCCTGTTCCTGGCTGGCCAGCTGCAAATTGATGAACTGGGCGGCGGCCGGATCGGCGGCGCTGTCGGCCGTCAACCCGCGCTGCAACTGTGGCTCGCGTTGCATCGGTAGCTCGCGTTGCATCTGCGGCTCGCGCTGCAGCTCGGCCAGCGCACGCGTGCCGGCCGACCATTCGGCCAGATGCGATTCGTAGAACAGGCCGCTGGTGCCGATGGCGTCCTTGAGTTGCGCCGCCAGCCTGGCCGGGTCGGCCGGCGCTTGCGCCAGCAGCGCCAGCGGCGCCACGATCGACGTCTGCGGGTGTTCCGCCCGCGCTGCGGCGCCGAGCACGTTGCTGAGGACGCGGGCGGTGGCGCTCAGGGTCGCCTCACTGGCGGCCGATTCCAGCGCCGTCGCATGCCGTTGCGCGCCGGCTGGGGCATCGACATCGAAAAAGGCGGGGATGGCGGCCAACTGCGGCGCATTGGTCAGCTGGAAGGTGGGGCGCGGCGTCAGCGACACCAGCGTCAGCGCGATCTCGGCGCCGGGCTGCAGGGACTGCAACTGCGGCTGCGGGGGGGGCGATGGCAGCACCATGCGCGCCGGGATGCCGGCAACCCTGACGATGAGGCTGCCGTCGGTCAGGCGCGACAGCACTTCGGCCGGCATCGATTTGCCGACCAGGCCGGCCAGGGCGCGCTGGAAATCCTGCTGGCGGGCGTCGCCGACCGCGTCGGCGCCGGCCGCCGCGGCGACGTGGCCAACCGGCGCCACGGTGATCCTGTCGGCGCCCGGAATCATGCCGCTGCTGCCGCTGCTGTTACTGAACGGGCGCCGACGCCATTATCGTGATCCGCGCGGGTAAACATGGCGGCCAGGCGCGCCTAGACGACGCCGTACGCGGCCGACAGCTTGCGCGTGGCGCCGGTGCTGTTGATCAGGGCCGACAACTCGGCCATCCAAGGCGAGACCAGGTCGCGGATCTGGCGGTCGCGGGCCAGGATCCGGTGGATGATGGCGACCTTGCGGGCGCGCACCGCGCCGGTCAAGGGGGCAACCGGGCCGCCGTTCTTCAGGCACTGGATCTGGCTGGCGCAGTGCGACTCGAGCACCACCAGGTTTTCCCAGTCGCGCGACTGCGCTGCCTGCAGCATTTGGTCGGTCAGATCCGATACGGTTTCGTACAACGAAATGACTTGCTCACTATTCATCATTATCCGGCGCTCACAAAAGATGCGGTACGTGGGGCCAGGCTGTCGTAGGCGATCGGCCGCGGCGGCGCGGCGGCGGCAACCGGCTTGACGCTGTCGCCGATCGCTTCCCAGGCGCCTTTCAGGTCGGCCAGCAAGACATGCACCTCGTCAAGGATCTCCGGCTGGTTGGTCAGGTTGGCCATCAGCAGGCGGCGCCCGATGAAATCGTAGAGTGCATCGAGGTTGGCCGCGATCGACCCGCCGGCTTCCTTGTCGAGGCTGGCGCGCAGGCCGTTTTCAACGATCATGATGGCTTTCGAAATCGCGTTGCCCTTCTTTTCGATTTCGCCCGCCTTCATGTGGACGCCGGCGGCGCGCACGGCGACCAGCGCGCCGTCGAACAGCATCACGATCAGCTTGTGCGGGCTTGACGCCACGACACCGGTTTCGAGGCCGACCTTGGCGTAAGCGCTGGCCCCTTTGTGCGACGATCCAAACATGGACGTTTCCTTTTCTATTAACTGCTTGCTACGAAGAGAGTTTGCTGATCTGGGCCAACTGCTGGGTCAGAAAAGTGCTGGTGGTATTCATCTTGCTGATGGTCAGGTCGAGCGCGGTGAATTGCGCGCGGTAGCGTCTTTCGGTCACAGCCAGGCGCGCTGTCATGTCGGCTCCGCTTCGAGTCAAGGCCTTGATGGATGCGGTGATGCCGTCGGTGCGTGAAGTGAGCGGACCTGCCGCGTCGAGCAGGGCGGTGGCCAGTTTTTCGAACTGGAAGGCATAGCCGTGCGAGTAATTGACTTTGCCATGCGCGCCGAGCGCGTTGCCGCTGATCGTGATGCCGAGGCCAGAGGAAGCGTCCGTCGCCGCGCCGGTCAGCAACTGACCCGATCCGGTCGCGCTGGCGCCATTGATGGTGCCGGCCACGTCCTCGCCCGACCTCACGTTCGGTCCGCTGGTGTCGAACTTCAAATTGGCGGAATTGGGTTCTGTGATGTTGACGCCCGAGGTCGAGCCGTAGCGGGTCGACGCAATCCTCAGAATGCCGTCGGTTTCGGTGACTTTCACCGCCGAACCGGCGGCGCCAAAGGCGGCCACGCCGTTGATTTTCGATTGTATTTCCGCCGCCAGTGCAGCCGCGCTTGCATACGTCTTCTGGCCCAGCGTGACGCTGGCGCTGACGCCGTTCAATTGGACGCTGAGAGTATTGTTGGTGCCATCGATCATCAATCCGGCGGTCGCGGTGGCGACGGTCGAACCCATCGTTGCCAGCTTCGTTACCGTCACGTCGTACGAACCGGGCACCGTCTTGTTGTTCGCGCTGGTGTAGGACACCAAGCTGTCAGTAGTCTTGCCGGCGGCGGCAAACAAGCCTGCAAGATCGTCGAAGTTGCCGGTCATCGCCTTGTTCAGCTTGGTGCTGTCGACGGCCAGCAGACCGTCTTTCTGCAGCGTGACGCCGATCTCGGACAAGCGCGAGAAGGCGCTGGCGCCGCCGGCAACCGGCGTGGTCAAAACGTTGCGCACCTGGGTGGCGATCGTCCGAACGGTCGCTTCACCGTTCAGGATGGCGGCCGTTCTGGTGGACGGGTTGTAGGCGGCGGCGTCGCGCAGCGTCTGGCTGATGTCGTTGTACGCCTTGACGAAGGCGTTGACCGCCGTGGTCACTGAACCGGTGTCGCGGGTGATGGTCACCGCGGTCGAGGTGGTCGGATTTTCTTTAAGCAAGTTAAGCGTCACGCCCGCGATCACGTCGCTGACCGCGTTCGACGGTTTGGACACGGCGATGCCGTCAATCGTCAGTTCGGCGTTCTGGGCTGCCGCCGTCTGCGTCAGCGCCTGGCCGCCGGCCGGATCGTTGTTCAGCAGTGCCGACAGTGCGGTGTCGGGCACGGTGTTGGCAACCGACACTTTCAGGCTGTTTTCCTTGCCGGTCTGGTTCGACGTCAGCGCAAGTCGGTACGGCGACGCGCCGCCGTCGTTGACGATGGTGGCGGTGACGCCGATGGCAGCCTTGTTGATGGCGTCGCGGATGCCAGACAGCGAATTGTTGCTGGGGTCAATGGTGACGGTCTTGACGCCGTCGCCGGCGCTGGTAAAGCTCGCGCCGGTGTATTTGCCGCTGGTGCTGTCGAACGTACCACCGGCAACACTGCCGAAGTCGAACGTGATCACGCCGCTTCCGATCGGTGCGACCTGGCTGGCGGTGCCGGCGGCGACCAGTTTCTGGGACTGCGCCAGTTGGGTCACCTTCAGCGCGTAGGTGCCGGGCGCGGCGCCGGCGGTGCCGGTCACGGTGGCGACGGCCGGGTCCGCAGTCGAAGCACGTACGGTCTGGAACTTGCTGATGTCGGACAGCCCTTTGACGCTGGTCTGGAATGACGACAGCGCGCCTTTGAGCGTGCCAAACCCGGACAGTTTTGCCTGGTAGCTGGTTTCTTTTTTTTGCAGCAAGGCGAGCGGCTGCCGTTCGACCGACATCAGTTTGGTGACGATGCCTTCGACGTCCAGATTTGAACCGATGCCTGCTGAAGAAAGCCCCACGTTGCCCCCGCGTAAAAACTAGAATGTACTTTGTTTACGGCAGCAATCAAGCGCACTTGAGAGGGCAATTCACCTACTTGTTCTTGAATTGGTCACGCGGTTTGCCTGATCAGCAAGCTTTGCAGGCGATCGAGCGCCTTGGCAATCTCCATCGCTTCCTTGGTCGGCATTTGGCGGATCACTTCGTGGGTGGACGTGTCGGTCACGGTGACGATGGTGCGCGCGCTGTCGCTGTCGACCGAAAATTCAAGGTTCTGGGAGCGCGCTTGCAGCACGCTGTTGATGCTCTTCAAGGCTTGCGACAACTGATCGGCGGTCGGAGGCGGCCCCGTCTGTTTCACGGCGTCGGCGCCCTGCGGCGGCATGGCGGCGACGCCGGCGCTGGGTGCAGGCGCTGCGGCCTTGTCGTTGAAAACCGCTGGCGCAGCTTGCGCGGCGGTGCCTGTAGCAGATCCGATGTTCATCATCACTCCATGAAATGGAAAAAACCCGGCCCGAAAAATCGGACCGGGCTGATTCGTCACCAACTCCCTTTGGCTTAACCGCGCAGCAGGGCCAGCACGCCGTTTGGCAGCGAGTTCGCCTGGGCCAGCATCGCGGTACCGGCTTGCTGCAGGATCTGGCCGCGGGTCAGCGACGCAGTTTCGTGCGCGAAGTCGGTATCCTGAATCCGGCTGCGCGAAGCCGACAAGTTTTCCGACGTCGTTTGCAGGCTCGACACGACCGATGTAAAACGGTTCTGGTAAGCGCCCAGCGAAGCGCGCGAGCTGTTCACCGTGGCCAAAGCGCCGTCGATGGCGTTCAGGGCGTTTTGCGCACCGGCGACGGTCGACAGGTTAATCGTCGAGATGCTGTTGACGGTCAGCGTCGTGCTTGGATTGGTGGTGCCTGGAGCCAGGCCAGATTTGGCAAGGCCGCCACCGCTGACAACAATACCGGCGCTGTTGGTCGAGTCCAGCTTGATTTTGCCGGTGGTGGTGGCCATCGTCAAGCCGGTGGCAGCCAGCGAGGCACCTGCAGTTACTGCAGTTCCTGCGCTGTCGGTGGCATTTTCGGTCAGGGCGACGTTGCGCCCGTCTGCAGCGCTCAGCGTTACTTTGCCGGTGTTGTCGGCAGATGCGGTAACGCCGGTCTGGCCCGAGACCAGGTTGATTGCGGCAGCCGTGTTGGCGCCTTGGCCTACGGCGGTACCGCCATTGGCGATGGCGCCAACCGCAATGCCGTTCACCGACATCGAACCTGCGCTCAGCGCACCTGGCGTAGCCGGAGCAATGCCGGAGACGGAAGCTGCCTGCGCTGTTGCAGTGACGCCCGATTGCGACGACACCGCGTTAATGGCCGCAGCGATCGAAAAAGCGCTGCCGGCAGCTTGGCCAGGTGCTGCGCCAAGAGCGGATGCGCCGACCTGGATACCGTTCAAGGTGACGTCGCCGGCGCCGATGGCGGCGGTCGTGGGGCCACCGGTGACGGTCGACGAGGTCGAGGTGCCGCTGCCGCCGAGCGAAGTGGTGCGGGCGCTGGCAATCGCACTGATCGCGATGCGGTCGTTGGCGGTGTTGTTGGCGCCGACCTGAAAAGTCTGGGCGTTGAAGGTGCCGTCGAGCAGTTTCACGCCGTTGAAGGAGGAGCTCGATGAGACGCGGTCGATCTCGGCGGACAACTGCTGGGCTTCGCCGTCGAGCGCGGCGCGGTCGCTGGCGCTGTTGCTGGCGTTCGAGGACTGGACCGCCAGTTCACGCATGCGCTGCAGGTTGGTGCCGATCTGGGCCATGTCGCCCTCGGCCGTCTGAATCAGCGAGATGCCGTCGTTGGCGTTGCGTGCTGCCTGGTCGTTACCGCGGATCTGCGACGTCATGCGCTCCGAAATCGCCAGGCCGGCGGCGTCGTCTTTCGCGCTGTTGATGCGCAGACCGGACGACAGACGTTGCAGCGACGTTGCCAGGGCGCCTTGCGAGGAATTCAGGTTGCGTTGTGCATTCAGGGATGCGGTGTTGGTGTTGATAAAAGCTGCCATGATATTTCTCCAAACTGGGTATTTCGGGGTGGGCGACGTGCCGCTGTTCACCTTGGTGTGTCCCGATCTTCCGGGACAATCACACCGCAGTTAAATTTGGTAACGTCGGCCCCTGCAAAAAGTTGATAGTGAAAAACAATATAAATCGCCGTTTTTGCACTCACATTTGGCCGATCCTGCGCGCTTAATCGACAGCGGTAACGGGAACTTTAGGGCGAAATTAATTTTATTTTTCGGCGTGACTGGCGAAAAAAAGGACCTGTCGGCGGGGGATGGCCAAAAAAAACCGCCGGCGAAGGCGGTTTGTTGGCTGCGGTGTTGCCGTGGTGATACTACTCGGCCGCCACCACCCGGTTCTTGCCGGCTTTCTTGGCCTTGAACATCGCATGGTCGGCACGCGCCACCAGCGCGGCCTGTGCCTCGTTCGGGATGCGCAGCGCGACGCCGGCCGAAAACGTGATCAGCAGCTTGTCGTTGTCGTGCATGAAGAAGTGCTTGGTCAGTTCGCGCTGCAGCCGCGTCATCGTTTGCGCCGCCGCCTCGATGCTCGTCTCGGGCAACAGGATGAGGAATTCTTCGCCGCCGAAACGGGCGATCACATCCATCGAGCGCAAGGTGTCCTTGACGATGCGCACCAAGTGCTTGAGGGCGGCGTCGCCGGCCTGGTGGCCGTAGGTGTCGTTGAGGCGCTTGAAGTCGTCGAGGTCGAGCATGGCCAGGCACAGTGGCGTGCCGCGGCGGTCGGAGCGGGCGGTCTCGCGCTCGAACACGTCGTCCAGGCCGCGCCGGTTGAGGCTGCCCGTGAGCCGGTCTTCGCGCACCAGCTCGCTCATAGTGCGCAGCGCCTCTTCCAGGCCGATGATTTTCTGCCCGGCTTCCTGCACTTCCTGGCGCGCCGCGATCATCCGGTCGCGCGAGGTGAGCGCCTCGGTCTGCACCAGCCGGGTTTCGCGCAGCACGTCGGCGAGCACGACATTAAGGTCGCCGATATTGTCGGCGCGGCTGATCTTTTCCGAAAACCCGCCGATCTTTTCATGGAAGTCGCCGGTCGTCGTCGCCACCGAACCGAGGCGGTCGATGAAAGTCATCATCATGTTCTTGACGGTGAACTTGACGTCCGCCAGGCTGTGCTTGAGCTGGCTTTGCTTGTAGATCACGTCCTTCAGGCTGCGCGTGGCGTTTTCCAGCGCGCGCTGGTCCATCGGCCCGGAGATCAGTTGCTGCACCGCGTCGATCTGGCCGCGCAGCCAGCTGTCGTCGTCAAGCAGGCCGCTGACGTTTTCCAGCAGCAGCTTGAACAGGCGCAGCAACAATTCCTGCTGCTCGGCGACGTCGCCGCTCTTGATTTCGATCTGGTAACAGAGCTGCTTGAGGCGGGTGGCGATTTCGCCCAGCGCCTCGTCGCCATGGGCCAGCTTGACGGCGGCGCCGAGCGACTCGGCTTCGCCCGACAGCGCGGACGAGCCGTCCAGCAGCGAAGCGACGGCAAACGTCAGCGTGCGGCTGAGCAGGTCGCGCAACTGCTTCGATTTGCCGTGTTCGTCCGCGCTGATGAGCCCGACCCCGGCCCCGGCCGGACCGGTTTTGCGAAAATGCTTTTCCACCAGTTGCGACAGGCTGCGCGCATAGCCGTCCCAGTCGCGCGACTTGACGGCGCGGTTGAAACGGCGGCCGAATTCGGATAGCTCGCCGGGCGTGCCGGACAGCTTGGTGGCGAAGCCGGTGAGGACGATTTCGGCGCCGGCCGGCGCCGGCTCACTGTGCAGGCCGGCAATTTCATGGTAGATGTCGCGGTAGGCGTCGGGCGTGGGCGCGATGCGGCGCGTGGCGAGACGGCGGAACGCTTCGCGCGCGATGTCGGCCGGGTTCTGGCCGGGCGCGACGGCGGCGGCTGGCTGGGCAGGGGGTTTTACGGGCGGCAGGGACATGGCAAGGTCAACGGCTCAGGACGATTCGATTGACGTGATCATAATCCTGTTGTGCCGGATTTAATCGGTTGAGCAGAGACGCATAAATGAATTTTCTCAGCGGCAATAAAGACCGCCTGCCGGGTTTCCCCCCGGATCCAAACCTTGTCCCGCTGCGCTGCGCCGTCACTCGATCAGTTGGTTCTTGATCGCGTAATGGGTCAGCTCGGCACTGTTCTTGAGCTTCATCTTGACCAGCAGGCGCGAGCGGTATTCGCTGATGGTCTTGACCGACAGCGACAACTCCCCGGCGATCGCGCTGACCGTCTTGCCCGAGGCGATCATCGTCAGCGTCTGGTATTCACGGTCCGACAACGCCTCGTGGAGTGGGCAATCGTGGCTGCCGCCGAGCTGGCTGGCCAGTTCCTGCGCCAGCGCGGCGCTGACGTACTTCTGGCCGGCCGCGACCTGGCGGATCGCCACCACCAGCTCCTGCGGCGCGCTCTGCTTGGTCAGGTAGCCGGCCGCCCCGGCCTTGAGCGAGCGGATCGCGTACTGGTCTTCGCGGTGCATCGACAGCATCAGGACGGCCATGTCGGGATGCTCCTTCTTGACTTGCTTGAGCACGTCAATGCCGCTGCGGTCGGGCATCGAGATATCGAGCAGCATGACGTGGCATCTGGCCTTGCGGAACAGCTTGATGGCGTCGACGCCGTTCTCGGCCTCGCCGGCGACGATGATGTCGCGCGACTCGGCGAGGATCTGCTTGAGGCCTTCGCGCACAATGGCGTGGTCGTCGGCGATGAAGACGCGGATGGTGGATTTTTCAGTCATTGGTGCGGTTTTTTGTGCAAGTGATGTGACGGCGCGGTCAGCTTGATGTCGATTGTTACAATGGTGCCACCTCCGCGCGCGCGCGACAAGGCCATTGTGCCGCCCAGCGCGCGCGCGCGCTCGCTCATGCCGCGCAGGCCGAAGGAGCCGGGCTTGTGGCGGTCGTCGCTCTGCAGGCCGACGCCGTTGTCCGTCACGGTCAGGGCGACGTGCCCGCGCAGGCGCAGCAGCGCCACCGTCACGCGGGTGGCGCCGGCGTGCTTGGCGATATTGTTCAGCGCCTCCTGGAAAATGCGAAACAGCGCAATGGCGTGGTCGGCGCTGAGGTCAATCTCTTTTTGGTTGGCGCTGAAGCTGCAGGAAAACCCCATCTGTTTTTCGAATTCCCGGACCTGCCATTCGAGCGCGGCGACGATGCCGAAATCGAGCATCGACGGCCGCAAATCGAGCGAGATGCGGTGCACCGCCTCGATCGTGCGGTCGACCAGCGCATCGACGTAGGCCGCCTTGTCGGCCAGTTGCGGCAAGTCGGCAGGCAGGCGCCGCGCCAGCATCGCCAGCGCCATCTTGATCGCCGTCAGGTTGCCGCCCAGGTCGTCGTGAATCTCGCGCGCGATGCGGGTGCGCTCCTGCTCCTTGACGTTTTCGATGTGGGCGGTCAGCTCGGCCAAGCCGGCGTGCGAGTTCGTCACTTCGAGCTGCGCCAGCTTGCTGGCGGTAATGTTGGTCATGATGCCTTCCCACTGCACGCTGCCGGGCTGGCCCGGCAGCGCTCGCGGGCTCGAACGCAAATTGATCCATTTGACGTCCTTCCAGGCGTCGACCCAGATCCGGCCTTCCCAGTTCCAGCCCGACAGCGCGCCAGCGGACGCCTGCATCGAGTCGGCGTAGCTGCGGCGGTCTTCCGGCAGAATCAGGCCGAGGAATTGCCGCGGTTCCTGCTGCAGCGCCGCCGCGCCCAGGCCGAGCAGGGCGGCGCAGCCTTCGCTCAGGTAGGGAAAGCTGACGGCGCCGTCGGCGCCCAGCACGAACTGGTAGACCAGCCCCGGCGTGTTGCTGACGATGGCGTTGAAGCGGGCCTGGTACAGCGCGAGCGCCTCGCTCAGGGCGGCTTCGCGGGCGGAGGGCGGGGTGTCGGTGGTCATCGTTCTGGATAAAATTGACGGGAGCAGATTTTAATTGGGCGGGGCAAACTTCATCGGCGGCGCGCGCGCCAGATCGCAATGCAGCGGCGCAGCAGGCGCGCCGGACGGCGCCAACGGTGCTCGCCGCTGCCGCCTGGACGCAGCCGGGCCAGGGCGCGGCGGGCGGTGGCGCGGATCATGGCCGACACGGTGGCCGACAGCATGCGGACGCGGCGATACGCAGCGCTCGCTGTCAATCGGCCGACCCAGTGATTCTTCCAGTCCATGAAGGTGCCGTGCCAGCGTGCAAACCATGCCAGCGTGACCAGTTGTGGCAGCGTCAAGACGTACAGCCGCGCCACCAGCGCCGCGCCGCCGATCTTGGCGGCAATGATCACCGCCACGCCCGCGAACAGGTGGCCGCTGGCAATTGCCAGCAACGCCAATATCTTGACCGGCAGCAGCAACATGGCCGGCAACACGAAAACGCACAGCGCCGCGTACGGCGGCAGCGCGACGATGCGGCGCTCAAGCGAGCGCCAAGGCGGCCACGCCACGACCCGCCTGACCAGGCGCAGGCCAAGATCCCACAGCCAGTCTTCGAACAGCAGCAGCAGCGCCGCCAAGTACACCAGAGGCATGAGGAGCCGGTTGCGCAATGTGCGGGAACGTTTCATTACAGCCATGATACGGCAAAATCCCCGGCGCCGACACGCCGGCCCGCCCGCCCGCCTGCCCTTATCTTTTTGCCGTATGTTGTTACAATGGCCCCATGAACAAAGCATTTGTCAAAGAGTCGGACCAGGACGACGACGAGGAAGCGCTGGCTCTGGCGCAGGCGATTCCGGCCGGCGCGAAAAACTACATCACGCCGGCCGGTTACCAGCGCATCAAGGACGAGTTGCTGCAACTGATCGACGTCGACCGGCCGGAAGTGGTGCGCATCGTCCACTGGGCCGCCTCGAACGGCGACCGCTCGGAAAACGGCGACTATATTTACGGCAAGCGGCGGCTGCGCCAGATTGACGGGCGCATCCGCTTTTTGACCCGCCGCATGGACTCGGCCGCGATCGTCGATCCGTCGGTCCATCACGGCAACGACCAGGTGTTTTTCGGCGCCACCGTCGGCTACCGCAACGGTGCCGGCGAAGCGCACACGGTGACCATCGTCGGCATCGACGAGCTCGATCCGTTGCGGGGCAAGATCAGCTGGGTATCGCCGGTAGCGCGGGCGATGACGAAAGCGCGCGAGGGCGACCTGGTGACGCTGCAGACGCCGCTCGGGCCGGAAGAGCTCGAAATTCTCAGCGTCGACTATCCGGCGCCGGCGGCGGAGTGATGTTGCGATGTTGCGATTCTTTGATTCACCGATTCACCGATTCACCGATTCACTCACCAGCGAGGAGAACACCATGCGCTTCATGATTTTGCTGAAGGCCGACAAGGATACCGAGTCCGGCGTCATGCCCGGCGAGCAGTTGCTGGTTGAATGAATTCACGCCCGAACTGCGCGAGCAGGAAGAGCGCCAGCGCGCCGCCATCGCGGCCAGACAATAACCCTGCCACCCGGCATTCCACTCCCAAGAGAATTTCATGAAACCATCGTTTTACGCCCTTGTCATCAGCCTTGCCTGCACGCCGCAAATGGCCCTGGCGGCGGCCCCGGCGACCGCCGCCGCCGCCACCACGGGCCTGCAGAAAATCGACAGCGTGGCTGGCACCGGCAATCTTGCCGTTGCAGGCAGCACCGTCAGCGTGCATTACACGGGCTGGCTGCATGCGCCGCAAGCTGCCTTGCAGCACGGCGCGCAATTCGATTCCTCGCGCGACGGCACACCATTCACGTTCGTGCTGGGCGCCGGCAAGGTCATCCCTGGCTGGGATCAGGGCGTGGCGGGGATGAAAGTCGGCGGCAAGCGCACGCTGATCATTCCCGCGGCGCTGGGCTATGGCGCGCGCGGCGCCGGGCCGATTCCACCGAACGCCAATCTGATTTTCGACGTCGAACTGCTTGGCGTGAAGCCGTGACGCGATGCTGATTATTTATTGAAATTTTTTTAAATAAATTTCGGCGTTTTCAGGCGTTGTCGGCATCCAAATCCCGGGCCGGGCAGCATCGCGCTGTTCGGCCCGGTGTCAATGCTGCTGACGGGCGCGCGCCGGCGCTTGAATAAATAAAGTCGACCGGCGCCCGGCAGGAGCGCTGGCGGCGCTTGTCGGCGGACGGGTCGCGGCCTACGGTGCGCGCGCGGACGCAGCAGACCCCGCCGACGCCAGCACGATGCAGCCGATCGCGAGCCATTGCGTGGCGCTCAGGCGTTCGCCGAGGATCAGCATGGCGGCAAGGGCGCTGACGGCCGGCGCGGCGCTGCTGAGCATGCCGAACAGTCCCTGCGACAAGCCGCGCAGCGCGACCATTTCCAGCGAATACGGCACCGCGCTCGACAGCACGGCAATCGCCAGGCCGACCAGCACGATGGCCGGCGTCAGCACTGACGCATCGACATGGGCCACGCCGATCGGCACGATGAACAACGACGCCACCAGCATGCCCCAGGCGACCGCCTGGCCGCCGCGCAGGCGCGAGGCGCGCTTGCCGAACACGATGTACAGCGCCCAGCACGCCGCCGCGCCAAACGCGTAGGCGACGCCGACCGGGTCGAGCGGCGCGGCGCCGCTGTTCAGTGGTAGCAGCTGGTTCAGTGGCAGCAGCACATACAGGCCGAAGCCGGCCAGCGCGCAAGCGCCGATGTCGCGTGGGCGGCGCGACGACAGCAGCGCCACCAGCAGCGGGCCGCTCACTTCGATCGCCACCGCGATGCCGATCGGGATGCGCTCGAAAGCGCGGTAAATGAGCAGGTTCATCATGCCCATCACGGCGCCATAGACCAGCAGGTTGACAACGTCGCGGCCGGTCAAAGGGAAACGCCACGGCCGGAAGACTGCCAGCAGCAGCAATGCCGAGAAACCGACGCGAAACGCCGTGATGGCCTCGACTCCGAGGACACCGAACAGGTTCTTGGCGACCGCCGCGCCCAGGTTGACGGAAATCTGGCTGGCCAGCAGTGCAAGTGACGCCAACAGCATGCTGTCGCGGTTCGGGTGATCCAACGGATGCCGGCTTTCCATGGTTGATCGCCGCGCACAAGGGGATACGGGCGGGCACGAGCATAACATTATTGCCGGTTTGCCCGCAGTGTGGCCTGGCCCGCCAACATGGGTGTGGCAAGTTAAGCCATTCTTTGTTCAAATAGCGCAATTCACCACTTACCTTGAGACCACCATGCGCATCGCCACTTATAACGTCAATGGCATCTCCAGCCGCTTGCCGGCGCTGCTGCAATGGCTGCAGCAAAAACAGCCGGATGTCGCCTGCCTGCAAGAATTAAAGGCGCCGCAGGAAAAATTTCCCGAATCGGCGATCAACGACGCCGGTTACGAAGCCATCTGGCATGGCCAGAAAAGCTGGAACGGCGTGGCGATCCTGGCGCGCGGCGCCAAGCCGCAGGAAGTCATGCGCGGTTTGGCGGGCGACCCGGAGGATGCGCAGAGCCGCTATATCGAGGCTGTCGTCAACGGGGTGCTGATTGCCGGCCTGTACCTGCCGAACGGCAATCCCGCGCCCGGGCCGAAGTTCGACTACAAGCTGGCGTGGATGGAACGGCTGATCCTGCGCGCAGCCGAACTGATCGACAGCGGCCAGAAGGTCGTGCTGGCGGGTGACTTCAACGTCATCCCGACCGAACTCGACGCCTACAAGCCCGAGCGCTGGGTCAACGATGCGTTGTTCCGCCCCGAGACACGCGAAGCGTTCGGGCGCCTGATGACGCAAGGCTGGCTTGACGGGCTGCGCACCATGCATCCGGGCCAGACCATCCATACGTTCTGGGATTATTTTCGCAATGCGTACGGCCGCGACGCCGGCTTGCGCATCGACCACCTGCTGCTGAGCCCGTCGCTGGCACCGGCGTTAAAAGCTGCCGGCGTCGATCGCGACGTGCGCGGGTGGGACAAGCCGAGCGACCATGCGCCGACGTGGATCGAACTGGATGTATGAGCCAGCGGGCACCCGCCGTCAAGCCCGTTCGCGCTCGACCCGGGTCACGCCGGCCACGCGGCGCAGGTTGCGGATCAGGTGGGCCAGGTGGACCCGGTCCTTGACCTGGATCGTAAAGCGCAGCTGCGTCATCACGTGTTCTTCATCCTCGTCCATGCCGACGTAGCTGATGTTGGCGTCGGACTCGCCAATTTCGGCGGCGACGCGCGCCAAGATGCCTTTTTCGTTGTTGATCAAGATCCGGATGCGGCAGTCGAAACGGCGGTTCAGCTCGTTGCCCCATTGAACCGCGATCCAGCGCTCCGGCTCCTTCATGCGCAAGCGCTTGGCCGGCATGCAGTCGCTGGTATGCACCACCAGGCCCTGGTCGCGCCGCAGCTGGCCGAGGATCTGGTCGCCCGGGATCGGCAGACAGCACGGCGCCAGTTGCACCGACACGCCTTCGCTGCCGTAGATGGTGACCGGGTCCAGTTCGGCCGGGATCAGGTGATGGTGATGGGCCGACGGCAGGCTGCCTGGGTCGTCGTCAATCAGGCCGAAGATGTGGCGCGCCACCAGCGCGGCCATGCGCTTGCCGATGCCGATTTCCGCATATAGCTCGTCCATCGACTTGGCCGACGATTCGTTGAGCAGTTTGTCGATGGTCGGCTGCGGCAGGTCGGGATGGACGTTGAGCGCAACGAGCGCCTGCGACAGCAGTTCCTGGCCCAGCGCGACCGATTCGTTCGGGTTGATCGTGCGCAGGTGATGGCGGATCGCCGAACGGGCCTTGCCGGTGCGCACGAAACTGAGCCACGTCGGGCTCGGGCGCGACGCCGGATCGGTGACGATCTCGACGATGTCGCCGTTGTGCAGCTCGGTGCGCAGGTGCGCTTGCTCGTTGTTGATCGCCACCGAGACGGTATGGTCGCCAATGCCGGTGTGGATGCTGTAGGCAAAATCGAGCGCAGTGGCGCCGCGCGGCAGCGCGATGATCTTCGACTTCGGCGTGAACACGTAGACCGAATCGGGGAACAGGTCGACCTTGACGTGCTCGAGAAATTCGGCCGAGTCGCCCGTCTGCTGCTGGATGTCGAGCAGCGACTGCAGCCAGCTGTGGGTACGCTGCTGCAAATCGGAAAGGTTCGACTCGCCGTTTTTATACAGCCAGTGCGCGGCCACGCCGGACTCGGCCGTGCGGTGCATGTCCTGGGTGCGGATCTGGAATTCGACCGGGGTGCCGTACGGGCCGATCAGGGTCGTGTGCAGCGACTGGTAGCCATTGAGCTTGCGGATCGCGATGTAGTCCTTGAACTTGCCCGGCATTGGCTTGTACAGCCCGTGCAGCGTGCCCAGCGCCACGTAGCAGCTGGCGAAGTTGTCGACCACCACCCGAAAGCCGTAGACGTCGAGCACCTGCGAGAACGACAGGCGCTTGCTGCGCATTTTCTTGTAAATGCCGTACAGCGTCTTTTCGCGCCCGTACACTTCGGCCGTCAGTTCCGCCGTCGCCAGCGTGCTCTTGACCGATTCGAGGATCTTCTTGACCACTTCGCGGCGGTTGCCGCGCGCCGCCTTGACCGCTTTGGCCAGCGTCCGGTAGCGCATCGGGTACAGGTGCGAGAACGCCAGGTCCTGCAGTTCGCGGTAGATGTTGTTGAGCCCGAGCCGGTGGGCAATCGGCACATACACTTCCATCGTCTCGGCGGCGATGCGGCGCTTCTTGGCCGGCGCCATGTGCTCGAGGGTGCGCATGTTGTGCAGCCGGTCGGCCAGCTTGATGAGGATCACCCGCACGTCCGACGCCATCGCCAGCAGCATCTTGCGGAAGTTTTCCGCCTGCGCTTCGATCAGGCTTTGAAACTCGATTTTTTCCAGCTTCGACAAGCCGTCGACAAGGGTCGCGACCGGCGCGCCGAAGCGCTCGATCAGCTCTTCCTTCTTGACGTCCTGGTCTTCCATCACGTCGTGCAGCAGCGCGGCCATCATGGCCTGGGCGTCGAGCTTCCAGTCGGCGCAGATTTCGGCCACGGCGATCGGATGGACGATATAGGGTTCGCCCGATTTGCGGACCTGGCCGAGGTGCATCTCGTCGGAAAAACGATACGCTTCCTTGACTTTCTTCAGTTCCGACGGGCTCAGATATTCGGCCAGCTTGTTGATCAGGAGCGTGACCGAGGCGACCACGGGAGTGGCCACAGGCAAGGCGTTGTCGTGCGACTTCGACGCCGAGCGCGACACCCGGGCCTTGGGCGCGCCCGCAGGTGTTGCAGGTGCGGCAGGTGTCGTATGTGTCGTATGTGTCGAATCCGGGGTGATCAGGTTCATACGCAATGTCAATCAGCGGCAGTGGAATGAAATGATACCAGAAGGGCGGATCGACACATCAGACAGTACATGACTTACATCGGGACTTTTTTGAGCATCTCGATACCGACTTTGCCGGCGGCGATCTCGCGCAGCGCCACGACGGTCGGCTTGTCCTTGGCATCCACCTTCGGGGTGTGGCCTTGCAGCAACTGGCGCGCGCGATACGTTGCCGCCAGGGTCAGCTGGAAACGGTTAGGGATTTGCTTCAAGCAATCTTCAATGGTAATACGGGCCATTATTACTCCTGATCTGGTGATGGGTGTGCCGAGGCTGGGCGATTGTGTGACGGTGTGACCGATTGCGACCGATTGTGACCATGGTCACGACTGCAGCGCATGGATGCCAAATTGGGCAAACAGCGCAGCATTGCGTGCGGCTTGCTGAGGAAACCGGGCACGTGTCGCCTTGACAATCGCGCTCATCTCCGACAAGGCGACGTTGAACTCTTCATTGATGATAGCATACTCGAACTCCGGAGCGTGAGCGATCTCGCCGCCGGCGGCCAGCAAGCGCTTGCTGATGACGTGCGGTTCGTCCTGGCCGCGCTTGTACAAACGCTCTTCCAGCGCGGCGATCGAGGGCGGCAAAATGAAGATGCCGGCGGCGTCCGGAAACTGCTTGCGCACTTGGCGCGCGCCCTGCCAGTCGATCTCGAGCAGGATGTCGGTGCCGGTCTTCATCTGTTTTTCGACCAGCAGGCGCGAGGTGCCGTAGTAGTTGCCGTGCACTTCGGCCCATTCGAGAAACTCGCCGGCGCCGGCGCGCGCAACGAAGTCCTCGGGCGTGGTGAAGAAGTATTCGCGGCCGTGCTGCTCGCCCGGACGCGGCGCGCGCGTGGTCGTCGAGATCGACAGCCTGATGCCGGGTTCCTGGGCCAGCAGGGCGTTGACCAGGGTCGACTTGCCTGCGCCCGACGGCGCCGCGACGACGAACAGGCTGCCGGCGAGGGCGGGATGGATGCTCATGAAATTCCTTTGATAATGACTGGCACAGCCAATGATGATGGATTGCGCGATGAATGATGGCGGCTTTTCGGCACGCATATTACTCTATCAAACATGTGGCGTTGGCGCGAGCGGCACCGGTCGGGATGTCGCTTGCGAAGACCATCCGGCAGGATGACGTGCCAAGTCGTTGTCGGCATGCCTGAACAGATATTTGGCCAATATTGCTGATGGCGAGCCGTCTTTTTTTGCTGCAAACAAGGCCAGGTTGCCGAATACCAGAAAGCTGTCTTTGGCACGCGAAACAGCGACGTTCATCATGTTGCGGCCGTGGTCGAAAAACATGCCGCCCGTGTGGCCGTCGCCATACACCGGCGAAAACAGGACGATCTCGCGCTCCGCGCCCTGCAGTCGATGAACGGTGCCGACGGTGATGCCGCATTCCTTCGTTCTGGTATCCGGCATGCGCTGCCTGATCAGGGCGGCAATCGCCCTGGCCTGGGCTGCGAATGGGGTCACGATGCCGATGATCCGGCTGATGTGCGTTGGCTGCCCGCTGTGCGGATCGCGGTAGTGGTGCTCCAGGCGCGAACGATGTTGCACGATCCAGTCGACGATGTTCCGGGCGTCGGCCTGGTTGCGGCGGCTGCCGCCAACCGGCTGATCGTTGCCGCTCATCGCCAGGTAGCCGAATGCCGGCAACAGGCGCCGATCCGCCGGCAGCGGTGGCCGTTTCGGTTCCAGGCGCCCGCCATACACCAGTTCATTGCAGTATGCGATCAGCTCCGGGACGCAGCGGCGGTGCTCCGTCAGCATCAGCCCGCGCGTGTCCGCATATTGCTGCACCTCACAGGCGCGCGCGGCCATCTGCATCAGGCTGCCTTTGGCTGCGGTATAACCGTTCTGTTCCAGTGTCAGATAGGCGTTGTCGTCCCATCGCCTGGTCAGGCCAAATTTCGCGGCGTTTGCACGGTCAATTCCCTCGGGCACACTCCAGATCGGTTCAATCTGGTGGACGTCGCCGACGACGACGGCGCGCTTGGCCAGCGCAAAACACGGCGCGCCGATTTCCGGCGCAACCTGGCCGGCTTCATCGACCAGCAGCAAGTCGATCGTCTGCCACATCGGGATCTCCCGCCCCATCCAGCCGCAGAAAAACGACGGCAGCATGTGGAAGTTGGCGACCATGCAGGGCGTGATCTTGGCGAACCGCCGCAGCATCGCTTCAAGCTTTTGCGGCGCCTTCGTATCTTTGGCGCCACTGCGTAACTTGGCGTCCATTTCAAGCAGCCAGCAGCCAGACCAGTACCAGTCCGCGAGCTGGAACATTGGCGCCCTGATGAGGATGTCGAGCTGGTCGTTCAGTTCCAGCAGGCAGACGTCTTCGATCTCCGGAAAACAGCCATTGGTCAGTGCCGACCAGTCGTTGCGGGCCGTTTCCGCCGCCATCATCTGGCGCGTTAGCTGTGCTTTTTTCGTGTTTGCCTGGTCGCGCCGTTGTTTTTCCGCTTGCTCGGCCTGATCGATGTCGGCCGCAGCGGCACGGGTGCGCAGCTTTTCTTGCCGGGTCAGTTGTGTGAAGTGCTGTGCAACGCCATCGTCTCGATGTTGCAGCGCGTTCGTCAGCGCGTTGGCAAGCAGGACCATCCGGTCGCGCGCATTGCGCCGGCGTTTGACCCCGGGAATGAAGGAAAACAGGTCGAGCAGGAATGAAGGCAGCGAATTGAGGTAGCTGTTCCACGCCAGTTCAACGCGCGTGATGTCATCCAGCTTGCATCGATGCTGCGCCTGCTCGCTGGCTTTTTGCGCGAGACAATCGGCCAGAGCCTGTTGCGCCTGCGCGCCTTCCTGCACGCACGCCTGGATATGCCGCTTGCAGGCGGCGACCAGGCGCCGGATGCCGGTCACGGCGCCCACCGTTGGGTCCGATTCAGTGAGCGCGAAGATCGCATACCGCTGCGTCGTCAGGTTGTGCAACGTTTGCTGATGGTCGAGCAAGCGCTGGCGCAGGCCGGCGACGACCTCGGGCACCGTTCTCGTTTTTTCCTGCAGATCCTTGAACCCGTGAGCCCGGTTCAGGTAATACGTGGTGGCGCCAGCCAACCACTCGGGCGTTTCGAATTGGGTGAAATAGTGCTGAGCCGGCCCATGATAGATCGGGTGGTCGGAGTCGCGCGTGGCGGAGGCGAGGAACAGGCCGAAGCCGCCAATGTCGGGCAGCCAGCGATCGTGTGCCGTCTCCTTTCCCAGTTTGGCAAAACTGTCGAGGATATTTTCCACCGCCTGGACATTGGTCGAGGCCGCGGTGATGATGGGGCAGGGCGCATTGTTCAGCGCGGCCGTGACCCATTCCTGGGCGACGATGCTTTGCAGCAGCGTCGTCTTGCCGGTGCCGGGTGGCCCGTTGACCGCCAGGATCGCGTTGTCGCGCAGCCCCATGAATTCAAGCATCGCCTGATGCTGGGAGGGCGACAAGGGATGGGTGCGGTTGATGTGGCCGACCAGGCTGCAGTAGCGCGATGCGGCCTGTGCCAGCGCCACGGGCGGGCGCGCGCCGCGCTCCTGCGGATGGGCCAGCGTCGCCAGCAAGGGCAGGTGGGCGGTGGTTTTTTCCAGCTGGTCGTACAGGCGCAGCAAGTGCCTCGCTGGCACCGGCGATTCGTAGGGCAGGCCAAACCAGCCTTCGACGAGGCCGTAACCTTCAATCTCCAGCAGCGGAAGTGCGGGCGCATCGTCTGCTGGCAACGGCAACGGCAACGACGCCAGGCAGCATCCGGTGACGCGCGCGAACAATTGCTGCGCCACGCGCAGGGTATCGGTCAGCGTCTTCGGCTTTGCCGGCAGGTGCGTGAGAAAATCGTCCAGGTCGGCCAAGGTGCCCACAGTCGCGTCATGGTACGACGGTTCGAGCAGCCTGCGCGCGATCCATGGCAGGCGTTCGTTGTCGACCGACAGGGCGCCATTCGGGGCCAGCATGCAGGGAATGCACAGGGGTACAAGGTCGCCGTGTGTCTTGCCGGCGCTGCGCTTGACGCCATGAATGCTTTCGGGCGCCAGCAGCGCGGGGATCAGCAGGAGCGGGATCGGCTTCGCCGCAGCGTCATCGCCGGCCTTGCTGGACTTGCTGGCCGCAATGGTCGCCTCGACCCAGCCGGCGGGCGCGCCGGTGATGTGCCAGGCGCCGCTGTCGTTTTGGCCGATGCGGATGGTCTGGCGCGGCGCCGGAAGATCCGGATGAAAAAGGCTGCTGTCGGCCAAGGCGGCGCGCCAACAGCCCAGCAGGGCGCGGGTTGCGGCGCCCTCTTGTTTTTGTTGAGTCATGTTTTTTTGATGCTAGTTTGCTATTAATTTGCTACTAATTTACTACCAAGTGAGCCGGAATAAAAAGATGTCAGGGCATTGATCGGCCAGTAATCGGGTTCATGATCGACTGGCCGCGACTGGCTGCGGCAGGCGGGCACGTCAACCGCCACCCGCGGCGCGCGCCTTTATTCCAGGTTTTGTACCTGTTCGCGCATCTGCTCGATCAGCAGTTTCAGTTCCATCGAGGCGTCGGCCAGTTCCTTGACGGAGGCCTTGGCGCCGAGCGTGTTCGCTTCGCGGTTCAGTTCCTGCATCATGAAGTCGAGCCGCTTGCCGACCTGGCCGCCTCTCTTGAGGATGTGGCGCGTCTCGTTCAAATGCGCGCACAGGCGCGACAATTCTTCCGAGACGTCGATGCGGATGCCGTACAGCGTCACTTCCTGGCGGATCCGCTCGAACACTTCCTGGCGCGTCAATGTCGACGGGTTGCCGTGGCCGGCCAACCCCAGCGCGTCCTGCATGCGCTCGACGGCTTTTTGCTGGAACTGGGCGATGACCTGCGGGATCAGCGGCGTGATCCGCTTGACGATGACGTCCATGGCGTCGATGCGGGTGAGCAGCATCGCTTCAAGCGCCGCGCCTTCGCGCTGGCGACTGTCGACAAACGCGGCGACGGTGCGCGCGGTGAGGGTGGCGACGTCAAGCTGCAGCGACTCCTGGCCGACCTGCGCCTCTTCGATCACGCCCGGCCAGCGCAGCAGTTCGGCCACCGTCATCACCGGCGCCGAGACGAAGTGGCGCGAGACTTCCATTTGCAGCCGCGCCAGGTCGGCCAGCAGCGGCGCGTTCAGCGCCTGCGAGGCGCCGGCCCCCTTGCGCCCGAAGCTCAGGCGGGCCTCGACCTTGCCGCGCGTGATCGCGGCCATGATGGCGGCGCGCAGGTCCGGTTCGAGCGCGCGCAGCTCGTCGTTGATACGAAACTGCAGGTCAAGAAAGCGCGAGTTGACGCTCTTGATCTCGATCGTCAGGGTGCCGGCGCCGCCTTCGCAGGTGGCGACTGCATAACCTGTCATGCTTGAAATGCTCAATGGAGTCCCCGGTTTTTTTATCTCTTCTTTACAAAGCAGGCATTTGTCCACACAATCGCCGTGTTAAGCAAGGAACCCTTCATGGCCGCACAAAACAACGCTCCCTTGCCCGATGGGCTGGAAATTTGTGGATATCGCATTGTAAAGAAAATTGCGTCCGG
>Ga0326734_1000137_pt1 | contig 21692 bp, 19 predicted proteins | sample 15_GP2_1315_FD_207944 | JGI IMG/M metagenome (GOLD analysis project Ga0326734, IMG submission 207944) | Glacier ice microbial communities from Ngari, Tibet, China - 15_GP2_131.5 | ecosystem: Environmental > Aquatic > Freshwater > Ice > Glacier | place: China: Ngari, Tibet | collected 2018-07-18 | reverse complement strand
AGCTAGTGCAACCAAGCCAGTGCAGCCCAGCCCAGCCAGTGCAGCGTAGCTACATTGTTGAGGCTCTACTGCAAGAACTCTAGCATTATCTATTCAAGCCGATGTCAAGGGGCCAGTGAAGTGTCAGCCTGCTGCAGACCTAAAACCCCAAGTAGCTGGCGGGCTTGACGCAACAAAACACACCACTATGCCCAACGATGACGAAATTCGTGCATTGATTTCAAACGCCAGCCTGAGCGAGTGGTTCAGGCACGCTTTGTTATTTGCGCTCGAGCGTGACCCGCAAGAAGCCGCAGCCGATGCCGGGCTCTTGTCCATTGTGCTGGACCAACGGGCGCAATCGCTGAAGGCGTTGGCGGTAACGCCAAACGCCATGCCGGAATGCAAAAAATCTCGATGATGCCCGGCAGTTTTTATTGAGGCGAATTAAACTTGGCTGGCCATGCGCCAAGCGCACTGGCAAAGGCCAAGCTCGCGGCACCGCTGCATACACTGACAAACAAAAGAACGCTCGCAATTCAGACCTCTTTTTCAGCTCATTCGGGCCGCGCGGCGCGGCTGCTGGTCAATTCGCTGCACTGCCTTTTTCTGCTGCTGCTGCTGTTCAGTTTGAGCACTGTGCTTGGCAATCACGTCTTGAACGGCACAGCGCGCCTGGCGATCGATTCCTTCCTTGCCCAGCACGCTCTTGTTGGCCAAGTCGTTGAAGTCGGTCATGCCCTTCATGCGCTCGAGCGCGGCGAGCTGCTGCTCACTCAGTATTGAACCGGCGCGCTGATGCGCGCGGAACTTTTCCGGCGTGACAGGTGCAAGCTCCGTGGGGTAGCTGACCTCGCCTGGCGCGAAGATGGGCAGCATCGCCTTGCCCCCGGTGATCTTAGCGGCCTCCTGCGCTTTGGCCTTGCCGGGGTTGACCCCCTGGGTCAGCTCCAGGTGGCGGTCATCGTCGCCGGCGATGATGACGGGCTTGTCCGGGAATTTTTCGTGCAGCGCTTTGGCCACGGCCGCTAGGTTGCCTGCGTCGAACGCGGACACGACGCCAAAGCCGAGCGATTGCGACAAGCTGCTCGCAGTCGCATAGCCTTCGCAGATCACCAGGGCAGGCGCCTGGGTCAGCGCATCCAGGCCGCCAACCGCATGAAAGCACCCTTCTTTGCGGCTGTCTTTGGCAAACCGCTTGGTGCCGTCCTCCTGGATGTATTGCATTGTCCACTGCTTGCCGTGGACGTCCGTGGCCGGAATGTAAGTTTCCCGGCCTTCGCGGTCCGTGTAAACGCCGGCCTGCGGCTCGATGCCTTTGGCCCGCATGTAGGCCGTAGGCTGTTTGAGTGGCACCAGCTCGGCCATTTGGCGGACGACACGCTGCGCGCTGGCCTCGTGCGCTTGGGCCAGCTCAGCCTGGCGGGCTTGCTGCTTGCTGGCTGCCTCGGCCGCCAGGCGCGATTTTTCTTCGGGATCAAGCGTGTAGCCCTTCGATTTCCATTTCATGTCGATGCCGGTCTTGTTGTTCTTGATGTAGCCGGCCGGGTGCCCGTCCAAAAAGCCCACGTAAAAGCCGGACCCTGCCTTTTCACTGTGCTTTTCGCCCTCTACGGTGATGCGGTGCTTTTGGCCGTCCATGATGGGATGCCCGCCGCTGACGACGCAGCCGATGGCGCGCAGCGCATCGGCGAACTCTTCGTGTGGCGCCATAGCAGGCCCCTGCTGGCGAGGCACGTTATCAAGTCTCCAACGGACCAGCTTTTCCATGTCGGCTTTTTCCCCGGCATACCAGGACTGGGCAACCTTGTCCCATTGGGCGCCGGCCGCCTTGGCTACGTTCCGCTCGCCATAGGGTACGGCCAGATATTGGCGCTGCTGGGAAGCCTCACGCCCCTGTCGGGTGCTTTCGCGTTCGGTCGTTTGTCCGGATTTTGAAGCGTTCTCGGCTGGCGTAGCCGCTTGCAGCATCCATTTCGCAAAACGACCCGCATTGACACCGGCCGGGACGTACCACAGTTGCGCCTGCCGATCCCACTTCGCGCCCAGCGATTTGGCTTCGTCTTTCTCGCCGAACGGCACCTGAATAAAGGTCTTTGGCGCCTGGGCCTGGGCCTCGGCCTTGACCTGACTCGTGATGTCCTTTGGGATGTGGGCATCGGCCTGCTGCTGGCCGCGTTCGCGCTCAAACTCAGCAATGCGGCGCTGCATGTCAGCATCGCCAAGCACTGTCAGCGTCTGGGCATCCTTGCGCGCCTTTACAGCGGCGGCAATCTGCTCGTCCGTGCTGCTGGGGTCGCTGCGCGCGGCATTTTCTAGCGCGCGGGCTAGATTTGCCGCCTGCTCGTGCGCGTTGTGCTCGGGGGTGGCAACATTGGCTCGGGGCGGACGTGATGGCATGGCGGCTACCTCCTGCCGGGCGCCCAACATGGTTTGAGATTGAAGGGCAGTAAACGATCGCTCGCCGCCCTCGCGGCCGATCAGGAAGAGCAGGTCATCGCGCTTGGCAATGCCTTGCCAATCTGCAGGCATTGGATCGGCGGTGCTCCAGTCGCGCAGCATGCCGTTCGAATCAAAGAAGGCTTCGGGGTGATTGAGCAGCGCACCATGCTGCTGGCTCTGCTGCTCAGGCTGCTGGCCCTGCTGCTGCACCTGCTGCTGCTGCTGCGCCAGGCCGAGCACATAGTCTTGAATCTTTTCCGCATCTGCTGCGGCCCGAAAAATCTCCAGGGGATCCTCCTGCAAAGCCTTGATCCAGGAACCCACATAGGCCGCGTGCTGACCGGGATCGTGGCCGATCCCCAGCTCGTCTCCCAGGATCATGCTCGCGATCTCGGCGCGCAGCTCTTCCTTCGCATACCCCTGGGAGCCAAAGGGATGGGACAAGTCACGATCCAGGCGCAAGGCGTGGCCGCTCCAGTGGCCCAGCTCGTGCAGTGCGGTCGCGTAATAGTTGTCAGCCGCCCTAAACTGGCCCTTGCCCGGCATGTGGATGGTGTCGGTCGCTTGGCTGTAGAAGGCCCGGTCCTGCTCGCCGTGGCGGATAACGGCGCCGGATGCTTGCAAGATGTGCTGTGCGCGCTCCACGGCCGACCAAACATGTGCCTTGCGCGGCTGCAGCGGCGAGAGGCCTTCGATCTGCTCAGCATTGAAGACGGTTGCCATGAACACCCTTGGCCGCTCCAGCTTGAGCAAGTGTTTGACAATTTCGCCCTGGGCATCCAGGACGGGCTTGCCATCCGGATCGGTCTTGATCTGCTCGTCGCTGAACTTCCAGTATTGGATCGGCGTTCCCTGCTCGCCCTTGCGCACCTGGGCGCCTACCGCACTAGCCTGCTTGTAAGTCATCCAGCGCTGATCGCTGCGCCCCTGGCTCATCAGCTGGATCGCATTGATGCCCCGGTAGCGCTTGCCGGTGGTCGGGTTTGTCGGAAGGAAGGCACCCGGTTGACCAGGCTCCCAGGGCTTTTGCCACGGGGCCGTGCCTTCTTTGAGTTGCTTGATCAGCTTTTGGGCGACCGTTTCAGAAAATGGTTTTTTCTGCTCCATTTGCTTAGCCTTTCTAAATGACGTCAGCGGGCCAGGTCGTCGGTGCTGCCAAAGGCATCGATTTCACTCAATGCATCTTCTGCAAACGCGCCGGCATGCTCGGCCTCCTCAGGGTCGAACTCGGCCTGGTAGCCGGGCGTCATGGCGTCCAGTAGCTTTTCTCGCAGGACTTGGGTACGGGTAGCGTGCTCATCGTCCCTGGCAGGAATCACTTCTTGGCTCGCCTGGTCGGTGGGTAGCGGGGTCATGCTGATGGCTCCTTGGGGGTTGAAACGTTTTTGGTCCGGCTCTAGTGGGGCTTGCTTTTTGAGTCGACCTAGGATTGCTTGGCATTCGGGTAGCTTGCCTAGAGTCACGGCCAAACAAAAACCGGTTCGATCACGGCCTTGATCTGCGCCGAGTTGATCGGCCCGAAATAGCGACTGTCAAACGAGGTGCGGCTCTCGTGCGACATCAGCAGCACTTCGGAATTGCCCAGCTCGAAGCTGCTGGCCTGGTAGCGCGCCAGAGGCCGGCCGGCCTTGTCGGCCTTGAGCGGCGCGCTCAGGGGTACCAGTTCGCTATTGACGCGCACACCGTCATCGGTCACGTCGACAGTATCGGCTTGAGCCGCTAAAACCTTTTTCATCATGTAGCCGTAGCCGCCTGGGCAGGACCCGCCGGCGATATAGCGCCTTTTTCTAGCCTCATCGAACACGCCGCTTGGCGTCGGACAGAACATGACGTAAGCGCCCTTTTTGATGGCACTGCTGCTGGTGCGGTAAAGCCCCACGGGAATGCTCTTGGTCGTGTTGACACGAACCCCGGCCCAATAGCAGGCGATGCCAACTGCGAACGCGGCCGCGCTGCCAATGACCAAGCTGACAAGGAAATACTCAAAATAACTTTTGCTACGGGCAAAAGAAACAGTAGGGCAATAGTGCTGCGTATAGAGCCGCCTCATCGCGTGGTCCTTCATATCGTGATCCTTTTCCCTTCTCCTACTCCTACTCCTTTTTCTCTTTGCCCTTCTGCTGCGGACGCGGCGAAGTGGCTGTGCAGCCTGTCGCTGTCCTTTGGAGCCGGTATGGCCGCCCGCGCTTGAAAGGCGCGGTCCTGGAAATACAGCGGCTGCCTGCCGTAGATGGCCGGATAGCCCGCGACGTACACCACCATGTCGCCGGCCTTGACAATGTCGCCGGTTTCGCTCTTGACCGGACCGGGCATGCGCAAGCACTCATCGGGCGTGAGCAAGGGGCGCTGAACCTCCTGGATCGTGCGCGAAACCTGGCCCAGCAATGCGCTTGTGCGCCGCCCGCTGGTCGTGATCTGCTCTTTGGCCACGGTGGTTTGGCCGGTGAGCTTGGAAAGGTGCTCGGCCGTCTCCACGCGATTGGGCGGGTAGGCCGTCTGGATATGACAGTTCGAGGTGATGCTCTCATCGTGGCCGTAGCCCGTTTCGCGGCTTTTGAGCTGGTTGATGTCCTGGCAGATCAGGTAGCACTTGATGCCGTATCCGGCTACGAATGCTAAAGACTCTTGCATGATTTCGAGTTTTCCCAGACTGGGGAACTCGTCCAACATCATCAACAGGCGGTGCTTGTAGTGGGCCACCGGGCGGCCGTTTTCAAACTCCATCTTGTCGGCCAGCAGGCGAACTACCATGTTGACCATGACGCGCACGAGCGGCCGCAGGCGGGCTTTGTCGTTGGGCTGCGTGACGATGTACAGGCTGACCGCGCTGCCTTGGTGCATCAAGTCCTTGATTTGGAAATCGGACTTTCCCACGTTGCGGGCCACGATGGGATCGCGGTAGAGCGCTAGAAACGACTTGGTGGCTGACAGCACCGAGCCGGCTTCTTCGTCGGGCCGGTCCATCATGTCGCGGGCAGCAGAGCCAACCACGAGGTGATTCTCGCCGTTCATATGGCTGTTGGTGACCATTTCCATCCACAGCTCGGCTGTGTCGCGGTTGGGATCGGCCAGCATGGCGTCGACACCGGGCAGCGTAGCAGTCAAGCCGTCGGCTTTGCTTTTGTACAGCGCGTGCAGCATCACGCCCACCAGCAGGGCCTGGCTGGTTTTTTGCCAGTGCGATTGAAGGCCCTTGCCGTCCGGGTCAACGATGAGCGTTGCAAGGTTTTGCACGTCGCCCACTTCGTGTTGCGTGTCCAGGCGAATCTCATCGAGTGGATTCCAGCAAACGCTGCCTTCGAGCGCGGCTGGCTCAAAGCGCAGCACCTTGTTCTTCGCATGCCGCTGCCGCCATCCGGCCGTGAGCGACCACAGCTCGCCCTTGAGGTCCGTGACCACGGCACTATGGCCCCAGGACAGCAGCGTTGGAACCACCAGGCCGACACCCTTGCCCGAGCGGGTCGGCGCGTAACACAGGACGTGCTCGGGGCCGTTGTGGCGCAAGTAGTGCTGCCGGCCTTTGCTGTCGATCCACGCGCCCACGTAGACGCCCGAGCTGGCTGCCGGGCTCTTGCCAGTGGCGGTCTGCCACAAAGACCGCTTATGGGGGATGAGGCCAGCGGCCTGAATGTCTTTTGCGCTGGCCCACCGGGCCGAGCCGTGCAGGTACTCGCTCGCCTTCGATGAGTTCGCCTTCACCATCTTGGCCACCACCAAGCCGATGAGCGCAGCGCTGCTCAAGGTGATGCCAATGCTTGCCGCGCGCATGAAGGCATCCGGGTAGTGGTTGAACCACTTGCCAGCCCACTGCAGGATTGCCCACGGCGCGTAAATGTGGTGGATGTGCGAGCCTAGAGCGCTTTGGTACGCAAAGTCATGGGCGAAGAACTGCGTGGCCGCCTGCAAGCCACTGCCAAGAGACAGCGCGGCCAGCGCCGGAACGAGCTTGCCGCGCCCCTTTTTCTCGGCACGAACTTGCGGCCCCACCGCGTTGTTGAATTTGGCATTCTTCATCTGCTGCGTCCTTTCGCTTTGATAGAACCTTGGGGGCTCACGCTAACGCTACTTCCTAAGCCCAAACGCTGGAGGCGCCGCGCGGTCGGCTTGTCCACGGGCAGCACCATGACTTCTTGTGCACCTTGCGCACCTTTCAAAAGGGCTAGTAGATGCCCCTCGACCTGACAGATGCCGACGAAAGCAGCAAGCCCGGCTTGCGCCTCATTATAGCGAGCTTGTTTCTCTATATCGAATAGTTTAAGCCGCTTTTCGTTTTGCTCTGCAATGTATTTGTCCGCTGCTTGCGCGGCAGTTATTTTGTCTAGATCCAAAGCATCCCATGGCAAACCACTTGCCGCCACTTCGCTGCGATGGGCTATGTCTTTTTGTGCTGCCCCCACCTGCGCGGCAGTTATTCGTCCTGGCCTAGATGCATCCCGTCGCAAGCCGTCAACTGGTTGGGCTCTTGGTTGCTCCACGTCACGAGGAACATCACGCGGCAATAGCATTTCACCTGCGCTGGCGAGGTGAACCACACCGAGTTCGGACAAGCTTCGCAAACGGTTCTGGCTTTGGGGCGGCGGCTTTCCTCCAATGCGGCTAACGTTGGGCTTGCGGGGGTGTCCGCTGGCTGCGTTGACTCCGGTAGCGGCGTGTCCAAAGCGGCCATCGCTGTAGCTACCAGCTCGTCCTCTGTCTGCTCCGTCGGTTCGGTTGGTTCGGTTGGCACTGTCATGCGCGTTCTCCTTTGGGGCGGTTGGGGTCAGTAAGTGTTGACGGCAGCGCTCCAAAGCAGTGTCATCAAAGGTGATGGGTAATTGCGATGCCGCCGCCGCTTGGACGATCTGCTCTTTGAATGCTGGGGTGCCGTCCACACGGATGCGCTCGCCGAAGCGATCCATGGCCATGCGCAAAGCGGCTTGCATGCCGTCCTGATCGGCTCCCCGGGAGATTTTTAGCCGGTCGCCATCGTCCCGCACGGCCGTGGGACCAATACGGTAAATGATCAATCCCTTCTTCGTCACGCTGTCGTGTTTTTGAGAATCCGCCTGGGACCGTAGTGCCCCTTTACCAGCTACCGTATTGCCCTTGAGTCCTTGGACCGCCTGGCGGGCACGCAACGCTGCCAGCGCTTTTTGATCGCCCTCCTCGGCCTTGGCGCGCAGCCAGTCGGCCCATGCCCGGCGCTGGTACTTTTCATGAATTTCTTGGCGCTCCAGTAGGTACTGCTTGTTGATCTTGTGGATTTCGGCTTTCAAGGTTTTGCTCGTGACCGAATACATTATTTTCTTGCCCACACCAGCGCCTGAGATGAGTTTGATGGCCGAACGCTTGAGGCGCCCGCTTTGTTTGGCGGCTTCAATCAGGCGGTCCTTCTTCGCTCTGGCTTTGTCCCATTGAACCGTGCGCGAGCTGCTGATGTTGAGCTGGTCAGCTTTGTACGTCGCGTATAACTCGGCCGTGTTGATACGCGAACGCACGGGTTGTTTTTCGTAGCGCCTGCTTGGCCTTTGATCGGCGTGCTGCTCAGCCGATGGCTCAAAGATGCCCAGCCTTTCTTCGAGCTTGGCCTTGGAGAATTCGCGGTCAATCGAACTGGCCTTGACAGCCAAGCCGCTTGCTGCCTGGACTACCAAGCCATTTCCGCGCTCGTGCAGCACCAAGCCGTTGTCCTGCATCACCTGGTGCAGCTCCTCCCATGATTGCGCAGCCTGCATGTCGGCGGTGCACTCGCGCTTGACCCAGCCCATCAAGCTCTCTACGCAAGCATGGCGCTCCATGTCCTGGGCACGGCTTTGTGACACCAGCCGGCTTGCCTGGTGGTTGTCGCGCTCCAGGCCGTATTCATGCTCGAGCTGCTGACAGAGCAGGCCCAGCGCGTGATAGGCATTGAAAGGCTCTAGGGTCGTGTAGCGCGTCGGGTGAATCTTGTTAATAGCGATGTGAAGGTGCACGTTGTCGGTGTCGTGATGCACGGCGCTCACGCGCTGGTGCTCGCCAAACCCCAGCCCATCGCATATCCGCGCCTCGATAGCCTTCAAGGTCGCTTCGCCCGGCTGCTCGCCTGGACGAAAGCTCAAGATCAAGTGATACGTTTTGTCTGCGCCTGAGCGGGTGTTTTGCGCCTGGGTGTTGAGGACTTCCAGAATAGCCAAATCAGCCTGATCGGAATGGCAATTTGTGACGCCTACGTAACCGACTCGCTCGCGCTTAGCCTGCTCGTCGGTGATGTAGCTCACAAGGCTGGCAAAATTGCTTTTATGCACTGTTTTCATGGAAACGTGCTTGGCGATCATGGCCTACCCTTGTAATTTTTAGCAGCTAAAAATCGCATCGCTTTGCTCTTGGCGTGACAACCTCCTTCATCGCCTCCTGCATACGGTCTTGCGTGTCTTCGATCTTTGACAAAACGGCCAGGATGGTCGCTGCACCAAAATGCCGCGTTCGCGCATCATCGATGAGCCACAGCTTGAGCAAGCCGCCCAAGCGCCCAAGGTCGCCGTTGAGCCGGGCAAGTTCCTCCACTTGTTTGTTGTCCACAATGCCTCGCACCTGGTAGCCTAAGCCTACATTGCGTAGGTAGCTCGCAACAGACAGCCCCGTCGAGGCGGCCAATTGTTTGATCTGCGCTTCCTCACCCGGCAACACGGGCACGCGAAGATGCCGACCCGCCTTACGGGTAAGACGTTGCGGCTGTTCGCCTACCAGCTCTTCGCCTGCTCTTTTCTTTTGCACGCCATGATCTCTTTCTTGCAGCGATAGGGCTGCGCGCAAAGGCGGCGCGAGCCATCAAGCCTCGCAGAGCAGGTCCCCGTTGAGCACGAAGTGCGAATAAGGGACAGTGAAGATAGATAAACGGCTTGCCGGTTAGCTAACTTCACCTATCCTGCCCGCCTTTCAGCAGTCAAAACACCAGCAAAAGCATACACCATGCATGCCGCATTTATCCGCTCTAATTACACTAAAATACACGGATATATTGAATAGAGTTGTAGTATCTCTGCCAACAGCACTTACCGCGCTGTGTCAGTGCACTTTGCGTTCTTTGACAGCGCAAAAACAGCGCTCTTTTAGCGATCTGACGCAGTACTGGTGTTGCGCGCAACTGGAATGACACGCAAGATCGACACGGAAATGGAACCATGCCAAAGACCTTCCCGCAAGAGCTGGCCGAATGGGTGCATAAACGCGAGGCCACCAGGGCGCGCCAGGACAAAAATCTAGTGGCGTTCCTCGCTCTCAAGAGTGATGTGCAAGCAGCCATGGACGCTGGCTATTCGCTCCTGACGATCTGGGAGCATTTGCACGACAAGGCAAAAATACCGTATCGCTACGAAACCTTTTTAAAGCACGTACGCCGGCACATCAAGAGCCGGGCGCTTGCTGCAAGCGACCTGTCGTCCAGCCACCTACCGGGACCGCCGCGATCAGCCACTACTGGCAAGGCCGCCGCCTCAAGACTGCCATCACCAGCAAAGCCAGCGCCGCCCGCCCCCCTGGCCAGCTTCACATTTGACTCTCAACCGAACAAAGAGGATTTACTGTAATGGCCAAAATTCACATGATTCTTCAAGGCAAGGGCGGCGTAGGCAAATCGTTCATCGCCGCTACCCTGGCACAGTTCAAAGCAAGCAAAGGGCAGGCGCCACTTTGCATCGACACCGATCCCGTAAATTCAACCTTTGCCGGCTACAAAGCCCTGGGCGTCAAACGCCTTCAGATCATGCAAGGCGATGAGATTAATCCGCGCAACTTTGATACCTTGATCGAGTTAATAGCGCCATCCACCAATGACATCATCATCGACAACGGGGCCAGCTCGTTTGTGCCGCTCTCGCACTACCTCATCAGCAACCAAGTACCGGCACTCCTCGCCGACATGGGGCATGAGCTTCTCGTGCACACCGTCATCACGGGTGGCCAGGCGCTTTTGGACACTGTGAGCGGCTTTTCCCAGCTCGTCGGCCAATTTCCTACGCAAGCGCTTTTTGTGGTGTGGCTCAATCCCTATTGGGGTCCGATTGAGCATGAGGGCAAGGGTTTCGAGCAGCTGAAGGCGTACACGGCCCACAAAGCCCGCGTTTCGGCCATCGTGTCCATTCCTAGCCTCCGGATAGAGACCTATGGCCGCGACTTAAGCGACATGCTGCAAGAACGCTTGACATTTGACGAAGCCTTGGCCATGAGCTCCCTCACGATCATGACCCGGCAGCGCTTGAAGATCATCAAAGGTCAGCTCTTTGGCCAGCTCGATAGCGCGGCGGTGCTGTAATGGCTGACCAAATGGAGGTAAAAGTTGAGGTAGAGGTAGAAGAACTCATCAAGGAAATTGCCGCCAAGCACGGCATTGCCGTCTCGCGTGATGATCCGATCTTGGTCATGCAGACCATCAACAACCGGCTGATGCAAGGCAGCTCCAAAGCGCAGCAGGCCCAGCTCGATCACTACAAGGAAGAGCTCGAAGCTTTGGCGCTGCGCTGGGGGATTGATGCCAAGGACAAAGCCGAACGCATCCTGAATGCGGCCTTGGCCGCTAGCAAGGACGCGATGAACCAGGCGATGCAGGACAATGCGAAAAGCACGGCCGCTAGCGTGCGAGTCGAAGTCGATCTCATCTTGGGCGCAATAGCTAGCCAGCTCAAGGATGCGCAGCAGATCGTTTGGCTCAACATAGCGGCTTCGTGCATCACGCTTGCGGCGGCAGCCGTGTCTTTATGGGTCGTGCTGCGATAGAGCAGTGTTAGCGGTCCTGCAAAATTTCCAATTGCATGGCTCGCCCGCGTTGCTCACTTTACTTTCGGCGCTCTTGCTTTTAGGCGTGTCTCTTTTCTTGCTCTTCCTTGCGCTGGAGCAGTTCGTGCCGGCGTTGCGCTTATGCTTATGCTTCGCGCATGTCGGCCCAATCGCTGACAAGCTCTGAATGCTGTGCACGCAATTTTCGAGTTGTATGCTCTTCAATCTGGAAGGACCCAGAACTACTATTGCTTGCTTTGATTTCCCGCACGGCTACCGGCCAGCCTTGCAAACGTTGCAAAGCCGCTTGCTGTTGCCCCGTAGCACGGCCTGTCTTTTTTATGGCTGCAATGACGCTGCTGCCCAAATAGATTGCTCTGCGGTTAATAAAAAAGCGCATTGCGGTCAAGCTATGGGCGCTTGAGGCATTTAGTACACAAGCTGCGCTGCCATCAAAGTTCAGCAAGCAGCCAAATCAGCAGGCAGCAGGCGCCCAGAAATAGGTGCTGATGGTGGGGTTGTAGCCCGGGTTGGCAAACTTGGCAACGTAGCTCAAGCTATCGGAGTAGGAAACGCGAGCGCCGGCAGCGTACTGCTGGCCACTGACCCAGGCAGCCGGTTTGATGCAGGCAGGAGGAAGTGGCGCCACCGAGCAGGCTACAGGTGCCCAGAAGTAGGTGCTGATGGTGGGGATGTAACCCGGGTTGGCAAACTTGGCAACGTAGCTTAAACCATCGGAGTAGGAAACGCGAGCGCCGGCAGCGTACTGCTGGCCACTGACCCAGGCAGCCGGTTTGACGCATGCAGGGGGAGGTGGCGCCAGCGAGCAGGCAGCAGGCGCCCAGAAGTAGGTACTGATGGTGGGGTTGTAGCCCGGGTTGTCGAACTTGGCAACGTAGCTCAAGCCATCAGAGTAGGAAACGCGGGCGCCGGTGGCGTACTGCTGGCCACTGACCCAGGCAGCCGGTTTGACGCAGAGTGCCGCGTCGGAATTATCCAAGCGCTGCATGTAGATATCTGGCGAGTACGCTGTAGTCCCCCCTGTCAGTACAACGCTGCCGCCCGCAAGCGGCAACATTTTATTGAGATCACTTGGAACTACGCCAAGGCTGACGGCCTCCCCGATCGGGTCGCCTATGCTTGTGTACCTTTGTGCCTTATGGTTCTCCTCCTCAGGGCCAGCTACCCAGGCCAGGAGATAGCTTCCATCGGCCAGTACCTGCCGATCGTCAAAACGGGTGTACTTTGCCTGTGCAGTAAACGTTGGCGACCGGGCCGCGATGGGCTTTTGCGGACCGAGCAAGGCGCCGTTGACATCGTACAGCTGGCTGTAGGGGAGCAGCCCACCACCCTCGCTGAGGCTAGCGTTCCTGGCCTGAAAGACCATGAGGTTGCCGTCCTTGAGCGGCAGCATCTCGGCACAATGCGCTGGCGCAAGGACTTGCCTGGGCACCAAATACTGGTCGTAACGAACAGCCGAGGTTGCCGTTGACTGGCTCTTGATGCCCACGCATCCGTTCTCGCCGAACGGATCATTCGTGGTTTTCTTGAGCAGAAATGCGCCTCCAGGCGCTGCTTGAACCTCGTAATTGGCAATGACGCGGTTGGCACCAAGAACTGAAAGCGCAATAGGGCTGCCGCTTCGGTTGCCTTGGCCGTCATAGCGTTGCACGGAAAAAATGGACTGCTCAAAGTTGGCAGGCTCCGAGTTGGAGTTCCAGCTGACTGTAAAGCCTCCATCGTCCAACGTCACGATCGTTCCCGGCCCATACTGCGAAGACCCACGCGTACTGACCACAGCAGTTTCACGAAGCACCTGGGCGCCGCTTGAATTGAACTTCTGGATGAACACGCCGCTTTCCACAGAAGGCGAGTAGATGAGCGATCCTTGCGCATTCCTGCTGCCAACGTACACGGCAACAATGCTGCCGTCGGCCAGCACGGCCACGAAGGCGTCGGTCAGCGCAAGGGAGAGCCGAGTTTCTCCGCCCAACTTCTGGCCTGCACTGTCGAAGCGCTGCAGATAATACTGGTACTGACTTGGCACTGTTGAAGGAGACCGCCACACCACCAGATAGCCCCCATCCTTCAGGGCACCCGAAGCGATCTGCTGCTGATGGCCTTCACCCGTCGTGCTGAGCCGTGCGACTGGCCCTGGAACCAGCGTCGCGTTGGTCGAGGGAACTTCGCCGCTGGCGGCACTGCCAAGTCCGAAGATCGTAAGGCCCAGCGCCAGAGAAGCGGATAAAAGTTTCCTGTTCATCTCGTTCTCCGTAAATCGATAAGAGGTTTTTCAAATGCGAATCGTGCAAGACGGTTGCACTCGGTAACGCCATAACTTCGAGCATGCCCCTGATTTCGCTAGGTGCTGACTAGCCTTACGTTTCGTTAATGTGACTTACATTTAGAATTGCTTAAACTGATGAATTTGATTTGAATGAAAGTACTTTCACATTCGCTGCTATTTAAGCTTTGGGTTCATCCTTGCTCAGTGCCTGCTGGGAACTATCTCCTTTAAGAAAAATTAAAAAGGCAGCCGTGCTGGATTCTTTTCAAGGCATGTCATCAATCAATAATTGCGTCACGTTGTCTGGCTCAAGAAGTACCGCGCCATTGCAACGCACGAGGACAAGACTGCACGCAACTTTCTCAGGCCTATTCACCTGGCTGTAGCGGTAGTTTGGCTTAATTGATGACCGGCCTTAGTATGGTGTGCTGCGCCCTGGACTCTTGTTGATGGCACATGTTTTCGAGCCGGTCCTCGATACGTTCGGACTGGCCATGATTTTTCGGGACTTGCGCCGCAAAACCTGTGCCCTATTGAGACTCCAGAGTAAAAGCTTTAAGCAAGGCGACTTGCTTACTTTGAGCTTTTAAAGTGTTACCTTGCAGGGCAGCAGCTTGCACACTCCAGGCCGTGCTTTGGTTCGAGAAACTCCGGCAATTGGGGAACGAGCGTTTTGCTGCGGCTAATCGTTCCCTGGCGATACTTATGGCTTGGCCCCTATGGTTTAGCAGCCAAAGAGTTTCACCGGGACAAAGTTTTTCCCAACTTGATGGAAGACGGCGCAACTTGCGCCTTGTCGCCATCGTATTTGATACTGGAATTGCTCCCGATTTCAGGCAGCTTACCGAAACTTTCCCTGTCGTGCCTGACGTATTGCTTGCCCACTTGCTGATAAACATGCGTCTTGTCGGCATGCAAAATCACGCCCTCATGAGTTTGGCTCTTGTCGGCCTGGGTGGACAGGTGAATGTTGTATATCCCTGGCTTGATCAGTCCGGCCTTTTCGACCTTATCCGTAGCCCACTGTCCTGCCTGCTCACTCTGAACGAGCCTTTGCCCATTCATGACAAGAAGGCGTTGTTTCATTTTCAATTACTCCCAATTATGTTGTATTCAAACAACATCATCTTAACAGGCATGTTACTTGGAAAACAAAATTTAACGCCGAGATCAGGCTGGTAAAAATAGCAACATGCCATAAAAGCGGCGCTTTATCGAATCTATCCTTCCAGCAGCGCCACCAAAGTAACGCTGCTCAAGTTGGCTTCAAACTCTTGACCATCATCGTCATACTTCAGCCAAGCAAAACCATCGGCCGGTGGCCGGCGGTCAAGGATCAGCCGGGCAAAACGGTCGTTGTGGCGCACTTGAACAATAGCTTTTTTTAGCTTGTCGGGGTGAAGCTGCTTTTCCTCTTTTTTGGAATCAGCACTTAGCTCCTGCTCACCTTGAACAGCATCGGCCTGGGTCATGCCGGTGAGCGTGACGACTGAATCGCTCATGCTTTCTTCCTGCTGGCTATCTTCTTGCTGGCGCTGCTGCTTACTCTCCAAGAACTCGCGGAGCAGCTTGACCGCTCCTCGCGTGATTTCCTGACTCTTGTCCTCCAGCCAGTTTGAGACTTCTAGCGGATTTCTCTTAAATGCGCTCACCAGCTCGTTGACCACAGTGACGTCCTTGACGCGGCTTGAATTAAACGCTTTGGCAATCGAATCAGGCAGGTCCAGTAGCGCGGCGTGCTGCGTCACGAATGCGGGCGACTTGCTGATGGACCTGGCAATCTCGCCTCTCTTCATGCCCTTGGCCAGCTCGCGGCCAATGTAATCGGCAATCTCGCGAGCGGTCAGCTCATTGCGCTGCAGGTTCTCCACCACTTGGTCAGCCTCGTTGTAGTCGTTGTCAATGAAACCGGGAATCGTCGCCTTGTCCGCGCGCTGGGAAGCGCGAAAGCGTCGCGCGCCATGATTGATAAGGTAGCGCCCAGGCGCATCCGGGTTGTCGCGCACGGAAATAGGCGTCTTGACGCCACGCAACCGGATCGAGGCGGCAAGCTCGTTCAGGCTCTCCTCGAAAAACCCCGGATTGTTCTTGGTGCGTGGCTGGTGCGGATCTTCGTTGATCAAGCCGATGTCCAATTCCAGCGGGCCACCCATATTTGCAGCCTTCGAAGGGCTGGCCAAGTGTGCCGACAAGTCGCCAATCTTCTCCAGGCCTAACTCGCCAGTTCCGTTCGCAACGTTACTGCCTGAAGTATTTTTCATTTCGTTATTTCCATATTTTTATTAGCAAAGCACCCTGCCCAAGAACAGTAGGCTAACGCAGTCCCACGCCTTTCTTTTGAAGCTCTTGTGCATATCAATATTCGAACATTTGCTCAATGCCAAATGAAATAATGCTATCGATGGCCTTCAGACTAAGATTGGCGATGAATTGTCGATCATGCAGTGATTGTCTTAGGGTCAGACAGCGCAAATTGAACTAAACATGCCTCGTTTGTTAAGAACTACATCACTAGGCAAAACCAACTATGTATAACCAGATTTTCTTTACCAACGTGCTGCGCCTGCTTGACGAACAATCCATGACCAAGCATGACCTGGCCGAAAAGGCAGGAATGTCTATCTCATTTTTGTCTGACCTGACCAATGGCAAGGGCAATCCATCACTGAAGATCATGAGCTTGATTGCAGACGCGCTCAACGTCCCGTTGCCGACACTTCTGGAAATGACCGATCTAGACAAAGCAACATTGGACATTTTGGCCGGCGGGAAAGCCCCACAAAGCCTGCCAGACGGATTCAAACGCGTATCGGCAATCCTGAGCGATTACCAAGCCTACACCGTGCAGCAATGGGATGAGGCCAACCAGAAGCTACTTACCAAGAAGAACCCAAAAAAGTCTTGAGTCAAAGTAAATTATTTTTAGCAGCTAAATTTTTTAATGGCCGGATTTAACAATGCAGCCAAAAAATGGCTGCTAATTTTGACAGTGGTGAGTCATCATTTTTAGCTATTAAATTGATGGCTCCCTGGTGGACAAGTTAAAATTAGTAATATTTCGCTAAAAGCGTAGGATTCGTTCCAAATTTGTTCGGTATAACATTTATTGATGTAACATTCAATAAATTGATCCGGAGCATGAGGAACATGGCTGAAACGGAAGACTTTTCTACGCTGAAAGAGCGCGCCAAGCGAAAACTCGAGCGCGATCTGGGGCCACTGGTGATGGCCGCGCTCAATGATCCGCGCACCGTTGAAATCATGCTCAACGCGGACGGCAGGCTCTGGCAGGAGTGCCTGGGCGAGAAGATGAAGTGCATCGGTTCGATGCGTCCGGCGCAATCCGAAGCCATCATTAAAACCATTGCCGGCTACCACGGCAAGGAAGTCACGCGCTCCAAACCCACCCTGGAAGGTGAATTGCCGCTCGACGGCTCGCGATTCGCAGGCCAGCTCCCTCCAGTGGTGCCTGCGCCCACGTTTGCCATTCGCAAAAAGGCCGTGGCCATCTTCACGCTGGCGCAATACGTCGAGGATGGAACGATGTTACCGAGCCACTGCGAAGCCTTGAAAGCTGCGGTGCAGAACCACCGCAACATCTTGGTCATCGGCGGCACTGGCTCGGGCAAGACTACGCTCGTGAACGCGATCATCCATGAGATGGTGATGTGCGATCCCACGGAGCGGGTTTTCATCCTTGAAGACACGGGCGAGATCCAGTGCACCGCTGAAAACTTCGTTCAGTACCACACGTCCCTGGAAGTGCCGATGACGGCGCTTTTAAAAACGACGCTTCGCATGCGCCCCGACCGGATCTTGGTGGGGGAAGTGCGCGGGGCCGAAGCGCTCGATTTGCTCGACGCCTGGAACACCGGGCACGAAGGCGGCGCGGCAACGCTGCACGCCAACAACGCCGCGGCTGGCCTGGATCGCTTGAGGTCGCTCATTACCCGCCATCCATCGGCGCCAAGCCAGATTGAGCTGCTCATCGGCGAGGTGGTTCATGTGGTTGTGCATATCGCCCGCACCCTTGAGGGCGGGCGGCGGGTCCAGGAAATCCTTGAAGTTTACGGGTATGCCGATGGCCGCTACCGCACCAAAGCACTGTAACCCCGTAACCCTGCAACCCCGTGATTCCGTAACCCTGTAACCCTGCAACCCGAAAGGAGCATTTCCCATGCAAACGTTTGATTTCCGTCCCTTTGCCTCTACCGGCACAACGAGCCGCAGGACCAAGCTGTGCATCGCCGCGCTGGTGCTCTTGGCGCTCACGCTGCTGTTGCCGCAGCATGCCTTTGCCTCCGAGGGCGGCGGCGGCCAGCTTCCCTATGAAAGCTGGCTGACCAACCTGCGCAACTCGGTCACTGGCCCCGTGGCTTTTACGCTGTCGATTGTCGGCATCGTGATCGCGGGCGGGGTGCTGATTTTCGGCGGTGACTTAAACGGCTTTTTTCGCACCTTGTTTTTCCTGGTGCTGGTGATGGCCCTCTTGATTGGCGCGCAAAACATGATGAGCGGCCTGTTTGGCCAGGGCGCAGAAGTTGCTAGTAGCGCCCAATCCATGGGGATCCAGCTCCAGGGCGAAGCCGCTTTGGCCAACAGCTTTCGCACGATTTAACCATGGCTTTGCGCACGGTTCCTATTCGCCGCACCGGCAACCGGGACAACCTCTTCATGGGCGGGGACCGCGAGCTGGTGATGTTTGCCGGCTTGATGGCTTTTGCGCTGGTGTTCAGCGCCCAGGAAGTCAAGGCCACGGCGTTCGGCTTGTTTTTATGGTTCGGCGCGCTCTACGGGCTTCGGCTGATGGCCAAATCCGATCCGAAGATGCGCTTTGTGTACCTGCGCCAGCGCAGGTACAAAAGGTACTACGCCGCGCGCAGCACGCCTTTTCGCTTGAACTCCAACAATCAAGGAAAGCAGTACAAATGATCCAAGCCATCGCCATTGGCATCGCGTTGCTCGGTGCCATGCTGGTGCTCATCCTCTATGCACGTATCAGCGCCGTCGATGCAGAGCTCAAGCTCAAAAAGCATCGCGCCAAGGACGCCGGCCTGGCCGATCTGCTCAACTACGCGGCCATGGTCGATGACGGCGTGATCGTGGGCAAGAACGGCTCGTTTATCGCCGCCTGGCTCTACAAGGGCGACGACGACGCCAGCAGCACGGACGAGCAGCGCGAAATGGTGTCGTTTCGGATCAACCAGGCCCTAGCCCGCCTGGGAAACGGCTGGATGCTCCATGTCGATGCGGTGCGCCGGCCGGCGCCCAACTACACCGAACTGGGCCTGTCGCATTTTCCCGACCCGGTGTCCCAGGCCATTGATGAAGAGCGCCGCCGACTTTTTGAAAGCCTGGGCACGATGTACGAGGGCTATTTCATCATCACGCTCACGTACTTCCCGCCGCTCCTGGCGCAAAGCAAGTTTGTCGAGTTGATGTTTGATGACGATGCCAAGGTCCCTGGCAACAAAGCCCGCACGCAAGGCTTGATTGACTTTTTCAAGCGCGAATGCGCCACCATCGAGTCGCGCTTGGCATCGGCCATTAAACTGCAGCGCCTGCGCGGCAACAAGGTCATGAGCGAAGACGGCTCTGCGGTCACGCAGGACGACCTGCTGCGCTGGCTGCAGTTTTGCATCACCGGCATGGATCATCCGGTGGTGCTGCCCAGCAACCCGATGTACCTCGATGCAGTCATTGGCGGGCAGGAACTCTATAGCGGCGTGGTGCCCAAGATTGGCCGCAAGTTTCTCCAGGTGGTCGCCATCGAGGGCTTTCCCCTGGAGTCAACGCCCGGAATCCTGAGCGCCCTGGGCGAGCTGCCCTGCCCCTACCGCTGGTCCAGCCGCTTTATCTTCATGGATCAGCACGAAGCCGTCAAACACTTGGATAAGTTCCGGAAAAAGTGGAGGCAAAAAATCCGCGGCTTTTTCGACCAGGTGTTCAACACGAACACCGGCGTGGTGGACCACGATGCCGTGTCCATGGTCAATGATGCCGAGTCTGCGATTGCCGAGGTCAATAGCGGCCTGGTGGCGGTGGGTTATTACACCAGCGTGGTCGTCCTCATGGACGAAGACCGGGCCAAGCTGGAAGCTTCCAGCCGCCAGGTGGAAAAGGCCGTCAACCGCCTGGGCTTTGCTGCGCGCATCGAGACAGTCAACACGATGGATGCTTATTTTGGAAGCCTGCCAGGCCACGGCGTTGAAAATGTCAGGCGCCCCCTCATCAACACGATGAACCTGGCCGACTTGATGCCAACCAGCACCATCTGGACCGGGGTCGACAAAGCGCCCTGCCCCATGTATCCCCCGCTGTCGCCGCCGCTCATGCACTGCGTGACGCACGGGGCCACGCCTTTCAGGCTGAACCTGCACGTGCGCGACCTGGGCCATACCTTTGTCTTTGGCCCGACAGGCGCGGGCAAGTCGACCCTCCTGGCATTGATCGGGGCGCAGCTCAGGCGCTACCCAGGCATGACGATATTTGCTTTTGACAAAGGCATGGCCATGTACCCGCTGGCCAAGGCCATGGGCGGCAAGCACTTCAGGGTAGCTGCCGATGACGACGGTCTATCCTTTTGCCCGCTGCAGTTCCTGGAGACAAAGAGCGACCGGGCCTGGGCGATGGAATGGATCGAGACGATTTTGGCACTGAACAATGTCGAGACAACGCCTGCGCAGCGCAACGAGATTGGCAGCGCCATCATGAGCATGCACGCCAGTGGCGCGCGCACGCTCTCGGAGTTCAGCGTGACGATCCAGAGCGAAGCCGTTCGCGAGGCCATCCGGCACTACACGGTGGACGGCGACATGGGCCATCTGCTCGATGCCGAAAAGGACGGCTTGGCATTGTCGGACTTCACGGTTTTTGAAATCGAGGAACTGATGGGCCTGGGTGAGAAATACGCCCTGCCCACGCTGCTCTACCTGTTTCGGCGCATCGAGCGCAGCTTGACGGGCCAGCCAGCCGCGATCATCTTAGATGAAGCTTGGCTAATGCTGGGCCACCCGGCATTTCGCGCCAAAATTCGGGAGTGGCTCAAGGTGCTGCGCAAGGCGAACTGCCTGGTGCTCATGGCCACGCAGAGCCTGTCGGATGCGGCCAATTCGGGCATCCTCGATGTGATCGTCGAATCGACAGCGACCAAAATTTTCCTGCCCAACGTGTACGCCCGCGATGAGGACACAGCAGCGCTTTATCGGCGCATGGGCCTCAATAACCGCCAGATCGAGATTTTGGCCACCGCCCAGCCCAAGCGCCAGTACTACTACGTGTCTGAAAACGGCCGGCGTCTGTGTGACCTGGCCCTTGGCCCCCTGGCCCTGGCGTTCATGGGCTCGACCGACAAGGAATCGGTGGCGGCCATCCAGCGCCTCGAAGCCAAGTTTGGCAATAGCTGGGTGCAAGCGTGGCTTGCCGGGCGCAATTTGAAACTTTCTGACTATGAGGTAGCCGCATGAGCTTTAAGGACACACTCCGGGGCCTGTTCCTCAAGCAGCCGGCAGCGTCTGCGCAAATGGCCAGTTCCCGGCACGAGTCGGCTATGCAAAGGGCAGGCAGCCCACCCAGGGGCGAAGCTGAAAATCCCTACCTGGCGGCGCGCCGCACCTGGAATGAACACATTGGCGGCGTGGTCTCATCGCGCCAAGCCTGGCAGGTCGTGGGCATCTTGTCGCTGCTGATCGCCTTGACCGCGGTGGGCGGGATGATCCACATCGGCAGTCAATCGAAATTTGTCCCTTACGTGGTCGAGGTAGACAAGCTCGGCCAGGCCGCAGCAGTGGCCCCGGCCCAGCTCGCTGCCCTGGTCGACCAGCGCGTGGTGCATGCCTCAGTGGCCTCGTTCATTAACGACATTCGCCTAGTCACGCCCGACGTAGCGCTGCAGCGCAGGGCGGTGTTCAGGCTGTACGCGATGCTCTCGATCAACGATCCGGCCACGACCAAAACCAATGAATGGTTAAACGGCACCGAAAGCAGCAGCCCGTTCAAGCGGGCCGCGAGAGAAACGGTCAGCACTGAAATCGTCTCGGTCATCGCGCAAACGCCCGACACGTGGCAAGTGGACTGGCTGGAGACGACACGCGATCGCCAGGGCGTGGCCAAGGCCCAACCCGTGCGCATGCGCGCCTTGATCACGGTTTACACGGCCCCTAGCACGCCAGAGACCACGGAAGAGCAAATTCGCAACAACCCGCTGGGTATTTTTATCCGTGACTTTTCCTGGTCCAGGCAGCTTTAAGGGGCA
>Ga0326734_1000136_pt1 | contig 21829 bp, 14 predicted proteins | sample 15_GP2_1315_FD_207944 | JGI IMG/M metagenome (GOLD analysis project Ga0326734, IMG submission 207944) | Glacier ice microbial communities from Ngari, Tibet, China - 15_GP2_131.5 | ecosystem: Environmental > Aquatic > Freshwater > Ice > Glacier | place: China: Ngari, Tibet | collected 2018-07-18 | reverse complement strand
TTTGTTCTTTTGATACTGTTTTTTTTGTTTTTCTTTTTGCTCTGGCTTTTTATAATATTCCTTAATTCTCTCCTTATTTTGTTCATAATACTCCTTATAATGTAACCCCACGCGACCTGATTCCACTGCGGGGTCTTGTCCCCGCACGACGTTACAACATTTCATCCAAAAAATCGTACACAGAATTTTCTTCTGAATTTTCTTCGTCATGTTCACCCAATTCTTCACCAACTTCTAACCATAAATTATCCAATATCCCCGTCACTCTTTTCCTAAACTTTACACCCAATTCACACTTTACATTAAATAACAATCTATACAAGCCACCTGAATTTATAAATATTGTCTGCTGATTACCAGATTCTTTTACCGTATTTCTTATCATTTTCTCATCTTCACTATAATTCTGTATTAATGCTCGAATTGATGTCAATTTTAAAATATGTGCTATATCAGTTGCTTTATACCACTTTTTACCATTTATTTCAAACGTCTCAATATTATTTTTAAAGTGTTCTTGTATAAAATTACCAACCATAACACGAGATGAGTAACTGTTACTTAGTATTAATATAATTATTTTTATAAAACGCATAATTATAAAATATTTTATTTAACTTTACTTATTTTACTAACAACTTCATTTATCAATTTTTTTTCAGCCATTTCCTTAGCAATTCTTTCCATTTCGCGGCAAGTAGTGAACTTAGTGAACGATCGCATCGTAGGGGCGCGCAAGCCCCGTCTATTAACCAATTTACTTGCTTAGCATTTAACGCTCCTGGACGTTTCTTTCTTATATAAATTATTACATCACATCTATCCATTTTTGGATTTTCTATTATCATAGAAATCCCTAAAAATGTCGGACAACGACCAATGCTTGAGAGACAGTGGCATAAAATATTTGGATTCTTATATTTTTTCTTAGCATCTTTTATAATTTGTATATATCTGTTAACAACTTGTAAAGTTGGTACACTTCCATCTTGAAAATCAGTGAAATTTTCTACTATAAGATCAGGTATATCACTTACATCGTATAACTGTGAATGTTCAATTATTCTTATCAAAATGTTAACTTTATTTTTGATAATAATATGTTTGAACTCTTCTATCTCATTAACACCGGGACATTTTGTAATAAAATATTTTACTACACCTATTTCAATTTTTGTAACTTTCATCTTTCATACTTATATTATTTTTAAAAAAATTTTAAAATTCAACTTTTAATAATTTAATTTTTTTTTAAACGCAATTAAAAAAAATTAATATATTGTGTTATATCATAAAATGAAACACTCTAGTCCTAAACAAATTATGAGAAAAGTACGATCCGCTAAAAAAATGGTTAGATCTTTAACCAAGAAAGTCAGAGTCGCAAGACGTTCTGTTAAAAAAGCAAGTTCAAAGAAAGCTAAAACCACTGCGAGACGTTCTGTTAAGAAATTATCCAAGAAATTAAGATCTAGTAAAAAAAGAGTTACACGAATGAGTAAGAAATTACCTACTTCAATGAAAAAGCGATCTTCCAAGAAACGTTCATCTAAGAAAGCTAAGCGATCTTCCAAGAAACGTTCATCTAAGAAAGCTAAGCGATCTTCCAAGAAACGTTCTACTAAAAGACGTTCTTCTAAGAAACGTTCTACTAAAAGACGTTCTATGAAAAAGCGATCTTCCAAGAAACGTTCCACCAAAAAACGTTCTATGAAAAAGCGATCTTCCAAGAAACGTTCCACCAAAAGACGTTCTATGAAAAAGCGATCTTCCAAGAAACGTTCCACCAAAAGACGTTCTTCTAAGAAACGTTCTACTAAAAGACGTTCTATGAAAAAGCGATCTTCCAAGAAGCGATCTTCCAAGAAACATTAAATATTTTGATAACTTTTTCTAAAAGTTTAGTTAAAAAATGAAATTTATTATAATAAAATATTATAATAAAGTGTTAACATGAAGTTTCAAAATCAATTATCTGATATTTCTGAAGATCCTATCATATTAAATTATTTTGAAAACAAAAATTTATCTCAATTTCTTAAAACTTATATCCAAATAGATTATCTCTTACAAAATTTACAACAAAATCAAAATCCAATACTTGATAAACTTGACCATTTACAAAATTCAACCGAAAATAATACTATAAAAGAACTATTGGATATTATCAAAATTCAAATTAAATCTCCTGTTATTAAAGAACAAAATACTTTTGTTAAAGAACTTAATTATTCACTTGATAATAACATTAAACTTCAAAGTATCGAAGAAAATATTTATCAATTACAAAAAAACTTTAGTTCAAGTAGTTCTAAAAAAGGACAAGTTACTGAAAATATCTTGTTTAATAATTTAATACATTTATTTTCTGATAGCGAAGTTACAAATACATCTACTACTTCTAACTCTGGTGATATTCAAATTAAAAAATTAAATAAACCTACCATTCTTATCGATTCAAAAAATTTTAATAATAATGTACCAAAAATTGATCTAGATAAATTTTATTCTGATCTTAAAACAAATAATTGTTCAGGTATTCTTTGTAATAGTAATGCTGGTATAGCTAATAGAGATCACTTTCAAATTGATATTCAAGATAATAATATTTATGTATTTATTAGTAATCATCAATATGATAATACTTTATTCAAATTAGCTGTAAAAATCATTTATCATATACACGATATCATAAAAGACGATAAAAATGATACTATAGAAATTAATCGCGAATTGTTCCAACGTCTTAAAATCGAATACAACTTTTTCTTATCTACTTTTCAACAACATCTCAGTTCTATCAAAACTAATATCATGTCACTTGAAAAACTAGCATTTGTACAACTTGATCATTTCTTTAAAAGAACTAATTTAACATCTGAAATTAAACCTTTCAGTTGCCAACTTTGCGGTACTGGTTTTAATTCAGATAAAACTTTAAAAAGTCATTTGAAATCTAAACACGAAATTATTCTTTCAAAAACTAGAAAACCAAAAGAAAAAAAAGTTGAAAAAGAACCTGAAGAAAACTTTGAAGAAAAACCTGAAATAATTACATTTGATTAAAATAAAGTATAAAATATAAAGCTCAATGCGAATGATTTGCTAGAAACTACCACCCTCTATGACATTCACAATTCGTATGCTTAATAAAATAACAAATAAAAAATTTTTTTAATTTTTGATTAAACTTTTTTTAAAAAGTTTTATCTAAACTTTTTTTAATAAGTTAATATAATAAGTATGTCTATCATAAGTAAAAATTTTCATAATATTTTTGTAACTAATATTACACCTGTCTCTAATACATCACCTACATCTATTACTGTAACAAATATTACTGCTACTAATTTAGTTGTGACAGCTGCTACTATTCCTAATATTATTTTAAGTGGATCGTTAAATGCTAATTTTAATAGTAATACAATCGCTAATATTTTTACCACAGGTGGAAATGTTGGCATTAATACTACTGTCCCATCAGCTACGGTAGATATAATATCTACAAATACATTCGCTAATTTATATTTAGGTAATAATCTACAAAATAGAAAATTAGTATTATGGAATGGTGGTACAAATAACCATCAATATTACGGTTTTGGTGTTCAATCTAATGTATTTAGATACCAAGTTGACAATCTAAATTCTGATCACGTATTTTTTGCCAGTGTAAATAGTACAAGTTCAAATGAAGTTTTCCGTATTAAAGGTACTGGTAATATAATAATTCCAGGAACAACAAATACTGTTAGTTTGAGTTCTGGTAATATTTTTAGTACAAATGTATCTTCTACAAATCTTAATTCTACAAACATTACTTCTACAAATATTGTTGCTACTACAAGTACAATTCCTAATATAATTAATACGAATATTACTACTGTTTCACTTTTAGCAAGTACTTCTGTTAGTTCTGGTAATTTATTTAGTACTAATGTTACTTCTACAAATATTGTTGGTACGACATCAACAATTCCAAATTTAAATACTACGAATATCACTACTATTTCACTTTTAGCCACAACAAATGTCAGTTCTGCAGGATTATTTAGTACAAATATTACTTCTTCAAATATTGTTGGTACTTCTCTTTCCACAGCAAATGCTTTATTAATTAACGCTACAGTATCATCTTTAACTGCTACTAATATATCAACGCAAAATATAACAACTGTTAATTTATTAGCAACTACGCAAATAAGTTCTGCATCATTGTTTAGTACTAATATCACATCTACTAATATCTTAGGTACAAATAATTCTTTAACTAATTTAATTTATTCTACTGGAACTTTTGCTAATAATATTGGTACAAATCAAACAGTTGGAACTATACTAGTAACTAGTTTTGGGAGTTTAATTGGAAATACTAATACTATCGGTAATATTTTTACAACAGGTGGTAATGTAGGTGTAGGTACCGTCACTCCAACATTTACATTAGATATCAACGGTTCACTTCGTACTTCTAGATTACTCATTAATTCTAATACTATTATAGCAACTGGTGGTACTACAACACTTACTACCACAGCTAATACTAATCAATTTGTTGTAGGTACTACTGGTCAAACTATTCTATTACCTAATAGTACTGGATTATCTATCGGTGCTCAATATTATATAGCAAATCAATCTAATCAATCTATTACTGTTGGCAATAATTCAACTACTACATTAAATATATTATTTCCTGGAACATCAGAATTATTTATATTAACTTCTAATACAAGCGCTGGTGGTGTTTGGACAACTATAGGTGATAATTTTATTAGTGGAAGTACTGGTAATATAGGATTAAATACTTCTGTTCCTGCTACTTCTTTAGATATCATCGGAAGTACTAGAGTAATTGGTACAAATTTTATTGGTAATCCAAATAATACAGCTGATAATCTCGGTATTTTTGTTGATGGCAATAATAATGGTTTAGGATATCGTTTAGGTATGATTAAAAAAAATGGTTTACCACCATTCTTTGCTACAAATAATATTTCTAGTTATGTTTTTACTGTAGCAAATAATACCGACGCTTCACAAATTACAACTAATAGTTATACCACAATTATGACATTAAATACTCAAGGACATATGGTTATAAATGGTGGATTTACTTCCGGATCACATTTAATTAGCGCTGGGAATTTAGTAATTAGTACTGGTAGTTTAGTAACTACATTACTTAGTTCCAATACTCTTGGTAATATATTTACTACAAGTGGTAATGTCGGTATCAATACAACTGCACCGGCTTATACATTAGATGTTGCTGGAAATTTTAGAATACTTAACAATTCCGTTCAAGGTGTTTTATTAGGTAGTTCTTCTGGTTTAAATCCATTTTCTACCTTAATAGCTAGTTCTAGAGGTGCATTAGAAATAGGAATAGCTTCTGGAAGCGGTAATTTCTCTGCATCTGCTATAAGTGGTGATATAGTTTTAAGGACTGCTAATAATAATTTAATCTTACAAACAAGTAATAGTGGATCACATATATACATAGCTACGTCAGGAAATGTTGGTATAAATCAAGGAAATCCTATTTATCCATTACACGTCACTGGTACTATTTATGCCGGTCCAACTACTTTTACCGGAGCTAATGGTACTATTAATACAATTGGACTTTTTTCTAGAGCTGTATTTAATAGTAATGTTAATGGATTTCCTGCTACTACAGGAACAGTTGGTAATGCCATTGCTTTACGAGCACGTGGTGGTGATGATGCCGTAATGGATTTTGGAGTAAATAGTGGTAATGGTAGCTGGATTCAAAGTACTAACTTCAATGGATATAATTCGAATTATCCATTACTTTTAAATCCAAATGGTGGTAATATAGGTATCGGTACAAATGCTCCTACTACAACACTCGATGTAAACGGAAATATTCGTATAAATATGAGTAATTCAACAACAAGTAATCGTATAACTGCAAGTGCATCCGATAATTTTATTTACTCGTCAAATACAGTAGGTCATTATTCATTATTGTGGGCTGCGGATCCAGGATCAGTTGCTGATGGACCAATGTCTTATTTATCAGGGTTTGGTGGACAACGTTTTTTTACACGAGGTGTACCTAGAATGATTATTGATGCTTCGGGAAATGTCGGTATTGGAACAACAAGTCCAACTGGACCTTTACAAATCGGATCTACTGCGTTATTCACTAGTAACGGTAACTTGACTGTTACCGGTGACGTTATTGCTTTTGGAAGTATTTCTGATCAACGTCTCAAAACCAATATTCAAACTATTTCACCTGGAACTGCTATTAATACAATTAAACAATTAAATCCTGTAACATTCAATTGGCGTGATGATATCTTTAATAATAATAGACAAAACAAATTTGATTCTGGTTTTATTGCTCAAGAAGTTGCATCTGTTCTAGAACACGCAACAGGAGAATATACTGAAATTAGTTCAGGCACTGTTTATAAAAATCTCAAACATGAACGTATTATACCATACCTTTTACGTACAGTTCAAAGTTTATTAGAAAGAGTTGAACTTTTAGAAGAAAAACTTTTAGAAAAAGTTTAGATTAAAACCTACTTTTTCGGACAAAATATTCTTTAAAAAAATTTCAAAAAAACAAAAGTGACAATCAAAAATATATTTTAATTAATATTTTTTATATTTTTGTACCAAATGTTAATTTTATAATATAATTAATTATTACTCAAACTATTTTACTAACAAAACCTTAGTAAAATATGTAATAAAGAAGTGACAAATGAATATTTATTTTATAACTCTTAACTGTTGTTAGTATTTTCTACAATGTTTAAAACAATTGGGTTGTATTGTGAATAATAAAGCAAATTATCATTTATCCAATCAAGAAATACATTATTATATTCACGTTTAATATCTAAAAAAAGTACAACTCTACTTTCATCAGTATTATTCTCTGCACTATGTAAAAACGTATCGTCAAACATTACATCTTTATTTTCTTTCCATATATGTTTTTCACCATTTACTGTTAAAAAACATTCTTTATTATTTTTTGGTACAATTAAAGGCAAATGATACCTCAAAACACTCATTGACGGCCCCTTGTGCTGTTCTAGTTTTTTCCCCGGTGGTAAAACTGAAAACATAGCTAATGAACATCCTGGAATTTTTTTTATAAGACTATAAGTTTTTGCAAAATGCTTTATTTTGTTTGTGTCTTTGTTGTAAACTCGTAACATCAATATTTCCCATGGAATGTTACCTGAATCTGTAAATTTTTGATTTGGATCAATTTCACTAAATCGTTTTAAATTATTATGTTTTGAATAATTAATATATTCATCTCTTATAACTGTATAGTTTTCCCTAAGTTCTTTACACCACTTCATTTTAGTTGGTAAATATGCAGTACCTGAAGAAAATGGATACAATATCAAATTAATAATGTATAATAAAAAATATCCATTTAAAAAATAAAATATAACAAGAAGTAATATTAAAGATATAACTAATATTCTTAACCAATCCATTACCTTAACTTTTAAAAAAATTTAAAGTTAAAAACGTAAAAATACTTTTTAAAAAGTAAGTAAAAATGTTTTGTTTTTCTAAAAGTTTTTTTAATAGCTTATAATAATAATAATAAAATGACTAGTCTAAGTTCTTTAAAAAACATCAACAATGACCTCCTTGAACAATGTTTTATTAATAAACTCGGAACATTTGCTCAAAGCAATTTTACGGCAGGATATTCGCTTCGTTTACTTAAAGGTGACTATACTGGACCTATGGTAAATGTTCGTAGAAGTTCTGATAATGCTACTCAAAATTTTTTTGGTGATATTCAAGGTAACCTCGGTACCAGGCTTTTTGGTAATGGGCAAACACTTGTTAGTTGGTTAAATGGTTCTACCGCTTTTGTAACTACTTTGTACGATCAATCTGGTTACAATAGACCTGTTACACAAACTACTAATGGTAATCAACCTACTTTGAGTACCACTGGTAACATTGTTTATAATGGATCTACCGCATTTTTACAAAATACTACACCACCACTCACTACAAGTATTCAACGTTATACCGCTGTAACTACTTTTACAGGAACTGCTACTAATGGTAATGTCTTTGATATGTCTCCTAATAGTAATGTTACTAATCAAAGAGTAGCTTTAATATCTTTATCTAATAATCTTTATTTTTCAGGATGGTCTAATGATTCATCTATTTTACCTTATCCTAATAATGTATCTGCTAAAACTGTATTATTAATCAATAGTACTCTTAGTTCTAACAATATAACGTTATATTACAATGGCACTGTTTATCAAAGTAGTTCTCAAACACCAACAAGTTTAAATCCAAATCCAATTAATTTTAATATAGGTAGAAGATCTTCTGACGGTTTGGAATATTTTACAGGAAATATTAATGAAGTAATGTTTTTCAATTGTAATTTAACAGCTAATGAAGCATTAACTTATTATTCCCCATCACTTATTACTCGTAAAAATTATCGTAGTAAACCTAAATTACAAATTAAAGGCGTTACAAGAACGCCTGTAGCTATTCCCGTTGGAAATGGTTTTGGTACAAATTATAACCAAATATTTGTTGATTCGAATATGCTAACCGCACAGACTTCTGGTAACACTATATCAGCTTGGGGCGGTGCCACTGCTTTTAATTCACCAGTTTATACTGGGCTTTCAGGTTACAACAATTCTATAACTCAACCTGGTTACATTACAGTAAGTTCAGCAAGTAGTCAGTATCTCAATTTCGGTTCTAAAACATTTAATATTCAAAGTAATGGTGGTTTTACGGCTGTATGTTATATGAGATGGAATGGAACACAAGTTAATTTTGCTAGAATATTTGATTTTGCTAATGGTGGACCAAGTGATAACATAATTGCAAATCTAAATGCTTCTGATTCTACTAGTTTACAATTTAATTTAATTAATGGATCTACACAATATGCACTTAATACACCAACTGCTACAATATCATCTGGTACATGGTATTTATTAGCTTTTAGATATACATATAGTTCTAATGTACTTGAAATTGTTAAAAATGGACAAATCATAGCAAGTTCTACAGCAACTGGAGCAAATATTACTAATAAAACTTGGTCAAATACTTATTTAGGACGTAGTAATTTCGCAGGTGAGGGATATCCATCTTGGAGTATGGCTGGATTTTATGCTATTGACACAAATTTATCCGATACACAGCTTTCAGCTGTTGCTAATCATCTAACTTTTAGTAGTACGGCTAATATTCCACAAACACTTCCTGATTATTCTCGTGTTAAACATACTGGAAGTGTACTTACTTATAACGGTAGAACTGATTCAGGATTATTTTCTAATAGATCTTTTTTTTCATTTATTGATGTTCAAGATTCTCCAGGATTACCTTTGAGTTTTAGTTTCTGGTTTAATAATAATACAACCAATTTTGATCAAACTATAGTTGCGTTATGTGATAGATCTAGAAACGGAGAAGGTAATTTATATGGCATTCAATGTGATATAAATAGTGCTACTAATTTTCAAGTATATTGTGCTTTACCTGCTACTTGGACTTCACAATCATATACTATAACAACTAATACTTGGTATCATGTTGTTGTTTGTGTTGGATTGTCTAATAATGTTACTATTTATTTTAATGGTACTCCTACAACACTTACAGGAACTACTATTATACAAAAAAATAGTAGAATTATTATAGGAGCCGACGGTACTACTGGTAGAGGTTCAAGCAGTATGATTTCAGATTTCAGAGTATTTGATTATATCCTTAGATCCGAAGAAGTACAAGCACTTTACATTGAAGGTGGAGATGGATCCATAATAAGTAGTATAGCTTCTAAAGAAAATTACCTAGTTAACTATTACAATTGGTACAATGTTATGATTCAAGCAAAAACTAATGGGACTACTTATTCCACTTATACAAATGTACAAGCCAAAGGTGATCCTAATGTACAATTACAAATGTCAGTTAATTCACAAACTAGTAGTAATTGTATTTATAATCTTACTCCAATTCAAAATTACCGTTCATTTACATGTTCATTTGAAATATATGCATTGGGTAATGGTAATTGTTTTTACTTTTTTGTTGGTGGTACAGCTTTACCAGCACGTAATACCAGTTTAGATTGTGATGTAGTTGCCGGTGGTTATATAATTCAATTTGAAGAATTTCAAGGTAATACTTCTCAAGGTATTAATTTTATAGACAACGTCCCGGTTGTTAAAGTAAATTATCCATCTACAATTTGGATCAATAATTCTAATTGGTATCCTGTAACAATTAGTTATACACGTGGAACTATAGGTACATGGGTTATTAATTTTAATGGTGTTGACGTTATTACTTATTCTGATCCGGTTAATGTTAATTGGGTAGCACAAGCAGGAAGTTATTGGGGTATTGGAGCTAATAATCAAGGTGCTAATTCTAACAAATTTATTAAACGTCTTGAATTAAGTTTTGTTCCGTTTAGTAGTTCTCTAGGAACAAGTATTAGTCCTCAAACTTTGACAAAATACCCTACTTCAGCTTTGACAGCAAATACAACAGTACTTTCAGATGGAACTTATATCGCTTCTGCTAGTAATAGTAATACAACGCAACCATATTTCGCATTTACAAATACTTTAGGTGATTTTTGGGGTGAATTATCTAGTTACAATAGTTCAGGTATTTATACTGGAGGATTAACTACAACAGTAAGTTCAGTTAGTTATTCAGGAGAATTCTTACAGATACAAATACCAAATGCTATAACACTTTACAGCTACACATTAGCTGGAAGACAAGATCAAGTGCTTTACGCTTTTAGAACACCTAGTTCTTGGATAATTGCTGGAAGTAATAATGGTAGTACTTGGGTGTTAGTTGATACGGTAATATTTACCAACTTTAATTCACAATTTGATGGAAATGTTAATAATTATATTTGTGCAACCGGAAATACAAACAGTTATATTTATTTTAGAATAATTATTCAAAAAATTTCTAATAATACTAATGCTAATGGTCCCGGTGGTGTAGTTATAGATGTATCTGAATGGAGTTTGTTTGCTAAAAGTGGTACTGTTACTAGTAAACAAACAAAAATTCCAACTGTTGCTATGAATGCTAATAATGTTATTAATTTTCTACCAGTTACACCTTTTAATTGGTATACACGTGGTTCAGTTTCAACAAATGGATGGGTACCTACTTATAGTCAAAGTGATCCATTTGGTCAATTACAGTTAACCGATGGTAGTACTAGTAATCTTACTCAAATAATATACAATAATCAACCTGTTCAAAATTCACCTTTTACATTTACTTTTCAATTGTATTGTACTAATGTTAGTAACGGTGACTATGTTCGTCTTCAATTCGGTAATGGTGGATCTGTCACTGGTGTGCGATTTGATTTTGAAATTTTTGCTTTTCAAGGTATTCGTTTTTCTGATAGTGGTAATACTATACAAGTAAGTTCAGCTACTAATTGGTTTAATAGTACTTGGAATGAAATCAGAGTAGTTTACAATGCGACTGCTGTAAATACCTGGACTATGTTTTTTAATGGAACACAAATTATACAATACTCAGATGCTAATTTTTGGAATTTAATTAACAACGGTGGTAGTACTTGGGGATTTTATACTTTTAATGGAGGTGCAAAATTTACAAGTTATATCAGACAATTAAATATGGATTTTAACATTTCAGGCACAATTCAAAGTGTTAATTCTAGTTTAGCTGGTAGTTACACAATTATCGCTAGTAATACTAGAACTGATCGTGCAGCATTTCCATATTATGTTGCTGATAACTTGGGTATAGGTACTGATTGGGTAATTCTTGGATATAATATCAGTACAGGTGCTTATACTGGTGCAGTAAGTACTACTGTATCTACAGTTACTCAAAGTGGTGAATGGATTCAATATCAATTACCAAGTTCAGTTATAATTACACAATTTAGTCTTTTACCTAATTGGACACAGGGTTCTAATAGTTATGTTCCTCGTAGTTTCTGTTTAGCTGGTTCTGTTGATGGTAGTACTTGGTTTAATGTATATGATAATGGTGGACCAAGTACAATTAGTTGGACTTATAATGTTGAACAAAATTTCACTGTAAATAATAATGGAAATAAATATAGTTATTATCGTTTAATAATTAGAAGTACAGGGTTTAGTACAAGTAATACAAATTCGGATTGGGTATTTATATCTAGATTCGATTTATTTACATCAAATAGCACGACTTTAAGTAATACTCTTGATTCAACAGTTATTCCACCAACTTTTGGTTCAAGTAATACTCTTACTGTTTCGGGTAATTCAAATAATTTACTTAATGGAACTTACACATCTAGTGCCAGTAGTAATTTTAGTGGTAACAATCCATATAATGCTTTTCAAGGGTATATTACTTCTGGTGGTTGGATTACAAGTACTGCTAGTTATTCTAATACTACTGGTATTTATACAGCAAATACATTTAATACTACTGTTAATAATATAAGTTATTCCGGTGAATGGTTACAATTACAAGTACCAAATAGTTTAAGTATTAGTTCTTTTGTTATACAATCACAACAAACTAATAGAGCTCCTGTTAAATTTGTTTTAGCTGGTTCTAACAACGGATCTACTTGGTTTGCTATACATATTCAAGGATCTATTAATTCAGCTACTACTTACCCATCAAATGTTACGTGGACTAATACTACAGTACAAAAGTTCAGTTGTAATCAAAACAATTATCAGCAATTTACTTACTTTAGATTAATTGTTATGGCTGTTACAAGTAGTACTGATGGTTATTGTACTATTGTACAACTTTTATTAAATACTTTACCACCTAAACCAAATGGTCTTTTAGACGGTCTTACTTGGAAATTCTATGATGGAGGTAATAGTACATTTTCTCCTAGTTTTTACAGTAATCGTGAGTATATTTCAATTGGTAGAACCGTTGATACAAGTAATTATCGAACTATTCTTAATGGAAATTATCAAGGTAATTCTCAAAATACTGGTACGTATACAGGTACTTGGGCACAGCCACAAAATTGCTCAGTTGAAATATTTGGGTATTTCCGTCCTACTGTTTCAGGAACATGGATATTTTATATATGGACAGATGATCAAAGTTACATTTGGATAGGAAATAATGCTTTATCTGGATATACTACCGGTAATGCTAATGCTAGTACAAATAGTACTATTTCAGCTGCTACTTCTTTTACTATTAGTTTAATCGCCGGCGTTTATTATCCTATTAGAATGCAACAACAACAAAGTACCAGTGGTCTTGAAATTCAATTATCATTCCAACCACCATCCGGAGGCATTACAAGTAATGGTCAAGGTTATTTCTTTTCAGGAAATGGAACTGATGCCGCATTTCCACATGAATCCGCTAAAATTATTAAAGATCTTACAAATACAAATACAGATGGTATTTATTATATACTTGTAAATGGAATCAGTACTGGAGTTTATTGTTTAATGAATGACATCTACGATGGCGGTGGTTGGATGATGTTAATGAAAATGTCTACTAATACACAAGCATTTACTTATGATTCTAGTTATTGGAAATTTATTAATACACTTAATGCGTCAGATCTAACAAGAAATACAGGTGATGCTAAATATAATGTATTTAATTACGTTCCAGTGAAGGACATCCTTGGTATTTGGCCTGACATCAATCCTGTGAGTTATACAAATATTTATGGAAATAATGGTGGTTCGTTCTTTACACAAGATGGCTGGACATGGTTATTAAATAACTGGAACAGTGGAAGTAAAGTTACTGGGTTATCCGGGTTTAATACTTCAAGACCAGCTGGTATTTATGCTACAAATGTATTACAACCAGTAAATATTAATAATCCGTTTAGTTATAATGGTTATGGTAATTGTTTTTCAAATGAAACTGGAAGTTATCTTCATTATATTAATTCGGTTGCTGGTAGTGGTATTACAGGTGGTAGTTTATTAGTTGGTGGTGGTACAGGTGCTGGTTCAGCTGCTTGTAATGTAAGTATGCGTTGGGGTATGTTATATAATAACGAAACTACTGATTTAAACAGTAACGATGCAGGTCAAGGAATTGGATTCGGTTGGGTTAACTCAACTGCTAGCGCAGCTGATGTGTATGGTTGTTGTGGTACTGCTGGTATTAATCGTACTGCTAGATTTGAATTATTTGGGCGTTAATGGGCTTTCGCGCCCATACGACGATAAAAGTTTTAAAAAAAATATAAAACTGCTTAAAACTCTTACTTTCAAATATTTTACTAAGAAACCCTTAGTAAAATTATGAATTTTGCGCCAAGAAGCGAACTTGTTCGCGTTCAAGCCCGTCGCGATCAAATCGGATACTTTTTTTAAAAAGTAAATATAAAACGAAATGTCTGATAATTCAAACGTCGTATGGGGGAGTAACCCCGATGGGTTTAATCGTGCTAATGATCATTGGGGAAAACATCTTTGGGGGTTTTTACATACCATGACAATATCTGATTTTAGTTTTTCTGAAGCAAATCTAAGAACTCAAAAACCTATTGTTACAAATATTAAAATGCTTGTAAATGTTATACCATGTCCTGAATGCAAAGCACATTTCCTTCAACATTTACCTACAGTTGATGATATTGATCTTTATAAATCAAATAGTCTATTTTATTGGACTGTTGATTTTCATAATAAAATTAATGAAAATCTCGGTAAACCAGTTTTAAGTTACACTGAAGCCGAAGCAATTTGGTGTCATAAGATAGATGGCTAATGGGCTAAAAAGTTTTACGCGCCCAAAAAAGTTTTACCTTTAGTTTTACGACGTAAATAAAATTATCCTCAAAACGTTAGTAAATTTATTAGATGTTATTTAAATTTAAAGTTTATTTAAAAATATTAAATTATTTTTAAATTATAATATGGAATCTAAATTTAAAGAATTTAGTAGAGCCCAAAAATCTGACGCATTTGAATATTCACTAGAAAATAAACTACCAATTTGGCAAAGAGATCTTAATGAAGGTGGTGCTAAAAATTTATTTGTTGATTCCTATCAAAATGTATTTAATAAAATCAAATCTAGTAAAAATAACATATATGAATACTGGCCAAGTACTGCGCCTATACGTCTTTTTATAGATTACGACCGTAAAGTTCAGTTAGAAGATCCAAATGACCTTAAACATGTAAAAGTAATTGATGAACAAAATAATCATAAAAGTGACATTTTAAATATTATTAATTATATAAAATCTCTTATTCCAAATATTACAGCTACATATATTTTAAAATCAGTGCCAAATTTAAATAAAAAATCATATCATATTGTATTTGATGGTATATTTTTTAACAATAGATCTACTTTAAGAAAATTTATACTAGAACAATTAAAACCAAAGTTTAAAGAATTGTTTGATAAAAAAATTATTGATGAAAGAGTTTATGGAGATTTATGTTTTAGAACTTTGTTATCCACTAAATTTGGACAAAATCGTCCATTATATCTCATAAAAACAGATGATTTTCTTAATGAATTGCAAGAAAACATAATAGATAAAGAAAATACGACATTAGAACATTTTTTAAAATGTAGTATAAGTTACGTTCCTGAATCTTCACAATTTTATAATTATAAACCTGAAAAGAAAAAGAATAATAATAAAAAGGAAGTTATAACAGAAGATATATATTCTGATAAAGAAGTTGTACGTAAATATCTTGATTTATTAGATGGTGATCGTTACACTGATTATAATAAGTGGTTAAATATAGGTTTTATATTGTATTCAATAAATCCGGATTTTAATGATCTATGGCAATATTTTAGTCAAAAATGGGAATATTATGATGAATCAATTGCTAGTAGTAAATGGAATAGTTTTAGTAATAGCGAATATATTTATACAATTAATAATCTTAAATTTTTGGCAAGATGCGATAATCCAGATGATTGTGAAGAACTTGATCATGATATTATTGAACATGACGTTCATTATCTCAAGAACTATGATAATATACTTTCTAAATATATTCATAGATTATATGGTGAAAAATTCGTTTGTAGTGATCCAAAATCTGATACATGGTACTTTTATACAGGTATACGTTGGCGTAAGGAAAATAAAAGTTTAAATCTTCGTAGAAAAATTATTAATGATGTTTTTACTAAAATCGAGATTTATCGTAAACAACTTATAAAAGATGGTGCAGCAGATGAAATGTTAAAAAATTACAATTCAATATTACAAAAACTTAGCACTGGTATCAAATTAAACTGTCTTGAACTTGAGTTTTATAACGAAAACTTTGACCAAATTATTGACCAAAACAAAGATCTTATTGGATTTGAAAATGGTATTTATGATTTAACTACAATGGAATTTCGCGGAGGATTCCCAAGTGATTATGTTTCATTAAGTACTGGTTATGATTATGTACATTATCCTAAAGATCACCCACTTTATAAAGAATTAATGATACTTATATCACAAATTCTACCAGAACCTGACACCAGGGAATTTACCTTAAAATCATTAGCAAGTTGTTTAGATGGATATAATCGCGACGAAAATTTCTATATTTGGTCTGGTAAAAATGCTTCTGGTGGTAATGGTAAAAGTACAATTACTGAATTACTAGCTAAAGCATTAGGAGAATATGCTGTAGATAGTCCTGTTTCTCTTGTTACAGGCAAAAAAGAAAGTGCTAATTCACCAAATTCAGCACTTTTTGCTACTCGTAATAAACGTGCAGTTATTATGCAAGAACCTGAAGCTAATGATCAAATTCAAGCAGGTGTTCTTAAGAGTTTAACTGGTGGGGACCGCGTAAGTACAAGGGAACTTAATTCTACCCAAATCACTTTTAAACCAAATTTTAAAATGTTTCTTTGCTGCAACAGACTTCCCAATATGTCTGGATATGACGGTGGTGTTGCTAGGAGAATTAAAATAACTGAGTTTACAAGTAAATTCGTACATGAACCTAAAGATTATACTGAATTTCGTATTGATAAAGAACTTAAGAATAAATTAGATATGTATAAACCAGTATTTATGAGTATATTATTAGATTTTTATATTCTTTATAAAAATAATGGTATAAAATCACCAGAATCAGTATTAGAAGTTACAAAGAAATATGAAAATGATAATAATAATATGAAGGTCTTTGTAGAGGATAACATTATGAAAGGAAAGAAAAGTGATTTTATTACACTTGATGAAGTTAAAAATCTTTATAAAGCTGACAATTTTATACGTCAAAGCTTTCCAAAAGTTTCTACATTTATTAGTCAACTTGAATCAGCACTTTGTGGTGAATTTAGAATATGCCCTAAACGTAAAACTAGAAAAATGGATGGATACATACTTAAGGGTGATTACGACCTTGATGATGAAATAATTGACTCGGATGAATAAATCTTAAACAAAATGATTTTGTGTTTTTTTAGACAAGTAAAAGTTAGATATCGTAATGTTAAATGGTTAACAATTAAAACTTTTCAAGTATATCGTTCATCATCAAAAAGTTACGTTAATGAATTGAACTATTAAATGTATTTTTGGTCCCGAAGGACCTATACATATTTACAATTAAATTTAAGAAAGTTAAATTATTTTCTTTTCATATAATATGAAAACATTTATAAAATGCCAATCTAATAAATCTAAACAGGTTTAATAGGTTTAGATGGCGCACAAGGGCCTATTGTTTAACCAATGTATTTATTAATGAAATTTTGTTCTTATACAGGTGACATAATATATAATAAATTTTACTTTAAAAGCTTGTATACATTTTTGATAAACTTTTTTAAAAAGTTTTTCTTGTATATTTTAATTGAAAATACTGTATTTCTAATTTAGTTAAATTTATAATATATAATTCATATCCAGTACTATCATTAATTCTTATTGATTGATCAAATGTAGATATATTACACGGAAATGAATATAAATTCTCATCTATATAATCTAATAAACTATCAATGTTGGTATCATCAAATTCTTTTAATTCAAATTTATTAACTCTAATAACAGTATACATTATTTAAGTATAAATAAGTTTTTTAATTCATTTTTTTATTAATCCAATTGTAACAAAATTAATTAATGTTTTGATAAAACAATTAATTGATCCAGCTTAAAAACCATCTTTACAAAGAAAATACAAGTCACTTACTAAATGCTTTTGTACTTTAAACGCCCTGTCAAATACTTGTAATATAATTTTTCTTCTTAATACATCGTTATTTACTGGTCTTTCATATAGATAATTTAAATACGCTAACTGATTATAAAAATCGTGATAACTCATATCTATTGAACCTATTTTTTCTTTTCTTGATTTATTAAAAAATTGCTCTGTTGTTTTACTATAATTTTCATAATAATTTAATGATAAAGGTAAAGGTTCGTCTTGTAAAAGTAATTCAGCATAATAACTCGCCACTTTTTCAGCATCCGATATCACTGTTATCAACATTAAAAATTTTTCTTTGTTACATATTACACCATTTACTTGACTTGTACTATTCCCCATACTTAACATACACTAAGATAAAAAGTATTTGAATTTGTTTAAAAAGTTTAAATCTTTTTTAATTTTTATTTATACGTATTTAATGTATATTTTTTACATTTGGTATAGACTTGTCCAACCAAAAATGTTATTGAATATTTTACAATTAAACTCATAAAAAATATATAAAAAAGACCCAAAGGATTTATATTTTATTTCATGTATAATAGATTCTCTACTAATTTTTATTCGTCGTTATTATTTATTCATCTTCCTTTATTTTCTTTATAATTTTTCTTTTAACTGGTTTCTTTTTTGGTTCAACTTCTTTCTTTTCAACTTCTTTCTTTTCAACTTTCTTTTTTGTCGTACGTTTCTTTTCAGTTTGCGTTTCTGATTTTTCTTTTTTCTTAATTTCTGTTTCACTTTTTTTAGATTCATCGCTTGTCTTTTTAGAAGTTGTCTTTTTTGATTCTGTAGTTTTTATATGTACTTTTTTCTTTGAACCATGTTCAATACACATAAACAGTTTTCCATTTTCAGTTTCAATTACTCGTTTTTTACATCTCTTATTTGTGGAGATATCATAATATGTACACCCTTCTACTAAACCAATATACATACATCCAATAACTTTACCTTCAGTACAGCGACAAATTTTATTTTCAAACACCATGTGTAAACATTCGTCACAAATTACTATAGACATCTTTACTTGTACAATTTCTATTAAAAACTATTAAAATTCAATTTTTAATTAAAAGCCGTAAATATATACAAGGTCCTTTTGGACCTATTTTGTTTTTACTTTTTAAAAAGTTTTAAAAAATTTTGATCATATTTTTTGTTTCATCAATTTTTATAACTGATGAAATAAAATCACATGATTGTATAATTCCATTCATAACATACATATTCCTATTTTTTTCTTTTATATGTTTTTTGTTTGATTCAATAACCATTTGCTTTCTTATTAAATTTCTTCTTACAACATTAAGAGGAAGATTATCTTCATCAACTTGTTTTTTCTTTACAGCGTAAAGCGGAAGATTGTCTTGATTCATTACTACACAAAATTCTTAAATTTCATTTTAAATTCAATTTTTTCTCAGCTAATCTCTTAGTAAAATATTCAATTTCGCCCTAGCTTAAAGTCGCACGGGGCATTACCCGATCTTATAGCCAATACCTCGGTTCTTTACTTTCATTTATTTTATCCAATATCTTGTTATCTATGTAATTCATAAAACTAAATAATTCAGTGTCATCTACATTTTCATAATCTTGAAATTTTCTTATAAATTTCTCTAGATCATAAAAGATGTCTTTATCCATATATCCTATATTTTTTAAATAAACACGATACCTTTTAAATGTTTTATCCAATACTACTTCTATTTCTTCTTCTGTTTCGAAATCTGATATTTCCAAAATTGAATTCTCATATAATTCCATATAAGTTTTTTGGTCTCCGAAAAATGATACTTTTTCAAAATCTGCTATAAGTTCGTTGATATCAACTGTTTCATCAGTATCCATTGTATCTATATCCATTGTTTCTGTATCTATATCCATTGTTTCTGTATCTATATCCATTGTTACTATAAAATTTTAAAAAAAATTTCTTTAATTTAACTTTTAAGAAAAGTTTTATCAAAAGTTTATAATATTGTTTTTACATTTAATTTTTTTATTTACCTATAATAATAATAATAATAATGAGTAATCTTTTCATAAAACAAGATCTAATCGAAAAACTTATGAATCAAACACAAAAAAATCGTGAAGATGTCATTAAAATAATTATTAAAGCACGTCAAGAAAAACTTTTAAAAGATAAACGAATCAAAATGGGAAAAGAATATCGAGATAATATTTTTAATCAAACATATGATCCGTCAGTTAGTTGGGCCGACGTTGTTGATGACACACCTTTTAACCCAAGTGTCATTGAATTAACACAAGAAGAATTATCTGATATTTCTAATTCAATTGAAAGTGAATATGGTACTAAAAATACGAAACGTTCAAGTAAACACTCTAATCTACCACCACCTATATATATCCCAAAACCACCTGTATTTGAAAATAGCAATTTAGATGATATCCCAGAACCTGATCTTAATTTTAAACAAAAAAGTGTTAATAAAGAAGTTTTAAAAGAAAAATTTTATGATATTTTACGTGAAAATAAATATATCTTTGTTAACAATTATCTTGACCCAGCTAAAAAAATTATGATTTTATTAGAAGGATACTTTGGACGTGACCTTTCTGAATACACAAATTACATTAATGAATTAATTGAAATAGAAAAACCAGCACTTGAACCAGAATACACTGAAGAACCAAGTATTACTTTTTCAAAAAAAAGTAAAAAATCAACTGTTAATGAATCACTTGATTCGGATGATACAATCGAAATTGATAAATTTTCTGCTAAAAAAAGTAAAACAAAAAAACCATCGAAATTAAAATCACCTATTTCAGAAGAACCAAGTGAAACTGAAGAAACAGAAGAAGAAACAGATTTTACAAAATATAAAAAGGATATCAATGCTATCCTAAAAGAAAGTGACCTTGATACTATTTCAGCCAAAAAAATAAGAAAGCAATTAGAAAAAGATTACGACATTGATTTATCTGATAATAAAAAAGAATTAGATGAATACATTACAATGCTATTCCATGAATTCGTTGCTAAATCTGAAAAAAAGAAAACACCTAAAAAAGAAAGTTCCAAGAAAACTTCAGATAAAAAACGTTCAAGCAAGAAACGTTCAAGCAAGAAACGTTCAAGCAAGAAACGTTCAAGCAAAAAAACTTCAGATAAAAAACGTTCAAGCAAGAAAGCTTCAACCAAGAAACGTTCAACCAAAAAGCGTTCAAGTAAAAAGCGTTCAAGTAAAAAGCGATCAACTAAAAAACGTTCAAGTAAAAAGCGATCAACTAAAAAGCGATCAACCAAGAAACGTTCAAGCAAAAAGCGATCAACCAAAAAGCGATCAAGTAAAAAGCGATCAAGCAAAAAGCGATCAACCAAAAAGCGATCAACCAAAAAGCGATCAACCAAAAAGCGATCAAGCAAGAAACGTTCAAGCAAAAAGACTTCAACAAAGAAACGTTCAAGCAAAAAGACTTCAACTAAAAAGCGTTCAACTAAAAAGCGTTCAACTAAAAAGCGTTCAACTAAAAAGCGTTCAACTAAAAAGCGTTCAACTAAAAAGCGTTCAACTAAAAAGCGTTCAACTAAAAAGCGTTCAACTAAAAAGCGTTCAACT
>Ga0326734_1000135_pt1 | contig 21844 bp, 28 predicted proteins | sample 15_GP2_1315_FD_207944 | JGI IMG/M metagenome (GOLD analysis project Ga0326734, IMG submission 207944) | Glacier ice microbial communities from Ngari, Tibet, China - 15_GP2_131.5 | ecosystem: Environmental > Aquatic > Freshwater > Ice > Glacier | place: China: Ngari, Tibet | collected 2018-07-18 | reverse complement strand
AGTTGGGACACAAGTGGAATACAAGATGAGAATGAAATGTCGAATAATTACTATCAAGAAACTTTTGGCGATAAAGTTGAGTAAGCTGTTCCCTAACGTTCCCTTGATTGTGGAAGTTGGGAAAAGCCAGCGAAAAATAACGATTAATAACAAATAAAAACAAGTACAGACTATGAATACAGAAGAAAATAATACCCAATTGCCACAATCAAGTGTTAGTGAGAGTACTTTGACTATTCCTGATATAAGAAACAAACTAAGTCCAATAACAACTTTAATTGCAATGATTGAAAGAGGCGAAATGGAATTAGCAAAACAAGCTATTGCACAATCAAAAATAAGTATAAACTATTTGGCGCAACGTGAGGTGTATTCTCACTAACGCATTCATTTACTCAACTCACAAAACAACTAACAAAACCAATACCTAAGCTTATGAATTCCGCAAAGTACATCCAAGACTATGAGAGAGATTTAAGATTTATTCGCTTCTCAATTGAAACGATCAAGAACTACAGCAGCCAAATAAAGTTATTCCTAGCATATTTCAAAGAAAAAGACAGTCCGAAACATATTTCGGCAGATGAAATCAAGGATTATTTATTAAATGCTAAGGAAGTCAATTCGCAAAATGCAATGCATTCCGCAATCAAGAAGTTTTATATTCTGACAATCAAGCAAAACAGAAAATTTGAATACATAACGTATGCAAAAAAAGAAAAGAAGATTCCGCTGGTGATTGATATGGATGAGTTGGTAGGAATGATTGATAAAATCGAGAATAAAAAACACAAAGCGATCATTGCTTTGACATCATCGGTCGGATTACGAGTTTCTGAAGTGTTAAATTTAAAGCTGGAACATATTAGCACACCACTTATGCAAATTAGAATTATTGGTGCAAAAGGTAAAAAAGACCGAATAGTTCCTCTAACACCCACGACTAGAGAAATAATTCGCCTGTATTACGTGGAATATCTACCAAAAGAATATTTATTTAATGGACAGTTTGGTTTAAAATATTCTAATGGAAGCTGCAACCAAATCGTTAAGAAATATCTAGGAAAACAATACCACATGCACACTTTGAGACATAGCGTAGCAACCGGATTGTTTGAAAAAGGCATTGATTTAAAATTTATTGGCGATTTACTAGGACAAACTTCATTAAAAACAACTGCTATTTATGCGCATACATCAAGTAAAAGCTTAAAAAAGCTTCCATTTGCTATATAATCACGAAATCAAGTCCTTAAAATCAATGTCTAAAGCTTTGCAAATTTTAAATAGAGTGCCTATCGTAGTATTTATTTCGCCACGTTCAATGCGTCCTATTTGGCTTTTAGGAATATTAGCGTCGTATGACAATATCGCCTGAGAAAGATTTTTAGACAATCGTTTCTCTCTCAGTTTTTTACCAACATATTTAATAAATTGTATTTCGTTCTTTTCTACCACGCAATAAAATTGCAGTTATATTTTAAAATAAAAGAACGCATATATGAGTTTATTTAGGATTTTTCGCCACAAAAGTAAGAACCAAATTAAGAATAACAACCCAAAATCAGTTCAATGCAAATTACATCACAAATGAAATCTTCTATTCCATTCCAGTATGCGCAGCAAGTACTGGATGGGGAATTAGTTACGGGCCAATGGATAAAATTAGCGGCGCAACGTTTTTTTGACTGGATAGAAACCGCTGATCAGGATGGCTATGTGTTGGACCATAACCAAGGAATGTTTGCGATCAACTTCTTCCCTAAATTCCTAACGCATACTAAGGGGCCAATGGCGAAAACTAAAACACCGTTCGAACTTTCGCCATACCAGCAATTTACTATTTATAACATTTTTGCATGGGTAAATGCAGCCACAAAACTTCGCAGAATCAATTTTATTTATGAAGCCGTGGCGCGTAAAAACGGAAAAACTACACAACTTGCCGGACTTGGTTTATATTGCCAAGCTTTGGATGGCGAAGAAGGTCCTGAAATTTATGTAGGAGCCACTAAAGAGGCACAAGCCAAAACACTTTGGGAGCAAGCATTTGCCTTTGTCGAAAAATCGCTGCTGCTGCGCACGTTGGGTTTTCGCAATACCCAGCGTGAAATCCGTTTTTCGCACACCTCCGGAGTGTTTCGTTTCCTTGGTGGTGACAGTAAAACGCTCGATGGACTAAATCCTTCTTTGGCCTTGGTCGATGAATACCATGCGCACAAAGATGATAGCGTTCGGGAGGTTCTGGAGTCTGCAATGGGAGCGCGGGACAATCCGTTGGTGTACATTATCACCACCGCAGGATTCAACTTAAAATCTGCCTGTAAACTTGCCGAAGATTCGTATAAAGACATTCTTTTAGGTCTAAATGTGGACAATCATACGCTTATTATGATCCATCAAATGGACGCTGATGATGATTGGGAAGATGAAAACAACTGGGAGAAAGCAAATCCAAACGTAATGTACAACAGTACTTTAATGGATTTCATGCGCCGTGAATTCATAAAAGCTAAAAACCAACCGTCGAAAATTCCAAATTTCAAGACTAAATCGCTAAATATGTGGGTTGATGGTGATAATGTTTGGATTCCTTCCGATATCTGGAAAAAAAACGACATCAATTTTGGCAGAGATAAAAAGCTCCCAAAACTCGAAGTTGATATCGCTAAGTTTAAAAAATTCGGTTCTTATGCCGGATTAGATTTATCCACAACTACTGATATTACCGCATTTGTACTAATATCAGAGCCTGATGAAGAAAATATTCGTTACATAAAACCCTTTCTTTTTTGTCCGGAAGATACAATTGACAAGCGTTCCAAAGAGGACCAAGTACCATATCGATATTGGCGTGATGCTGGCTATCTCTATGCAACACCTGGAAACGTAGTCGATTATGATGTGATTGAAGATTACATTTATAAAAACTACCATCAATTTGGGGTAAAAAGAATTGAGCGTGACCGTTGGAACTCAAATTCAATAATCAATCACCTGGTGGAGCAGGGTTATGAAGTGTCTGATTTCTCGCAAACCATTTCTAATTTTTCGCATCCTACTAAAATGTTTGAGAAAATGGTTTTCGAAGGTAAAATAAAACACGATGGAAACCCAGTTATGGAATGGATGCTTTCCGGTTGTGTCACCATTGAAGATCACAACGAGAATATCCGAATATCAAAAGGAAAATCACACGCAAACGGCAAGCGTATCGATGGAATTATTGCAGCAATTATGGCACTTGGTGGTTCGCTTTCGCCAAAAGAGGAACAATCTAAATACAGTAAGGAAATGAACCCGGATGATATTTATATATAAAACCCGAAAATGAGGGAAACCGTAAAATAAACCCAAAAATTAAATTAAACATTTGTCACTAATCAAAAAACCCATATATGAGCCCATTAGAAATTGCAAATCAAATCGAAATTGAAAAATTAAAAGTACAAAACGAAAAAATGAAAAAGCTAGCTACCCGGGATGGCTTCTTTAAAGAATATTTTCTCGAATGCAAAAATCACAAAAGCAATAAAGCCGCTTTCAATGCTTTGAATAAAGAATACAATGATTTATTTGGGCTGGATAGATACAGTGATTTTGAAAGTTTTAAAAGAGTAATAATTTTTCACAACCAAAAAAAATAAAATGAAAATCCTACAAATAATAGTGGTCACCTTTATCCTGGCATTTGCCACCACCGCACTTTTCGAATTAAAATTTATAGATACGAATCCCGTCCGCTACGTACTTGTAATTCTCTTAATCTTAATCGAATTAGCCACTGGCTTTTTTTACATAAAATCTGAAATAAAAAAATAAATGAATAATCAAGAAAACAATGGTTGGATTGTAATAACACCAGAAAGTGAGTTACCAAAAAAAGGGCAGTATTTTGCTTTTTATAAAAAAACAAAAAAAGTTACTGCAATAGATTTAGATCCAAGTAATACAATCGATAGGAATCTTTTTAAAAAGTTCTTTTCTCATTATCAAGAAATTAAACCACCGGAGCATCCAATTTTTTAAAACTCATAACTTATAATTAATAATTCATAATTATCTCACATGTCCGAAAATCTAAAAACAGCCAATATCAAAACCGCAATATCAAGGCTTCCAAATCCTAAAACCTACTCACCAAATACAGTTACCGTTGCTGTCGGAAAACTAAAATACACCTTCGAAAAAACAAAAGACGAATGGTATTTCGTTTTCTAGTAATTAAAAAAAATAGCTATGAAAATATTCTTGCAATCCTTCTTTCAAATTGGCTTAGTAGCTATAAACACGATGTTAATCTCGAAAGGGATTTACATCGGTGTTTTTATAGTCTCGTTTATGATCAGCTTGCTTTGGGCATTCAATGTTTCAAAAGTAGCAATCTCAACAATCAAACAAAAAATAACCTACGCATTCGGTGCCGGTTGTGGCGCAATAATTGGATTGCTGATAATTTCCTTTTTCTTAAACTAAAAAAAATAGTAATTTTATAAAAATTTTTAAATATGACTGAAATAGAAATTCTTCAGATAATGGCTATTTACTTACCGGAATTTCCTTTGCCGCAATCACGTAAAAAAGGATTTATAGATGGAATTAATGCTTGTATAAAATTTGCTAACATAAAACCTTGTCCGCATTGTAAAACAGGAAAACTTGAAGTTACGCCAGGAACATTATCTTCAGATGATCCGTATTTAATTTGCGATAATTGTTGTAGTACGTATAACCTTTAACAAAAACCCGATCTAACAATCGGGTTTTTTTATGCTTAAAATTTAAAAGCAAAACTTTCACCCTTTTACACAAATCCATCAATCTACTTTTACATGGAAAATTAACAAACCATGTCATTAGATCAGGCTTTTACTCAAATGTTTGCAACCCGAAGCGCGGGAACAGGAACACAAGTTTCCAGTTCGTTATTTGGCTTTGGCAGTATGTTTGGCGTAGAAAGCAAAGGAACAATGGCCAGTTCAAAATCGGCATTTACCTTATCTGCTTTTTACAATGCTGTTGAGCAATTGTCAAATGATATGGCGAAGCTGCCAAAAATAGTATTCAAAAAAGACGGTGAAAGCCGAATAAAATTCTCGGAACATCCCGTAAATAAGTTAATCTCACAACGCCCAAATTCTCTAATGACAGCCTTCGATTTTTGGAAAATAATCGATATTTCCTGCACCGTAAAAGGAAATGGGTACGCTGAGATTGTTCGCAATTCCTTTACTGGACTTATTGAGGAATTATACTTCTTGGACCATGATGATGTGAAGGTTTTTATAAAAGATCGCAAATTATATTACACCTACAAATCCCGTCAAATCGATGCGGCTGATATGTTGCATTTCAAAGGATTCTCCTTTGATGGATTAGTGGGCGTTGGCGTGGTGACTTTTGCTGCAAAGCAACTAGGTATCTCTATTGATTCCCAAACTTACCAGCAGGAAGTATATAAAGATCGTGGTTTAGGGTATGGTGTTATCGAAAGTGAGTTGGAAGTGAATGTAGCAAACAAAAAATATATAGAAGATAGTTTCTCATCTAAAATGAGTGGAGTCAGTAAATTCAAAGTACCCATGTTAGATGCTGGTATGAAATACAAACCCATTTCTATTTCACCTGCTGAAGCACAATTCCTGGAAACAAATAATGCAGGAGTTCTTGAAGTGTGCCGTTGGTTAAATATCGCACCGCATAAACTAAAAGACATTACTTCCGGTAATTATTCTAATATCTACCAGCAATCAATTGAACATGTTCAGGACTCGATTATGCCGCGTGCGGTTTCTCGCGAGCAGGAATTAGATACAAAGCTTTTTTCTCAAAAAGAGCAATTGACAGTATATACTAAATTTAATATTTCGGCCTTACTGCGTGGTGATTTGCAAATGAAACAAGGTTTTTACACCGCAATGGTTTATGCCGGTATTTACACAAGAAATGAAGTTCGTGCCCTGGAAGATATGAATCCTATTGATGGATTGAGTGAAATATTACAGCCAGTGAATATGCAGGCATTATCGATGGCAAATCAATTAATAAAAGAACAACAAAATGGAAATAGCAGTAAATAAAGTAGTTGTTCGTGAAGCGGTGGTTCGCGCACTTACTGATGAAAACAAACAAAATCGTGAAGCGGAATTTGTGATTTCTACTGAATCAGTAGATTCTCATGAAACTGTTTTTAAGGTTTCTGGTTGGGACCTAAAGCGCTATGAAGCGAATCCTATTGTGTGTTACCAACATCGTTCGGGCTCTGATGATCCGGATATGATTTTAGGAACGTCTGCGGTTCGAATCGAAGATAATAAATTAATAGGTATCGTTCGTTTTGAAGCGGCCGATGTAAATCCTTTAGCTGAAAAAGTTTGGAAAAAAATACAGGCAGGAACGCTTCGTATGGCTTCAATAAGTGCCAATATCAAAAAAGGACACTGGGGCGACGAAAAGCTGGGTGAAGATGCAAATGTAATTTATTTTGATGATCAGGAACTGAGAGAATGGTCCATCGTGGCTTTAGGATCTAATCCGGATGCAATAAAAAGAAGTCATGACGCAATGGAAGAAATCCGAGCCAAATTAGAAAAAGAAACAACGGTAAAAGAACCGGAAACAATAAAGCGCACAGTACGTGAGGCTCAATTAAGTATTAATCAAAATTCATATTAAAAATGAAAAAATCAACTGAATTAAAGTTGGAGCGTACTGCAAAACTGCAATCGCAACAAGCTTTGGTAGCAAATGCCAAAGAATTAAAACGCGAAATGAATGACGAAGAAAATGCTTCGTTTGACACTTTGCAAACTGAAAGCGAAGTACTTACAAGAAGTATTGAGCGTTCAGAAAGTTTCGAGAGAAACGAATTGCTTTTAGCCGGAACTGGTGCGCAACGTTTAGATGTTCCAGAAACACCTGAAGAAACGCCAAAAGCAGTTTTCTCTATTCACCGTGCAATTCGTTCGCAAATGCAGAATGGGAAGCTTGAAGGAATCGAAAAAGAAATACATGATCGTATTATGGCGTCTGAGAAACCGGGTAGTATTACGCTTTCAGGTGTAGCGATCCCTATGAATAGAGCGCAACAATCCGTGACTGGTGATACAGGAACTAAAGGTGGTGCATTGGTAGCTACTGATTTGCAGTCGCCTATCGACTTCTTACGTCCTGATCCGTTAATGAAAAAAATGGGTGCAGCCTACATTACCGGGTTAACGGGTAATTTACGTTTCCCTAAAAATGAAGGTGGTATTGTAGCTTCTTGGGAAGGTGAAACAACTACCACTCTAGAAACTGCAAATGCGTATGGGTATTTGGATTCAATCCCAAAACGTTTGTCGGTAACCGTGCCAATTTCGCTTCAAAACTTGATGCAGTCTTCTATTGATTTAGAGAGATATACTGTCAACGACATTAATTTAGCGATTGAAAACGCATTAGATGCAGCGACTGTGAACGGAAACGGTTTAGGACAACCATTGGGTATTTTGAATAATACAAGTGTGAATGTAGTTGCTACTGATGTAAATGGTTCTTTACCTTCTTGGGATATGATGGTGGATGCAGAAACGAATGTTTTTGTGGCAAATGCAAGTGCTGCCAAAATGAATTATTTGGTAAATCCTAAAACTCGTGGGAAGTTGAAAAAAACAAAACACGCAGCCGGAGATCTAAACTACATTATGGGAGTTGATGGAACTGTAAATGGATATGCTTCTGGGGTATCAAATCACGTTCCTTCTAATCTTGTAAAAGGAACTGGAACGGCGCTTTCTGCAATGATTTTTGGTGATTTTTCTCAAGTGAATATTCACCAATGGGGATTTATGGATCTTTCAGTTGATGAAATTTCTCGTAAAAAAGAAGGTTTGATCGAGGTTACGGTTAACATATTTGTTGACGTTATGTTAAGACAACCAAAAGCATTCTCAGTTGCTAAAGGATTAATCACGGTATAATTCGTAAAAGATGAAAAATACAGATAAAACTAATAAAGCGGCCGAAGCGGTCGCTTTATTACAAAAAAACTTCGATGATGCATCCGAAGTTTTAAATACGCTTCCGGAAGATGCAACGGAAGATCAAAGTGCTCAAGCTGTAAAAGATTTTGAAGATGCTAAAGCAGCTTTGGAAAATGTAACCGCAGAGACTGCTAAAAAAGATGTGACCAAGGAGAAAAAACTGAAAGTGAAATTTAAAGTTTCACCAACAGGCAAATTTAACCTGGCGTATAATGTTGGCGAAACAGCTTTATTTAATGAAGCGCAGGCAACTGAATTAGTAGAGTCCGGCTATGCTGAATTTGTAAAATAAAAACCTATGGTAACAGATGTGAAATTCGAGCCAAATGATACTATGGAAATAGTCTCATTACTTAAGGCTAAAAAACACCTTCGTTTAGAAACTTCTTTTATAGATGAAGATGATCTTATTAAAAGTTATATAGGCGCAGCAATTGAAGCTTCAGAAAACTTTATTGGCGGCCATATTCTTGAAAAAGATATGACTATAAAAATGAATGCTTTTGATAGTCCATTGGTTTTTGAAGCATTTCCGTTACAAAGCGTAACATCTGTTCAATATTATCCACTGGGAAGTGAAGTATTGACAACGATGCTACCGGCTAATTATAGTCTGACAACGATCGGGTCAAAAGTGTTTGCCCTTCGTTTCAAAGAATCCGTTCCGAAAACAGCCGAAAGGTTTGATGCGGTAATCGTAATAGTGAAAGTAGGTAATGCTATTTTAAAAACGCCTAAACCGATACAACAGGCTATTTTATTACAAGTAGGCGATATGTACGAGCGTCGGGAGGATAGAACTGAGGTTATTGCAACCGCTGCCATGTCTCTTTTGCGTCCGTATAAAAAATACTGATCATGGAAAAAACACCATTCATAGGGCAACTGGACCGTAAAATACAAATAGTAGAACTTGTAAAGACGCGAAATTCTACAGGTGAGATGGAGGTGACTCATAATGTGATTTCCGAGCCGTTTGCCCAAATGAATGATTTGTCCGGTAGTGAGGATGTCGAAGGAAGTGTTCGGCATATCATAAACCGTTTTTACATGATTCGCTACAGTCCTATGATCAGAATGCGCGCTTCAGAATTATTAGTTATAGATAGCGGACAAAAGTTTAATATTTATCATGCTATAGAGGTGGGCCGAAAACAATTTTTGAAACTTTTAGTTCGAGATTATGAGTGATAGTTTAGGAATTACCGTAACGGGTTTTGAGGAATTAAAACGAAAAATTGAACTTCTGGCCTCTGATAAAGATAAGAAAACAGAAATGCTTCTTATTCTACGTCAAAATGCAAAGCCTACGCTAAATGCAGCGCGAGCTTTAGCGCCTGTGTCTAAAAAAAAGCACACTGCGAGAGGTGTGGTTATTAATCCTGGTAATCTTAAAAAATCATTAGGAAATATAACAGGCAAAAGTGCTAATCCTACAATATTTGTAGGTGCCAGAGTAAAAGGAGCGAATAAAGGTTGGTATGCCCATTTTGTTCATGATGGTATCAATGTGTATTCTAAAGGCTTTAAAAGAAAGCGTAAAAAAGGAGCAAACATGAGCGCTGCAATCCGCAGAACGACTGCAAATCCTTTTATTACACAAGCTTATGAATCCACAAAAAACAATGTTACCGCTGATGCGGAACGCAAAATGGGATTGTTCATTCAACGTAGAATCGATAAACTAAGTTAATTATGTTAAAGATATCTGAAGCCTTAGTTTTATTTCTGAGCACGCATAGCGATTTTACAAATAAAATGGGAATTAAAATATTTCCTATTGTGGCACCGGAGAAAACTGATTTTCCTTTTACAACCTATCGCATCAATGAGCAAACGGCACTGAGTAAAGATGGAACCGCCGCAACGGTGCAACTCTATTTTTGGTTTGGTCCAAATGAATATGCAAAATGTGTCACGTTTACCGATGCAATGAAATTAATTATTGAAGCAAACGAAAATTACGAATGGCAAAGTGCAACCGTCGATTTTATCGAAGAAGGATTTTCATTCGTTGGAATTATTAATCTAAATACAAATTAGAAATTATGGCAGCAGGTCAAATTTACAAAGGAAAAAATGTGCGTTTTTCATACAATGGAAAAGCGCTTTACCACGCAATGTCTTGTAAGTTGTCGATTTCGACAAAATTAGAAGAAATTGCTACAAAAGATACGCAAGGAACGGTATCAACACCATCAAATTACGCGTGGAATATATCTGCAGAATCTTTAGTGGCTAATAAGCCGGCTGCATCAACGCAATTGGATTTTATGGATATTGTCACTTTACAACTGGCAGGTACTGAAATTGATATTACGTTTACGGATGGCGCTACAGGAAACTTTATCCTTTCCGGAAAAGTGTATGTTGAAAGTTCTGATATTACTGCCGAAAATGGTAATTCAGTAACAGGATCTTTCTCTTTCAAAGGAAACGGAAATCTTACTAAAACATTAGCGCTGTAAGATGAGTGAAATTATTGTAAAAATTAAAAACAAAACCTTTAAGCTGCGATTTGGCTTAGGGGTTTTTGCAGCATTAGGCGAAAAATGGGATTTGCCATCGCTTATGACGGTTCAGCAACACGTATTAACAACGTTATCTGGAATGACTGAAGATGTTACTTTCAAACAACTTTCGGTTATAAACGATCTGATTATTGCATCAGTAGAATGCAATGATGAAAACAAAGAGCAACTGACAAAAACGGAATTAGAGGACATGTATCTGGAAGAAACACAAAATCTTCTTTCCATCATTTCAATTGTAATGCAGGAATTTATTAAATCCATGGAACAGCCTAAAGAAGTTACGGCTCCGGGAAAGTTGAAAGCTCTGAGGAGCGGAGCAAAAAAGAACCTTTAGATCCTTCCTGGGATGATCTCGAAGAACTGGCTTTAGGGCACTTGAATTTAAATTTAGATTATTTCTACAGGCTTACCCCGCGTGAATTTGCAAACACCGTGAATGGCTACCGCAAACGGGAAGATAATTTAAGCAGGGAACGCTGGATGATTGCCCGTAAAATAATGTGGGCCAGTTTAGCGCCTAACAGTAAAAACCTAAAAGAAAACCAAATACTAGAGTTTCCCTGGGAAACGGAATTGCAGGAAGAATTCACCGAAGAAGACAATGCAATACTTCTGGAAGAAATTGAAAAAGTAGAAGAATTTTATCGCCTGCAGGATGAAAAATTAAAAAACAATGCGCTTAATTAAATCGTTCTTAATTTTGCTAATCGGGATGATTAGCTTTACGGTACTGGGAACTACAACCCATCTGGAACAAAAGAAAAAAACAATCGTTTACACGGAATTTACTTTTCCGGTAACAGTTGTAAATGTAGCAAGTGATAAAGCGGTATTTTATGATATTGCCAGTAATAGGACCGCCGTTCCTAAAACTAAATTATGTAATTATAATAAAGAACCTATATTAAGTAATGCGCTGGATGATGTAGGATGGACTTATAAAAGTATTCAATTTATTAAAACGCCTTACAAAGAAAAATTGAATAAAGATTATAAATTACTAGATGATAAAGTGACTTATAATTGCAGGAGCAATTGCTAGATTAAAACTAAAAAAATAGATATAAAGCCACTAAAGCAATTTAGTGGCTTTTTTTACGATGTAAAATTTAAAAGCAAAACTTTCACCCTTTTAAAATAAACCTCAAAAGTACTTTTACTCCACTTCAAAAAGTACTACAATGGCAAGTTTAGCGAGTATCAATATCAAGTTTACTGCTGATTTACGTGGCTTCTCTTCTGAGATGCAAAACTCGTTACGCCAAATTGATAAAGCAGGTCAACAGTTCCAGAAAATAGGACGCTCTATGTCGGCTTTTGTGACGTTGCCAATTTTGGCAGCCGGTGCAGCTGCGGTAAAATTTGCTAGTGATTACAACGAATCGTTAAATAAAGTTGATGTTGCATTTAAAGGATCTTCGCAGCAAGTAAAAGAATTTGCAAAAACCTCTTTAGAAAGTTTTGGTATTGCTGAAGGCTCTGCTTTAGAGTCTGCTTCTTTGTTTGGAGATATGGCAACAGGAATGGGTTTGCCTGTAGCGGCTGCTGCGAAAATGTCGACTTCTTTAGTTGGTTTAGCAGCGGATTTATCTTCTTTTAAAAACATTGGAATTGAGCAGGCAAATACAGCTTTAGCAGCAATATTCACAGGTGAGACAGAATCGCTTAAGAAATTAGGTATCATAATGACGGAAGTGAATTTAAAACAATTCGCTTTGAATTCTGGTATTACAAAAACCTATGAGACAATGTCTCAAGCCGAAAAAGTAAATCTTAGATACAATTATGTTTTGTCGCAAACAAAAAATGCACAAGGCGATTTTACAAGGACTTCAGGCGGTGCTGCCAATCAAACAAGAATATTTACTGAATCATTAAAGCAAGTAGGACAACAGCTTGGCGCAGTTATTTTGCCATTATTTACAAAGGTAATTACGGCAATCAATGAAAAAATAAAAGCATTTTCAAAGCTTTCTGAGGGTACTAAAACAGTAATTGTAGTAGTTGCTGGATTAGTAGCGGTTATAGGTCCGTTATTGCTAGGTATTGGTGCTTTATTATCAGCTATTCCTTTTATCGTGGCTGGATTTGCTTTAATAAGCGCTTCAATACTGCCAATATTAGCAGGAGTTGTTTTGTTGGGCGGTGCTTTATTAGTCCTTAAAAACGCATTTGCCGAAACAACTAAGGCTTCGGTTCAGTTAAACGATTCTCAAAAATTAACGCAAAAAGTAACGGATGAAGCAACGGCTTCAATTGTTGATCAGAAATCAGCATTAGAATCGTTATTGATCACGGCCCGTAATGAAAATGAAACCAAAGCCAATCGTTTAAAAGCGATCCAGGCAATCAATAATATATCGCCTCAATATCTAGGGAATCTTACTTTAGAAAATATTAATACTGATAAGGCCCGTGTATCTGTAGAGAAATACAATGCGGCTTTAATTGCCGGTGCAACGGCTCGTGCGGCTTCTCGTTTATTAGAGCAAAACCAAACAGACAAAATAAAAGCTGGTTTTGAACGTGAAAAAGCATTAGCGGATTACAATGCAAAAAGAGAAACTGCGATTGCTAAGGGTTGGGAAGCGGAAAAAACTTTCTATGAAGAAAACAACCGCTTGTTACAATTTGCAAATGAAGCGTTAGATCGAAAAAATACAAAGTATGATTCAGAGTCTAAGTTACTTACTGAAATTTACAATAAAAATAAAGACAATTTAAAATTAGTGGCATCAACAGCAACCGTTGCTGATGTTGTGGCTCCTACTAAATCTAAAAAAGCAGCTGCATTAAAAGCGCCTGCAAATATATCCGCGCTAGATGTCCCGATAACGAATCGTTTATCAACTGGAACAATTGAAGCGTATGATGCTGAAATTGCAAAGCTAAAAGAATTTAGAGACACGGTTGTAACAACCGCGGAACAGATTAAACAGGCTGATGATGCAATTGCAAAAGTTGAGTTTGCAAAAGCGTTGAATTTTGATCCTTCTTCTGTAATAAAATCAGTTGAAACAACCGAGCAAATGATGACGCGTTTAGCGGCTTCGGTTTCCGGTGCAAAAGCGGTTATAGAAGTGGAGCAAAATTCTATGGTTGCAAACGCGAATTCTTTTAATGAGCAGTTTTCTGCTGTTTGGCAAAATACTATTGGCGGTTTTGCTGAGAATTTTGGTGCTTTGATAGGGCAGTTTGCTGCGGGCGGTGCTTCGCTTTCGTCTATAGGTAATTTGTTTTTAACCACATTAGCTGATATGGCTATTCAGGTGGGAAAAATTGCAATTACGGTAGGTTTAGCTGTTTTGGGAATTAAAAAAGCCTTAGAATCTTTAAATCCTTTTGTTGCAATAGCGGCGGGAGTGGCTTTAATAGCTATAGGAACATTTGCTAAAACATCATTAGGTAAAGCTTCTGGAGGAAGGACACAAGCTTTTGCAGATGGCGGAATCGTTAATGGTACATCGTACTATGGCGATAAGATTATGGCTCGTGTAAACTCGGCGGAAATGATTTCGAATACGGACCAACAAAAACGCATTTGGGGTGCTATGAATGGTGGTGACGGGACCGCAATTATTCCAAGTTTAAAAATATCAGGTTCTGATTTATTAGTTGTTTTTGATCGTGCTACAAACCGTAAAAACCGCATAGGCTAATGAGCTATTATATTGACATACTCGATATGACAAGTCCGCTTACACAATTAGTGTTGGAGGATGCTTCTGCGTCTGGAATTGTCCTGAAGTGGAATGGTGGCGATACTAAAGATGAAATGGCGATCGTATCTAGTGAGTTTAATTTTGATATGCTTACTAAAACCGCAAAAGATGCCGCTTTTATTAAATTCTTTACCGGAGACGAACATCGCTTTAAGGTGTTGGTAAAAAACAATGCGGATGATAGTATTATTTGGCAAGGCTATATATTACCTGATTTATACAGTGAGCCGTATCAAAACGGTTGTTTCTTCGTCTCCTTTACGGCTAGTGATGGATTAGGTAGATTAAAGGGTAAATACCTTCCCAATGAATATTATTCCCGTGAAAAATCACTTATTGATATTTTTTGCCAATGCCTAAAATTAACGGGTGTCGAGTTGGATTTATATTTTAATCCCGCTATTGAGAACTTCGTCAATAAAAATTGGAATACGATATACATTGATACGGCTACTTTCTTGGATAAAGATAAAAAACAAGATGCTTATTCCATTTTGGAAACTTTATTAAAGGATACGCTCAGTGTTTGTTACCAAGCCGACAACCGCTGGTATATTGAAGGGGTAAATACCCGTCATGTTCGTCAGGTTACTTATAAGATTTACAACACTACAGGAACGCTTACCGGAACATTAATTTACAATCGTTTATTAAAAGATATTACGGCATTAGCAACGCCTGTTTTTACAACTATACCGCCGTATAATGAAATTACTATTACGCATGATAAAATAGCGCCTAATTTTTCTAAAGAAGTAAGTAAGGAAACGATTGATGGTTGGGCGATAGTTACCGGGGTTAAAGGGGAAGTGCACGCAACGGAATGGATGGGGTATAATAATTATTATTTAAAATGTACTAATCCCGATTATAATTGCACTCTTTTTAATATGGGTTATTACAACGGAAGCCAGTATGTAAATTATATTCAAGATGATTTAAAAGTAGTTTCTTTAAAAAATAAAATATACATAGCTAAAGGACAAAAAGTAAAATTTGAATTTGATTTTAAAATAAAGAAGCCTGTTTGGCCTAATGAAAATCCGGAAAATATAGCTTTATGGAGTAATCCTTTCAAGTATGAAATATTTTTTAATAATGTAGTTATATACAGCAATTTTGGAGGAATAGTGCTTGATCAGGAAATGTTGGTTTTTGACACTTCTGGAAAAGCTGGTTTAGAGATAGAACATATTTTTTTAGAAGAAGGTTTGATTGATGTACGATTTTATGCTCCACCGGGTCAAATTAATATAAATAGAATATTAGGAATTGAAATAATAAAAGCGTCTGTAGATATTATTGATTTTCAGGAAGTTGAAAAAATAACAGATGTAATAAACGGGGAATTCACTATTGATAAAGAAGTGGGCTTAATTTATAGCGATGATAAATCAGGTTTTTCTAAAGGTTTTCGTTTATATAAATTGAAAGAGCAAACTTTATTTTTTAATCAAATTGAAGTTCCTGTACTGTATTATTTTTCTTTAAGAGGTAATAATTATAGTGTTGTACAACTTGAGGGTGCGAATCTTATTAAAGAAAATATGCATAATGTTTACGTATCGGGATTGTTAATAAATGTTATAAATGTTTTTTATAATTTCAATGATGGTGAGCAAATGGTTGTTCAAACGGAATTGGCTCAAACGTCGGGGAGTTTTACGGTAAAAAAATATGCTACAGATGATAATTTATCTTCTCGAACGCATTGGCTACAATGGACTGACGCTGTTTATAAAATAGAAAACACCTCGTACAGTAAAACGGTTGCAAACATTTACCGAAGAATGTTTAATGAAGCGCATGAAAAGTTTGATTGTACGGCTTTGAATGCGGTAAAGTTCAATGATATTATTTTGTTTAAATACGTGTATGAAAAAGATTTCATAGTCCTAAACTGCTCTTGGAATCTTGATGAAAATAAAACAACTTTAACGCTGGGTCGCTCGCATTATAGGGACGTAAGTTCCACAACTCCTGGTGACGAAAATATACCTCCAATAGTTTTGGCTGGTGACGATATTTACTTGACAAATACGCAAACAACGGCATCGGCTTTAGCGACTGCTTATGATCCTGACGGAACAATTGTAAGTCAAGTGTGGAATAAAACGGTTGGAGGTTTTGGCGACATTATCAATACGCCATTTGCTTTAGCGACAACTTTTCAAAACCTCACGGAAGATTATTACACGTACCAAATCCAGGTTACAGATAACGATGGCGCTACGGCTTTAGATTCTTTAAATATTATCAGAATCAAAGAGTATACCGTCACTTTGGATTTAGTTTCTGAAATAGTTACTCAAGTAGTTATGGCTGTGGGTAAAAAGAGTAGGAAATTAAAATTATCGATTACACCTAATATTATGCCTACGGATTCTTTGGCTTTTTATGGTGTTTTCGAAGGTTTGGTAAATATGTCAGGATCTAAATTTAGTATGGAATCATCAGCGGGTTATAGTATAGAAAAAAACGGAGTAATTATAGAGAGTTCTAATAGTTTAGGTAATTCAAAAACAATTCCAATCACACTAAATTATATAGCTTCGGATGTGATTTATATAACGTTAAATGCAACCGGAGCCGCTGATTCAGGAACTATAAATGATTATAGTCACGTAAGGAGTAAGATCAAATTAAATACGGTTGTGGTGACAAATGGAAATTTAAGATTGAATGGATTACCTGTAGAGGCAGAATCATATATGACAACTTATTAATTATGGCTGACATAAAACGAATAGGAGTAGGAAATAATAAATATCCCTCCATAGGTGAAAATGATATTAAGGAACCAACGATCCCTTTTGACTTTAGTACTAACGAAATTACGTTTGATCAGGAAGATAGAACGTTTGACGAAAACCCGAACATATAATGGCACTACAAAAGCTTTTTTTAGGAACAACAACCGGCGATAAAACGGGTACTGGCGCAAAAAGTGCGGGCCAAATGATTAACGCTAATTTCGATTATCTCGAAGCTAAAATCGATAATGTCGATAAATTAGTTTCGGAAACTGGTTTTTCTTTGGTGGGTCAAAGTTTAACGATGAATATCGGTTGGCAATGGCTTATTAATGGAGTTCCGTATACAAATCCGGCGGCTGTAGTGATTAATATTCCTTTTGCCGCCGCAGGAATGCAACGTATTGATTTGATTGTTTTAAACACGTCAAACACGTTTACTCGTATTGCAGGAACTGAAAGCGTAAGTAATCCTGTAACACAACCCGTTCCTAACGATACGGTGCAAGCTACTTTGATTGTTGTTACTGATGGCGTTATTGAACAGCCAACGGCTCCGGTGGCTGGTGACGCGTACATCGCCAAATCAGAAGCTACCTTCAAGAAGTTATCAGGTTCAGGATATAAAGCGGAATTTTCTATAACGGATCAAGCAACAAATTTCCTGGTGGTTGCAGCAACTTCTTTAGGATCTATTTCAGTTTCTACTGCAAATAAAAAATTTATTTACGATGGTAAGGATCATTATTTAAAAAATGTAAATGGCGGTATTTTACAAGTATTGCATCTTTCTGGAACAGGAAACTTTAAATACTCCTTCCCTAACGCTGAAACGTTATCGATAAAAAACAATGAAATCGTTCACTTCAAGTGGCGCTTTGATGCTGGTAATTCTGGCTTTTTGGATTATGTAGGGATTGTTTACGACAAAACAAGAATAGGACTTGGAAACGTAGACAACACAAGTGATCTAAATAAACCAGTAAGTACCGCACAAGCCGCTGCTCTAGCTTTAAAACTAAATAGTTCTGATTACAACAATAGATTTAAAGGAGTTTATCTTACCCAAGCCGCTTTAATTTCAGCACACCCAATAGCTAATATTGGCGATTATGCACAAGTAAATGAAGTAGGCGCTGCTGATGTTGTGAATTACAACTGGGATGCTGAAGAAATTATTTGGGTAAAAAATGCGGTAACAGGAAGTGGAGCCACGAACACGGATCAATTACCTGAAGGTACGAGTAATTTGTATTTTACGACAGCACGGGTTTTGGCTACTTTAGTAAGTGGACTTTCTCTTGTTACAGGAGGTGCAATTGTTTCTACAGATAGTGTTTTAGTAGCTTTTGGCAAATTGCAAAAACAAATTAATGATTTAGTTTCTGGAAAACAAAACAAGTTAGTTGCGGGTACGAATGTGACAATTGACAGCACAAACCCATTGGCACCCATTATTAATGTTAATATTTTAAACGCAAATGATAATGTATTAGGAACAATTATTCCAGGAATTAGAACATCAACAGAATTAACAATCACGGCACCAAACACAACATATTCAATTCTTAATAATATATTAAACGTATCAAAAAGCGTTGGAGTGTTTCAAGCGGATAAATTTGTTTTTTCTAATTATGGAACGTCCACATTAGATAATTTTGAATTGGAAATTGTTGGTGTTTGTAAAACACTTGGATTGGGAATTGCGCCTTTTCTAGATTCGTTACAGACGTCTTATAAATTTTTGTGGAGTTGCAGAAGAACAAATACCGGAATGGCTATTGCTTCAACGACAAGTGATGGAACTACATGGACTGATAGAATAACATCGACAAATATTGTACTTATAGAAAAAAATGATTTGGTTTCCTTTAAAATGACAAGGATAAAAAATAAAATAATTTTCACGGTTAAAAATATAAGTACCGGAGAATCATCGGATTTATCTTTTGTAAGCAATTACAATGAAACGGCAAATTGTCAGCCAACAATGTTTCAATATGGGTTTCAAGTGTTAGATGGTGAATGGGAAATTAATTCATTTACAGTTAAATCCAATGAGCAAAAAAATATTGACTATTTATTTGTAGGTGATAGTATTACGCAAGGTTTTTCTATGGAAGATTCCTCCGTAATTAGAAAAAGCAGTTCATCACGGTTTTTTGATTTATTTAAAAACCGAAATACACAAAAAATTTCCTTACACGCATCTGGAGGGGCACAAATTTTAGATATGCAAACCACATTAAATGAAATTGGATTAAGAAATCCAAAATCGGTTTTTTTAATGCTTGGAACAAACGGCACGAATCAAGCTAATTACCAAACATTAATAAATGCAATAACAGCGAAAGGAATATCCGTTTATCCATTAACAATTCCACCAACAAACGGAACTTTTAATGCATGGATAAAATCAACTTATTCACAATATATTGATGCATCGCAAACTTTGTTCACTGGCGGTGATTCGTCAGCGAGTACTTGGAACGCAACATATCAAGGTTATGCCGGGCATCCAAACGCGGCCGGCCATGGTGTTATTTATGATAAATTAAAAAGCATCATAAATGTTTTAAAATTGATAGTACCAAATTTAATATCGACCGGAACAACATCAACAGAAATTAATTTTACGTGGACGCAATCATTAAATAATAACGGTTATACTTTACAGTATTCCACTGATGGCATAAGTTTTATCAATCTTGCTTCAATAGGTGTAAACGGCAACACCTATAAACATAGTGGATTAACTTTGAATCAAACTTTTTATTATAGAATTTTAGCCGTAGGCGTGGCACCATTTATTAGTAGTGATTATTCTTCAATTGTTAATTTTTCAGCAACAAATGATGTTGTGTTGGGTGACTTTTTAAGTTCAAGCGCAAATGGTTCTCGAATTATAAGTATGAATAGGAAATTAGCATCTGGTATTGATGGATGGTTTAAATGTTCTGTTAGCACATTGACATTAGCACAATTAGATAGGGTTATTTTTGCATTAAGACATGACAATTTACTTACAGGAGCGGACAATTGGGTGTATCATAACTATATGTTTTATTATTTTCAAGATAATATGATTCATTTATCATCAATAAATGCGGATGTGGCACCGCCAACAATTGTAAGACAAGCAAACCAATGGATTAGGTTAAGAAGAACGAGTGGAACGGTTTACTATGAATACTCAAATGACAATATAAGCTGGGTTATACTAGCGTCAAGGATTGATAGCGGTGATTTATACGCACAGTTAATGTTCTTAAATCCAGATACACAAATTAAAAGCGTCACCGTTTCAGGAACTTTTGTGGCAGTTTAAATCCAAGAACTTTTTAAATGAATATAAATTATTAACAAAATAACGCATGGAAAAACTACTGGCTTTTGCCTTACCAAAATTCACATTACTATCACTATTTATAAAAAAACCATTTTTAATAATAGCAAGTGTTCCTGCTATTACAGCAGTATCACAAGTAGTGAGTTATGGAAGTGTTTGGTTTATATTTTGGTGGTTTTTTATAGGTGATCTACTAACGGGGCTTTTGGCTTCGTTTTATGAATGGAAGAAAAGCGATCATAAAGAACGTTGGTTTTTTGGAAAAGGCGAAGGGTTCTCAAGCGACAAAGCCAAGAAAATGGGGATCAAGTTAGCGGTATATCTTTTGGTTCCACAACTATTAATAAATCTTCAAAAAACACTTTTGCTTAAAAACTTCAAGTATTCAACAATTTCTGATGCTGAATTTGAATTAGCAACAATTGTGGTTTTATTCTTTTGTGCCATCGAAGGCTTTTCAATTGTTCATGAAAACCTGCCTAAATGTGGTATTGATTTATGGGGTTCTTTAAAAAAAATGATTGGTTTTGTTAAAGAAGTAAAATCTGAAATAACTAAGTAATTATGAAAACAATAACACTTCAAGAAATAAAATCTTTGGCCTTAGAATTTGGCGTACCAGTTTCAAGAATCCAAGCAATAAAACATGTAGAAAGTGGAGGGATTGGCTTCGATAAAAAAACAGGAAAGATAATCATCCAGTTTGAGCCGGTTTGGTTCAAAAGAAAATCTCCTTATACTCCTTCAGGGAAATGGTCATTAAACAAAGTAGAGCACCAAGCTGAAGAGTGGTTGGCTTTCAATGATGCTTTCGCTAAAAATCCTAATGCAGCAATGGAAGCGACTTCAATTGGAATGATGCAAGTAATGGGTTTTCATTGGGAACTATTAGGATTTAAGTCTGTTGGAGCGATGTGGGATTATGCTAAAAAATCAGAATACAATCAACTGCGAATCAGTTTGCTTTTTATAAAATCAAATAAGAAAATGTTTGATGGATTGGTAAAAGGAGCATGGAAAGTAGTGGCTTACTACTATAATGGAGAAGAATATTGGAAATTATTATATGATGTAAAACTGGCTAATGCCGAAAAACTATATTTATGAAAAATTGGCAAGTGAATTTATATAATCCTTTATGGAAAGAGTTTTTAAAATATCTGGGATTCTTTATTCTAGGTTGTTTTATTACTTTATGGTTCAAAGGATGCTCAGGAAGTACGCCATCGCCACAAATTGCAAAAGTAATAGTTCCGGAAGTAAAGGGAAGTTTTGAAGCTAAAAAACCTGGTCATGAAGCAATTGTCATAAAGGCAAATATGCAAAAAGGTAAAACGGTTTTTGTTGAAAATCCAATTAATGAAAATTTGATTGCTGAAAATGAAAAATTAAAAAAGGATTTTGCCAAAGCTGATAGTTCAACAAAGGATGTGATTTTTGAAAAAGTAGCTACATTAAA